>Ga0208014_1000022_pt1 | contig 127983 bp, 108 predicted proteins | sample 25_taG_FD_184099 | JGI IMG/M metagenome (GOLD analysis project Ga0208014, IMG submission 184099) | Marine viral communities from Cariaco Basin, Caribbean Sea - 25_WHOI_OMZ (SPAdes) (version 2) | ecosystem: Environmental > Aquatic > Marine > Oceanic | place: Caribbean Sea: Cariaco Basin...
GTGGTTTCCGCGCCGCGGTCGGCGGACATGGCAACCATGTAGACGTAGGACTTGGCGGTGTTCATCCAGGTGTACATGTCGGCGACTTTGCCCTGGACCAGTTCGAATTCACCGATGGCCTGGCCGAACTGTTTGCGCTCACGGATGTAAGGAACGACAACGTCCATGGCCGCCTGTATGATGCCCAGCGGGCCGCCGGAGAGTACCAGGCGCTCGTAGTCGAGGCCGCTCATGAGGACTTTGGCGCCGTTGCCAACGCCGCCAAGGACGTTTTCCTTGGGTACTTTGCAGTCTTCGAACACCAGCTCACAGGTGTTGGAGCCGCGCATGCCCAGTTTGTCGAGTTTCTGATGGCGGCTGAAGCCCGGGGCGTCGCGATCTACGATGAAGGCGGTCAAGCCTTTGGAGCCGGCAGAGATGTCGGTTTTGGCGTAGATGACGTAGGTGTTCGCATCCGGTCCGTTGGTGATCCACATTTTGTTGCCGTTGAGGACGTAGTGGTCACCGGCGTCTTTGGCGGTCAGTTTCATGGAGATGACGTCGGAGCCGGCGTTGGGCTCGGACATGGCCAGTGCGCCAACGTGCTCGCCACTGACGAGCTTCGGCAGGTATTTCTGTTTCTGTTCTTCGGTGCCGTTGCGGTGGATCTGGTTTACACACAGATTGGAGTGGGCACCGTAGGAGAGACCAACGGAGGCGGAAGCACGGCTGATTTCTTCCATGGCGATAACGTGCGCCAGATAACCCATGTCAGAGCCGCCGTATTCTTCACTCACGGTGATACCCAGCAGGCCCATGTCGCCCATTTTCCGCCACAGGTCCATGGGGAACTCGTTATTACGGTCGATTTCCTCGGCGCGGGGTGCGATTTCGGAAGCGGCGAAGCCGTTGACCTGCTCACGGAGCATGTCGAGAGTTTCACCGAGGCCGAAGTTGAGCTCTGAGTATTGTGATTTCATCGTTGGCTACCTTTGATCTTCTGTCATTAGTGTTCAGCTGTCTGCCTGGCTTCTTCGTTGGCCGGGGCCTGCTGTTTCTTTTTCTTCTGCAGCTCCACCAGGGCTTCACGGCACCGGGTTTCCGCTGTCTCTATTTCCATTTCCGCTTGTGCGATGTCGTTCTTCTGCTGTTCCAGCATGGCTCTGCGGCCTTCCAGGATTTCCAGCATTTTCAGAAGCTGTTTTTCGTTGCCTGTGAGGGTTTCGTCCCACAGATCGAAAAGTTCCTTGGTTTCTGCAAGGGTGAAACCCATGCGTTTACCACGGAGAATCAGTTTGAGGCGCACCCGGTCTTTGGTACTGAAGATGCGGGTTTGCCCGCGGCGCCTGGGCTTGAGCAGGCCCTGATCTTCATAGAAACGGATGCTTCGCGTCGTTACATCGAACTCCTGAGCGAGCTCACTGATGCTGAAGGTTCTTTTTTCGATCATGACGATTTCCTTTTTAGACTTAGGTTAGATAAAGTTTACGTAAACGTAAAGTAGTTTTAGGGTCCGATTTTTAACAAACAGAATCCTGAAGAGGGGTGTGAACGATGGAATTCAAAAATGTGGCAGCGATTGTAACAGGCGGGGCTTCCGGGCTGGGCGAGGGCGCGGCCCGTGCACTGGCCGCTGCCGGCTGCAAGGTCGCCATCCTGGATCTGCAACAGGAGCAGGGTGAAAAGGTAGCCGCGGATATTGGCGGGATCTTCCTGAAATGCGACGTCAGCTCCCCAGACAGCGCAGAGGCTGCGATCAACGCCGCAAGAGAAGCCCATGGCCACTGTGGTATCGCAGTGAATTGCGCCGGTATTGCCACTGCCTCGAAGATTCTCGGCCGTGACGGCGTGATGCCTCTGGAGAACTTCAGCAAGGTTATTCAGGTCAACCTTATTGGTACCTTCAATATCATGCGTCTGGCAGCGGCGGATATGGCCCAGCGTGAGCCGAATGCCGATGGTGAGCGCGGCGTGATCATCAACACCGCGTCGGTGGCCGCCTATGAAGGCCAGATTGGCCAGGCTGCCTACAGTGCCTCCAAGGGCGGTGTGGTATCGCTGACTCTGCAGTCGGCCCGTGAGCTGTCCCGTGAGGGTATCCGTGTAAATACGATTGCACCGGGTCTGTTCATGACCCCCATGATGGCCGGTATGCCCGAGGAAGTGCAGGAAAGCCTGGCTGCTACGCTGCCATTCCCGAAACGCCTCGGCAAACCGGAGGAGTTTGGCATGATGGTGGACCAGATGGTGCGCAACCCGGTTCTTAACGGCGAGGTCATCCGCCTCGACAGCGCCCTGCGTATGGCGCCCAAGTAACAGCATTCAATTGCAGGAGACATTCATGACCATGTCTGTTGATAAAGAAGAACTGGCGATGTTCCGCGAGTCGGTGATCAAGGCTCTGGAAATAGAGGTGACGCCCCATTACGAAGCCTGGGAAAAGACCGGCATCGTGCCCCGGGAGCTTTGGAATACCCTCGGCAACGCCGGAATGCTGTGTGTCGACGTGCCGGAAGACTGCGGCGGCATCGGTGCACCCTTCCAGTTTTCCGTGGTGGTGGGCGAGGAGCTTGCCCGCATGGGGTTTGGGGCGCTGTCCACCAACGTCATGGTGCACTCGGATATTGTGGCACCTTACCTCAGCCACATTGGCAACGAGGAACAACGCCAGCAATGGCTGCCCAAGCTGGTTTCCGGTGAAGCGGTTGGCGCCATCGCCATGACCGAACCGGGTGCCGGCAGTGACCTGCAGGCAATCCGAACCAGTGCGGTGAAGGACGGCGACGACTACATCCTGAACGGCTCCAAGACCTTCATCACCAACGGCCAGCATGCGGACATGGTGATTGTCGCCGCCAAGACCGACCCCAAAGCCGGTGCCCGCGGTATCAGCCTGTTCCTGGTGGATACCTCGCTGCCGGGTTACAGCAAGGGCCGGAATCTGGACAAGATCGGCCAGCACTCCGGTGACACCTCCGAGATGTTCTTCTCCGACATGCGCATCCCGTCTTCCGCTTTGCTGGGCGAAGAAGGCCAGGGGTTCGTGTACCTGATGCGTGAACTGCCCCGGGAACGCCTGGTTATCGGCGCCCTCGGCGTCGCCGCAGCTCGCGGCTCCCTGGATCTGACCATTACCTATGCCCAGGAGCGGGAACTGTTCGGCCAGAAACTGGCCCAACTGCAGAACACCCGTTTTGAAATCGCTCGAATGGAAACCGACTACCGGGTCAACAAGGCCTTCGTGGATCAGTGCATCGACCAGTACGACCGCGGTGAACTGGACGCGCCCACAGCCTCCATGGCCAAGTACAGCGCCACGGAAATGCAGTGCCGCGTCGCCGACGGCTGCCTGCAGCTGTTCGGCGGTTACGGTTACACCACTGAATACCCGATTTCCCGGGCCTTTATCGACGCGCGGGTGCAACGTATTTACGGCGGCACCTCGGAAGTGATGAAAGAAATTATTGCCCGCTCTGTGCTGGGCAAAGCCTGACTAAGTGAGGAAAACCATGAGCAACAACGACGTAGTGATTGCAGGATCAGCGCGTACCCCCATGGGCGGCATGATGGGCTCCCTAAGCTCCGTACGCTCCCCGGACCTGGGCGCCACCTCCATCAAGGCCGCCATTGAACGCTCCGGCCTTCAGCCGGCGGACATCCAGGAAGTGATCATGGGCTGCGTACTGCCCGCCGGCCTGGGCCAGGCCCCGGCCCGCCAGGCCTCCCGTGCCTCCGGCATACCCGACAGCTCCGGCTGCACCACCATCAACAAGATGTGTGGCTCCGGCATGCAGGCCGTGATCATGGCCCATGACCAGATCAAGGCCGGCACCAATAACATCATGATCGCCGGCGGCATGGAAAACATGAGTCAGGCACCGTACCTGCTGCCCAAGGCTCGTGCCGGTATGCGCATGGGCCACGGCCAGGTGATGGACAGCATGTTCCTGGACGGCCTGGAAGACGCCTACGAAGGCGGCCTGATGGGCGTATTCGCTCAGCGCACCGCTGACAAGTTCGACATCAGCCGCCAGGCCATGGACGAGTTTGCCATTGGTTCCCTGCAAAAATCCCTGGCCGCCATCGAAAACGGCTGGTTCAAGGATGAGATCGTGCCGGTGAGTGTAGCGAACCGGGCGGGTGAGACCCTCGTTGAGATTGACGAGCAGCCGGGCAATGCCAAACCGGAGAAGATCCCGAGCCTGCGACCGGCGTTTGCCAAAGACGGCTCAGTGACGGCAGCCAATTCCAGCTCGATCAGTGACGGCGCCTCCGCCCTGGTACTGGCCTCCGCCGCCGAAGCTGACGCCCGTGGCTTGACACCCCAGGCCCGCATCGTGGCCCACGCCACCCACGCTCGTCTGCCGGCCGAGTTCACTCTGGCGCCCATCGGTGCCATCGAGAAGGTACTCAAGAAAGCGGGCTGGAGCGTGGACGATGTGGATCTGTTTGAGATCAACGAAGCCTTCGCCGTGGTCACCCTGGCGGCCATGAACGAGCTCAAGCTTCCGGCCGAGAAGGTCAATGTCCACGGCGGTGCCTGCGCACTCGGCCACCCGATCGGCTCTTCCGGCTCGCGGATCATCGTTACCCTGATGAACGCACTGAAGCAGCGTGGCCTCAAACGTGGTGTGGCTTCGCTTTGTATTGGTGGTGGCGAGGGGACGGCCGTTGCCATTGAATTGATCTGATTGGCGGACTGGTCCTTGTTGTAGCCTGCCCGTGTGGGGGCGGGCTTGCGGGGTGGCAGGTGGAGTTTTTCTTGGAAAAAGCAACTCGCTCCGCTCAGACATCTTTTTCCGGCGAAAAATCCACCTGCCACCCCGCGCCGACGTGCAACGAGGGTTCACGAGGTTAGAGACTCTGTTCTCTTGTAGGTCGGATTAGTAGCCCTGTAGGTCGGATTAGCGCAGCGTAATCCGACAGCCTCTCTCGGACTACACTGCGCTAGTCCGACCTACTCATCTCTGACCTGGAACGCCCTGGGGTTGATCTTCAGCTTTTTCAGCCGAGAGGCGAGGGTGGTCGGTTTGACGCACAGCAGCATTGCGGCGCCGTCGTCGCCGAACACTTGGCCGCCGCTGATTTTCAATGCCCGTTCCAGGTTCTGTTTCTCAAGCTCTCGCAGCTCCTGTTCTGTCATCAACTCACCGTTGAAATGCCGAACCGGCGGATTCGGCGCCGCTGAGGCCCTGGTCGCGGAGTCCTGCCCCGGCAGTTCAAGGTCGAGGCGCCCGTCGGCGGTAATCACCTGTCGTTCGATCACGTTCTCCAGCTCCCTAACATTGCCCGGCCAATGGTAGGCCTTCAGGCTTTCGACGTCCCGCTCTCTCAGTGCCAGGGTTGGCCGGTTGAACTTCTGGCAGGCGCGATTCAGGAACTCCTGGGCGAGGATGGGGATGTCCTCCAGGCGTCGGCGCAGGGGTACGGATTCGATGGGGAAGACGTTGAGGCGGAAGTAGAGGTCCTCACGAAATGTTTTTGCCTGTATTTCCGTTTTCAGGTTCCGGTTGGTGGCGGCGATAACTCGCACATCCACCGCCCGGGTGCGGTTTTCGCCCACGCGTTCGAACTGCTGATCCTGCAGAACCCTTAACAGTTTTCCCTGCAGTTCCAGGGGAATTTCGCCCACTTCGTCCAGGAAAAGCGTGCCGCCATCGGCCAGCTCAAACCGCCCGACGCGGTCACTGACGGCACCGGTAAACGCACCCTTGATGTGGCCGAAGAACTCGCTCTCGAACAGGTCCTTCGGGATCGCAGCGCAGTTTACTCTTATCAGGGGCCTGTCCCGCCGGGTGCTGGACTGGTGGATGGCGCGGGCGATCAGCTCCTTGCCGGTACCGGATTCGCCGGTAATCAGCACATTGGCGTCGGTGGGAGCGACCATGCCGATCCGGCGGACAATGGCTTTGATGGCCTCGCTCTGGCCGAAGATTTCGTGGAAGTGATACTCGGCACTTAGCTCTTCCTGCAGGTAGGCGTTCTCCATTTCCAGCCGGTGTTTGAGGGTCTCCACCTCTTCGAGCGCTTTCTTCAGTTCTTTCTGGGCTTCCTGGCGGGCCGAGATATCCCGGAACACCACCACGGCGCCCACCGGATGCCCGTTGTCCAGGATCGGTGTGCTGGTGTATTCCACCGGGAAGCCGCTGCCATCCTTGCGCCAGAACCAGTCTTCGCCCACGCGCTTCACGCTGGCATCGCGGAAGGCGGCGTATATCGGGCAGTCCTTGAGCGGGTACAGGCTGCCATCCGCGTGGGAATGGTGAACCACCCGATGAAGAACCCGCCCCATCAGTTCATCGATTCGCCAGCCCAGCATCCGCTCTGCCGCCGGGTTGGCAAAGGTGCCTCGCCCCTCGGCATCCACCCCGTAGATACCTTCACCGACCGCATGCAGTATCAGATCCCGGCCGGCGTCCACCAGCAGAGCGGCCTCGGGCAGATGGTCAATCCAGTTACCGGTGAGTTCGGGAGTTTCGGGAGCACAGATGGTTTCGGGTTTCATGGCGATCTCCTGGGGCGTTCTGTAAAGGGCAAAACAAGCCCTGTGCCAACTACGAGAAATCGCAGTTATGGCTACGAAAAATCGTTAACTACGAAATGTCGTCGTCAGGCCAGATTCCATCAGTCTTTTTAAAAGCTAATCAAAACAGAGAGGTAAGAAATTTTCAGGACTTGGCATAAACCCTGCGATAACCCTGGCAGAACGCAAAAGCGGTCCGGTCATTTTCAGGACCGGATCTGAGCTGCACCTTCGTTGCACTGCAAGAGTGCAAAAACAATCCGAGAGCACGGAGAGTGCCCCATGACCACGAAAGCCCTGGCAAACCGCTTGATGGCAACGAGCCATTGGCCCACACCTGCGTCTGCCGAATCCGACACTGCCGCCCGTGCGGTGAATGCCTGACGTTAAAACCCAAGAGAGGAAATAGCCATGATGAACAAAGAACTGATGACCGCCAAGATCCTGGAAGCCAAGGTCTCCAAGGGTATGACCTGGGAAGCCATCGCCGAAACCATCGGCCTGTCCCCGGTATTCACCACCTCAGCGGCCCTGGGTATGAACAGCCTCACCGAGGACAAGGCCTTTGCCCTCTGCGAAGTCCTCGACCTCGACAAACCGATAGCCGAAGCCCTGCAGGCCTGCCCCAAAAAAGCCTGGGACGGCGCCGTTCCGCAGGATCCGCTGATCTACCGTTTGTACGAAGTGGTGGGTGTCTATGGCGACACTATGAAAGAGCTCATCCATGAGAAGTTCGGCGACGGCATTATGAGTGCCATCGATTTCACCATGGACATCGAGAAGGAAGAGAATTCGAAGGGCGACCGTGTGGTCGTGACTATGAACGGGAAGTTTCTGCCTTATAAGGCCTGGTAATCTTCGGGGGTTCCCGCCTTTGTAGCCTGTTGGTTGAGGGGCGGGCTTGCGGGGTGGCAGGTGGAGTTTTTCTTGGAAAAAGCAACTCGCTTCGCTCAGACATCTTTTTCCGGCGAAAAATCCACCTACCACCCCGCGCCGACGTGCAACGCGAGTTCACAGGTTTAAAGATTTTTGTGCTTTTGTAGGTTGGATTAGCCGCAGGCGTAATCCAACGAGTTTTGTCGGATTACGCTTCGCTAATCCGACCTACAGACTCCCAGATTCGCATCTTTGCCGTTCCTTTCCTCCCAGAAATATCGTTGCTGCCCGTCGGTAGGGGGTGGGGGTATCTTTTCTGACAGGGAAAAGATGTCTGAGCGCAGCGAGTTGCTTTTCCCCGAAGAAAAGATACCCCCACCCCCGTACCTGCCCGCCAAATCTCAGGCTACAGAAAGACCATGCCCGCCAAATCTCAGGCTACAGAAAGACCATGCCCGCCAAATCTCAGGCTAAGAAAGGACGATACCCCCAAAGCCTCAGGCCGAACGAGACCGAGCCACAGAGGTCGAACCAAGGGCAACCTCGGCAACCGTATGCAGCTTCTCCAGTTGCGACTGCAACATGGCTATTGGCCGTGTGCCTTCCAGGGTGAGGGTGATATCCAGATGCTCGCCGGCGGTTTCTACCGCCATGGTGGCAATCCGGAACCCGCGGATGCGGACCACCTGGCAGAGCCGTTCCAGGGCGGCGGCTTCCTGGGTCATTCGGCAGTTGATGGTGTAGCTGGGCGTTGATGGCTGGCTTTGCGGGTTCATGCAACTTGCTCCTTGCTGGCTTTGGCGGTGCGGGCGGTTTCGTCGATCATGTCTGTGTTGCTGGCGCCGGGTTTGACGATGGGCCATACGTTTTCTTCACGGCTGATGGCCACGTGCAGCAGCATCGGGCCGTTGAACGCCAGGATGGTTTCGATGCCCCGGCGGATCTGGTCGGTGCGCTCGATGTGCAGGGCCGGGATGTCGAAGGCCCGGGCCATGGCGACGAAGTCGGGGTTGTCGTCCAGGTTTATCTGGCTTTCACGGTTGTTGTAGAACAGTTCCTGCTGCTGGCGGACCATACCCAGGCACTGGTTGTCCATGACGATCAGTTTTACCGGCAGGTTGTAGCGGCGGATGGTGGCCAGTTCCTGGGCGTTCATCATGAACGAGCCATCACCGGTTACGTTGATGACGGTGCTGTTGCGATCCGCAAACTGGGCGCCGATGGCGGCGGGCAGGCCGAAGCCCATGGTGCCGAGGCCGCCGCTGGTGAGGTGGTGACGGGGATGGTCAAACTCGTAATGCTGGGCCACCCACATCTGGTGCTGGCCAACGTCGCAGGCGATCACGGTGTCGTCCGGGGCAATCCGGGAGAGCTGGCGGATGAAGGCTGGGCCGGTAATCGGGGCCATCGGGTCATCGTTGTCGGCCGCATGGAAGCCACCGGTGGTGTGCCAGGTGCGGCACTGTTTCTGCCAACCCTTGATGGCCAGTGGCTCGGCCTGCAATGCGTCCGCCAGTGATTTCAGTATCTCGTTCAGGTCGCCGCGGATGGCCAGATCGGCGCCGCGCAGTTTGTTGATTTCGGCAGCGTCGGCATCGATGTGAATCATCCTGGCGTTGGGCGCGAAGCCGTCCAGTTTGCCCGTGGCCCGGTCGTCCAGGCGGGCGCCGATGACCAGCAGCAGGTCGCACTTGTCTACGGCTTTGTTGGCAGCCCGGGAGCCGTGCATGCCCAGCATGCCGAGGTTGTAGGGATTATGTTTGCCGGCGTTGCCGATGCCTTTCAGAGTTACAACCGCTGGCAGGGCAGAGGCTTCAGCAAAGGCCCGGAAAGTGTCTTCCGCATGGGCCAGGCTGATGCCGCCGCCACTGTACAGCAGGGGCTTGCGGGCGGCGCGCAGCATCGCCAGGGCGTCCGTCAGGTCGGTTGAAGCTGTTTCACGGGGTTCTGGCTGGGGGAAGGGCGCATCGGCCGCTTCGGTCAGCAACAGGTCTTTGGGAATATCAATCCAGACCGGCCCGGGGCGACCGCTCTGAGCCAGGTCGATCGCCTCTTCCATGATGGTCGGCAGGCTGTCGGCATCGTCGATCAGGTAGCTGTGTTTCACGATGCCCAGGGTCATGCCCAGTACGTCGGTTTCTTGGAAGGCGTCGGTGCCGATCAGGCCCGAGGGCACCTGGCCGGTGATCACCAGCAGGGGTATGGAATCCCGGTGGGCGTTGGCAACGCCGGTGATCAGGTTAGTGGCGCCGGGGCCCGACGTGGCAATGCAGACGCCCAGCTTTCCACTGGCCCGGGCGTAGCCGTCTGCCGCCAGGGCGCAGCCCTGCTCATGGCGGCACAGCACGTGCTCCACGCCCACATCGTCCACCAGCGCGTCGTATAGCGGCATGATGCAGCCGCCCGGATATCCGAAAACCGTGCTGATGTCGTGGCGGTGGAACGCGTCAAGAATGTGCTGTGCGCCGTTCATGGTCGTTTTTCCCTTTTCTCTTGCCGTAGAAAAAAGAAACCCCCGGGACCTTTCGGTGCCGGGGGTTTCTGGTGTCTTGTCAGGTTTGTCGCTATCTCACCCGCTTGTCCACGCAGAAGCCCCCGGACGGTACCACGACCACCAGGACGAGCTTCACAAGGACAATCACTGCGTTGAGATTCATAAAATCGACAGTCTGCTCTGAATTCGTAAAAAGATTCTGTGTAGAATCTACCCCACGTTTTTAGCAGGATGCAACCGTTTATTGCCGGTTTTTTTCTGTCACCCTTCGATTCAGGAACAGTGAGCATTCAATGACGAAAGCAAAATGGGGTTCTCTCGGGCTGTCACTTTTGATCGTGATAGCGCTGGTGGTCTGGTTGGCGACTGGCGAGGTTAAGGTGACCAGTGACGAGGCTCCGGAGCGTCAGGACAGCGGCGATGGTCAGCTGACAGCCGTGCAGGTGGAAACCCTGACGGCACGGCTTCATGAGCCGGGCCTGATGCTGCAGGGCCAGTTGGAGCCCTGGAGTTCGGTGATGCTGAGTGCCCAGGTGCCCGGCCGGGTGGAATCTCTGGCTGTGGGACTGGGAGAGCAGGTCCGGGAGGGTGAGAAGCTGCTTACGATAGCCGATGAAGGGCGGAGTGCCGCGGTTCTGCGCTGGCAGTCACGGGTTCGGAAACTGGAAGCGGACCTCTCGGCCGCCCGCCGGCTACGTGCCGACAATCTTGCGGCGGAATCCGAAGTGCTGACCCTGGAAAGCGAACTCGCCGCCGCCAATGCCGAGCTGACCAGCGCCCGGCAGGCAATCAGCCACCTCACCCCCGAGGCGCCCTTTGATGGCATCATCAACAGCAAATCGGTGGATACCGGCGATCTGGTGCAGGTGGGCTCACCCCTGTTTCAGCTGGTGCGGGTGGATCGTCTGAAGGCCACCGGGCAGATCCCCCAGCAATCGGTAGGCAATGTGGCACCTGGCCAGGCTGTTCGTGTGGATTTGCTGGATGGCAGCCGCCTTTCTGGCGTGGTGACCTTTGTGGCCAGCGCTGCTTCGCCGGAAACCCGGAGCTTCGCGGTGGAAATCGCGGTGGAGAATCCGGATCGCAAGCGGGTGGCCGGTGGAAGCGCCAGTCTGCGGGTGGCCTTGCCGGAGGTGAAGGCGATGTTTATTTCACCCGCGTACCTGTCGCTCGGGGATGATGGTCGCCCGGGTGTGAAGTACGTGAACGGTGAGAACCGTGTCGAGTTCGGTGAGGTAAAACTGCTGAGCGTCTCCACAGAGGGCGCCTGGGTTACCGGCTTGCCGGATGAAATCCGCCTGATTACCCGGGGTGGTGGGTTCGTGAGTACCGGAGAACAGGTTGTGCCGGTCGACGCCGCAGAAGACAGGGGCTAGACCGCATGCGCGCACTGATCTTTGCCGCCATTGACCGCAGCCGGACCACCTTGCTGACGCTGTTGTTCCTGATTCTCGGCGGTATCGCCGCGTTTCAGACCATCCCCAAAGAAGCCAACCCCGACGTCACCATTCCGATGATCTATGTCTCCATGACCCTGGACGGCATCAGCCCGGAGGACGCGGAGCGCCTTCTGGTGCGGCCCATGGAGCAGGAGCTGCGTTCCCTTGAAGGAATAAAGGAAATGCGCGGTACCGCCTCGGAAGGGCATGCCTCGGTGATGCTCGAGTTCGATGCCGGGTTTGATCCGGACAAGGCGCTTCAGGACGTGCGGGAGAAGGTGGACACCGCTCGCACCAAGCTGCCGCAGGAGGCGGATGAACCCAGGGTGAACGAAATCAACGTGTCCCTGTTCCCCGTGCTGTCTGTTGGTCTGTCTGGGCCACTGTCGGAACGGGAGCTGATCACCATCGCCCGACGGTTCCAGGATGCCATCGAGTCCATCCCGGAAGTTCTGGAAGTGGAGATTGGTGGCGATCGGGAGGATCTGCTGGAAATTGTGGTGGATCCCCAGGTGCTGGAGAGCTATGGCATTGATTTTGACCGGCTGGCTTCCCTGGTGACCCGGAACAACCAACTGGTGGCCGCAGGCTCCCTGGATACCGGCAACGGCCGAATGGCGCTGAAAGTGCCCGGCGTAATCGAGACCATTGAAGATGTGATGTCCATGCCGATCAAGGTGGATGGCGATACGGTGGTCACGTTTGGCGACGTGGCGATGCTCCAGCGCACCTTCAAGGACCCCACCGGGTTTGCCCGCATTAACGCCGAGCCGGCGCTGGTGCTGGAAGTGTCCAAGCGCTCGGGCGCCAATATCATAGAAACCATTGCCCAGGTTCGTGAGTTGATCGATGAGGCAAGACCGCAACTGCCGGACTCTCTGGAAATCCGCTACATCATGGACCAGTCCGAGGAAGTGCGGGACATCCTCAGTGATCTGCTGAATAACGTGCTCACGGCCATCGTGCTGGTGCTGATCGTGGTGGTCGCCGCCATGGGGCCGCGTTCTGCGGTGATGGTGGGGCTGACGATTCCTGGCGCTTTCCTCACCGGCATCCTGGTGATCTGGAGCATGGGGCTCACTCTCAATATCGTGGTGCTGTTCAGCCTCATTCTGGTGGCCGGGATGCTGGTGGATGGCGCCATTGTGGTGTCGGAGCTGGCAGACCGGAACCTGTCGGAAGGGCAGACGGTCAAGCACGCCTGGGCCGAGGCGGCCAGTCGCATGGCCTGGCCCATTATTGCCTCGACGGCAACCACGCTGGCGGTGTTTGTGCCGTTGCTGTTCTGGCCCGGCGTCGTCGGGGAATTCATGAAGTTCCTGCCGCTGACAGTCATCATCTGCCTGATTGCTTCCCTGGCCATGGCCCTGGTGTTCCTGCCGGTTCTGGGAAGCACCAGCGGCGGCCGCCGGGCGCGGCAGGGCCACTCACCGGGACGCCTGATGGAGGGCTATCGGCGGGTGCTGGCGCTGATGCTCCAGTCGCCGGGATTGACACTGATTGGCGTGCTTTGTGTGATCGCGGTTATCTATGCCGCTTACGCCCGTTTCAACCACGGCGTGGAGTTCTTTCCCAGTGTGGAGCCGGATTCGGCCCAGGTTCAGGTCAGGGCCAGAGGCGATCTTTCGGTGTGGGAGCGGGATGCCATTGTCCGCGAGGTGGAGCAGCGCCTGCGGGGCATGCCGGAGGTGAAAGCGCTGTACGCCCGTTCGATGGTCAGTGCCAGCTCGCAGATGGCGCCGGATGTGATCGGCGTTCTGCAGTTCCAGTTTACTGACTGGTTCACCCGGCGCCCCGCCAGTGCCATTCTGGAGGATTTCCGGGAGCTGACCGCTGACATTTCCGGCATTCAGCTGGAATTCCGAAAGCAGGAAGGTGGCCCGGCGGAAGGCAAGCCCATTGAGCTGCAGGTGAGCAGCCGGGCAGCGAACAATATCATCAGCTATGTGGACGAAATCAAAGACCGCATGCGGGAGCTGGGAGGCTTCGTCGATATTGAAGATGATCGGAGCCTGCCCGGGATTGAGTGGCGGCTGCAGGTTGACCGGGAAGCCGCAGCGCGTTTTGGCACTGATGTGCTGGGTATCGGCAGTGCCGTGCGTCTGGTCACCAACGGTTTGAGACTGGCCACCTATCGTCCGGAAGACGTGCGGGATGAAGTCGACATTGTGGTGCGTGTTCCCAACAACTGGCGGGAACTGGACCATCTGCAACGCCAGACCATCCATACCTCCCGGGGGCAGGTCCCGCTCTCGGAGTTCGTGGATCTCCGGCCCGGTGATAAAACCGGCAGCATTGTGCGCGTGGATGGGCTGCGCACGGTAACCATCAAGTCTGATCTGGCGGAGGGTCGCCGTGTGGATGAGTTGTTGCGCTCTCTTCAGGCAGCGATGCCCGAGCCACCGGATGGCATTTCCGTGAAGTTTGCCGGCGAGAATGAGGACCAGCAGCAGGCGTCCAACTTCCTGGCCACAGCCTTTCTGGTAGCTATCGGGCTGATGCTGCTGATCCTGGTAACCCAGTTCAATTCCCTGTACCAGACCTTTCTGATTCTCTCAGCCATCGTGCTGTCCACGGCCGGAGTGCTGCTGGGCCTGCTGGTGAACGGTCAGTCCTTCGGCATTGTCATGGTGGGCATGGGCACGATTGCTCTGGCGGGCATCGTGGTGAACAACAACATCATACTGATTGATACCTACAACCAGATGCGCAAGGAAGGTATGGACGCCTACGAGGCTGCCCTGGAGACCGGCTGCCTGCGTCTGCGGCCGGTGTTGCTCACAGCCATTACCACCGTGCTGGGCCTCATGCCCATGGTTCTGGGGATCAACGTGGATCTGCTGACGCCCTCGCTGGGTGTGGGGGCGCCGTCAACGCAATGGTGGACCCAGCTTTCCAGCGCCATTGCCGGAGGCCTGGCCTTCGCCACTGTGCTGACGCTGTTCCTCACGCCGGCAATGCTGGTGCTGGGCAACCGGGCCGGCCAGGCATTCGGCAGCCTGACCAGCCGGTTCCGCAGCGCCTAGTGCCTGATCCGGTTTGCAAGGTCCTGCGCCCGGGTTGCCATGGCTTCCAGTTCGGGCACGGTGCGCAGGTTGTTTTCAGCCGCCTTATGCATGGCCTCTGAGGTTTCAGCCACATCCGTGACATTGCGGTTGATGTCTTCACAGACACTGGTCTGCTCCTCGGCTGCCGTGGCTACCTGAGTTGTCGCGTCATTGATGCTGCCCATCCGCCGGTTGATTTCCCCCAGGGTGGAACGCACCGCTTCAACTGCCTCGCTGCTTTCCTGAGCTACAACGCCCGAGGCCTGCATGAACTCGGTGGCATCCCGTGAGGCCCCACTGATGGCGCCGATGATCTGGTCGATCTCGACAGTGGCTTCCTGGGTTTTGGCTGCCAGATTGCGGACTTCATCAGCAACCACGGCAAAACCACGACCGGCGTCGCCTGCACGGGCCGCCTCGATGGCGGCGTTCAGGGCCAGAAGGTTGGTCTGGTCCGCAATTTCCCGGATAACCTGCATGACGTCGCCGACCTTTTTACCATCATTCGCGAGCTGGTTGACGGTTTCGGCCGAGCTTCTGATCTGGTCGGTCAGCCGGCGCATGCTGTCTACCGCCTTGTTGATCTGCGAATCTGCCCTGGTGGTTTCATCCGAGGTCTGACTGACTTCGGTGGCCACCGACGCCGCATGACTGGCCACGTCTTCGGCGGTGGCGGACATCTCGTTCATGGCGGTGGCAATCTGTTCGATGCGCTGGTGGGCCAGATCGGACTGGCTGACAACGCTGTCGGCATTCTGACGGATCAACTCACCGGTATCGTTCAGTTGCCTGGCGTTCTCACTCAACTGGGTACCGGTGTCGCTGAGGAAGCGGTGCAGGCTGCGGGCGGCATCGGCCAGTTGCCCGAGCTCATCGGCCCGCTTCATGGTCACCGGATCAGTCAGATCACCTTCACCCAGCCGAGCGATCTGGGCCGTAAGTTTCTGCGCTGGTCGAACCACGCCTGATAGCAGGATGAAAATCAGGGCAATGGTGCCGAGAACGATGGCGACGATCAGAAGGCCCGCTACCAGCCAGCTCCGCTCGGTGACAATGGTGTTCAGGGCTCCGGCCCTGGCAAGGCTGTCTTCGCGAACCGCGGTTGCAGCATCTTCAATCAGTCTGGCGGGCTCCCGGTCGATCCCCTGGACCGCCGCATCGCCGGCGTTCGGATCAAAACCGGAACGGGTGAAGGTCTCGAACCCTTTACGATAGGCTCGTCCCATGGCCCGGTGCGCCCGTTTGAAATCGGACATCAGAGCCTTTGCCTCGGGCTCCCGGATTCGGGGAATCAGCTCATCAAGCTGGCTCTGGATGGACGCTTCGCGCTCCTGGAACCGTCCCCAGTATTTTTCCAGTTGATCCGGGTCTGAACCCCGGATAAGAACATTTTTCCACTCCTGCACCTGGGTCTTGAATTCCGCGAGAACATCCTGGGATTCAAGTGCCGTGACCATTCGGCTGCCGACAAGCTCATTGAAATCATCTTTGACTTTCAGGGAGAAGTTCAGGTAAACCACGGCCACGGCTGCGACAATCAGGTTGGCCGTGAGAACAACCAGAAGTACCCGGTTGAGGATGCTTTTCGAATACCAGTTCATTGGTAAGTCCTGAAGTCTGTCGTGAGTTAGGAGTGTGAAGTCAGCGTATAAGGGCAGCTGGTTGATTAGCTTGTCTGCTTTGGTATCGGCCGTTCTGGAGCGGTCTTGACTGCAATTGGCCTTTTTAATGTGAAACTTTTATGACAGCCGTCTCATGAGCAATCCTTTGACTGTTTTGTTCCAGGATGATTACCTCCTGGTCGTCCATAAGCCAGCGGGATTACTGGTGCACCGAAGTCCTATCGACAGGCATGAAACCGAGTTTGCCCTGCAGTACGCCCGTGCGCTCAATGGTGGCCGGCATGTTTACCCGGTGCATCGCCTCGATCGCCCCACGTCCGGCATTCTGGTATTCGCCAGGGACAGTGACACTGCCCGTGCACTGGGGCTGGCGATGATGGCCGGCGAGGTGTCGAAAACCTACCTGGCCATGGTGCGTGGCTGCCCACCGGCCAGCGGAGAGATTGATTATCCCCTCAGGGAGGAGCCGGAGGATCGGCGGCTGAAGGGCGAGGAGCAGCCGGTGCGGGACGCCCTCACTCATTACCGGACCCTGGCGACCACCGAGATACCGGTGGCGATCGAGAAATACCCGACCAGTCGCTATGCAGTGGTGGAGCTCCATCCGAAAACGGGCCGAAAACACCAGCTGCGACGGCATATGAAACACATTAACCACCCGATCATTGGCGATGCCAATCACGGTCGGGGCCGGCACAATCGCTATTTTGCCGATCGCTTTGGCCAGGGGCGGCTGATGTTGGCGGCCACGCAGATGGCCTTTCGGCACCCTGTCTCGGGTGAGCCACTGACCATCAGTTCGACGCCGGAGACCAGCTTTCTTGATGTGTTATCGGTGTTTCCCGGGTTTGAGTTGCCGGGTCAGTCCGGAAAATAGCGGCGAACGAATTCCGGGTAGGGAAGGGGTTTGCTGTACCGGTAGCCCTGAAGGTAATCGCAGCCTTTCTCGAACAGCCAGGCTTCGTGGGCCTCGATCTCCACTCCCTCGGCGACAACGGACAGCCCGAGCCCCCTGGCCAGACCGATGATCGAGAGGGTGATGGCGCAGTCATTGTCGTCATCCGGCAGGTTGTTGATAAACGAGCGGTCGATCTTGATCCGGGAGAAGGGCAGACTCTTGAGCCGGGACAGTGACGAGTAACCCGTCCCGAAATCATCGATGGCCAGTTCGGCGCCGGCTTCCACAAGCTGTTCCAGAACCTGGCCGATCACACCGAAATCCCCCTGGATCGAGTCTTCAGTCACTTCAAACTGCAGGGCGCTGACAGGCATGCCCTCCTGACTGCAGATTTTCTTGACCAGTTCCGGTAGTTCGGGGACCAGCACCTGCTCGGCGGACAAATTCACCGAGATGGTGGGCAAGGGAATATTCCGGTCCCTCGCGTCGCGCCAGTGCGCGCAGACGTTTTTCAGGACACAGACGCCCAGGTCATACATCAGGCCGGCGCTGCGTGCCACATCCAGGAATTCAATCGGAGATAGCCAGCCACGCCGGGGGTGTTGCCAACGAACCAGGGCTTCGGCGCTTTCCAGCTGTTTTCCGGTACGATCCATGATTGGCTGGTAGAATACGTCCAGGCCATTGGTTTTCATTGTTTCCCGCAGTTCGCTTTCCAGGGCAAAGCGGGAACGGGCTGTCATCTGGATTTCCGAATCGAACAGGGTGGAGCGGTCCCGGCCCTGCCTTTTGGCATGGTACATGGCGGCTTCCGCGCCCCTGAGGAGTTCCTCCGGTTCATGACAGTCACCGGGGAAGTGGCAGATGCCCATGCTGGCACTGATGTTCAGATCCTGATCAGAGATCCGGATGGGTTGGCGAATCCGGCTCTGGATTTCCCGGGTAACTTCATCCAGGAAGCCGGGCAGGGTGTAATTGCGGATGACCAGTGCAAACTCATCCCCTCCGATCCGCGCCAGAAAATCCTTGCCCGCCAGTTGAATATCTTTCAGGCGCTGGCCGATGTCGGCAATGACTTGATCCCCTGCCTGGGGCCCCAGGCCGTCATTGATGGTTTTCAGACGATCCACGTCAATCCAGAGCAGAGCAAGGCTGCCGGAGCCACGCTGTTTGATCTTGCGCACCAGATGGCCCAGCCGGTCGCGGAGTGAATCGATGTTGGCCAGGCCGGTCAGCGAATCGTAGCGACTGACATACTCCAGGGCCCGCTTGGATCTCAGCCAGGCCTCATGGGTGTTCATCAGACTGATGGTGTCAGCAATGGCGACGGCCAGAGAGATATCCGGAACAGACCATTCCCGGCGTACATCTGATTCAAGGCAGACAACACCGCTGAGTTGCTCGCCATCGAAAATGGGTGCGTCCAGCATGGAATGGATATTCTGAACTGACAGGTACTCCCGATCGAATGAACGGGTCCGCCCATCGTTCCGGGCGTCGTCCACGGCAATGACCCGCTCTTCCGTAATGGCCCGGAAGTAGTCAGGGTGGTCAGAACGGAACAGGTTGAAGTTCGATCCTTTCTGCGGAACGCAGCTGTTGCGGCCGGGTTGTTCCTTATCGTGCAGCCACTCGCAGCTGATTCTGTCCCGCTCGGGAGGAAACAGCCAGACGCTCGCACGCTTCAACCCCAGAAGCCGAGTGCACAGCTCCATCAGTGCAGCCAGCTTCCGGGGGCGGGGCATCTCGATAAAGCCGATATTATGGCTCAGCTCCATCAGAGCCTTGTGATGGGTCACGAGAACTTCACTGTCACGCATGGCCGGGCTCAATAGGTTGTTCCTTTACCTGGAATACGAAAGGCCTTCGGTCTCGGTTTGGCGGAGAAATCACATTATCTATGAGCTAAATATAGAATATGACAGCTGTTTTTATAAGTGTCCAACTTCAGGCCATGTTGGCCGTCGAATCCCGGGCGGTGAGGTCTTCGATGGCGCTGCCGTGAGGATTGAGATCACATACCAACGGCCAGGGATGGTCGGCTTCCAGCGCGAAGGCAATATCCAGCAGTGTTCGCTCGCCCCCGTGGCGCCCCATGAACTGAACGGATACCGGAAGATGTTCCGGCGTATGGCCCATGGGGACCGAGATCGCCGGTGCGCCAGTGGCATTGGCCAGTGGCGTGAAACTGACATAGTGGCGCAGTCGGTCAAACAGGGTGTCGAAGGGTAAGTCGGGGCTCAGATGGCCAAGGGGTGGGGTTGTATGCCCCAGTACCGGCGTGAGCACCGCATCAAAGCCGGCCATGGCGTGGGCATAATCGTGCCAGGAGCGTTTCAGCCGCCAGAGAGCCGGGGGCAGGCGCCAGAACTGCCGCCTGAACTTCCTGTCCAGCCCGTTGGTGAGGTCGTCTGTGCGTCGCTTGTCGAAGTCCGGGTGAAGCAGTTTTTTGCCGTTGGCCCTGATGCCGAAGGCCAGCAGTGCCCAGTAGAGCGCGAAATCATCCGGGAAGGTGCCGTGCACCGGAACGGGAATGGGCTCGATGTGGTGGCCCAGTTTCTCCAGCCTGCGCGCTGTTTCCTCCACCGTCTTACGGGTGATCTCGTCGGTTCGGTGGCCGTTGATGGAGTCCAGCACCAGGCCAATCTTCAAGGGCCGATCCGACGGAACCTCAATTTTACCAACCGGCGGAAGCTTCGGGTTCCGGTAATAGGTCTCGGCCTGAACGAGAAAGTTGGCGGTGTCCCGCACTGAGCGGGTCACCACGCCTTCGCTGATGATATTGATGGGCAGTGCAGCGGCCGCCTCGTTGTCTGTTAACCGTCCTCGTGTGGGTTTCAGGCCCACCAGCCCGCAGCAGGCGGCCGGAATCCGGATGGAGCCACCACCGTCATTGGCATGGGCAAGGGGAATCACACCGGCCGCTACCAGGGCTGCTGAACCGCCGGAGGAAGCGCCCGATGAATAGGCCAGGTTCCAGGGATTGCGTGTGGCCGGGCCATGGGCAGGTTCGGTGGTGGCGTTGAAACCGAACTCCGGCAGGGTGCTTTTACCCAGGCAGAGAAAGCCTTGGGCCAACAACTGCCGGGCAAACGGGCTGGTTTCTGCCGCTGGCATATCGGGCACCGCCAGGGAGCCATGGCGGGTGGCCAGGCCTGCCACATTGGTGTTGTCCTTGATAAAGGTTGGAACGCCCCGGAACAACGGCAGGGATCCGGTTTGCTCTGATGCATCCAGCCTTGAGGCGGTCTGGATGGCCTGGTCATAGTTCGCCGAGGTTACGCCATGGATCAGCGGCTGGGCCACCTGTGCCCGGGCAATGGCGGCGAGGGTGAGTTCCGTGATCGAGATATCCCGGCAGCGGATCCGTTCGGCCAGGGCTGTGGCATCATCGCGCCCCAAGGCGTCGTTGCTGAATACATGGCAAGACTGCGGAGTTTCAGGGGCGTTCATAACGACAATCTCCGGGAAAAATGATCCAATTACTCTAATGCATTCAAAAACGTGATGACATGTCATTTCGGGTAGGGAGAGTGCCCGGCCCGCCCGAGCTCCCGGTGCAGGCTCTTTTCACAGGCGTTGTCAGGTAATAAGCTGTGCGTCTTAACCCGTTGTAAGCGATCCCGATGGAATTTATTGAGCCTCTCGTACGCCACTTTCTCGGCATTTTTTTCCTGATGATCGGTCTGCAGTTTGCCGGCCGTAGTCTTGGTCTGTACCAGCGTATGCAGTTTTCGCACATCAACTATGGTGAACGGGGCAGCGCGCCCTGGTGGCACAGACATATCTTCAATGTATTCCGGGCGCTCATTCTGGGCGTCTGTATGGTGCGGATTTTTGCCGACATCGACGGTTGGCTGGGTGTTTTCGGCCCGCTCTACTATTGGCCGGTGTTGCTGGCGGGCATGTTGTTATTGATCGCTTCGTTCACCGCTGTGAACTACCTGCAGGCCTACATGCATGAAGACTGGCGCTCCGGCATTGACCCCCGCAAGGATCACCGCAAGCTGCTGACAAGCGGCCCGTTCAGCCGCTCCCGGAACCCGGTGTTTCTGGCCGTGATGACGGGACAGCTGGGCTTTTTCCTGGCCCTGCCCAGTGTCTTTTCCCTGGTGTGCCTGGTGGCCGGTGTGCTGGTGATCACCCGCCAGGCCAGGGAAGAGGAAAAGGCGCTGGCGGACAAGTTCGGCGAGGACTACGAGCGGTATCGGGTGCGGGTGCCACGCTGGTTCTGATCCGGTAACCGGGTCACCCATTATGCGGATTTTTTCCGTGCGTCCTTGACCACATCGTAGGCGTGACTGATCTCCCGGGTGCGCTCCTCCGCCATTTCCCGCATGCTTTCTGGCAATCCGCGGCCCGCCAGCTTGTCTGGATGGTTTTCGCTCATCAGCTTACGATAGGCCTTCTTGAGCTCTTCATCGCTGGCAGAGGGGGATACGCCCAGAACCTTGTAGGCATCACTGATCTGATCAGCCGACGAGGGTTGGCCAGCGCCGGCCCGATGGGAGTGGGCGCCGCGGAGCATGGCTTCCAGCTGGTCGACCTGGCTCTCGGGCAGGCCCAGGCCGCGGGCGATGCGCACCAGCATTTCATGTTCGGCCGGATGGACAACACCGTCTGCCGCCACCGCCGATACCTGCACCTGCAGAAACATCTGCAGGAGTGCAGGCTGACGGCCGCTGGCCTGCAGGAACCGGTTGAGCTCGGCGTCCAGATCAAAGTCCGGTTCCTTGCCCCGGTTGAAAGCGGCCTTGGCTTTGGCTTTCTGCTCTTCATTCAGGCGGAAGCGTACAAACATGGTTTCCGCCATCTGGATTTCATCCCGGGATATAACGCCATCAGCCTTGCAGAGCGCACCCATGACTGCAAAAACGGACTCAACAAAGCCCATCTGTATGCTCTGGAGCTTGCCCAGCAGACGGCGCTTGAGGCGGTTGAAGAGGAAGGCGCCGATCGCCGCACCCACCAGGAAACCCGGGAACTTGCCAAAGGCGTAGCCGATCAGACCGCCAACGATGATTGCAAACAGCATTAAGTTGTCCTTACCAGGGATGAATCAGCCTATAGAATATACGTGTTTTTCAGTCTGGCTTCATGAACAGGCTTTCATCGACGTTATCGATCTGTTCGGGACGCAAGTGTGATTTGGGAACATCGATAGTAAAATGATGGATCCTGATCGTCCGTTTTTCTGGTTTTTCCTTAAAAAGTAGCAAGTTATGACTCAAGACCTGTTTGGTGAGCTGCCACCTGAACTGGCCTGCGAGAATCTGATGGAGGGAGCCGTTGTGCTTCGCCAGTTTGCCCTGGCCGACGCGGAACAGCTTCTGACCGATATTGAACAGGTGACTGCTCAGGCACCGCTTCGGCAGATGAAAACCCCGGGTGGCCATACCATGTCGGTTGCCATGAGCTGCTGCGGTGAGCAAGGCTGGGTGACAGACAGCCGGGGCTATCGCTACCAGCCCGAGGACCCGGTCTCAGGCAGGCCCTGGCCTGCGATGCCGGACAATCTGCGCAGGTTTGCCGGAAAGGCCGCAGACGCGGCGAGTTTCGGTGGCTTTGAGCCAGATTCCTGCCTGATCAACCGCTACGAACCCGGTGCAAAAATGGGGCTGCATCAGGACAGGGACGAACAGGATTTCAGCCAGCCCATTGTGTCAGTGTCCTTGGGGCTGCCGGTGGTGTTCCAGTTTGGTGGGCTGAAACGCAATGAACGTCCCCTGCGGGTTCCACTCGCCCATGGTGATGTGGTGGTGTGGGGCGGCCCGGCGCGCCTGCGATATCACGGGGTGTTAACGCTGAAGGCCGGTGAACACCCGTTGACCGGGGCCTGCCGCTACAATCTGACGTTCCGTCGAGCCCGGTAACCCGTTACTGCAACCAGGCCACCAGCAGGCCCGCCGCTAACGACAGCACCATCGGCCCGCCGACCAACAGGCCAATCTGCCGATTGCCAATAACTCCGGCCATGCCGGATTTGACCAGATTGTTGGTGGCGGCCGCGATAACGATACCAATCACGGCCGTGTTCATGGCCAGGTTGTTATTGGACATTCGGGTCAGTGAGAGGGTGATCGCGTCGACATCCGCCACACCGGATGTGGCGGCCAGCGCATAGATGCCGGCTTCGCCCAGCCAGTTACTCAAGAATTCGCCCAGCAGCAGAATTGCGGTGAGCAACGCCCCGAATACCAGCGCGGAAGTCAGATCGAGCGGGTTCTGGTTCAGGGTAGGCTGGCTGACCTGCAGCTCGCTTTTATTTCTGCGCCAGATAAACAGAGCCGGGACATACAGCAGAGCGGTCATGACTGCCACTGGCCCGATCAGGCTGGGCAAGAGGTCACGGTTGATCACGAAGCAGTAAACCAGGATGCGGGGAAACATGGTGCCGCAGGCAATCAGGACCCCGGCTGCAAACTGGGGGTTAAGTTCGGGGTTCTTTGAAGCCTGGCGGGCAAAGTGCAGGGTCAATGCCGTGGACGAGCTTAATCCGGCAAATAGACTGGTAAACAGGATGCCCTTGCGGGTGCCGGCCACCCGGATCGCAAAATAGCCGACAAAGGAAATGGAGGCGATCATCACCACCATCCACCAGATTTCCCGGGGGTTCAGAACGCCGCCAGGGCCCATCTTTTCGTTCGGCAGTAACGGCAGCATGACCACGGAAATCAGCAATAGCTTGAGCGCCGCATCCAGCTCGTGTTCCTTCAGCTTGTTGACCCAGCCGTGAATTTTTTCCTTATTATCCAGAATGATGGCGGTCACAACGGCCGCTGCTGTGGCGATAACCGGGTCCACTGCAACGGCCACCGCGCCGAAGCAGAACGTGAGTACCATCCCCACCATGCCGGTAATACTGAAATTCCGGATATGGGCAAGCCGCTCGCTGTAGGCGACGATCGCCATGGCCACCACACTGACCAACAGCACGGGAAACGCCCATTCCGTGATCTCCTTCGCCAGAACCGCCGAGATGCCGCCAAGCAGGCCCACCAGCGCAAAGGTGCGGATGCCGGCAATTCGTTCACCGGATTTCTGTTCCCGGGCATCCCAGCCCCGCTCAAGGCCGATAATGGCGCCAAGCAAGAGCGCAACGGCGAGATTCAGGGTGGTCTGGTTTCCGGCCAGAAACTGGGAAGCAACGTCATCCATGGGGTGGTGCAAGCTCCTGTTAAACAATGAATGTTCTGATGATAGCAGTAGAGGGAGTCGGTCGTTAGGCCTCTAAGAATATACCCCTGACCGCCTTACTTTCCGGGCGGAGGTCTGGTAAGCTTCGCGACCCTGAAATTCGCAGTTACCTGATTATCATCAACCGTGCAGCAAACCAGAACCGTGACGATCCTTCCGCCCTAGCGTTCAGATTCCTCTTCCTCCGGTTAATTTCCTGAGAAATATGCCTGTAGCCAACGTGAGATAGGTTGGGTGCAATCGACGGTTTTATCTCAGTTTTTACGTCCACAGCAATCTGGAAACCCGACATTATGGTGAATTCCTTAAAAGCCAATTGGCTTTCGAACATTCGTGGCGATGTGCTCGCCGGTATTGTCGTGGCGCTGGCATTGATCCCGGAGGCCATTGCCTTCTCGATTATCGCCGGTGTCGACCCCAAAGTGGGTCTATACGCCTCCTTCTGTATTGCCGTGATCATTGCTTTTGTCGGCGGACGCCCCGGTATGATTTCTGCGGCAACGGCGGCTATGGCGGTACTGATGGTAACGCTGGTTAAAGAGCACGGCCTGCAGTACCTGCTGGCGGCTACTCTGATGACCGGTGTGCTGCAGCTGATTGCCGGCTACCTCAAGCTCGGCAGCCTGATGCGCTTCGTATCGCGTTCGGTGGTGACCGGTTTCGTGAACGCCCTGGCCATTCTGATTTTCATGGCCCAACTGCCGGAGCTGACCAACGTTACCTGGCATGTTTACGCCATGACCGCGGCCGGTCTGGGGATCATCTATCTGTTTCCCTTGCTGCCTGTTGTTGGCAAGGTTCTGCCTTCGCCCCTGGTGTGTATCGTAGTGCTGACGGCGGTTGCCGTGGTTACCGGAATGGACATCCGGACGGTTGGCGATATGGGCGAATTGCCGGATACCCTGCCGGTGTTTCTGTGGCCGGATGTGCCTCTGAACCTGGAAACCCTGATGATCATCCTGCCGTATTCGATTCCGCTGGCCATTGTGGGCCTTCTTGAATCCATGATGACCGCAACCATCGTGGACGACCTGACAGACACCACCAGTGACCGCAACCGTGAGTGCAAGGGGCAGGGCATTGCCAATATTGGCTCCGGTCTGATCGGCGGTATGGCCGGTTGTGCCATGATCGGGCAGTCCATTATCAACGTGAAGTCCGGCGGCCGGACTCGGCTTTCCACGCTGACGGCCGGTGTCTTCCTGCTGATTATGGTGCTGTTGTTGGACAGCGTGCTTGTGCAGATCCCCATGGCCGCCCTGGTGGCGGTGATGATCATGGTGTCAATTGGCACCTTCTCCTGGGATTCCATCCGCAATCTGCGCAAGCATCCTCTTTCCACCAATATCGTAATGCTGGTAACCGTTGTGGTCGTGGTTGCCACCCACAACCTGGCGTTCGGTGTTCTGGCTGGCGTACTGCTTGCGGCCCTGTTCTTTGCCAACAAGGTGGGCCATTACATGCTGGTGACTTCCGATCTTGATGAGGCAACGGATACCCGTACCTACAAGGTTGTTGGTCAGGTGTTCTTCAGCTCTTCTGAAAAATTTACGGAATCCTTTGATTTCAAAGAAGCAGTCGATAATGTGGTGATTGACCTGAGTCGCGCGCATTTCTGGGATATCACGGCAGTGGGCGCCCTCGACAAGGCGGTGATCAAGTTCCGCCGTGAAGGCGCGGAAGTTGAGGTTATCGGGCTGAACGAAGCGAGTGCCACGATTGTTGACCGGTTTGGCGTGCACGATAAGCCGGACGCCGTTGACCAGCTGATGGGGCACTGACATGACACAGATCAGAGAATCCAACAGCGATGGCAGCCAGAATAACAATCACAAGGATCATGAGGGCGAGGTTGGGATGTTACGAGTAGTTGCCTGTATTGATGGCTCCCAGGCCGCCCCTGCGGTCTGCGATTACGCCGCCTGGGCCAGCAAGCACATGGAGACGCCCATGATGCTGCTGCACGTGCTTGACGAGGAACGTTATCCGGCAGAACCGGATCTGGCCGGAAACATCGGCCTGGGCAGTCGTGAACAGCTGCTCGAAGATTTAGCAGAACTGGACCGCAAGCGCGCCAAGCTGGCCCTGGAACACGGCCATCACATGCTGGATGAGGCACAGAAACGGGTCAGCGGAGCCGGTATCACAGACGTGGTCCAGCGTCAGCGCCACGGCGACCTGACCGAGTCCGTGCTGGCGCTGGAGAACCAGACCCGCCTGCTGGTGATGGGGCTGCACGGCGAAAGCAGCTCCGAGCGCGACACCCACATCGGCAGTCAGCTGGAGACGGTGATTCGCAGTATGCATCGGCCGATTCTCCTGGTGCCGGACGAATACACCCAGCCCCGCAGCGCCATGCTGGCGTTTGATGGCAGCGCCACCGCGTTCAAGGGCGTGGAATTGCTGGCGGGCAGCCCGGTGCTGAAAGGCATGCCGTTGCATCTGGTGATGGTTGGACCGGACACCAGCGACCGCTGGGAACAGCTCAGGAAAGCCGAGAAAATGCTGGCAGGGCTGGAATCCGAAATCACTCTGGCGATCCGGGCCGGTGATGTGGAGCCCGCGTTGCATGCCTATCAGGAAGAGCAGGATATCGACATCCTGGTAATGGGCGCCTATGGGCACTCCCGCATCCGCCAGTTCCTGGTGGGCAGTACAACCACCACGATGCTCAAAACCGCGCGAAAGCCCCTTGTGGTGCTTCGTTAGGCGACTTCTTTGGCCACTTCGGCCAGATAGGCCATCGCGGCGCGGTGGCCTTGCTGATACCCCAGATCCAGCTTGTTCAGGCCGGTCGTCAATCGGCCCACCGGAAAATCTTCCGGTGGTGCGATGATCCGCAGCCGGCAGTCGTCCGGCGGATTACGGATAAATTCCAGGGTTTCGTTGTACCTCTCGCCCCGCCGTATAAGGGCCTCGGCGAGTCCGGGCTGTTCCCGGAACATCCGCTTGGCCAATGCCGGAAACGCCAGGGGTTTTTTCTTGTAGCCCAGCGGCCGGGACAGTACCACGGTGATATTCCGGGCACCGCGCCGATAGGCTTCTGCAACGGGAATCGCGTCGGCAATTCCGCCATCACTCATGGGCTCGTCGTCCACGCTCGGGTAGTCCCGGTAAGCCAGGGGAATGGAGCAGGAGGCGGTCAGTACATCGTGAATGTTCTGGTCGTCGACGGGAAAATATCGAGCCTCGCCGGTCACTACTGACGTCGTCGCGACCCAGAGCCTGGTGGTGCCAGACAGGTAGTGTTCCAGGTCGAGTGGTACTTCCTCGCAGGACCGGTGCCACAGCCAGTGCACGTCGCACAGATGCCCGCCCTGAAAGAAACGCCCCCAGTTGATGAACTCGGGACGACGGGCGTGGTCGGTAATGACCCGGCGGTTCCGGCCATGGTGGCCGCAGAGGTAGCCGATAAGATTGGTTGAGCCGGCGGAGACGCCCCAGGCGTCGGTGAACGGCTGGTATCGCTTCTCGAGAAAGGCATCAAGCACGCCGGCTGCAAAGATGCCCCGCATGGCGCCTCCCTCGACGACGAGGGCATTACTGGTTGCGGTGTCACTGTTGGTCTGGAGCATCCGTTCCCCCTTTCTGCCGTGTTCTCCGGTTGTGCTTGCTCATGGTCACAGGTTACCAGTTCTCTGGCCGGGAATGGCATAGGGATGACCCCTCAGGCGTTGTTGCCCGCCGCCACACCCGATGCCCAGGCCCACTGGAAATTGTGGCCACCGAGGTGGCCGGTCACATCCACCACCTCACCGATAAAATACAGGTTTGGCCGCTCCAGCACTGCCATGGTTTTGGAAGAGAGTTGGCGGGTGTCGACGCCCCCCAGTGTCACTTCTGCAGTACGGTAGCCTTCGGTGCCTGCGGGCTTGATGGACCACTGACCCAGGATCTCCGCCACCTGTTCAATATCGCTGTTCTTGTAGCCCTGCAAAGGACCGGTCCAGCCCTGCAGTTCGTTGAAGGCCTGGGCAAACCGTTTTGGCAGGTGCTGGGCCAGGTAGTTTGCAATGGTCGATTGTGGGCGGGTTTTGCGCAGGTTCAGCAGGTCGTCCTTGATGCGACAGGCTGGCAGAAGATTGATGGCCAGGCTGTCACCCGGTTCCCAGAAACTGGAGATCTGGAGCATGGCCGGGCCGCTGAGCCCGCGATGGGTGACCAGCATGGGTTCCCGGAAGTGCTGGTCGTGGCATTGCACATCGACCGGGCAACTGACACCGGACAGAGGCGCGAGCTGCTCTTTCAACTCCGGCTGCAGGGTAAAGGGCACCAGGCCCGCGCGGGTGGGCAGTATGTCCAGGCCGAACTGCTCGGCCACCTGGTAACCAAAGGCGCTGGCGCCCATGGTGGGAATCGACAGGCCGCCGGTGGCGATTACCAGGGATTCGCAGGTGAGGTCGCCGGATCCGACACGCAGGCGGTAGCCCGAGTCGGTTTCGGTGATGCGTTCGACCGCTGTTTTCATCCTCACTTCCGCGCCAGCCCACTCACATTCGGTGAGCAACATATTGAGAATCTCCTTGGCGCTGTCCTTGCAGAACAACTGGCCGGGCGCCTTCTCCTCGTGCTCAATGCCATGGCGGTCCACCAGTTCCAGGAAATCCTGGGGGGTGTAGCGCTTGAGCGCGGAAATACAGTAATGCGGGTTGTCCGACAGGAAGTTGGCGGGCGTGCTGTTCAGGTTGGTGAAGTTGCAGCGCCCGCCGCCGGACATCAGGATTTTCTTGCCCGGCTTGTTGGCGTGGTCCAGCACCAGTACACGGCGACCGCGATAGCCGGCGGTTGCCGCACACATCAGGCCAGCCGCGCCGGCGCCGAGGATGATTACGTCGTACTGTGATGCTGAACCTGCCGCCATGCTACCCGCCGTTGGAAAGAAAACGGCGGGCAGTATACCAGTCTCAGGGCAGGTAGACGGAGCCTTCCATGAAGAATGCAGCCTGGCCGGCGATGTCGACCCGGTCGCCTTTCAGTTCGCAGCGCAGCGCAGCACACCGCCTCTTGCCGAAATTTGCCGGGCGTCGAGCCGTGTCTTGCCCAGTTTTTCTGACCAGTAGGGCACGAGCACGCTGTGAATGGAGCCGGTAACCGGGTCTTCATCGATACCGGCTCCCGGAGCGAAATAGCGGCTGACGAAATCGCAGTCTTCGCCAGGTGCGGTGATGATCAGCCCCTGATTGCCCAGTTGCTTGAGTTTGCGCAGATCCGGTTGAGCAGATCGAACAGCGGCTTCGTCCTCCAGAACCACCATGTAGTTGGTGTCATTGGGAACAAAAAACGCAGTATCAGGCGCGCTTTCCAGGGCTTCCCGAATCAGTGCCGGCGTTGGCTGTTCCTCAAAGGCCAGGTTTGGAAAATCCAGAACCAGCCAGCCGTCTTCTGCCCGCCGGACGGAGAGCGGACCACTTTTGGAGCGAAAGCGGATTCGCTCATCAGCCCAGCCAAGCTTGTTAAAAATAACCCAGGCACTGGCCAGGGTAGCGTGGCCACACAGTGGCACCTCTGTGCCTGGAGTAAACCAGCGAATATGGAAATCGGCATCCTCGTCGTCCGGAAGCGGCACGAAAAAGGCCGTTTCCGAGAGGTTGTTCTCCATGGCAAGCGAGAGCATGACATTGTCCGACAGCCATTGCTCCAGGGGCATGACCGCGGCCGGGTTCCCACCGAAAATCCTGCTGGTAAAAGCATCAACCTGGTAGAGGGGCTGTGTCATGGTCTGTTCTCCTTGAAAGATCGTCTAGCGTAGTGGTGCGCCCGGTGTCTGGCAAACAGCTCCAGTTCCAGGGCACTGTAAAAATGAAGTTCCGGCAGAGGTGCCAGGTGCGTGAGCACCCAATGTTCCGGGCTCTGTTGAGAGATCGAAAACCCGAGGTCGTCAAGCCATTGCCGTGTTACCTCCATGCCCTTCAAGAGAGGCGCGGCGCAGGCCTGCAAACCGAACAGGTCCTTGGCAGTTGCTGAGGGTGGGGACAGGTGTTTGTTGGCGATGCCCATGTGAAACTCCTTCTTCTGTGTTTTCTCCGCTTATTGTCGGCTCCCGCTGACAGTCATAACAGATTCAGATAATCTCATTTTGAACCGGTACAGAATGTGGTTTTTGGAATCTGTGCCGGTCAGATTCGACTGTATCTGTACTGCATGGAGAAGCGCGGTGTCTGGTGCAATAGAGTGGTGACTCCGGAGGTACCAGTGACGAGGGACGGGCAATGGGCATTCTTTACAATCAGGTGGCGGATCAGCTCCAGGAATTGATCCGGGACGGTGTCTACCGCGACGGTGATCGATTACCGGGCGTGCGAATGCTGAGCCGGCAGTTCGGCGTGAGTATTTCGACCATTCTGCAAGCGCACCAGACTCTGGAAGCACGGGGCTTTCTGCAGGCCCGGGAGCGCAGTGGCTACTTCGTAAGGCTGCCGACCGTGGATGCACCCGAACCGGTGATGCGCCGGCATCGCAGTCGTCCGGTGCCGGTCAGCGCCCGGGAAATGACTCTGGACCTGTGCGCCGACGAGCAGAAGCGTATGGTGCCTCTGGCTACGGCGATTCCCCATCCGGATTACCTTCCGCTCCGCCAGATCCAGCACAGTACGCTCTGGGCTGCACGCCGGGGCCTGGAAACCCTGGACTACGCCTTTCCCGGAAAAGAGTCGTTCCGGCGGCAGATCGCCCAGCGGATGGCAACCCTCGGGGTACCGGTAACCCCGGATGATGTGCTTGCCACCAACGGTGCTCAGGAGGCCATCATCCTGGCGCTTCGGGCCGTGACCCAGCCCGGTGACATTGTGGCGGTGGAATCGCCGTCCTTCCCCGGCATCCTTCAGGCTTTGGAAGTGGTCGGGCTTAAGGTCATTGAAATTCCCACCCATCCTTCCGAGGGCTTGAGCCTCGAAGGGTTGCAGCTCGCCCTGGAACAGTGGCCCCTGAAAGCCTGTGTGGTGGTGACCAATCACAGCAATCCCATGGGCGCGCAGATGTCCGACGAGCGCAAGAAGCAGCTGGTCTCCATGCTGGCGGCGGCTGCTGTGCCTCTGATTGAGGATGATATTTATGGGGATCTGCACCACTCCGGAGACCGGCCGCGCCCGGCCAAGGCCTTTGACCGGGCCGATAACGTGATTTACTGCAGCTCCTTCTCGAAGACCATCTCGCCGGGCCTGAGGCTGGGCTGGATGGTGCCGGGGCGGCATATGGCGAGCGCCCGGCAGCACAAGTATTTCGTCAACCTGGCGACCTCTTCGATTCCCCAGATGGCGGTGGCGCATTTTCTGGAGCAGGGCGGTTACGATCGCTATCTGCGGTCAGCGCGTCAGCACTATCGCGAGTCCACCGAGCGTATGCGTACAGCCGTGGCCCGGGCATTCCCGGAAGGTACCGCTGTGAGTCGACCCCAGGGCGGGTTCGTTCTCTGGGTGCAGTTGCCGGATGGCGTTTCCGGCACGGAGGTTTACCACAGGGCCAGGGCGGAGGATATCAACGTGGCGCCGGGGCTGATGTTCTCCACCGCCGACAAATACGAAAATTGCCTGAGACTGAACAGCGCCAACCCCTGGAGTGAACGTATAGAGCAGGCTGTGGCCAGGCTGGGAGTGTTGGCTCACGATGTCCAGTCTGCGGCGGGTTAGGGGCGTTCAGTTCTTTCCCCTACGCAGGTCCAGCGGGTCGAGCAGCCCGGCGGCAATGGCTGTGCCGGTAACATCAGGCAGGCGATCGGCGCCCAGGCGTTTCATCACCCGGGCCCGGTACAGATCAATCGTCTTCACGCTGACATCCAGCTGTTCGGCTATTTCCCGGCTGGTGTAGCCCTGGGCCAGTGGCAGAAACACATCCCGTTCGCGCCGGGTGAGGGTGGCCAGCAGGGCGTCGGTTGCCTCATCGCCCTGCAGTTGTGTGCCGGATTGTTGGTGTTCCTGAAGGGCCTGTTGAACGCTGTCCAGCAGCAGCTGTTCATTGAAAGGCTTTTCGATGAAATCGAAAGCGCCGGATTTGAACGCCCTGACCACAATGGGCACATCGGCGTGACCAGAGACAAAGATGATGGGCAGGTCCAGCCCTCGCTTCTGAAGCTCCTCCTGAACATTCAGGCCCCCGAGCCCTGGCATTCTCACATCCAGAACCACGCAACCGGCTTTGCTGTTGCCAACGGCGTCCAGAAATTTCCGGCCGTCGCTGTAGGCTTCCACGTTCAGGCCGACCGATTCCAGCAACCATTGAGTGGATTCCAGCATGCCGGCGTCGTCGTCAACAACATAGACGGTGGTGGCTTCCGGTGTCGCGTGATCACTCATCAGGCTGGATCTCCGTGGTTGCGGTTCTGTGCTTCTGGTTCTGGCTGGCCGGGAATCGACAGATCAGGGACAGGCCACCGGTTGCGGCGGGACGGGCATCCAGAAAGCCTCCAAAGCCTTCAATGATCGATCGGCTCATGGACAGGCCCAGGCCCAGTCCCTGCGGCTTGCTGGTGTAGAACGGCTGGAACATCTGGCGGATGCCCTGCTCATCCAGGCCCGGGCCTTCATCAGTGACTTCAATCAGGGTTTCGTTCTGATCGTTGATGCAGGTGGTTATGACGATCTGCGCAGGTGTGCCCCGGGTTTCGTCGCCCCGGGCTTCGATTGTGGCTTCAATGCCATTGCGGATCAGATTGATCAATACCTGTTCCAGCAGCACCGGATCGGCGGTGATGACCGGCGCGCAGCAGGCCAGTCTCTCGCGGATCTGCACGTTATTCTTCTCGGCCTCCCACTGACACAGGCGGGCAACGTTGTTTACGACATCGTTCAGGGCGATTGGCGCGGTGCGCTTCTGGCCCTTGCGCAAGAAAGCCCGTAGACGCTTGATCACTTCCGATGCCCGGTTGGCATGGTGAACTATTTTCTGCAGGCCGTCGTCCACTCGATCCAGGCATTCGGGGTTGGTTCGGGCGCTTTTCAAATAACGTTGGCTGGCACTGGCAAAGTTCACGATGGTTGCCAGGGGCTGGTTCATTTCGTGGGCAATGCTGGAGGCAAGCTCCCCGAGAGTGGCGAGTCTTGCCGTGTGGGCGAGTTCGTCGGCCAGTCGGCGGTTGTTCTCCTCGGATTCCACCCGGGCGGTGATATCACGGGAGACGCTGATGACCTCAATCACCGCGCCGGTGTAGGTCTCCCGGATGGCCCGGCTGGCAATCTCGAACCAGCGGCGGGAGCCGTCCCGGTGGATGATTTCGAGGGTCATGGTGGCGTAGCCGTCATCCCGGAGCAGGTTTCGGGTCTCCGCCAGTTTCTGGGCGACATGGTTGCCGCGAAAGACCTCTTCGAGCGGTTTGCCTCGTAATTCTTCCGGCCAATAGCCCAGCAGCCGCCATGACGCGGGGGTAGCATCGATAAAGCGTCCGTCCGGAGCGTGGCGGGATATGAGGTCGGTGGTGTTTTCGGTGATCAGTCGGTACAGGCGGTTGGAGCGGGTGGCCTCTTCCTGGGTCAGGACATCCTGCGTGGCGTCTCGTGCCCGTGCCAGAACCCGGGAAGTTCCGACATCCGGAATGAAAGTCCACATCAGGATGGCACCGGTAAGATCCGATGGGATCCGGGCTTCCACGTTTTCAATAGCCCGGCCCTGCTCCAGGGAAGCGTGCACCAGTGCCTGGGCGTTGATTGGCAGGAGCTTGTGGGCCGAAGCCAGGCCGGCAATCCGGCACAGATCCCTGGCCGCGCGGTTCCCCTCCAGCAGGGCACCCACCCCATCCAGGATCAATCCGGGTTGCGGGTCGGCGTCGTGCAAACTAAATACACTTGAGGGGGAAATATCGTTCATGGCTTGTCGTTATAGTAACTCAACTATAATACGTTGGTATAATTTCTAGTATTTATTCTATCAAATACTATTATGGCCAGCCCGAAGTATAGCTAGTTTAGCGATATTCCTGAATACGCCATAAGAACAACAGCACCGAAGAGGACCACGCAATGACCTCGATATTTGATCAGGGCCTGGCGCCCGTTGACGCCAACTACGCCGTTCAATCCCCCATCGATTTCATCGAACGCACCGCCACTGTTTACCCGGAGTATCCCGCGGTCATTCATGGGGCGATCCGGTACAGCTGGGCGCAGACCTACGAACGCTGCCGCCGTCTGGCTTCGGCCCTTAAAGGGCGCGGTATCGGAAGCGGTGATACCGTTGCCGTCATGCTGCCGAATATTCCTGCCATGGTGGAAGCCCACTTCGGGGTTCCCATGATCGGTGCCGTGCTGAACACTCTGAACGTTCGCCTTGATGCCGAGGCCATTGCCTTCATGCTGGAACACGGTGAGGCCAAGGTTGTGATTGCCGACCGTGAATTCGGTGAGGTGATCAGGGACGCCGTCAGCCGGCTGGACACCAAGCCACTGGTGATTGATGTGGACGATCCCGAGTACGGCGAGGGCGTTCAGGTCAGCGATCTGGATTACGAGGCCTTCCTGCAGGAAGGGGATCCGGCGTTCCAGTGGAGCTTCCCCGACAACGAGTGGGATGCCATCTCCCTGAACTACACCTCCGGCACCACCGGCAACCCGAAGGGTGTGGTCTATCACCATCGTGGCGCCTACATCAATGCCATTGGCAACCAGGCGGTCTGGTCCATGGACATGCACCCGGTATACCTGTGGACCTTGCCGATGTTCCACTGCAATGGCTGGTGTTTCCCCTGGACCATCACTGCCATGGCCGGCACCCACGTCTGTCTGCGCCGGGTTGACCCGGAGAAGATTCTGCAGCTGATCCGCGACCATCAGGTTACCCATATGTGCGGCGCACCGATTGTTCTCAACGCCCTCCTGAACGTGCCGGAATCCGCCAAGGCGGGTATCGATCACGAAGTGAAGTCCATGACAGCCGGTGCAGCGCCCCCCGCCCAGGTTATCGGTGCCATCGAAGAAATGGGTATCCAGGTGACCCACGTTTATGGCCTGACCGAAGTCTATGGGCCGGTGACGGTTTGCGCGTGGAAGTCCGAGTGGGATGCGTTGCCACTGCACGATCGCGCCCGCAAGAAAGCGCGCCAGGGCGTTCGCTACCACACCCTGGCAGGCACCATGGTGGGCGATCCCAACTCCATGGAACCGGTGCCGAAAGACGGCAAGACCATCGGTGAAATCTTCCTGCGCGGCAACACCGTGATGAAGGGCTATCTGAAGAACCCCAAGGCCACCGAAGAGGCCTTCCGGGGCGGCTGGTTCCACACCGGTGACCTGGCTGTGTGGCACGAAGACGGCTACATGGAGATCAAGGACCGGCTCAAGGACATTATCATCTCCGGCGGCGAGAACATTTCCACGATCGAGGTGGAAGATACCCTGTACCGGCATCCCGCCGTTCTGGAGGCTGCCGTGGTTGCCCGACCAGATGAGAAGTGGGGCGAAACCCCCTGCGCCTTTGTGACCCTCAAGCCGGAAGCCGGACAGGTGACCGAGGAAGACATCATCAGCTTCTGTCGTGAGCATCTGGCCCGGTTCAAAGTGCCCAAGACCATCGTCTTCTCGGAGCTGCCCAAGACTTCCACGGGCAAGATCCAGAAGTTCGTACTGAGGGATCAGGCCAAAGAACTGGACTGATCCCCGGATCGGCTGCGCCGTCCCGGCGCAGCCGGCTTTAACCAGAAAAACAACATTGTCAGGCACACGCGCCGCGTGAGCCCGGAGACCTTTTTATGCAAATGTTTCACCGAAAGAACGGGGAAGAGCAGCCGTACTGGCCGGCCGGTCCCTTCAAGGTTCGTCTGCCGTTTGTTCATTACCGCTGGGAGTTCGCGGAGATGGTGCAGGCCCTGATCATGTTTGTGGTCAGCCTGGCCATGATTCCCCTTCTTGAGAAATACCTGGGCGTGCCCTATGACGTGGCCCTGGCCTACGTTGTGGTCTGCGGGATAGGTTTTATGTTGCCGGCACTGCTGGGTGTGCCCCTGGTGCCGGGCTGGATTACGCCGGGTATTCCCGTGGTTCTGCTGTTCCTGAGTGACTATGAGCCCGGCCCTGAGGCCATCCAGGCCCTGTTCGCCCTGCAGTTTCTGGTGTTTATCATCTTCCTGGTTCTGGGTGTCACCCGCCTGGGCAGCAAGCTGGTGGAGCTGATTCCCCGATCCATGAAAGGCGGGATTATCATTGGCGCCGGTATCGCGGCCCTGATGGGTGAGATCGAAGCGGGCGGCCGCCTGGCCAATACGCCAATCTCCCTGATCATCGGTGGCCTGGTGTGCCTGTACCTGATGTTTTCCGTGTCATTCAAAGGCTTTGTCGAAAGCAATTCCATTGCCCGCAAGATCGCCAACTACGGCATGGTGCCGGGTATGGTGGTTGCGATTCTGGTTGGCTTTGCCACGGGTGAATACGCAGTGCCTGATGTGGAGTGGGGCATCACCAAGCCGGCATTCGACGAGCTGTGGAACTATCTGCCGTTTGCGGTGGGCTTCCCGGACAGCAGTGTGTTCCTGTACGCCATCCCGACGGCCGTTATTGCCTATGTCATTGCCTTCGGCGACATTGTGGTGGGTCAGTCCCTGATGAGCCGTGTCGACCACCTGCGCAAAGACGAAGACATCGATAACAGCATTGACCGGGTGCATCTGGTGACCGCGCTGCGCAATGGTGGCCATGCCTTCTTTGCGCCCTATCCGGGCCTGGCAGGCCCGATCTGGACGGCAGTGACTGCCACCATGGCCGAGCGCTACAAGTACGGCCGCAATGCCATGGACTCCATCTACAGCGGTGGCGGCACCTTCTGGATTACCGGTTTCATTGCCCTGTTTATCCTGCCACTGGTGAGCTTCTTCCAGCCGGTACTGCCCATTGCCTTGTCGCTGACCCTGCTTCTGACCGGCTATATCTGTCTGATGGTAGGCCTGGAGCAGCTGGAGAATAACACCGAGCGTGGCATTGCCGGCACTATGGGTGTGGTTCTCGCGGTATACGGTGCAGGCTGGGGCCTGGCCACCGGCGCCGTCCTCTATTTCCTGATTGAACGTACCAAATTGCTTGGCTTTACCGCCGACCCGGAAGCGCCGGGCGTACAAGCCGCAGAAGAGCACTAAACCAGCGCCTTCCGGCTCTGCACCGGAAGGCGCTGACCCCCTGTGTGTCCTTGGGAGGCTTCGTGCCTCCCTTTTTTCGTTGCGCGGCAGCTTCAGTGACCGTGTTTACCCGCTCCAGCCGCACCGTGAACAGCTTCTACGTAATGGATGTAGTCAACGTAGTCGGTCACGAAGTGGCGCCCTTCCTTGACACTCTGATCGGCGCTGGCCAACGAGTTGTGGGCCTGGTCATAGCGTTCCCGAATCCCGGTCTCTATTTTCCGGGTGATGTTTGCAATCAGCTGGTCAATCTCGCCGTTGCTTAGTGCAGCATCTGCCGCCTTCAGTCCGGGGTCGATGTTCCCTGCCGGCTTGATCCCGGTAAAGGGTGCACCCTCGGAGGCACGATGAACTTTTACCAGTGTTGCAAAGAGATGCTTGTCTGCAATTTTGCGTACCTTTTCGCCCTCGCCCCGGATGTCCCGGACATCGGCGAATACACCCCTGATTTCGGCCTCGTCCTCGGCGGGAACCCATTTCAGTAGTGGGGTAACATCACCGGCCTCGAGCGCTGCCCGGGCTTCGGTAATGACAGGGCCATCCATCGCATCGCAATGGGCCTGGGCGTTCCCTGCCAGCATGAGTCCCAGGAGGACGGCAGCACTTGCGGTAAAGGTGGCTTTTCGTAGTTTGGTTTTCATGGACGTTTCCTCGCGTTTTGGTGATTGAGACAAGTTCCGGTTTCGGTGGAACCTGGGAACCAGCTTAGGGAAAACGCCCCGGCGAATCGTTCGCAAACGTGAAGTCAGACCTGGAAAGTGGTAGGCATAAAAGACATATAAACCAATGGGTTGGAGGTTCTTGTTTGCGGGCATCCAAAGTCGAACGCCATGGCTGGTCTCACGATGAGGGCTGGGTGCGGTTATTGTCGTTGCGAGTGTGCATGCGACGGTAATCGCTGGGGGTCAGACCAGTGTTGTTTTTGAAAGCCGTATTGAAAACGGACTTGGAATTGAAGCCGGAATCGTACATCACCTGCAGGATGCTGGAAGTGTCCGAAGGATCGGCCAGTCGACGCTTCGCTTCCTGTACGCGGTAGCCACTGACAAATTCGAAGAAATTGCACCCGAACCCCTGGTTTATCGCTCGGGAGACCTCTCTGGGGTGGGCTCCGACTTTTTGAGCGAGCTGCTCCAGCGTAAGGTTCGAGTAAAGATAGGGTTTATCCTCTGCCATAAACTGTGCCAGTTTCTGTTTAAGGTGCTGATCAAATTCAGGAACTGTGGTGTCGTCCAGCAGCGCAGCCTGGTCGGCTGCCAGCCCCGTGAAAATTACCGGCTGTCGAAGCGCATTAACCATCAAAAAGTTGATAAACAGAAACCCGGTAACAGCGCCGGCCCCTGCCACCCAATCGGCGCCCGGTGCGCTTTTGAAGACATGGGCCGTCATGCAGTAGAACATACTGACTGTCCAGGCTATTGCGTAGCCAATCAGAAGTAGTCTTAACCATGAGAGCTGTTTGTTTTCGATACTTGAAAAGACCTGTCGCAGGCTGAGGCCGAAGCGGTTGATGGTGCGAATGGTGGCGTACAGGTAGCCGAGGAAAGCAGCGTGAATGGCAACAGCGAGCAGAGGCGAGGTCAACACGCCCGGATGATCGCGTTCGCTCAGGATTCGGAGCTTCTCGCCAGTTGGCTGCAAATAGTACTCGATCAGGAAAATGGCACCGACGACCCAGAACAGTAGGGTGTGGACGAGATGCTCCTTACGCAAGCGGAATTCCTGATACATCAGAGCCTGGGCGTATAAAAAGAGCGTGCCCGCCTGCAATAGCCCGATTAGGGTGCCGAGGTACGCCAGGTTGGGATGTGCAAGCGCCAGTCCGCTGCTGTAGAGAAAAATCTCTCCAAGCCCGGCCGCGAAGAAAACCAGTGTCGCAACAAGAAGCTGGTTGCTTACCAGTCGATTATTGGGTGGAAGCAATAAGAATGTGGCCAGACTCAGCGCCTGAATAATACTGGTCAGCAGAATGAGGTCGGTCAAGGTCAGGTACACTGGCCAGAATCCCTGTCGGCATGGGTTACATTGATGTCTGCTTCGAAACCATCCGCCCGTCCGGTTGCCGGCGAACGCAAATGCAGGGTGATACCGGCGCCCGAAGCAATGGCATCAGCTATGGCGAGTCCCAGACCGGAGCCGGCGGCCTTGGTATCGCAGCGGGAAAACCGATTTCGTAGCGAGGCCAACTGGTCCCGTGGCACGATGTCGCCGTCGTTACAGACTCTCATTGTGCCATCGTCGGTCATGATTACATCGACGGGCTGTTGCATGGAGCCGTGCTTCAGAGCATTTTCGATCAGGTTGCGGGCCAGAATGGCAAAAGCATCCGGATCCAGGAAGGAGTTCACTTCATGATCCGGCAACGTCAGGCGAATCCGGCCAGGCGCCAGAGGTTCAAAGTCGCGGGTGATCATCGCGAGTATCGGCACAAGGTCATGCGGTTTTTGTGAAAGTGCGCCTCCGCCTTCGGCCTTGGCAAGTTCGAGCAGCTTGCCGGACAATGTGGACAGGCCATGCAGCGCCTCTTCGATCTCGGCCACATTCTCTCTCAGGCGGTTATCCTCAAGCTGTGTTTTCAATCGTTGCACTTTGGCCAGCGCCGTGGCCAGTGGGGTGCGCAATTCGTGAGCGCTGTTGGCGGTGAAACTCCGTTCTGCGTCAAGCGCGCGATTCAGCCGCTCCAGCAGCCGATTGACGGCAACCGCTGTTGGTTCGAACTCTTCAGGGAGCGCGTCTTTGTCCACGGGTGAGAGGTCGCTGGCTCCCCGGGCTTCGATCGAGTGCTGGAATTCGATCACCGGGCGCAGGGATAACCGGACAACCCACCAGATCCCGAACAGGCTGACCGGAATCAGGACAATCAGCGGCACCAATAGAGCCAGGCCAGCTTCCAGCGCGGCTTCGCGCCGGTGGGCCAGGGGTTCGGCGACTTCAATGTAGAGGGTGTCGCTGACCGCCGAAGCACCATAGATGCGATGGGTGGTGGTATTGGTGAAACCTTCGCGGGGCAGTTCCGCGAAGCTATCGGGGTTGGCATCGTGGGACTGCAGCAGAAGGTTGCCCTGGCGATCCCTGACCACGTAGGTGAGGTACTCGTCATGCTCTTTCAGTGCAGGAGCGGTTTGATTGCCGGTAATGGTATCGCGATTCAGGATGTCGGTAACGGCCAGCGGCAAAATGCGTTGCGCAGTTTCCTCAAGGGCGCTGTCGAAGACTTCGTTCATTTCATGCTGCGCCACCAACCCGGACGCGGCAACGCCCAGCAGCCACAGGAGAGTGGCTCCCAGGGTGAGGCCAATGCCCAGGCGTTTTTGCAGGCTGCGGTTACGACTCATGGGTTTCCAGACGGTAGCCCATGCCCCGGACCGTTACGATGGCATCGCGCCCCAGCTTTTTTCGCATACGGCTGACATAGACTTCAATGGTGTTGCTCTCGATTTCCGCCCCGAAGGCATACAGCCGATCCTCCAGTTGCTGCCTTGAAAGCAGCATCCCGGGTCGCTGGATAAAGCCCTCAAACAAGGCCCACTCGCGGGCGGTCAGTTCCACCGGTTGACCATTGCGCTGGATGCGGTGATCGCGAAGATCCACCTCCAGGTTACCCACCTGGATCCGCGGATTCGGGTTGCCTCTGTAACGACGGGCGACGGCAGCCACACGGGCGGACAGTTCGGACAGATCAAAGGGTTTTATCAGGTAGTCGTCGGCACCGGCATTCAGTCCCTCAATGCGGTCAGATACCTGGTCCCGCGCCGTGAGAATAATCACCGGGGTGCTGTTTCCGCTGGCTCTGATGGTTTTCAGAAAATCCAGGCCATGGCCATCCGGGAGCATCAGGTCGAGAAGAATCAAATCGTAGGTGGTGGTTCGGAAGCCGGCTTCAGCAAACCTCAGTGACTCCACCCAGTCCACGGCATGGCCTTCCTCGGTGATCTGATCCCGCACGGCCTCGCCCAGGCCCACGGTATCTTCCACCAGCAATATCCGCATAGCTCACCTCTGATGCAATTTCCGACGAAGATACTACAGCCAGAACCTGACGGCAGCCTGAAAAGTCAAGGATCGGCCCTGTTTTCTGATCCGCTTCAGCTGGCTGTCAGGTTCCGGCGCTAGCCTGATCGTGACGATTCCCGGAACTGATCAGAGGAGACACCATGATCCGGCTGATATTACCTTTCATTCTTGTGGTTACCGGCCTGTGGGCATGGAGCCTGACAACATCGGGCGGGGCCTGGTCCGTCTATGATCAGGGCCTCTTGCTCAGCGGCTGGTTATCCATAGCCTTACTGTCCCTGACCATGATGCTGGCCCTACGCCCGGCCTGGCTTGAACGACCCATGGGTGGGCTGGACAAGATCTACCGAACCCATAAATGGGCGGGCATTCTTGCGGTGACCTTCGCGGCGGCCCACTGGTTGATCGAGATGGGGGACGATGTCATCGAATCAATCTTCGGTGGAGCCAGTCGACTCGAAGACCAGCACGATTCGGGGTTGATCGAAGCCATGCGCGATGCGGCAGAAGAGGTGGGCGAGTTTGCCATTTACCTGTTGTTCGCCATGTTGCTGATTACCCTGTTGCGTAAGTTCCCCTATCGGTACTGGCGGTATCTGCACCGGGCAATGCCTGCGCTTTACCTGCTGCTCGCGTTCCATGCTGCCTGGCTGGCCCCGCTCGACTGGTGGCAGCAGCCTATCGGTTGGCTGATGGCAGCCCTGTTATCAGGTGGCAGCCTTGCCAGCGTGCTTTCACTGGCCGGAAGAGTCGGTCGGCATCGTCAGGTGCAGGGCACTATCTCAGCCATCGATACCCCGGAACCGAATATCACCGAGGTGACTTTGGACCTGGGCCAGGCCTGGCGGGGGCATCGGCCCGGGCAGTTTGCCCTGGTGACGTTCAACAAGCTGGAAGGCTCTCATCCCTTCACCATTGCCAGTGCCGATGGTGGTGATGGCCGCGTCACTTTTCTGATCAAGTCTCTTGGCGACTTCACCCGCAACCTTGCCCATAAGATCAGGGTGGGTCAGCCGGTGACCGTGGAAGGTCCCTACGGTTGCTTCGATTTCAACCGAAGAAATCGCAAGGCCCACCAGATCTGGATTGCCGGCGGTATTGGTGTCACGCCGTTTCTCGCCTGGCTCGAAGCGGCGAGTGCCGCCAACCAGCCCGAACCCGAAGCGGATTTGCATTACTGCACCCGCAACGCGGGCCAGGATCCGGTGGTAGAGCGGCTTCAGGCCCTTTGTCAGGACTTTCCGGGCATCAAGCTGCAGATTCACGACAGTAGCAAAGGGGAGAGCCTTTCGGCAGAAGCCTTGTCTGCCAGTAAGTCCTCGGGTGCCAGGGCCGAAGTCTGGTTCTGTGGCCCGGCAGGACTGGGGCAGACCCTGGAGCGGGGATTGCGGGCGGCACCGTTGCGTTTGTCACGCTTCCATAAGGAAGCCTTCCAGTTCCGTTAATCATTTCCGGGGCGTTCAGGCCAGTGTCAGGTCTGCGCCCCAGAATAGATGGTGTGGAATCACCAGGAGACATCCCATGAAAACCAAACCTGTAATTATCAGCCTCGCGCTATTTTGCCTCAGCGCACCGGTGCTGGCGGACGATGACTGCGACGACCCGATGACTGACTGGCAGCCACGGGAGCAGCTACGTCAGAAACTGGAGGCAGAAGGCTGGACGGTTTACCGCATCAAGGTGGATGACGGTTGTTATGAAGTGAAGGGTATGGCCCCGGAAGGTTTTAGTGCTGAGGCATCGTTTGCACCGGCTACTTTCGAGCTGATGGATCTGGAGCGGGAAGACGATGACGACGAAGACGAAGACGATAACAGAGATGACCGAGGTGACGGCCAGGCCCGGGATAAGGCTCAGGCCGATCGTCCGGTTCCCCGTAATGGCATCGTCAAGGGGCGCCCGACAGTGACCGTGGAATAACGCACCCACTATTTTACCCGCTGTTTCTGCAATTCAACGTGATAACGGAAGTACGGTATGAAGAGGTACGGTATGAAAAAGATTCTTCTTGCTCTGGGCCTGGCTGTCTCAGTCGCCTTGCCCGCTCTTGCTCAGGCTCGTGAAGTGACCTTCACAACCGAGTTACTCGACTACGGCGGAGATGGCGCCTACATGGCCCTCTACCTGACGGATGCGTCCGGTGCGTATCAGGGAACTCTCTGGGTTGCCGGCAAAAAGTCCAAGTACTACAAGCATCTGAGCGGCTGGGCCCGTGGCAGCAGGCTGGACCCCGCAGAATACGACGGGCTGACGGGCGCCAGCATCACCAGCGGCCGAACCCTGAAAATCACCCTAGATCTTGATGACACGCTGATTGACAGCGGCCACGAAGTCCTGGTCGACACCGCGGTTGAGGATATGCGGGACAACCGGGCCGATGTGTCGGTACCGCTGACCACCGAGGGCGCGGGCAAGCCGGTCTCCGGGCGGGGTTACGTTCGCTCGTTCCGCTACGATTTTTAATGGTTAGCCAGGAGCAAGTTTGATGTTGCGTAAATTGCACGGTCTGCCCGGTCTGTTTGCGGTGGTGTTTCTGGTGACACTTGCTGTTACCGGTTCAATCCTGGCCCTCGCGCCGGCGTTAGACCGGGCCGGCGCAGTGGTTCCGCCTGCCGGTGAGGCCAGCGTTGCCCAGCTGGCAGGACGGGTGGTGGCAAACTACCCGGGTACTGAACAGATTGTGCGTGACCTCTCCGGCCAGGTGGTCGTTTACTACAGCCGGGATGGCCAAGCCGGGGCGGATCTGGTCAACCCGGTGACCGGCGAGCGTCTGGGAGCCTACCAGCCATCGGCGTTCTTTGTATGGATCAGGGACCTGCACCGTTCGTTCCTGCTGGATACACCAGGGCGGATGGTAGCGGGCATCTCGGCCGCGTTGATGTTGTTTGTCTGCCTATCGGGCATGGTATTGCTGGCCCGTCGGAGCGGTGGCTGGAGAGCATTGATGCGGCCGTTGGCCGGCACCGGCAGCAAACGGGTTCACGCCGAAATGGCCCGGCTGGCGGTTTTGGGGCTGTTGCTGTCGGCACTGACCGGCAGCTTCATGTCAGCCCAGCGATTTGGCCTGATACCCGAGGCCTCCGATCTGGGGCCAGGTTTCCCGGCAGAGGTTTCCGGGGGCCAACCCCGTCCCGTGGATCGGCTTCAGGCGCTCTCACAGGTTGATCTTAACGATCTCCGGGAACTCGTGTTTCCCTATCCGGATGACCCTCAGGATGTGTACTCCCTGACCACCACCGCGGGCTCCGGGTTCGTTGATCAGGCTACCGGCGAGCTGCTGCAGTTCCAGCCCCGGTCCACCGGCAGCGTGGTCCAGCAATGGATCATGAGGTTGCATACCGGTGAGGGCCTCTGGTGGCTGGGCCTGATCCTCGGTGTGGCCGCGCTGGCGGTGCCGGCACTGTCGGTGACCGGAACGATCATCTGGTGGCAGCGGCGCCGGTTGTCGTTACAGACCCAGGACAATGCCGCTGCCGCCGAGGCCGACGTGATTGTTCTTGTGGGGTCGGAGGCCGGTGCTACTTGGGGCTTTGCCCGGGCATTGAAGGCGGGCCTGACCAAGGCGGGATATCGGGTACATTGCGCGGAGATGAATGCACTGGCGCATTCCTATCCAAGGGCCGGCATGCTGTTCGTGCTGACCTCCACCTATGGTGATGGTGATGCGCCGGCCTCTGCCGGGCGATTCATGGACCGACTCCGCGACTTCAGGGCCGGAAGCGCGCTGAAATATGCCGTACTGGGGTTTGGTGACCGTCAGTTCCCGAACTTCTGCCGGTTTGCTCTGGAGGTCGATGAAGCGCTCGCCGGCAAGGGGCTGAGCCGGATACAGCCCGTTGAACTGATTGACCGCTGCTCCGCTGCCCGGTTCAGCGAGTGGGGTGACCGGCTTGGCACTGCGATCGGGGCTCCGCTTTCCCTGAGCCATGATCCGGTCCCACCGCGCACCTTCCGGCTGGAGCTTGCAGGACGTGTGGATTACGGGCTCGCAGTGCAGGCACCGACCAGCATACTGCGCTTCCGGCTGGCAGACGCGGGGCAGAGATGGCGGTCCTGGTTTTCCCGGTCTGGCCGCAATAGCCTGCCAGTGTTCGAGGCGGGCGACCTGCTCGGCATCCTGCCGCCAAAAGGGCAGGATGCGCGGTTTTACTCATTGGCTTCGTCAGCCAGTGACGGTGTGTTTGAGATTTGCGTTCGCAAACAGCCCGGCGGTCTCTGCTCCGGTTACCTGCATGGTCTGAAACCGGGTGACAGTGTTGAGGCCTTTATTCGCCAGAATCCGGGGTTTCGCCCGGTCGCTGGCACAGTGCCCGTCATTCTGATTGGCGCTGGTGCGGGGATCGGTCCGCTGACCGGATTTATCCGGAATAACACCGACCGCAACCCCATGTACCTCTACTGGGGCGGGCGAAGTGCGAATTCGGACTTTCTCTATCAACCGGAACTGGGACACTACCTTGAGGATCGCCGGCTAACGGGGCTGAGTACCGCATTCTCAAGATCCGATGAAAGGGCCTACGTGCAGGACAGGCTCCGGCAGGATCAGACCGCCTTGCGGCAGATGATTGATACCGGTGCCCAGGTTCTGGTGTGTGGCGGCAGGGACATGGCCGCCGGGGTGAAACAGGTTTTCGAGGAGATTCTCAGGCCCTTGCGCATGGATGTGGATCAATTGAGAGCGGAAGGTCGGTATCTGGAGGATGTTTATTGAGTGGGGGGATTCTGCCTGAAGACAAAGAGCTGACAGGTGTGTGACAGCTTGTCATATTGTGACAAGTTGTCTGATTTGCTCTAGGACAGCCTTCCTGTTTGAAGTCAGGCAGAGCTACACTCACAGATCTGGTCAAAGAACATCCGTGGTGAAAAACACATAGAACAAAATGCCGATGACAGGAGGCCGCCATGACCATCAGCTCCACGCCAGAGGGGGTGTCTGTTGAGCCGAGACACTTGCGGTTCGATGTCAGTGAAGACCTGAAAACGCTCTGGCATGGCAATGATGCCTTCCGGACCGCGTTCTTCAACGCTCTTTCCCTGCAGTTCCCGGATGGCGAACAGCAATTCATCAATGCAGTGCGACTCTATCGGGACCAGATTGAGGATCCCAAACTGAAAGCGGAAATTCGCGGCTTTATTGGCCAGGAGGCGCTGCACAGCCGGGAGCACAAGAGCTACAACGAAGCTCTGAAGGCGCGGGGCTATGATATCGATGCCCTCGACCGGCGGTTCGAGAAGCATATGGCGTGGGTTGGCAAACTTCCGCCGAGCCGGCAACTGGCGGGCACCTGCGGTGCCGAGCATTACACGGCGGTACTGGCCAACGCCATCCTGAGTCACCCCGAATGGATGGAAGGGGCTACCCCGGCCATGGCAAAGCTCTGGCGCTGGCACGCCATCGAGGAAACCGAACACAAATCCGTTGCCTTTGATGTTTACCGGGAATGTGTCGGCAACGAGCGGCTGCGCCGGATCGTCTTCCTGTTTGTGACCTGGAACTTCTTCAAGTACACCTTCCTGAACACCTGTAGCCTGCTGAAAGCTGATGGCAAGCTCTGGAGTCTTCGTACCTGGATTGGTGGCCTCAATTTCCTGTGGGGAAAACCCGGCGTACTGCGCAAGTGTCTGCCGGAATTCCTGGCCTATTTCCGCAAAGGCTTTCATCCCTGGCAGCAGGATAACCGTGAGCTGCTCGAACGGAATCTTCAGGAACTGGATATGACATCGACTGCAGGATAGGGCCGGGTTGCTGAAATTCTGACCGGGGTGTGTAAAACTGTTCGGCACAAAGAATAACGACAATAAAGGGGGCTTCCGCTCGAGGAGCTGCCCGGAGCTGGAGGCCCACCATGCGAGTTGGTTTGATCGTCGATTCTGCGTGCGACTTACCCTACGAGTTCAGCCGCAAGCACGACCTGTTCGTCCTGCCGGTAACCGCTGTAATCGATGGCCAGACCTATATAGACAAACATGATCCGGTTCGGACCCAGGAGTTTTACCAGAGCGGCCTGTTACAGAAAGGCCATCAGGCGGAAACCCGTGCCTTCACCGCGGAACAGATCCATGACCTGTTCATGGAGAAAATCGTCACCCAGTTTGATGTTGCTATCTGCGAGACGGTCACGAAAACCCGAAGCCTGATTTTCCAGAATGCCACCGAAGCCATGAACAGTGTGCTGGCAAATTACGAAGGGGCGCGGCACGCCGCCGGTCGCGATGGTCGTTTCTTCATGCGGGTCATCGACAGCAAGCAGATCTTCGCCGGCCAGGGCTTGCTGGCAGCCCATACCCTGAAACTCATCGATCAGAAGGTCTCCAAGAATGCCCTGCGCCATGAGGTAGAAACGTTCAGCGACAGGATCTACACCTGCGTGATTCCCCGGGACCTGCATTACATCCGTGAGCGGGCACGGCGCCGTGGTGACAAGAGTGTTTCAGCGCTGGTGGCCTTTCTTGGCAAGGCACTGAACATTACCCCGGTGATCTTCGGCCAAGGGGCTGAAGGCCAGCCGGCGGCCAAAACCCGCAGTTTCGATGTGGCGGTGGAAAAGGTGATGAATTATGCCGCTGCCCGCGTGGAAGCCGGACTTCTGACCCCCTATGTCAGTCTCTCCTGTGGCCTGACCTGGACCGAAATCGAGGATTTACCCGGGCTCAATCGGCTTCGGGATGCCTGCGAGCGTAACGGTGTGGAGCTGCTGCTTTCCCAGATGGGCATTACCAGCAGTATCTATGTCGGCCCTGGCAGTCTGTGCCTGGCGCTGGCTGCGGAACCCCACAGCTTCAACGATTTTCAGTAAGTCTCTCACATCGTTCGCGGCTGGACCGGACTGGCCCGGCCGCATCCCGTGAGCTGTAGTTTTGGCAAACCTGCCAGCCTTCACTTCGTGTTAGCCTCTGGTCAGCGTGTTTCATTCCAACAACAGGACAACTGATGTCATGACCAAAGGCAAAACGGATCTCGCCAACCAGCTGCTGGAGCAGCATGTGAAACATGAGCTGGCCTCGCTCAAGGGCGCAAAGCTGCGCAAGTTTCTGGAGCAGGAGCTGGATGAGCTGTGGCGTTATGCCGGTGAGATAACCCTGAACCGGATCACGTCGGAAGAGCAGGTGATGGGCGTCATCCAGCGCATTGTTATGGATATGGAGCTGGATGCCGGCATTCCGGAGCTGGCCGCGGAAATGGCGACCGAAGTGCTCAATGCCGATGTGCAGTCGCAGACCACCCTGGGTGAGATCATCACCCGCGAACAGGCCACCGGCTTTCTGGAGGAGGCTCTGGAGCTCCGGCAGCAGCGGGAGCGGGTGATCAGCGAAATTATGGCGCACCCGGTCTATCAGGAGCTGGTGTCCAATGTGGTTTACCACGGCCTGGTGAACTACCTCTATGAGGATAACCTGATCGCCAAGTCGGTACCGGGCGTTGGTTCAATGATGAAGTTCGGCAAGCGCATGGCCAACCGGGCGGTGCCGGGACTGGATGAAACCCTGGAGCGGCGTCTGAAGGCCTGGCTGTCGGACAGCCTGCCCGGACTGATCAGCCGCAGTGAGCAGTTCCTGCATAGTGCCCTGTCTGACGACGAGCTCCGGGACAGCGTGATGGCGGCCTGGGTGTCGCTGGAAGACCGTACAATTGCCGAGCTGCATGAAGGTCTTGGCGACGTGGAACTGCAGGAGTTTGTGGTGCTGGGGTATGAGTTCTGGCTGCAGTTCCGCAAGACCGGATACTTCGAGAACTGTGCCCGGGCGGTGGTTTCCCACCTGTTCGTAAAATATGGCGAACGCCCGCTGACTGACTTGCTAGGCGACATGGGGGTCAGCCGTGAAGTCGTCATGGCGGAGATTGATGCCTACGCAATTCCGGTTATAGACGTATTGCGCGAAGAGGGCTATGTTGAGGCCCTGATTCGCCGGCGGCTTGCACCGTTTTATAAGTCTGCCGCTGCGCGCAAGATTCTCCAGCAGGAAGCCTGACTTCCCGGATTGTGTTGTTCGGGCTCCTCTGGAACGTTTCGTTCAAGTGTTTATGAGGGAATGGTTTTGATCTCGGATCTGTTCTGGGCCTATCTCGTAGCAATTACCCTGCTCACCATTACACCGGGTGTTGATACCCTTCTGGTGATGCGCAATACCGGCCGGGGTGGTTTGCGGGATGGTTGTGTCACCAGCGTTGGCATCTGCAGCGGCCTGTTCATTCATGCCACGCTCTCGGCCCTCGGCATTTCCCTTCTGCTGGTGGAAACCGCCTGGGCCTTTTCAGCCCTGAAATGGGCCGGTGCCTGCTACCTGGTGTGGCTGGGCATCGGTTCATTGCGCCAGGCCCTTCGCCGTGGCGACGCCCCCGAGGTAAAAGAGGAAAAGGTTGCTCGCCGGAAGGTCACCATGGTGGCGTCGTTCCGTGAGGGGCTGTTATCCAACGTTCTGAACCCGAAAACCGCGCTGTTCTATATGGCCCTGCTACCCCAGTTTGTGGATCCCGCCGGTAACGCCTTTCAGCAGTCCCTGATGCTGGCCGGGGTGCATTTCCTGCTGGCCATGCTCTGGCAGTGCGGTCTGGCCTGGGTGGTGGTCACCTTCCGGAGTCTGGGCGTGAATGCGCGGATGAAGCGGATGCTGAACGGCCTGACCGGTGGGTTTTTCGTGGCCATGGGGGCCAAGCTCGCCAGTACCTGACCGTTTCTGATGCTCTTCGCACAAAGAAAAAGGGAAGCCGCGGCTTCCCTTTTTCAGTTTCAGCTCTGAAGTCTTACTTTTCCAGATACTGCAGCTTGTTCGGCTTGCCATCCCACTCTTCGGCGTCCGGCAGCGGGTCTTTCTTTTCGGTGATGTTCGGCCATTTTGCGGCCAGATCGGCATTCAGTTCCACAAACTGGACCTGATCGGCGGGCAGCTCGTCTTCCGAGAAGATGGCTTCGGCCGGGCACTCGGGCTCACATAGGGCGCAGTCGATGCATTCGTCCGGGTCGATTACCAGAAAATTTGGGCCTTCGTAGAAGCAGTCTACCGGGCAGACTTCCACGCAGTCCGTATATTTACACTTGATGCAGTTATCAGTAACGATAAACGCCATAGTCAGATCCCTGGTCCAGTGGTCGGTCAGTCTCATCAGGAGCGCCTTCGGGCGCCACCGTTATATTTTGGTGCGCGATATTGTAGGGAGCGACCCGCACAGCCGCAAGCGTTGGGCTGCTATAACCTTATTACACAGATCAATTTTGCGCTATTTCTTCATCAGCGCCTTCAGTTCGTAGAGCTGGTTCATGGCATCGCGGGGTGTTAGCCCATCCAGATCCAGCTCTTTAAGGGCGTCCTCCACGGCACTGGGCTCCATGCTGGCGAACATATCGCCCTGGTAAACCGGTTCGCTGACTTGCGTTGCCGGTTTGGTGCGGGGCGTGTCTTTTTGCGGTTCGCCGCCCATGTCTGCCGGCGCCTTTGGAGAGGCAGAGCCTTCCAGGTTGGAAAGCTGGGTTTTGGCGTTGCGGATCACATCCTGGGGCACGCCGGCCAGCTTGGCTACCTGGAGCCCGTAGCTCTGGCTCGCCGGGCCATCGTGCACGTTATGCAGGAATACGATGCTGTCGTCATGTTCAGTGGCGGTCAGATGCACGTTGACGGCATGCTGCAACTCATCGGCCAGCTGGGTGAGCTCGAAATAGTGGGTGGCAAACAGGGTGTAGCAACGGATTTCCCGGGCCAGGTGTTCGGCGGTGGCCCAGGCCAGTGACAGGCCATCAAAGGTGCTGGTGCCCCGGCCCACCTCGTCCATCAGCACCAGGCTGTGCTCGGTGGCGTTGTGCAGGATGTTGGCGGTTTCGGTCATTTCCACCATGAAGGTGGAGCGGCCGCCGGCGATGTCGTCGGAGGAGCCCATCCGGGTAAAAATCCGGTCCACGGGGCCGATCACCGCCCGGTTGGCTGGCACAAAACTGCCGGTGTAGGCCAGCAGGGCGATCAGCGCTGCCTGGCGCATGTAGGTGGATTTACCGCCCATGTTCGGGCCGGTGATGACCAGCATGCGGCGCTGGGTATCCATCAACAGATCGTTGGGTACGAAAGGCTCATCCAGCAATTGTTCAACCACCGGGTGGCGGCCTTCCTCGATGTCGAAACCGGGGGATTCGCTGAATTCCGGCGCCGAAAAACGCAGGGAGGTGGCGCGCTCGGCGAAATTGCTCAGTACGTCCAGCTCCGCCAGCGCCTGGGCGGCATCCTGCAATGGTGCCAATTGCCCGGCCACGGTTTCCAGTACCTCATCGTACAGGCCTTTCTCACGGGCCAGCGCCCGGCTCTTGGCGCTGAGGGCCTTGTCTTCAAATTCTTTCAGTTCCGGGGTAATGAACCGCTCAGCATTCTTCAGGGTCTGGCGGCGAATGTAATCCACCGGCGCCTGGTCCGACTGGGCCCGGCTGATTTCGATGTAATAACCGTGCACCCGGTTGTAACCCACCTTCAGGGTGCTGATCCCGGTGCGCTCCCGCTCCCGGGTTTCCACATCCAGCAGATACTGGCCGGCGTTCTCGCTGATGTTGCGCAGTTCGTCCAGCTCCTCATCGAAGCCTTCCCGGATCACACCGCCTTCGCGAATCACCACCGGAGGATTGTCGATGATGGAGCGCTCCAGCAGGTCGGCCAGTTCCGGGTATTCGCCAATGATGGTCGCCAGCTTGACGACATGGTGGGAACTAACCGGTTTGAGGGTTTCCTGCAATTGCGGGAGGGCCTGGAAGGCGTCCCTCAGGCGGGCGAGATCCCGTGGGCGCGCTGACCGAAGGGCGACCCGGGCCAGTACCCGCTCAATGTCACCAACGGCTTTCAACAGATCATGTACCGGCTCGTAGTGAAACCCGTCGAGCAGCGCCGAAACCGCCTGTTGGCGTTGGCGGACAATCTCCACATCCCGCAGCGGGCGGTTCAGCCAGCGCCGCAGCTCCCGGCCACCCATGGCGGTGGCGGTGCGGTCCATTACCCAGGCCAGGGTATACTGGTGGCCGCCCATAAGGTTGGTGTCGATTTCCAGGTTGCGGCGGCTGGCGGCATCCAGAATCACCGCTTCATCGCGCCGTTCACGGGTCAGTTTACGGATATGGGGCAGGGCGGTGCGCTGGGTTTCCTTGGCGTACTGCAGCAGGCAGCCAGCGGCACAGACCGCCAGATTCAGATCCTCGCAGCCGAACCCGGTCAGGTCCCGTACCTGTAATTGCTGGGTGATCACCCGGCGGGCGGTATCGGACTCAAATAGCCAGGGACCCTGGCGCCGGATTCCGGTAAAGCCCTCAAGGACCTCTTGATAGGGAAAATCCTCGCTGATCAGGATCTCCGCCGGGCGTACACGCTGGAGCTCCCCTTGAAGGGCTTCCAGATTCTCCAGCTCCGAGACCGCGAAACGGCCGCTGGAGATATCGAGCGAGGCAAAACCGAACTGCTCCCGGTGGTTATAAAGGGCCACCAGCAGGTTGTCCCGACGATCCTCCAGATAGGCATCGTCACTCAGGGTGCCGGGCGTGACGATCCGGACCACCTGTCGGTCAACCGGTCCCTTGCTGGTGGCCGGGTCTCCGATCTGTTCACAGATGGCGATCGATTGACCTGCCCGAACCAGCCGGGCAATGTAGCCCTCAGAGGAGTGATAGGGGATGCCCGCCATGGGGATCGGGTTGCCTCCGGACTGGCCCCGGGCGGTGAGGGTGATATCCATCAGCTCAGCCGCTTTCTTGGCATCCTCGTAGAATAGCTCGTAGAAATCCCCCATGCGGTAGAACACCAGTTCGTTGGGGTGCTGGCCCTTGATCTTCAGGTATTGCTGCATCATTGGGGTGTGCTTGGAAAGATCGGTCTGAGCTGCTGACATGAACGGGTCCGGGTAGCCTTGCTTTGGATGAAGGCGTGAATTGTAAGAAAATAACCGCCGTGATGAAACGAAGGAGGTCATTATGCTGGCCAGCGATCAGGAATTGGAAGAGGCAGGCAACTGCCTCGGTGAACGACTTTTACGGGCTGTCCGTACCATTGCGACCGCTGAGAGTTGTACCGGCGGGTGGGTTGCCAAAGTGCTGACCGACCGGGCCGGTTCCTCGGGTTATGTGCTGGGAGGACTGGTCACCTACAGCAATGAAGCCAAGCGGGGACTGTTGGGAGTGAGCCGGAAATCGCTGGATGAACACGGTGCGGTCAGCGAGCCGGTGGTGCGGGAAATGGTGGCCGGCGCCCTGACGGCCACCGGCGCCGATATTGCGGTGGCGATCAGCGGTGTGGCCGGGCCCGGCGGTGGCAGCGAGGACAAGCCGGTAGGCACTGTCTGGTTTGCCTGGGGTAGCAGCCCGGCCTCAACCGTGGCGGTGGTAAAGCACTTCGAGGGTAACCGGGATCAGGTCCGGCGGCAGTCCGTTCTCTTTGCGCTTCAGGGTGTTAAAGAGTTTGTCGATGAACTCTGACGGCTTTCACATCCGGAGGGGTTGGTCTGCTCTGCAGGTTATGTTTTAATACTGTTCAAATATACAGGGAATTGGCTGGTTACGCTGTACGGCTTCCCGATTCACTATTTTGCCGCCGTAGTGCCAAAAGGCATCGGCGGCCTGGGCGACAGAGGGTTTTGCACTGATGGAAGACAACCGCAAGAAAGCATTGAGCGCAGCACTGGGCCAGATCGAGCGTCAGTTCGGCAAGGGTGCCGTGATGAAAATGGGCGATCAGCCCCGTGAAGCCATTCCTGCGGTTTCCACCGGCTCCCTCGGGCTGGATGTTGCCCTGGGCATTGGCGGCCTGCCTTACGGCCGAATCTGTGAAATTTACTAATTAGGACCAGAAAAGGCGGTACAAATCGACTGAGTGAGTGAGTGAGCGGCTTGCAGCTATGTCAGAAGCGCCATTTAAGATTGTACCGGTACAGCCCAGAACAAACCCTCTGTTTACCAGTATTTTTGGAGAAGAATTATGAGTGATGAAAATCGCAAAAAGGCATTGTCTGCCGCGTTGAGCCAAATCGAACGTCAGTTCGGTAAAGGCTCTGTTATGAAGATGAATGAGTCGGCGGGTCCAATGCCTGCGATCTCTACGGGCTCTCTGGGCCTTGATATCGCCCTTGGAATCGGCGGACTTCCTCTATCCCGTATATGTGAAATCTATGGCCCAGAAAGTGCAGGTAAGTCCACACTTTGTTTGCAGTTGGTGGCTGAAGCTCAGAAGAAAGGTTTGACTGCTGCTTTTATTGATGCTGAGCATGCGCTTGATCCTGTATACGCTGAAAAGCTGGGTGTGAATCTTGATGATCTGCTGGTATCTCAGCCAGATACCGGTGAGCAGGCCCTCGAAATCACGGATATGCTCGTTCGATCAAACTCCGTGGGATTGATTATCGTTGACTCAGTCGCTGCTCTCGTACCAAAGGCTGAAATCGAAGGCGAAATGGGCGATAGCCATGTTGGTCTCCAGGCCCGTTTGATGTCGCAGGCGCTGCGCAAGCTAACAGGTAACGTTAAGCACGCAAATTGCCTGGTGGTTTTCGTAAACCAGATCCGGATGAAAATCGGAGTCATGTTCGGGTCGCCAGAAACCACCACTGGTGGTAATGCTCTCAAGTTCTATTCGTCTGTAAGAATGGACATCCGTCGTATCGGGTCTGTGAAAGAAGGCGACGAGGTCGTGGGCAACGAGACTCGCGTGAAAGTAGTAAAAAACAAGGTGTCTCCTCCCTTCAGGCAAGCTGAGTTCCAGATTCTTTATGGCCAGGGAACAAATAAACTGGGGGAGATTGTCGATCTCGGAGTGAAGCAAGGTCTTGTTGATAAGTCCGGTGCTTGGTATGCCTATAAAGGAGACAAGATTGGCCAAGGTAAGGCAAACGCATGCAAGTTCCTGGCTGAGAACCCACAAATTGCAGAAGAGATCGAGGCGGAAATTCGTCGTCAGCTGATGCCGGTCGCGAAGCGAAAAGGTGAAGAAGAGGCTGTAGCTGTAGAGGCACCAAAAGAGGATGCATAAGGCATCAGCATCGGTTTTTCGGAAAGGGGCTTCATAGCCCCTTTTTCTGCTAATCTTTTTCTGGCACCTCTCAACATCAGATGGAGTACAGAATCATGGCAGTTGGACCCAAGCTCGTTTAACCAGCGCAAGCTAGAACAGCACCTCCCAACCTATCCCCCGTTTTCAGATCCGCGAAGGAATGCGTAATGGCTGACAGAATCATCAAAGATTGGTTTCTGATCACTTTCTACGCTGAAGACCAAAAGCTAATCGGTAAAACGCTTTATGGCACCCTTATTGAAGATAGAAAGGGGCGCTTCAGAAGTGGTGTTGAAGTGAAATCGAGTCCGATAGAAGCAGAGATCACTGAACGTAGTTCTGAGAGTCGCGTATTCCAAACTCTAAACTCCGTCTGGGAGTGCGTCGGACCTGGATTGGAGATTGATGAGCCGCATACGTCGATACCGTTTTTCAATCAGGGCGTCCGTCCCCCCTACACGGAAGTACATGAAACCTTGGCTGCTCTCGAAGCCCAGGGCTATGACGTCGTTGGTCGCCACCTCAAGGAATCGATAGATAAGGATCGCCGTGATGCTGCGTCCGGCATATTGAACACTTGGGGATTGAATGCCGATCAACGAACGCGGCTTTTGGAGGACAGGGACCAAGTCATAGCAGTGCTGTCAGTATACGAATCTCTTCAACTCATTTTCTCCAAGGACAAAAACCAAGCTACTGAGTGGCTATCAAAGCCAAACAAAGCTTTCGATGACGCCTCTGCTTTGGAGGTTGTGTTGAGTGGCGATATCGAAAGAGTGCGTCAGTATCTGAAGTACCATCTGTACAACGCGTAAAGCAAATATCCAGCCTCTATCTATCTGTTTTTTTGCATTTTTTTTCAAGATTTATCTTACAAATCCCAATCATCGCACTATTATCCAGTACAGAGTCATCCTCTTGGGGCTCTGCCCCAAACCCCGCCCTCGCCGGTAGCAGGGTTGCAGTCGATGACTACAACCCAGCAAGAAGGGTGATTTTAGAAAGAGAGTCAAGGGGCCGAGTCCTCGCCGCTGAGCGGCTGCGGGCCGCACCAACCCCTTGACCCTCACCTAACTGCGATAATGGTGATCGATTTTGTTTGTAGAGATAACGAAACATACAGTCCGAGATTTCTCACAATGGGTTGAGCCTTTCGGTGAACATTTCCTGACCGAGTTTGCGTTGGGTTATAGAAGTGAGTACGCGGATGCAAGACCCGACACTGAGAGAACGGCGTGGTTTCAAATCAAAGGAATTCTCGATTTCTTTTCCGAAGCAAAAAGCGCTGAAGACTTAAGACGATGGCTTTCAAGACACAACTGGCGCAGTACACCACCCTTGGATGTGTCAATCCATTGGTATTCCTTCATCGCCGACTATCGCGGGTTTTTAATGAAGCGAGATATTGGAAACCGTACCCGACAGAACGCTGTTTGGGGCGCTAACCGCTTCTTTGAAATAGCAGAAAACAAGGGATTGGTGCCAGCGGGAATGCGGCTATATGGCTGGAAAGTGGAGCATGAAGTCGGTCAGGGCAGCACTTTTCTGGACGTTACGATTGATAAATCGATTGATTTAGAGGCTTTGATCGGGAACGGACTCGACTTTGTTGAAGAGTCCCTAGAGCTTGATGACGAAGAGAGAGAGGCTATCAGGACTCTCGTTTCAAATGTTGTGCTTGAAGCGGAAGAGGGCAAGCAGAACAAAGATACTGATTTATATTCGTCGGCAGCAACGGTTCTTGCGAGACGTATAGAACTTGTTAAGCGCACTTGTGCTGAAATTATTGTCGATCACATGAATAAGGTTGCTCAAGCGTCGATTTGGGCGTCCAATCCAGAAATCAAGCGAAAGGTCGAGCAGCTTCATCGGCTCTTCGATAACTCGGATGACCTTTTCGCTAAGGATCTCGGTAAAGCCTACAAGTTCTTGCTTGGTGAGAACCCGCTACCCATCTTCGTTGTTTACATTATCACATACTGGAACCATCTGTGGCCGAGAGAACAAGACGGTCAAACGCCTCAAAATTACAGTGCGTTTTTCATGCGAGTGCATCATTCGGATGTGACCCGTCATGAACTGCGAAGCTACATCGGTAACGATTCACTTGTTCTCGCAGCTGCGCATGCTTTTATCACTATTGAAGTAGCCGGGAACCCCGACAGTATCTCTAACTTGCTTCGTGGCGCTCTGCGCTATGAAGAAGATGCCCAGGCTTATGTTTTGTCTTGGTATAAGTATCGATCAGGTGAAGAGCCCGAATCCGAACTCGTCTCCCATCGGACTGATGATAGTCCTGTAACGCCAGGTTCGCTGTCTGTCGTGGATGTCTTCAGGCATCTGCTTAGGATCACTGAGCCCATGCTTACTTTGGTGCGTGCCGAGGATCAAAGCTTTTTGTTCCTCGGGGATTATAAAAACAACACCCACGCAAACAATGCTGAGGGTTTCCGCAGACCAACGCGGATTCATCCTGCCACCCTAAATTCAAAGTTTCATGAGATCTGTCGTTCGGCAAGTAACGGCAAGTGGTCAAGCCCCTTAAAAGCAATTCGCGGGTCTGTCTTGCTTCTCGAAGGGCTGCTCACGGGTGATGCGACGTCTGTTGGGAGAAAAGGGCGTCACAAAACTTATGACATGGCCCGAAAATACGTGTCCCACCTGCCTGAGATGCTGCGTCGAACCTCAAATATCCGTCAGTTTTTGGAGTGGTTCGAAGCACTGTTAACGATTGATATTGAGGACTATGCAGACAAAGTTGGTATCGACAAAGAGTCTTATGAAGAGCGCAAGAAGGTAATCCTGGAAAATCATTTTGGTGGCCTGCAATGTGCTGACCCCAAGGCAGGTGTCCAGCCGGGCACAGCCGAAGGAGAGGTTTGCGATAGAGTCGATAAGTGTGTGGGCTGTGAGCAACGGAGAGATATTTTCGTTTTATCACAATCAAACATCGTTTCTCTGCTCCAGTGGCATTCAGTAGTCGAGAGGGCACGGAAGAACTTGTCTGAAGATGAATTTGAACCGTGGTCGCTCTGGTATCTCTACACGAACATGATGTTGGAAAGACTCTCCAGTGCGCCACAACACTCGACATTATTGAGAAATGCTCAGGAAGAAGTGAGGAATCGACCGAATCCGTATGAGCAAATTATACCCACCATTGATGTGACGGAGGAGGTTGACTGATGGGAGCAGTTATCGATTTGTCTCAGTATCAATCACACTTCCAGGGAACTGAGGATCAAGAACTTGCAGCCTTGGAAAGTTACAAGCCCTCATTTTTGGCACCAGGAACGGAATATCCAGACCTGAAATGGATGATTAAAGACGCGCCGAAAGACGGAAAAGGCATCTCGTTTTCAGTGCCAATCGCGCCGAATTTTTTATTGAGCGAAGATTCCGCTTTGGTTGAATCCGTGAAGCTCGCTCTTTCAATCATGGGAACGAGTTTGGTCAAAACAATCGGGAAAGTTGGGCCTGAAGGCCTCATTGATAACGCAGCTTTCGTTATCAACTTCCTGCGTTTGCTCAGATACAAATATGATATTCACGCGTTGAGCAGCATCAACGATGCAGTGCAGCAAGAATTGATAAACGAATTTAGGTATTCGTTAGCACAACGTCTGAATGTTCAAGTAAGACTCACTGAGTATTTGGAGTCGATTACTGACCCATCAAAATTCGAAATTCAGCGGAGCGCTACCAAGCCGGACCTGAAAGTTGCCCTGATTGCTGAGAACCTGGGTGTCAGCGACCGCTTGCTGAGTAGTGAATACCCTGTATTGCTGACTAAATTCAGAGAGAAACACGGATTCTACATCAAGGCTTCGCAGAAGAAGTATCTGAAGCAAGAGTGCGACAAAAAGCCAAAAAAGAGAAAAAAGGATACGATTCGAAAAGAACTGACTGCGATTAAGAAGTTCTTTCGAATCCTTGAGATTTTCAGAGACATTATTCCTGAACAGCACCGTCCATCAGTCGCGCTATCAAGCTTTGATCCGAACAAGCTTGCAAAGAAATGGGGTGAGGATGGTGGTCGGACCAAAAACATTCCACAGCCCGTGTTCTTCGAGTTTATGGATCGGGCGATCCGATGGGTAGTTGATTATGCTGATCCTTTGCTTGAATACAGAGACAGGGCAATAGAGCAACAACGGGCGTTTTTTGAGGGAAATAACCGTGGTGGCTCCGAGGAAAGTCGATGGACCTACGCTTCTGGGAGAATGGTGTGGTGGTTTCGAGATAACCCATTGACAGAGCTAGAGAACAAACCTGGAGCGCCGTATAACATCGTCGCATGGGACCGTGAGCCGAGTAACGAAGGTTTCTCGCAACGACGAACGATCAGTCCAGAGCAAGTGGAAGAGATGGAGCGTCTTTGCAGTGAGGGTCTTAACTATCAGAATATCGCTGACGAGCTTGGCGTCTCGAAAGCATCGGTTTCGCGGCTCTTAAACCAGGGTTGGGTGCCCACTGAAGGATATAGCCTTAACAAGGTGTTGCATCGGTATCTGCCCACCGCCTGCCTTGCGGTCATTTATTGCTTTACCGCACGACGACAAGTCGAGATCGAGTCCTTGCAAGCCGGATGTTGCTTTGATTCGAAAAACGGACACTGGATAAAGCTATACAGCGCTAAGGTCCTCCAAAACTACCAAGTCTTTCCGACCATAAAGTTGGTTCAAAAGGCAGTCCACATCCTTGAGAGGCTCACTGAATCGATCAGATCAGAGGATGATCAGTCGCTTTTGCGGATGCCGACTTTCCGAGGAGGAGAGGTCAATTACTGGCAGGATGGCCAGTTCAATGAATTCGCAGACCTCGTGATGGATACCGATGAAGAAAATAAATGGGTCTGGAGCGAGCACCAGTTCCGACGTTTCTTCGCGATGACCTATTTTTTCCGTTGGGACGCGGGGGATTTGCCCACTCTCTCGCATTACCTTCGTCACAGTGGATTTCAGATGACCCAGCAGTATTTGACCGACCCAGATTGGCGCTTGGCATTTGATGAAGTCCGTGCAGAGAAGGTGGCGCACCTTGCTTTGCATCCTGAGGGCCTCTCAAACGCCCTACAAGAAGATTTAAGCAAACTGCTGTCCGAGGGTGAGGTTGAGGATGAAAGACGCTTTAAAAGGCTTATAAAGCGTGTCAACGAGGTCGGCATCGTTTTTAATCACGTTCCGGATGGTCTTTGCTTTGGAGAGTCGCCAGCATACAAAGAACGTTCTGCTTGCTTCGAGAATGGCGAGGTTCAGCGCTCATCAGCGGTTCAAGGCAGTTGCCAGGGCTGCGCAAACCTCTGCTCATTCAGTCGTCCGCAAGATCCTGAAATCATTATTGATGCCGCGCACAGCGCAATCATGAAGAAGTTCCTGGAGAAAGCTGATGCCTAAACCGAGTGAGACTCAAAAAAAGAGCGATTCTTCTGAGTCCAAGCTGGATGCGAGCACCCTGATCACTAACAAGATCGAGGTCATCGAAGAGTATTGTGAAACGAAGCAAGCTAGCTTCAAGTTGCCACCCAAAGGCGCGTTTTCTCTTAACTGGTTCACGCATTTCGCCGGGGTTCACAAAACAAACAAGCTGATCAAAAAAGGCGGTAAGTTAAGGCCAAGGCTTGACCAAGCTATCAAAGATGCAATCCAGGTGTATAAGGCAATTGCTGAACTGGACCCAGCGAAACAGACAGAGGTTGAGCAGCTGAAGCGCAGAAACGCGGAGCTTGAGGCGACATTGAGACGGCTTGCGACAGATGTCTGGGACTTGATGAAAGAAAACGAAAAATTCCGAAGAAGGTTGGGTGTTGAACAAGCGCAATATCGAGACGAGGTGAAGGTGTCGAAGCTAATGGAAGGCGGAGAGTGATGGCTAGGGTTGTATGGACTGAGCACCAACACCCAGTCGTCATCGCTCAGAATGGCGCTTTAATGCAGGTTCCAACGCATTGGCTCATTTCGCTCACGACTGATGGATGGAAGGAAAGTTACATATCTGACCTTGCCGGTCGTCTCGTGCATTGGCTGTCGTTTCTGGAAGAACGAAGCATTGATGCTGAAGAGGCTATTCACGATGACATTATCGAGTTTCGCGATGCAGAATCCGAGCGTGTTTTGCCTGGGACAGTCAATTCCAAATTGCAGGCGGTAATACAGTTTTATTGGTGGGCGCAGAAGAAAGCGTTTTACAGACCGACCATTGTTGGGTGGAGAGATTTCTATAAGCCTGACCAGATCTATCAGATCGAAGTGAATGCTCCGAAGGCAAACTCCAGAAACGGCACGGACTATGCCGTCCCTTTTTTGCTAAAAGTCCCGAGCAGAGGAAACCCAAGGCTAATTACCAAGCAGCAGGTTGGTGAGTTGATGGCGAGCGTTCGTAATCGAACCGAAAACATCCGTCGAAAAGACGCTGACGATGCAATCATGATTCATCAGCGTAGGAATGAGCTGATGCTGCGCTGGGCTAGTGAGGGCGGTTTAAGGCGTCGAGAGGTGGTTAGTCTGCAAAAGAGTTGCGTTCCTGGGCCTCAGAAGGGCAGTTACAAAAAGCGCGTCGAAGTGCCAATCACTCTCGGCACGAAAAACAGTTCGCCCCGTACGATATCAGTGACTGCTGAGCTGATTAACGCGACAAATCAGTACATTATGGAAGAACGGCAAGATATCGTTGATCAAACCAAAGCCGATCCAGATTCTGTGTTCGTGACCGAGAATGGCACGAAAATGACGCCAGGCAACTTGTCGAAAATGGTCAGTCGCTGTGATCCAGGCATAACTCCCCATGATCTCCGTCGATATGCAATTTATCGGTTTGCCTGTCTTAAATATCTGGAAGAACGGCTACTTGTAAAAGCGAGTGGAGATCGTAAAAAGATCGACGAAGACAGCATTGAAAGGGCGTTGATTGGCTTCGCAGGTCACAATGACTCGGGGACAACTTTTAAATATTACGTGTCGCTTGCGCGAGTCGCGACGGAGGGTGCCGCGCATTTACAGACGATTGAAGACGAAATCGATGCGCTTGAAGAAAGAATTGGGCTCCTTAAGGAACGTAAAAAGGAGGTTACTGAAAGCATGTAATGCATGTTCTCAGTGACCGCAATAGCTCTTTTAAAGTGTTCCTTTGCGCCGTTTTCACGTCAATTGAGCTGAATCGACGGATTGTCTTTGGTCGCCTCTTCAAAGGCACTCCTGAAGTCGCACAGCGTATAGTATTGCGACCATAGATTGGCCGCTTTGGCCAAACTATGGTGTCATAGTTGAGCAGCATTGGCCGCTCTTTGATAAAAGTGGACCATCTCACCTAGCCGGCTTTTGATAAAAAGCGGACCTTTTTTGTGGGCGTAATTCCGTGAGCTTAAGCACGCTGAGGTCGCAAAGCGGACATTCAGATTTCGGAATAACGCCAACAGCACGCGCGGCTGCGGAATGAAGGCGAAGCCGCAATGTAGTAGCCGTCGCCGTGACTGTTTTTGTTAGGAGTAAACTTCACTGCACAAAAACTTTTGACAAAAGGTTCTGATCAATTTTTTCAATAGCGCCCTCTATTGTTGGCGCTGGTAGTAATCTGTCCCAACTCCATCGATAAGTCCCCAGTACTTTATTTTCTTTTCTATCGCGAATAGAAGCTGCAATTAATTGGATTCTTTCTTGTATTGGCTGGTACGCGAGAATGAGTTCATATCGGTAATTAGACTGACTCACATTTTTATGAACAATACTCCCACTGTTAGTATTCTCTACAACAGCTCTCCCAGTCTCTTCTGTGCTTAAAGCTACCCGATATCCTTTCGACTCCAGAATCATCCTTAATTCAATACTGATAAGGAGAGGATCTGCCTGCAAGTTCACGAATAAATCTTTCGGCCCATCGGCTTCTTGGGACACCATTGATTTGTTTACGCCACAACCAACTAATATTAACGAAAAAAATACGACTAAAATTATTCGAAATCCCATTTCTGCTCCTTTGCCTCTTATTGAGGAGTAATGGCAGCCCAGTACCCCAAATTACTGGGACGCTCCCATGCGGACAAGCCTTCCATCGTGTTGAATGCACCAATCGTTCACAACTTTTGCACAGTTCAGCATTGCCTCTGGGGGATAGTGCCGAACTGTATCCCCATACCGTATTTCATTTGGGTAAACGGAACCACCCGACAACTCTGATTCAAGCAATGTTCCGATTGTGCCATTTCCCGTGTCTGGCATTGCCATTTTTGATCGCAGGGTAGATGCCTTCCCAGAAGAGATCAAAGTGCAAGAGCTAACCTCCGTGAGTAATGCAGAGAGATCATGGGATAGCTTCTTTAACTCCTTCGATGTATACCCGGTGCGTTCGAGAAGTGCCTTTAAACTGATTTCACATGACAAACAGCTCAAGTACAAAACCGTTCGACCAGCCTCGTCCATTTCGAAACCGTTGTGGAACGTCGATTCGGCTGCCTCGATGAGCCTCTTTGCGAACTCAAAGCTGTAAAGCACGACCAACCTCCTAACGCCCGCCATCACCGGTGACAAAACCGCAGCGAAGCGGAGGGTTTGGCATCCGGTGCATGGCCTGGTTAGAAGTGTTTAGGTCCTCCCGAGTGACGCGATTACTCATGGGGCACGAACTCCTTCGTGACATATCCGGAGCCAATCCCCAGCTACGCGGATTGTGAAATCAGTTGAGTTACCATTCAGCTCTTCAATCTTCGATGGAGTGATAGGCACCGTCTTCGCTAATCTTTTTTTGTTGCTTAAGCGCTCAACAAGGCTTTGAGAATAATATTCGCGGAGAATCCATTGGTTTTTACCATCGATCTGGATTTCTTCCCATGTAAACAAGCCCTTGGATGCGGGACATGTGGTGCAAGCCTCGATGAATGTGGATGCGACGGTTACAGCCTCTTTGCCCACGAACTTGTATTGCGGGATCGATCTTGGATTCTGTTGAAAGAAGTTTTGAATGGCTTTAACTGTGTCACGTTCAATGCTGGCATGGCGCTTCGCATCCGACAGTCTTGAAAAGCTCGAAACTGCCACGAGAAATTGCGCCCACACCGTCTCTCCGCACTTTTTCTTGGCGGTTTGGGTAGCTTCAGAAAAATCTTTGCCCGAGAGCAGGAAAATATACCCATTCACGTGGAGCGCCCAAAAATCATCAAATCTAGAGATCCCTTCTTTCATCTTCCCTCCACTTCAAAAGGCCAACTCAGACATTGGCGCCTATCCTTCTAACGCCAGCCAGCATGCGCGGCTACGGAATGGAGGCGAAGCCGCAATGTAGTAGCCGTCGCCGTGCCTGGCCTTGTTAAAATCCGCTACTCGATGAAACCGGCAGCGGACATCTCATTAATTATTTTGTTTGCCAAACTCTCTGCGAAAACAGAGTTGGTTATGTTAGCTAGCCCGGATGCAGATGTACTGGCCTCCATGATGAAAGCTTTATGCTTCGTCTCCATATCAAACATGGTTATCGAGTAACCTTGCTGACGACTGAAGGAGTACAGCGCCATGGAGTTCGCACTGCCCGAAACCGTATTGCCGTAAACAGTCGCAGATCCAAACGTTTGTGACCCCATATACTGGCTGTTGGTCGCACCCGATCCTATTCCAACAATTAGCCAACCATCGACAGCATTCTGATCAATAATTTCGAAAATTCGAGGCTCCGAGTATTCTCTGGTAGGAGGGAACAATTCATCCTTGGTTATGCACTCGACTGACCTTTCCCTCAGACCACTGCACAGCTCGGTGATCATTAAGTTTTTGAATTCAAAGTTCGCATTTGGCGCATCAACTAATATTTTCGAGTAGGTACGATCTCTGTGCTCAGGATCGATGTGCGTTTGCATTTTCGTTGTCGCACACCCGGTAATTAAGAGCACGAGGGGTATTAGAAATAGACTCTTCATCGATATCTCCGGAAGAATTTTAACGCCAACAGCACGCGCGGCTACTAAATGAAGGCGAAGCCGCACTGCCGTAGCCTTGCCTGTGATTGTTAAGTTTCTTCGACATATTCTGCGTTTGAGTGTCCATGAAATCCAGAAAGAGGCGACACCAAAAGTCCGCAGTCAAAAAACGAGGCTCGTAGCTTGGAGTTGAGCCACCGAATAAATGCCTGAGTGTCGTCCAAGTATATTGTTGCTTGCTTCGCCGAAACAAACTTGTCGAACTTGGATTCGACAACTGATGGATTCTCACAGATTAAATGTTTAACACGAGACTCAAAAGTATGCGTTTTTCCGTGAACAACGACATCCCTGAGATTCTGGAGCAACCTAATACTCTGATATGGCCTCCGCGAGGTGTCCGGCAGGTCGAATCCTCCCAGCTCACAAAGCTTCTTCAATTTACCCGGCGTTCCTGAATACTCACCTTTTGAAAAATGCGTCTTCTCATTCTCGAAAATCTCAGGGGCAACACACCTAAGTGCATGATTCACATATGCTTCAAAGGTAAAGTACGCCATTGTCATGGCTGTAAGGTAGAAGTAGTGGCTACCTTGTTCGCCACTCCTGGCTACAGCCATTTGCCGCGTACAACATGACCATAAAAGCTCGTAGGTAAAGCTTTCGCCGGAAACTAGTGACTGGGTTTTACTCACACCTACGAAACCTTAACGAATGTTTAGCGGCGCTCATGTAGCGCAGCGAAAGGGGCGTCCGGTGTAGGGCCGGAGGCCCGGAACGAGCTACAACAACTGGTTATGTGATCTCTCATTTCTCCCCCAAGGCTCTTGGTCTGAACAGCTCACCAGCACCTTCTAGAACTGTCCAGACAAGCAAACCAACGCCAACGCCGAGATACCAGGGACTGAGAAGCACAGCGGCAACCAACATGAACACGGCAGGTAAAATTGGCAGCTTCATAGCGCCCGAGGCAAGATTAATGACCAGATTTATGGCGGCAAGAACGACACCTAGCCACAGCAGCCAATGAACGCTCAGAAACCAGCCAATAACACCCACCAACGGCCCCGACAGGGTAAAGAGAGTAAATTGATTCATGCTTCCTTGCTCCTACACATAACAGCGGTTGGGCAACGCGCTTTACCATTGCAGAAATTTGACTGCCTCATTATTACTGACTTCGCACCATCAATCGCGCTGCACATAAATCGTTAAAACAATAGCTTAGCCGAGCATGGCTATCTCTGCCATGAAATCGTTCAGCGTCTGCAATTTGCTCAGCTAACCATACTGAACGAAATTGCTGTGATTAGCGTAGAGGCTCTGGAGGAAAACCCTGACTCCAACGTTCGCTTTTGTTTAGCCTGAGCCACTCTGGCCACCTGAAAAGGTCCGCTTTGAAAGCAGAGCGGCCAATTTATGGTGACAATTGGCGGCCAAACTATGGTTTCACAATCACGTATCATCAAGATCAACGTAAACTACACGACGCATTCGGCTTCTTCTGCTTTTTGGTGGGCGTGGGCGCTCTCAGTAAGTAGGTCCGTAAGGTAGGACATTCGACTGTGATGTGCGCTGTTTCTTATGACAGCAGACCTCATAACTGATTTTGAGCCGATTATATGAACTTCTTGCTCAGCTCGTGTGATCGCCGTGTAGATCCAAGAGCGGTCCACCAAGGGTGAGTTGTCGAGGGCAATAATCACCTTTGGAACTTGAGACCCCTGCGTTTTGTGGAGTGTCATCGCATAGCCGAGCTGAATGTTGTCTAGCAAGGCTTTGGTCAAAGTCAGAACTTCTGTTTTGTCGTCCATCTTGATTAATCCTAGATGGTCTTCAGCTTCCTGATCTGCCGATAACAGTCTTCCCAAGCTTCCATTCTGCAAGTCATTCTCATAGTCATTAGTCAGGCACATAATTGGGTCCCCAACGCGATATTCTGTGCTCCACAGGTCACCCCAAATCTCAGGCATTAGTTGGCTTCCGTTCGGATTTACGGCTTCTTGGCACGAATTATTTATGAGTTTGGTGAGGGCTTTCGTTGGGGCAACAACTTTGCTGTCACGCGGGGATTGGGCCAACAGTTCAGTGCAAGATTCTATGATGTCTTCGCGGCTCGCCGCTTCATGAAAGTATATTCGTCCGACTGTCAGCTCAAGCGGTAATTCTCCGTTGCGTATTGCTAGTGAGTAATCGGGTATGCCCGTGGTTTCGTCTTGACGCTGAACAATATCAAGCTCAACGACAGGGCAGGCTCCTGAATTGATAATGTCTTGAAGCGGCAGCCCAGCGCCAATAGGCGGCAATTGATGAGGGTCTCCCACCAGAAGCAGTCTGATCGATGCTGTTGTTTTAATAATGATCTGGTAAAGCGTTGGCAGATCGAGCATTGAGGCTTCATCGATGACGATCAGGGTCGGTTTATCGTCAACCTCAACATTGCGAAGAAAACCTGCAATTGTCATCGTTTCAATGCCAATGCTCTCGTGCAGCCGTGTCGCCGCTCGGCCACTAAGAGCCATCGCATAAATGTTGTAGTTCAATGCGCGGTAGCACTCGATTGTAGTTCTGAGAACCGTTGTTTTTCCGGTGCCAGCACCACCGATCACACAGCTCAGTCCATGCGATAGAGACATTTCTACTGCCTCTAACTGCCGCTCGGCGATGGGGAATGGCAAAGCCATCGCTGACTTTGTGATCAGGTCATATTCTTTATCTGATAGGTCTACTTTGGCTGACCCGATTTTGCGCAAACGCTTAGCGACAACGCGCTCCATGACGTGTAGAGCAGTGTTATGGTATTGGTCTTTCTTTCGATCATAGGTGATGAACTTTGCTTTCTTTCCTGCCTCTAGGGCTCGGGCGATCACAGAATCATTCGAAGTAGAAAGTATGCTTCCGATACGACGCTTGAGGTCAGAGGGTGCTGCGAATGTGTGTCCAAGTCGGCAGTGCTTGATCAAAGCTTGCTCTGTCGCAGCTGCAAAACGTCTGGGGTCATCAGTCGCAATTCCAAACTGGCTCGCGATCTTCTCTGTCTTTTCAAAGGGTAGGCCGAACGTGAGTAGAGAGTATGGGTTGCGCTTTATTTCCTCGACAGCACTTTCACCGTGTGCTTTGAACAGCCTGTGTTGAACTGACAGTGGAATGCCATGATTGCTTAAAAATTGCGCGTGTCGGAGGTTTTTGTACTTTTGAAAGCCATCGATCAAGGCGTCGATTGACTCATTCGTCAGATGCTTTCTGAAGGCTTCTCGATCACCGCTTGTAGCGAGGCGAACGAGATCGTTTCCCAGCGCTTGAACGAGTTTGCGTGCTTTGACGCTGCCGATACCCCGAAAATCCGGGTCATCGGCTAAAAACTGAATCAAGCTTTCATCTGTTGCTGGCATCTTCAATTCACAAACAGTTGGATTGCGCCAAACTGCTTGTCGAATCTTATATCCGTTGTTTTCGATAATCTCCTCGGTGCATGGGCCATCCAGCTCCCATACTTGCCCAACAGCAGCCTCGACAGGTAACGACTGAGTTGGAACATCGACTTGTACAATAACCTTGGCAGACTTTAGATTGATTGCATCTTTGAGCAGTACACCGCCGAATATTGTGCGTTCGTTATTCGCGAAACGAACTTTGGTGATCCTGGTTAATGCTTTTCTTGTCACCGGTCTTGTCAAAACTCAATCCCCATCTCGGTCAACACTTCGGACAGTTCTTCATATCGCTTGAGTTTGACTTTTAGCTCAAGATTCTGAGCTTCTAGCTCTTGCAGTCGTCTCTTGTCGTAAGAGCGTCGGCTGGCCTCACCGTCATATTTTTTGGGTTTATTCTCTTTCTCTTGCTGAACTCGCTGCTCTGTTTTTTCGGGCAAAATTCCGATTGGCCGAAGGTCATCTTCGAGTTGCGCTAAACGGGCCTTAACAGCTGGATTTTGTCGGAGAACGCTCTTTGAAAAACCAACTGCATTCGCAACTTCCTGGCGATTTAGTTGCCCACGCCGCACGAGATTTTTGAAATCAGCGTTAGTTTGTCTCCCTATCCAACCCTCGAAGAGGTCAATGTTTTCGGCTGCTTTCTTCTGACTCATTCTAGGCCCTTGGTTCTTTTGTCGCGGTATCTGGTGATCGTTGGTCGAGACACTTTGTAGCGCCTCGCTACTGAGGCAATTGATTCTCCGTTGTCTAGCCTCAGGTAAATATCCTTGATTTCTTTCTCGCTAAGAGCAGGAGGGCGACCCATGTGCGTGCCTTTCGCTTTGGCTCGTTCCCGTCCCTCGCTGGTCCGATCAAGGATGAGATCCCGTTCGAGTTGGGCAAACGTACCGCACAGATTGATCATTGCTCTCGCAAGAGGGCTGGTGTTCGAAGTGTCGAGAGTTCCGTCCAACGTTTTGATTGTTGCTCCCTTCGCGTGGATTGATTCGATGGCCTTGAGGATCTTCGCTAACGATCTCCCAAGCCGGTCTAGTCGTGTCACAAGCAAGACATCACCATCTCGTACAAAGTTGATTGCCTCGTTCAACTTGGACTCATGTTCATCGGAGACTCCAGAAAGCTTCGCTTCCCAAATTCTCTCGCAGCCAGCGGCTTCAAGTTTTTCAACCTGGCTGGATAAATCTTGATCAGCTGTTGATACCCGTGCGTACCCGATTTTCATAAAAGTGTCCGTAAGTCTTGACTTTTGTGCATCCTATCATTATGATGAACGGAAATCACTTAAAGTAGTTTTCTGCATGCACGAAACTATACAGGACACTTTGGTTCGTTTTTTGAATTTTGACAACTGGATTTGGCGGGAATTTGAAAAAGAGGTGAGTAGCGTCGAGACTGAGTAGAATCCTGTACCAAAATCAGCGGTTCTTTCATGTGCTCATTTATCTATGGCCCGGAAAGTTCCGGTAAAACCACATTGACCCTGCAGGTGATTGCCGAGGCCCAAAAGGCAGGTAAAACCTGTGCCTTCGTGGACGCCGAGCATGCTCTGGACCCGATCTACGCGGAAAAGCTGGGCGTCAATGTCGACGAGTTACTGGTCTCCCAGCCGGATACCGGCGAGCAGGCCCTGGAAATCGCCGATATGCTGGTTCGCTCCAATGCGGTTGATGTGATCATAGTCGACTCCGTAGCGGCCCTGACGCCGAAAGCGGAGATCGAAGGTGAAATGGGCGACAGCCACGTCGGTTTGCAGGCGCGACTGATGTCCCAGGCACTGCGCAAGTTGACGGGTAACGTCAAACACGCCAACTGCCTGATGATTTTCATCAACCAGATCCGCATGAAGATCGGTGTTATGTTCGGCTCGCCCGAGACCACGACCGGCGGTAACGCCCTGAAATTCTATTCCTCTGTCCGCCTGGATATCCGTCGTATCGGTTCAGTCAAAGACGGCGACGAAGTGGTCGGTAACGAAACCCGCGTTAAAGTGGTCAAGAACAAGGTGTCCCCGCCGTTCAAGCAGGCCGAGTTCCAGATCATGTACGGCAAGGGCATCTACCACATGGCCGAAGTCCTGGATATGGGCGTAAAGGAAGGCTTTGTCGACAAGTCCGGAGCCTGGTATGCCTACAATGGCGACAAGATCGGCCAGGGCAAGGCGAATGCCTGCAAGTTCCTGGAAGAGAACATGGACATTGCCAATGAGATCGAAGCCAAGGTTCGGGACAAACTGATGCCCAAGCCTGAGGCAAAGAAAGACGTTAAAGAAGAGCCGGCAGAAGCAAGCGGCGAGTTGCTTTAAACCTTGCTTAGATAAGCTCGTATGGGCGGCAGGCCTAAACTCCGGCCTGTCGCACCATTGATACTTCCGAATTTCTTTCCAGATATCAGGCCTTCTTCCAGTTCCTTCCTGAAGTGGCCCGGCTCGGCGCCAATGTCAATCTCCAGCCGCCTGAGGTATTCGGCGCCTCCAGCCTGCTGCAACTGCCTTTTGATCCAGCTTCTGTATTTCATTCGACGATAGAATTCATGTAGCTTTTCAGGTTTAAGGTTACGCATCGACTTCCCCTCCTATTCGGTTTAATCATGGTAAGCGGAAGTCTTTGTGGGGTATCGGTTCAGATTGTTTGAAAGTGCTCGTAACAGATCGCCTATTTTGATCTCTGTACTGCTCACAAAATGAGCATCTGTGTTCGTTGTGCCTTTCTTTGTTTTACAACCACACGCCGGAAGCGTTATGGAAGCAAAAAAGAGATTACTGATCGTTGCCCACGCCCCTTCCCCGAATACTCTCAAGCTTCGGGAAGCGGTCGAGCTGGGTGCCCGCCACGAAGACATCGAAAGTGTTGAAGTGAAGGTTCTGGCACCGCTGGACGCGGGCCCTGAGGACGTTCTCGCCTGTGATGCCATCATTCTGGGCACCACTGAGAATCTCGGGTATATGAGTGGTGCCTTAAAGGACTTCTTCGACCGCAGCTACTATCCCTGCCTTGAGAAAACCCAGGGGTTGCCCTTTGCCTACTATATCCGCGCCGGCCATGATGGCACGGGCACCAACCGGGCGATTGAAAGCATTACCACGGGGCTACGCTGGAAACTGATCCAGGAGCCCCTGATCTGCCGGGGCGAGTATCGGGATGAGTTTGAAGAGCAGTGCCGGGAGCTGGGAATGTATGTGGCGGCCAGCCTTGACGCCGGCCTGGTGTGAGCCTGTGCGGCCGGCTCAGCTGGCAAACCGGTTGTAGAAGCCTTCAATACGCGACAGGGCATTGTCGACAGTTCGTGAATACCCCTTCTTGTCCAGGCAATAGCTGAACTGCACGCTTACACGGTAGCCTGTCTGGTAAGGCTGGCAACCCACCACCCGGGCGCAAACCCGCGATTCACTGATGTATTTGCCATCAAAATCCATGAACAGGCGGGCACCAGGCTCAACAGGTCTGGGGCAGAGTACGGCCATGCCGTAACGGTTAAGATCCAGGCAGGTAACCGGAGTGGCGGGCTTGCCGCGGCCAAAAAAGCCACGCTCCCGAAGCTGAACCTTCAAGCAGGAAGCGGGATAACGATCCTTGATTCTGCGATCTGCGGAATCGTTGGTCATACGCTGGCATCCGTTGCATGCATTGTCTTTTTTGTTATCCGACCGTAAGGTTTCCAGACCCGGGCCGGGAGATGAAGTGTAGTTCCGGAACTACTGTCTGAAAAATGAACGCCGGCAAAACTGTGAACTGTGTGGCAAATTTGTGGCCACTGTGCGCGACTCCAGAAATCTGCTCGCTGCACGCGACAGGGCCGACCGCAGAATCTACAATGACCGGCCAATGTGTTAACCGTTACAGGACCAAACCTTGAAGTCACTGCCTCTGCACCAGCTTTACAAAGCCTGTGTTCTGAAAGATCTGCCGTTCAAAACCACCAAGCAACTGGAGCCCCTGGCTGAAATCGTGGGCCAGAACCGCGCCCAGGAAGCGGTGCGTTTTGCCCTGGCAATGCCCCATGGCGGTTACAACGTCTATGCCGTTGGCCGTAATGGCCTGGGTAAGCGCACCATGATGCTGCGCTACCTGGAGCACCATGTGGACACCGATCAGCAGAGCCACGACTGGTGCTACGTGGCCAACTTCGAGGAGCCCCGCATCCCGAAGTTATTGCAGTTGCCCGCCGGCAAGGGAACCCAGCTCAAGCAGGATATGGAAAAGCTGATGAGTCGCCTGGTGAAGGTGATTCCCCAGACCTTTGATAGCGACAGCTTCCTGGAACGCTCGGAACAGCTGAAGAACGAGTATGGCAAGAAGCAGGAAGATGAGCTGGAAAAAGTGGCCGCCCAGGCCAAGCGCAAAAAAGTCAGCCTGACGGTGACCACGCCGGGTGGCTATCGGCTGGTCGCCATGAACGGTGACGAACCCCATACCGCCGAGACTTTTCAGGCGCTGACACAGGAACAGCGGGACAAGTTTGAAGAGGTGATCAACAAACTTGAGAAAAAGCTCCGGCAGGCGCTTCGGAAACTGGCGGACTGGGAGCAGGAGTATGCGGACAAGCAGCAGGCGTTGAATCAGGAGACCCTGGAGAGTATCTCGGGGCACCAGATCGATGAATTGATCGAGAAGTACAAGGATCTTCCTGAAGTGGTCGCTTATTTCGAGGCCGTCAGGGCAGATCTGGTGGAGAATCTTGAGATCTTCCTGGACGATAACGAGGAGCAGGCAGCCATTGCCTATGCCTCTCTCGACAAGAAAATGCCCCGCCGATACCTGGTGAACGTGCTGGTGCACCAGAAAACCAACGAGGTGCCGATGGTGGTTGAGGATAATCCCACCTACCACAACCTGTTCGGGTATGTGGAGAACGTCACCTACAAGGGCACCGTGTTCACCGATTTCTCCCTGATCCGGCCGGGCAGTCTGCACCGGGCCAACGGTGGCTACCTGCTGATGGATGCCATCAAGGTGCTGGAGCAACCGTTTGTGTGGGACGGCCTCAAGCGTGCACTGCGCTCTAAGTCCATACAGATAAATTCTCTCGAACGGGAACTGACACTATCCGGAACTATCTCAATTGAACCGGAGTCGGTTCCCCTGGACGTCAAGATTGTCCTGTTCGGTGATCGCGAAACCTGGATGCTGCTGCAGGAATACGATTCCGAGTTTGCCGAACTGTTTCGGGTGACGGCGGATTTCGAGAACGAGATGTATCGATCCGATGACAGCCAGTTGCTGTATGCCAAGTTCATCGCCAGTCTGGTCGACGAGAAAAAGTTGCTGCACTGCACCAATAAGGCGGTCGCCCGGGTCATCGAGCATAGTGCGCGTATGGCGGAGCATCAGGACCGTCTGTCTCTGCATGCGGCCGATATCGCCAATCTGTTGCGGGAATCGGATTTCTGGGCCCGGCAGGCCGGCGCGCGGCTGATCCAGGACATTCACGTGGAGCGGGCGCTGGAAAGCGCCAAATATCGCAGCAGCCGGATCCGCGACCAGTTCTATGATTCCATCCGAGATGGCTCGACCCTCGTCACTACTGGAGGAACCTGTGTCGGCCAGGTGAATGCACTGTCGGTGCTGTCCACGGGCGGGTTTGAATTTGGCCTTTCCAACCGTGTTACCGCTACCTGCTATTATGGAGATGGCGCGGTGATGGATATCGAGCGGGATGTGAAGCTGGGCGGGAACCTTCACTCCAAGGGCGTGATGATTCTGAGTTCCTGGCTGGCTTCCCATTTTGCGGTTAACGACCCCATGCACCTGTCAGCCAGCCTGACTTTCGAACAGAACTACGGCGAGGTGGATGGCGACAGTGCCTCCCTTGCAGAGTTGTGTGCATTGGTTTCTTCCCTGTCGGGCATTCCGGTGCGTCAGGACCTGGCGATTACCGGGTCGGTAAACCAGTTTGGCGAGGTTCAGCCCATAGGTGGCGTGAATGAAAAGGTTGAAGGCTTTTTCACCACCTGTCAGCTTAAGGGTGGCCTGTCCGGGAGCCAGGGCGTGATCGTGCCGGCCACCAATGTCCAGAATCTGATGCTGGACAGCGAAGTGGTGCAGGCGGTGCGTGGGGGCCGGTTTGCCGTGTACGCGGTTGCCCGGGTAGAGGAGGCTATTACCTTGCTTCTGGGCAAGCCGGCAGGAAAAGCAGATGACAAAGGCAGGTACCCGAAGCAGAGCGTTTTTGGCATTATCCAGCAACGGCTTGAAAAAATGCGGGAACACGAGCGTCAGGAACATGCCCGTGATGACCATAAAGACCCGTCAATCCACTGACCGGCAATCACAAGAAAACGGACAGGAGAGAACACACCCATGACTGATACCCAGCAAACCGTATTCGTGGTAGAGGACGACGAAGCAGTGCGCGACTCCCTGGAGCTGCTGCTGAAATCCGACGGCAAGCCGGTCAAGACCTATGAGAGTGCCAATGCTTTCCTGAAGGACTATTCCGACAAGATGGCCGGTTGTATTGTGCTGGATATTCGCATGCCCGGCATGGATGGTATGGAACTCCAGAAAAAGCTGAACGAAAAGCACTCGATCCTGCCGATCATCTTTGTGACCGGTCATGGCGACGTGCCCATGGCGGTGGACGCGATGAAAGAAGGCGCGGTGGATTTTATCCAGAAGCCCTATCGGGAAGAGGCTCTGTTGGACAAGATTGAAGCAGCGCTGAAACAGGATCTGGAACAGCGGAAGTCGCTGGATGAAAAGCAGGAAATTATCCGCCGTATCAAGAGCCTGACTCCCAGAGAGCACGAGATTATGGACCGGATGATTGCCGGTCAGGCCAATAAGGTCATTGCCATTGAGCTGGAGATCAGTCAGCGTACCGTGGAGATTCACCGCTCCCGTGTCATGCACAAGATGGGTACCCACTCCCTCGCACATCTGGTTCGTATGGTCCTGTCCGTAAAGGACCTTATCGACGCACGGTAATCCCGTCGGCATCATACGGTTACTTTTTTAACCGGCCCTTACACTATGACTGAAGCTGTCAGTGAGAACTCGGAGGTGACGGTTCTGCTTGTGGACGACAATCCGCAGAACCTCAAAGTCCTCTACGAGACCCTGAAAGACAAAGGTTACCGGCTGCTGATTGCCAACGAAGGCGAGAAAGCTCTGGACCTTGCCCACCGCCACCAGCCTGAAGTGATCCTCCTGGACATCATGATGCCGGACATGGACGGTTATGAGGTCTGTGAGCGCCTTAAGGCGGATGTCCAGACCGCCGATTGCGCCGTTGTATTCCTGTCCGCACTGGATGATCTGCAGGCCAAGGTGAAAGGTTTTTCCCTTGGTGGTGCTGACTATATTTCCAAGCCGTTCCAGTCCCAGGAAGTGATTGCCCGGGTGAAAACCCACGCTTCGGTTATCCGCCTCGAAAGAGAGCTGCAGGCCCGTAATCGTGAGCTCCAGAGTGACCAGGCCCGGATCCTGAATTCCATCAGCGAGGGAATTTACGGCCTTGACGAGAATGGTGTGATTGAATTTGCCAATCCGGCGGCGGCAGAAATTATTGGCTGCCCGGTAGAGGACCTGATCGGTCGCAATTTTTTTGATATCCATTTCGCGACGGCGGCGGAAAATCCAGCGGGCCTGCCGGTAAAAGCGACCTGCCTGCAGGGCGTTGCTGAGAGCCAGCGGGATATTCGTATGCTCCGGGCGGACGGAACCGGCTTCCCCGCGGAGTATCGCGCAACCCCCAAGCTGGACGGGGATGAGTTGCACGGAGCCGTTGTTGTGTTTCGCGACATCACAGCCGAGCTCGACAGCGAAAAAGCCCTTGAAGAGGCCCGTAATCTGGTACAGGAACAGCGTGACCAGCTGGCCCACACCTCGCGCCTGACGACCATGGGTGAAATGGCGGCCGGAGTGGCCCATGAGGTAAATCAGCCACTGACGGCGATTACAAACTACGCTCGGGTCGCCAAGCGCATGATGGCGAAAGAGACGGCGGATATGGGCCTGCTTCAGGAAACCCTGGACAAGATCGAGGCCCAGTCTCATCGTGCCAGCGAGATTATCCGCCGAATCCGGCGGTTCATGAAAAAGCCGGCGACGGGCAAGGAAGTACTGTCAGTGTCTGCGTTGCTGGAAGATACCCGGCAGTTTGCCGAAGTGGATATGCGTAACAACAAGGGCGCTATTGAACTGTCGGTGCCTGAGGACATGCCGGAGGTTCTGGCAGACCCGGTGCAGGTGCAGCAGGTAGCCCTCAACCTGATTCGCAATGCCCTGGAGGCCACCAGCAGCATTGATTCCAGTGCGCCCGTCGAGGTGAGTGCCAGTGTGCAGGGTGACACCTGTGTGCGAATTCAGGTGCGTGATCATGGCGTCGGCTTGTCGGAAGACGCCGAAGAGAAGCTGTTCCTGCCGTTCTTCACAACCAAGGACGAGGGCATGGGGATTGGTCTGTCAACCTGCCGCTCCCTGATACAGGCCCAGGGTGGCGACATCGGTTTCGAGCGCCCGGAAGATGGTGGCGCCTGTTTCTACTTTACTCTGCCCGTTGCCGGCGCGCAGGGTTCCTCCTGTGCACCGGAAGGTGAGTCCTCCCGGGCCTAGAGCCAGTCGATGCGCCCGGTCAAATGGGGCGCATCGCCTTTGGCGTTCAATACCTGGTAGTCCCAGCCCTTTTCTCCCGTTTGCCAGTTGAGCTGGGCTGTGCCGGGCAGAAACAGCGGTTTCTTGAACTGGCAGCTGACGCTCAGAGCGCCGCTTTTCCAACCTTCCTGTTGCTCCAGTAGTGCCAGTGCGTGGGCTTTGGTCCACATGCCATGGGCGATCGCCCGTGGAAAACCGAATGCCCTGGCGCTCAGGGCATGCATGTGAATCGGGTTGCTGTCACCGGATACACGGGCGTATTGCCGGCCAATGGACTCAGGTGCCTTCAGGTTCTCTGTGTTCGGATAGTGTTCCAGCTCCGGCGGCGCCTTCTTGCCGGAAGATTGGCTCTCGCCATCCGGTTGCCGGAACAGCGTTGTACTCGCTTCTTCCCAGACCAGTCTGCCCGCCGAGCGCGCCTCCGTAATCAGATCAAACTCCACACCTCGGCCACTCTTCATGGTATTGCCGAGGCTTACTCGCAGATCCAGGTTTTCCCCGGTGCCGATTGGCCGGTGCTGGGTAATCGTGTTTCGCAGATGTACCAGGCCAAGCAGCGGCAGGGGAAAGCTTTTCTCGGTCAGCAGCTTCAGATGCAGGGGAAAGGCCAACACGTGAGGCCAGGTAACGGGCAGGTGGCTGTGCGCCGTGAAACCACATACCTGCTGGTAGCGCTTCAGGTTCTTGCCGGCGGTACCGACACCGAGCAGGTTCGCCGAGAGACCCGGGATGCTGATATCGCCGCCGGTTTGCTTATGCTTTGGCAGCAGGGTTCTGCCATACATCGGTAACAAGGCGGGTGGCGTGTTGTGGTAAACGAGGGTCTCTGACATTGGTGTTCTCCTTGGTGGCCCGGACCAGCAATCCCGGCATTACCTGAGTAGAAAGCTTTGTCGCAAAGGGTCCGCTTTTTTTTACATTTTGGTACAACTCGGCGTCTGTGGCCTGATATGCTCTAATATACGACGATTGTCTAACAGGGTGCTTTTTCAGGCCCGTTAAGTCTGGCAAACCCGGCCAGAACAGGCATTGACCTGGCGAGCTCCGGCGATTGTCCGGTCGGTCAAAGTAGCAGTAAACCAATAAAAAAGCGGGATCTTATGCAGGAACTTCGTGACGCGGGAGTGATGTTACGCCTGATCTATGAGGCGATGAAAAAGAAAGGGATTGATACCAATGCCATTTTCAGCCGTCTTGGCGTGGATGAGACGTACGTTTATACCGACCAGCTTCGAACCCCCCACAGCGCCCAGATGTATTTCTGGCAGGCTGTAGAAGACGTTTCCGGTGATCCGGATGTGGGCCTGCACCTGGGGCAGGAACTGCCCGCTTACAAGGGCCAGGTACTGGAATATCTTTTTCTGAGTAGCCCCACCTTCGGCGAAGGCCTGCGGAGGGCCCAGAACTATCAGCGTCTGCTTAGTGACGCGGCGAATACCGATTTCTTCCTTGAGGGTGACAATGCCTGCATGGTGCTGGATGCGGCGTCTGATGATGTTCGCCGACTGAGGCACTTCAATGAATGTTTCGTGCTGGGGTTGATTACCTTTTTCCGCTCGATCACCGATGGCAGTTTCTTCCCTTCACGCATTGAGTTTGAGCACGAGCGGGCTGAGGGCCAGGACCATGTGCGCGAGGTACTCGGATGCGACGTCACCTTCGGCGCGCCGGAAAACCGGCTTTATTTCCCGGCAAAGCTGCTCTCCCATGCCTCACCTCATGCAGAGCCCGAGCTGCTGGATCTGCACGAGCGGTTTGCCAGCGAACAGGTCGCCCGACTGGAGAAAAAGGATATCGTTGGTCAGGTGGAACGGATTGTGGCAGAACTCCTCGATAGTGGGGAAGTCACCCTGGATGCCGTGGCTGAGCGTCTTGGCATCAAACCGAGAACCCTGCGCACGCGCTTGACAGAGGCCGAGACCAGTTTCAATCAGGTGCTCGCGGATTTTCGCTATCGTCTGGCCCGTCAGCTTCTGGCAACCACCGAGGAATCCATTGACGAAATTGTCTACCTCACCGGTTTCTCTGAGCCCAGCACGTTCTATCGCGCATTCAAGCGCTGGTCCGGAATGACGCCGATCGAATACCGTAAAACCGCGCAGGGCAAGGTTGCCATGGTCGATGCCATGTAGCAGGACGCTTTTTCTAAAAATTTTTGAGGAAAAGCGTTGACATAGCGGGGTGCCTCTTTATAATGCGCCCTCGTTGTCACAGAGCAGTCACACCCCTGATTGCATCGCCTTCCTAAGGGCATTTGTGATGACCCGCTCGGAGCGGTAGTTCAGTTGGTTAGAATACCGGCCTGTCACGCCGGGGGTCGCGGGTTCGAGTCCCGTCCGCTCCGCCATTTTTATCCCCCTTTTGTAGTTCCTGGATGTCCTGGCATTTCCGAGGTCATTTTCTGGCTGCCGGAATTCAACTGCGTGTCATCCTTCTGTCATGAATACCTTCTAGTCTGTTCCTGAAAGCTCAAGAACAGGACAGCCGCGATGCGGGATTACGAAGAAGAGTTGATTGAAAGCCAGTTCGAAGAATACGAAGACGATGACGGCTGGGACGACGCCACGGAGCTCTAACCTCAGTACTGGTTTCAGGTGTGTCTGATCCGCTTCCTGTGCTCCCCCGGGCTCAGACCGAACCAGCGGCGATAGGCTTTGTGAAAGGCCGCGGGATTGGCAAAGCCAAGAAGCCAGGCAATTTCCGCCAGTGATGTCTCCGTCTCTCGAATATAATCCCGCGCTAACTGTTTCCGCGTTTCATCGACCAGTTCTCTGAACCCGGTTCCCTCGGCGGCCAGTTGTCTCTGAAGCGTCCATGGCGCAACCCCCAGTTTCATTGCAATGGTCTCCAGGCTGGGCGTTTCACCCCGGAACAGCGGTGTGAGGAGGTTTTTCACCCGGTCTCCCGTGGTCCATCCCCGTCGGATCTGCTGCAGCTCCCGTTCGCAGAACTCCGTGAGCTTTTCGTGCATCGCCGGCTGGGCGTGCAGGCTCTCGCTCTCCCAGATATCTTTTCGCACCGTGAGGCTGTTTGCCGGTGCTCCGAATTGCACCGGACAGCGGAACCAGCTCTCGAATAATTCATCCTGGCCGATAGATCGGTATTCGATGGTGACCTTCTCCAGAGCATCATAGCGTCCGGTGACGGTACGCAGAAACTGGGTCCAGGCCGCGAGTACAGAATCCACCACAAAATAATTGAAGCCGTTGTAAGGGCGGATAGAGTAGAACAGCGCCTGCCGACTGTCCGGGCGAACGGTCGGAACCCCACGGCTGTTGCGGCTGGTCAGCAGCGCATAGCGAATCAGGGTGCTGATTGCCGCTCCTGCGGTGCTGGCGGCTTCTCCTGCGAGCCCGGCAATGCCGGCATCGACAGGTCGGGATAATGCCCCCATTCTCAAACCCAGGGCCGGGTTGCCGGTCTCGCTGATTGCCGCGTGCCCCAGGCGCATAAATCGAGGAATGCTGATGCGCGCTTCCGGCGACGTCAGTGTCTGATGGTCAAGCTGGAAACGGGATGCCAGTTCTGCACTGTTGGCGCCTTCGGCCTCCGCCGCCCGCATTAGCGCAGAGACATAGAGAACACTGATGTCTCCCAGTGAGTTCCGGCTTTTGGGCGGGGTAGATCGCTGATTACTCATTGACGCCTTTGTCCGACATGTTATCTGAGGATAATAAAATGTTATTCGTGGATATTGTCGATGGCAAGGGCCGCGCGTAGTTTAAGCCTCAACAATGAACGGGGCCCGGGCAGTTGCGGGAGTCCCGCTGACAATTACGATTAGGAGACCCGACTATGACCGCGAGCACGACCCCAGGCGTTGCCAAATACCCGAACCTGCTTGAGCCGCTGGACCTTGGCTTTACCAGGCTGCGTAACCGCACCCTGATGGGGTCCATGCACACTGGTCTGGAAGAAGCCAAAAACGGCTTCGAGCGGCTGGCGGCATTTTATGCAGATCGTGCCCGTGGCGGTGCCGGTCTGATTGTTACCGGCGGTATAGCTCCCAACGTGGAGGGGGGCGTGTTCCAGCACGCCGCCAAGATGACCACTGAAGAGGAGTCCGACAAGCACCGGATCATCACCAACGCCGTGCATGAAGCCGATGGCAAGATCTGCATGCAGATTCTTCATGCTGGCCGTTACGCCTACTCTCCGGAGTTGGTGGCACCTTCAGCCATTCAGGCGCCGATCAACCCGTTCAAGCCAAAGGAGCTGGACGAGGCGGGCATTGAGAAACAGATCCAGGACTACGCGGATTGCGCCGCACTGGCACAGCATGCCGGTTATGACGGCGTTGAGGTCATGGGCTCGGAAGGTTATTTCATCAACCAGTTTATCGTTTCCCACACCAACCACCGGACCGACCGCTGGGGTGGCAGTTATGAGAACCGTATTCGCCTGCCCATCGAGATCGTTCGTCGGGTTCGGGAGCGTGTGGGCGAGAACTTTATCCTGATCTATCGCCTCTCCATGCTGGACCTGATCGAGGATGGCAGCACCTGGGAAGAGGTTGTGCATCTGGCCAAGGAAATCGAGAAGGCGGGTGCAACCATCATCAACACCGGTATCGGCTGGCATGAAGCCCGGGTGCCCACCATTGCCACCTCGGTCCCCCGCGGCGCCTTTACCAAGGTAACAGCGCGCCTCAAAGGTGAGGTAAGCATTCCGCTGGTCACCACCAACCGGATTAACATGCCGGACGTGGCCGAGAAGATTCTGGCGGAAGGCGATGCCGATATGGTGTCCATGGCCCGCCCCTTCCTGGCGGATGCCGATCTGGTTCTGAAGGCGGCAGAAGATCGTGCCGACGAGATCAACACCTGCATCGGTTGTAACCAGGCGTGTCTTGATCACACCTTCAGCGGCAAGTTGACGTCGTGTCTGGTGAATCCCCGCGCCTGTCACGAGACCGAACTGACCTACGTGAAGACCGCCAAGCCTAAATCCGTTGCGGTGGTCGGCGCCGGCCCGGCCGGCCTGGCGTTTGCGTCGGTGGCTGCGGAGCGTGGCCACAAGGTGACGCTGTTTGATGCAGGCAGTGAGATTGGTGGCCAGTTCAACGTTGCCAAGCTGATTCCGGGCAAGGAAGAATTCTACGAAACCCTGCGTTATTTCCGGGTGATGCTCGACAAGCATCAGGTGGAGGTGCGCCTGAACACCCGGGTCAGTGCTGACGAGCTCAAGGCTGGCGGCTTTGATGAGGTCATTCTGGCAACCGGCGTTAAGCCACGCACTCCGGACATCGAAGGAATCGATCATCCGAAAGTCATCGGTTATCTGGACGCCCTGCTGGAGCGCAAGCCGGTAGGACAGAAAGTGGCAGTGATCGGCGCCGGTGGTATCGGTTTCGATGTCTCCGAGTTTATCGTCCACAAAGGTACTTCGGCGGCCATGGATACCGATCACTTCATGCGTGAGTGGGGCGTGGATCTGAGCGTTGGGCACCGGGGTGGCATTCAGGGCGTTGAGCCTCAGGTCCCGGAACCTGCCCGCGAAGTCTACCTGCTGCAGCGTAAAGCATCGAAAGTGGGTAAGAGCCTGGGCAAGACCACCGGCTGGATTCACCGAACCTCCCTCAAAAACCGTCAGGTCCAGATGGTCCCCGGTGTGACCTACCGCAAGATCGATGATGAGGGGCTGCATGTAACGGTCACACCGAAAGGCGCGGAGCAGGGCGAAGATCGGGTGCTGCCAGTGGATACGATTATTGTGTGCGCGGGTCAGGAGCCGCTGCGTGAACTGCAGAGCGAGCTCGAAGCGGCTGGCCTGCCGGTGCACCTGATTGGCGGTTCGGATGTGGCTGCGGAGCTCGATGCCAAACGGGCGATCAATCAGGGTAGTCGTCTGGCGGCGGAGCTTTAAGCGTAGACACGATCACAAATCGTTGCAGTTTTTCCCTGTGCAGAAACGATTGTCTGGCTAGACTAATAACTTTGAGTCTGTCAGCTTGCCTCTTCACTCTGATGCCGGAAAGCCGGGTTGAAGAGGCCGGCACCACGATCTGATGGAACATCTTTCGGGATTCTGTCGTGTGGTGTCGAGTCGTCGAACTGTGGAGAACGTACAATGGTGTCTGCCGACCAGGCAACCGATGGTTATTCGGCGGTATTCTTTGTGGAAGGGAATCAGGTGGCCCGCGAAATGCGGGCCAATGAATTCGGGGCCTTCCTGGATGGCTATGTAGGGCTGTCCGATCTCGCCGAAACAGAAGTGAAAGCGGTTCTGGTTGAGCTCAGTGGCGATCTTCTCGTGCAGGCCCTGGTGTTCTTCCGGATCTGGTTTGATGAGGAGGGCCGCGCCGACAGCCATTGGAACGTCCCCATTGAAGAGCTGGCGAGGCGTGGTGCCAAAGGGCCGGATATGGGCGGCGGAGCTATCCGCCTGGTGTGCCGAAGCCAGTGCCCTGATCCAAAATTCAAGGAAGATCTGTGGGACCCGGACATGACTCCGGGGAACAATCATTTCCAGGCCATTCGCAAGGCGGTTGAGGCAAACAGTCTCAAATTCCGGAAAATGGAGCCGGTCCAGGAAGAGAATATTCCGGTTCTGAATGCCCAGGCGGATGAGCCGGCGGGATCAGAGGATTCAGCTGGCTCAGCGGATCGTTCCCGCCTGGCGCAGCTCATTCGGGAACAGCGCCTTCGAATCAAGACACTGCAAAGCGTTCACCGGGACTCCCTGTCCGATATCCAGCGGGAGCACCGCCTGGAAATGCAGGGCCTGCGCAACGAAATGGCTGATCTGGAGCAGAGGTACGAGCGCCAGCGCCTGAGTAACGATCAGCTCAAGAAACGCCTCTCGGAACGCAATGAACAGTATTTGGCCATGCAGGAGCAGATGGTCTCCGGCGGTGAGGACAGGGAAAGAGACGACGCCAATGCCACGGCCGAGCTGGTACTGCTGCGAGAGCAGCTTGAGCGCCGTCAGCGGGAGCTGGAGCTCCGGGACGAAAAAATTGTCGCTCTTGAGCAGGAGAATCACGAGCTCCGGCACCGTGAGCCTGCGGAGAACTCCATTCTGGATCACCTGAAGCGCCAATCGGTGTTTCTGGTGGCCTATCATCCGGGCGTGGGGCACATTACGCTGCCCTACGACGACATCGAAACCTACTTCAACAACCCGACCGCGTATGCTGCCGATCGCTGTGGCATGAATGAACCCGCCTACCGGGAATGGCTGGAGCACTACGAAAATCCGGTCTGTAACCACGAGGAAAAAAACGGCAAGCGCTGTGGCGAGCCGATTCTTCGGGTGAGCCAGCCGGCCGAGTTCCGTCCGGGCATTGACGACCGCTGCGAAAAACACCAGGCCTGAGGCTGGAACTTTTTTCAGTATCGGGGTGACTTTCGTTAAACTGTACGCCAGATTGTCACCGGGGTAACGGTTTCGTTGGTCCCCGCCGCATCCCGACACCACAGGAAACTTCATGGATCAGTTCAGGAACATTGGTGTGATTGGCCGGATGGGCAGCGTGAAAGTGGTTGAATCACTGCGCCAGCTCAAACAGTACCTGATCACCAACAACTACCACGTCATTCTTGAGGAAGACACGGCCAGTATGTTGCCCGGGCATGGCCTGCAGGTGGCGAGCAAGAAGTTGCTGGGCGAAATCTGTGATCTGGTCATCGTGGTTGGTGGCGACGGCAGTCTGCTGGGGGCTGCCCGTGAACTGGCGAAGTCCAAGATTCCCCTGCTTGGAGTGAACCGTGGCCGGCTGGGCTTTCTGACTGACATTTCCCCTTCCGACCTCGAAGAGCGCCTTGGCAAGGTTCTGGAAGGCGAGTACATGGAAGAGACCCGGTTTCTGCTGGATGGCAATGTCGAGCGCAACGGCCAGCCCCTGGGGTTTGGCACGGCACTGAACGACGTGGTGCTGCATCCCGGCAAGTCCACACGGATGATCGGCTTTGATCTCTTTATCGATGGCCATTTTGTTTACAGTCAGCGCTCCGACGGACTGATTGTCTCGACACCGACGGGTTCCACAGCCTACTCGCTGTCAGCCGGCGGGCCGATCATGCACCCCAAGCTGGATGCCATCGTTCTGGTGCCTATGTTCCCTCACACGCTCAGTAGTCGGCCGATCGTGGTGGACGGCAAGAGTGAGATCAAGCTGGTGATCGGGGAAACCAATGAAACCTACCCGCAAATCAGTTTCGACGGCCAGATGAACATTGCCTGTGCCCCGGGCGATATCATTCGCATCACCAAAAAGCCGTTCAAGATCCGGCTGATTCACCCCACTGACCACAATTTCTATGCCACCTGCCGTGACAAGCTTGGCTGGGCTAGCGAAATATCAGCGAGTTGATCATGGCGGGAAACAGACAAGCCGCAAGCCGCGGTTATGACATCATTGGCGATATTCACGGCTGTGCGAATACCCTCGCCAGGCTTCTGGACCAGATGGGCTATCGCAAGGTCAATGGGGTGTACCAGCACCCGCGCCGGCAAGCCATCTTCATTGGCGATATCATTGATCGTGGCCCTCGCATAAGGGAGGCGCTGCACCTGGTCCGGGACATGGTGGAATCCGGTTCCGCCCGGATTGTTATGGGTAACCACGAGTACAATGCCCTGGGCTACTGCACCCGCGCCCGCCCGGGCAGTGGCAAGAAGTGGTTGCGCGAGCATAACGCCCGGCATGATCGACTCATCAAGGAAACCCTTGACCAGTTTGATGCCTACCCCCATGAATGGAACGAGTTTCTCGAGTGGTTTTACACCATCCCCCTGTTTATCGAAGAGGACAGTTTTCGTGCTGTCCACGCCTGCTGGGATGGCGACCTGATCGAGAAGTTTAAACGGGTGCAGGGCGGCGCCTGTATTGATGAGGATTTCCTGCACGCCTCTGCGGCCATTGAGTCCTTTGCCGGGCAGGTGATGGATACCCTTTTGCGTGGCACGGACCTTCGATTGCCGGAGGGCATGGCGATTACCGGAAAGGACGGCTATGTCCGCGAGTTTTTCCGCACCAAGTTCTGGGCCGATGATCCCCATACCTATGCCGATGTGGTTTTTCAGCCGGACCCGCTGCCGCCGGAAGTGGCAAGCCGGGTACTGACAAACGACGAACGCAAACAGCTGATCAGCTATCCCCTGGACGCGCCGCCGGTCTTCGTTGGGCATTACTGGATGGAGGGAGAACCCGCCCCGCTGAAGCGTAACGTTGCCTGCATCGATTACAGCGCCGTGAAGTATGGCCGGCTGGTCGCCTACCGGATGGATGGTGAACGGGCACTTTCCCGCGACAAGTTTGTCTGGGTAGAAGTGGATCGGCCGGAGCAGCCGGACTATCCCACCAGCGAAGACAGTGTCACACGCTAGTGGCCAAGGCGTAACCCAATCATTTCCGGAGGCGGAGTAAACGGTGTACCGAGTCAAGCAGTTGGATACCACGGTGAATCTGGCCAGCTTCAGTGGCTGGCTGAAAGGGCAGGGCGTTACCCACCGTATTACCGAAGAAGGTGGCTTTCAGGTGCTTTGGCTGGAGGATCCGGCCCACGCTGAGCCGGTGCTGGCAGCGCTTGACCGATTCATGGCGGAACCGGAGCTGAGGGATGCGGTTGATCGTCAGAACCGGTCGCCGGTCTTTGTTGGCGGGCGCTGGCAACCATCGCCCCGTCATGCCCCCCTGGTATTGGGCATCATCGTGTTTGCGGTCATCATGGTCTGGCTGACCGCCATGGGGCGGAATGAAATTGCCGCTGCTCTGACGATCGTTGATCCGAGGGATTATGACTGGAGCACCATGGCCGGGCGTATCGAAGCATTGTCTGCAACCCTGGCCAGTGGTCAGGTCTGGCGATTGCTGACACCGGATTTTCTGCATTTCAGCTGGACCCATATCATTTTCAACTCGGTCATGCTCTGGTTTCTTGGCAGTCAGGTCGAATGGTTCGACGGCCGGGTCCGGTTTATCACCCTGTTTGTGGCGATCAGTCTGGTCTCCAATGGATTGCAGTATATTGTCTCGGGGCCGCTCTTTGGCGGGCTGTCCGGGGTTGTTTACGGGATACTCGGGTACTGCTGGCTGAGCCAGCGGTCCGCAGCAAGGTTCCAGTTTCCGCCGGCGCTGGTCACCTTTGCCGTGGCGTGGATGGTTATCGGGTTTACCGCGCTTCCTGAAATGATAGGTCTCGGCCGTATGGCCAATGAAGCCCATTTGGGGGGATTTGTTGCGGGATTGGTGCTGGCACTGATTTTACCCGCAAGAAACAGGCGCGGCGCATAAAAAAAGCCCCGCCAGAGGCGGGGCATTAAAAGAGCTATAAGCTCCGATGAGAGAGACCAAATGAAACGACCGTCGTCATTTGGTGGATTAATGATAATCATTATCGTTTGCTTCTGTCAAACGATTCCAGCACTTTTTTACCAGCATTTTTTCAGGAGAGCGGGATGACTTACGAAGAATTGATTGATCGTCTGGACCCCAATGTTTATCGGAGTCTTCGGCAATCCATTGAGCTTGGAAAATGGCCGGACGGGCGCAAACTGACACCGGAGCAGCGCGAGATCAGCCTGGAAGCCGTAATCTACTACGAGAACCTGCACAACATTCCGGAAGAGGAGCGCACCGGCTACCTCGACCGGGGCAGCAAGGCCGGCACCGCCTGCGACCCTTCGGTTCAGCGTAAGCAGGGTAACGGCGACGTTGACCCGGACCAGTTCGTTGAGGTCAAGTCTTGAGCGAATCCATTGATGTAACCGGCCGGCTCCGAAAAATGCCGGTGGAAGCAGGTAATCCGGTTACCTACACCATCGCTGTGGGTGATACCCGTATTCCCCTGAACGAGCTGATTGGCAGGCCGCTGCGGCTGAATTTCGATGGCGTGATTCGATGCATCCACTGCGACCGGAAAACCAACAAGAGCTTCAATCAGGGCTTCTGCTATCCCTGTTTCCGGAAACTGGCAGCCTGCGACAGTTGCATCATGAGCCCGGAGAAGTGCCACTATCACCTGGGTACCTGTCGGGAGCCGGAATGGGGAGAAACCCATTGCATGGTGGAGCACGTGGTGTATCTGGCCAACTCATCCGGTTTGAAGGTGGGCATTACCCGTGGATCCCAGGTGCCGACACGCTGGATCGACCAGGGGGCAGTAGACGCCATACCGATGGTTCGTGTTGCAACACGGTATATTGCCGGTCTGGTGGAGGTCGCCTGCAAGGCCCACGTTGCTGACCGGACCAACTGGCGGGCGATGCTCAAGGGCGATGTTCCTGAACTCGATCTGGCACAGGAGCGTCAGCGGATGCTCGGGCTGATTGCAGCGGACCTTGAGGCTCTCAGGGAGACCCATGGCCAGGATTCGATTCGGCAAGTGGATGAGCAGGGGCTTGGCCTCAGCTATCCCGTTAAGGTCTGGCCAGAAAAGATCAAAACCCATAACCTCGACAAAACGCCTGAAGTTGAAGGTGTCCTTGAGGGAATCAAGGGGCAATACCTGATTCTCGATACCGGTGTGATCAACATCCGCAAGTTCACTGGTTATGAAGTCCGATTCCGGGTTACGGGGGACTGAACAGCCCCTGTCCCGGCTGATCCAATCACGCCCTTGGGCCAAACAAGGCGGCCCCTGCAGGCAGCGAGTTCTGGAGAACACCGATGCGTACAAACCAGCCGCAAACCATCTACCTCAGCGATTACAAGGTGCCCGCCTATCTGGTCGATACCGTGGACCTGGTCTTCGAGCTTTTCGATGACGGCGCCCGTGTGCACAGCACGCTTGAGCTTCGCCGGAATCCCGAATCTGATGAGATGTCTGCGCCACTGGAGCTCGACGGCGACAGTCTGAAACTCGAATCGGTTTCCCTGGATGGCACCGAGCTGTCATCCGGCGAGTTTGACGATCGGGGGGATCAGTTGGTGATCCGGTCGGTGCCGGATCAGTTCCGGTTGACGGTGGTAACCTGGATTGAACCGCAGAACAACACTCGGCTCGAGGGGCTCTACAAGTCCTCCGGCATGTTCTGTACCCAGTGCGAAGCAGAAGGATTCCGGTGTATCACCTTCTTCCCGGACCGGCCGGACATCATGGCCCGTTTCCGCACCCGTATTGAGGCCAACAGGGAGGCTTATCCCATTCTGTTGTCCAATGGTAACGACGTTGAAAAGGGCGAGCTTGAAAACGGACGACACTTTGTCACCTGGGAAGATCCGTTCCCCAAGCCCTGTTACCTCTTTGCTCTGGTGGCCGGCGATCTGGTGGAGAAGCGGGACACGTTCACCACATGCTCGGGGCGTGACATTGATCTGCGCATGTATGTGGAGCCGCGTAATGCCGAGAAGTGCGACCACGCCATGGATTCCCTGAAGCGGTCCATGCGCTGGGATGAAGAGGTCTATGGCCGGGAGTATGACCTCGATATCTTCATGATTGTAGCCGTGGATGATTTCAACATGGGCGCCATGGAGAACAAAGGGCTCAATATCTTTAACTCGTCCTGTGTGCTGGCCAGCCAGGAAACCGCCACAGACATGGCGTTCCAGCGCATCGAAGCCATTGTGGCCCACGAGTATTTTCACAACTGGTCCGGTAACCGGGTTACCTGCCGGGACTGGTTCCAGCTCAGCCTGAAAGAGGGCTTCACCGTATTCCGGGATTCACAGTTCTCGGCGGATATGGGTTCTCCGACGGTGAAGCGTATCGAGGATGTGACGCTGCTGCGTACCGCTCAGTTTGCTGAAGACAGTGGTCCCATGGCGCATCCGATCCGGCCGGCCTCCTATATGGAAATCTCCAATTTCTACACGCTGACCATCTATGAGAAAGGCGCGGAAGTGGTTCGTATGATTCATACCCTGTTGGGGCCGGAGATGTTCCGCAAGGGTAGCGACCTCTACTTTGAGCGCCACGACGGCCAGGCGGTAACTACGGATGATTTTGTCAAAGCCATGGAGGATGCGTCCGGACGGGATCTGGGCCAGTTCCGTCTGTGGTACGAGCAGGCGGGTACGCCGATACTGAGCGTTTCTGATGAATTTGACGCGGCGAATGGGGTTTATCGCCTGACCATTGAGCAAAGCATTCCGGATACCCCGGGCCAGTCCAATAAAAAGCCCCAGCACATTCCATTCGCTCTCGGTCTTCTGGGCCAGGATGGCCAGCCCCTGCCACTAAAGCTCGAAGCGGGCGAGGCGCCGTCTACAGAGCGGGTGCTTGAGCTCACTGATACGGTTCATACGTTTGAGTTCCACGGTATTGAAGCCAGCCCCGTGCCTTCGCTCCTGCGGGATTTCTCCGCGCCAGTACGGGTTCGTTACCCCTGGACCCGGGAACAGTTACTGTTTCTGATGAGCCATGATCCGGATGGATTCAACCGTTGGGATGCCGGCCAGCGGCTGGCGGTGGATGTCATTCAGTCGCTGGTAGGCGCCCCCGATGACGCCGAGATAGAACCGAGGCTGGTGGAAGCTTATCGCAAGCTGGTTTCGGATACCGAGCTGGATCAGGCCCTGGTGGCAAAAATGCTCCAGCTTCCATCGGAAGCCTACCTGATTGAATTGACGGAAAACGCCGATGTGGCGGCCATTCACAGAGCCCGGGAGGCGGTTCTCCGGCACCTGGCCTGCGCCCTGAGAGAGGAGCTTCTGGCCTGCTACCAGCGGCATCAGGCCAGCGGTCCTTACGAAGTGACGCCGCAAGCCATTGCCCGCCGGAGCCTGCGCAACACCGCTCTGGCCTGGCTGCTGATGATCAACGATAAGGATGGCCGGGCTCTGGCGGTCAGCCAACTCAACGACGCAGACAATATGACCGATCGCATGGGTGCCTTGCGGGCCCTGGTCAATTCAGGGTACGAAGATGACCGCCGTCAGGCCCTGGATGAATTTTACGACCGGTTCCGTGACGACCCCCAGGTGGTGGAACAATGGTTCTCTGTTCAGGCTGGAAGTGATCAGGCAGGGCAGCTTTCCGACATAAAGAAACTGCTGGAGCACCCTGCGTTTGACTGGAAAAATCCGAACAAGATCCGCTCTGTGGTGGGTGCCTTTGCCGGCCAGAACCTGGCCGCGTTCCATCATCCCGACGGCTCTGGCTACGGATTCCTGGCGGATCAGGTGTGCCGGCTCGACGACAGCAATCCACAGATTGCCGCTCGTCTGGTGACGCCACTGACCCGCTGGCGGAAATTTGCGCCAGCCTACAGTGAGCAGATGAAAGCCGCCCTGGAGCGCATCCGTGATAAAGACGGTCTGTCACGGGATGTCTACGAGGTGGTGTACAAGAGCCTGGCCGGCTGAGCCTTGTCGGGTATGGCTGCCCCGGCGGCTGTGAAGGGCGGGTCCTTTCACAGCCTGATACAAAATCGCACTTTCGGTCGATAGACTTTATGGTGATATCCGGTAATCTGCGGAAAGGTCTGTGATTCCACAAGACGATAATAAAAGGCCTCAAAAGAGGCTTCCAGACGCACTGAAGGTTCACCATGATGTACAACAAAAATGCGATTTTCGGCGGCCTGTTGGCTCTCTCGGTGGCATCCTCTGCTGCTTTTGCAGCGGTGTCGCCCAGTCAGGCGGCCCGCCTCGGCGATGAACTCACGCCTTTCGGTTCTCCGAAAGCTGGCAATGACGCCGGCACCATTCCTCCCTGGACCGGTGGTCTTACCGAGCCGCCTCCCGGTTACGAAGGCAGCGGCCAGCATCACATCAATCCGTTCCCGGACGATGAAGTCCTGTTCACCATAACGCCCGCCAATATGGAGCAGTATGAGGAATACCTGACGGATGGCGTGAAGGCGATGCTGGAAACCTATCCGACCACCTTCCGCGTACCGGTATACCAGTCACGCCGTACCCATGCGGTTCCCGATTGGGTAGCAGAGAACACCCGCGAGAATGCGGTCAGCGCTGAAATAGTTGGTGAAGGTGAGGGGCTTGATGGCGCTTTCGGCGGCTATCCCTTTCCCATTCTGCATGGTAACGATGAAGAAAAAGCCTGGCAGGCCGTATGGAACCATCTGACCCGCTGGCGCGGAGTGTCTGTTACCCGCCGGTCCAGTGAGGTTGCTGTCCAGACCGACGGTGATTATTCACTGGTAACCTCCCAGCAGGAAGCGTTTTTCAACTTCTATAACCCGGAAGGCAGTGAAAAAGAACTGGATAACGTAATCTTCTATTACCTGTCATTCACCCAGTCTCCTCCCCGGCTTGCCGGTGGCGCCATTCTGATTCACGAAACCCTGAACCAGATCATCAACCCGCGAAATGGCTGGGGTTATAACGCCGGTCAGCGTCGAGTGCGCCGGGCGCCAAACCTCGGTTATGACTCTCCGATTGCAGCCGCCGACAACCTTCGCACCGCGGATGACACCGATATCTTCAACGGTGCCCTGGACCGCTACAACTGGAGCTACGAGGGCAAGCGGGAAATCTATATTCCCTACAATAACTACCGGATTGGCGAGAAGGGCACGCCCTATACCGAAATTCTGGGTATCGCCCACCTGAACCCGGACCTCACCCGCTGGGAGCTGCATCGGGTTCATGTTGTTGAGGCGACCCTGAAAGACGGCGAACGCCACATCTACGGCAAGCGTCGCTTCTATATCGATGAGGACAGCTGGAACACGGTTCTGCTGGACCAGTATGACGGTCGGGGCGAACTGTGGCGGGTCACTATGGGGCTGCCGAAAAATTATTATGAACTTCCAGGTGTGTGGACGGTGCTGGACGTCTATCATGACCTCCAGGCCCGTCGCTACCACGTGCTTGGCCTGGACACCGAAGAACCCAATACCCGGGTGTTCAGCAATGAGGTACCGAACAGGCGTTACTTCTCTCCGGCGTCCCTGCGCCGCAGGAGCGTTCGCTAAGGCTCTGGTGCTGAGGGATGCATCCCCGCCCATAGGAAGTGGCGATCGACATACCGGCAATCGTGAGGTTGCCGGTATGTTTACAGTTATAGCCGGGAATACCGGCCAGAGACACACAGTTCAAACAACATGAATAGGCAATTGAATGGCTAAAAGGTTGATGTGCAAGACGTTGGGAGCGGTCTGCCTGGGGCTTACCATGGTTTGGTCAGCGCCGGCGGCGTATGCGATTGCAGATGTCATCGAAACCCCGGCCCGGCCCACGGACCTGGCTCCGGAGCGGCTGCTGACCGATGTTACCCGGGCGGGTGATCGCATTGTTGCAGTGGGTGAGCGGGGCCACATTATCTATTCCGATAATGAGGGAGAAACCTGGACCCAAAGCGAAGTGCCGGTGTCTCTCACTCTCACGGGAATAGACTTCGGTTCCGAAACCCACGGCTGGGCAGTTGGCCATAGTGGTGTGATCCTGCACTCCGACGATGCTGGGGAGACATGGAACCTCCAGTTCACTGGCGTGCAAGCTCTGGAGCTGGCCATAGAGTCCAAGGAAGAGCAGATTGCAGCCATGGAAGAGCGCATCGAAGAGGCACCTGAGGCTGAAAAAGGCGATCTTGAGTGGGCTCTGGATGACATGGTTTATGCGGTGGAAATCATGCAGTCCGACCTTGATATCGGACCGGTAAACCCCTTGCTTGATGTCTGGTTCAAAAACGAAAGCGAAGGCATCGCTGTGGGTGCGTATGGCATGGTCCTGCATACCGATGACGGCGGAGCCTCCTGGCAGTACTGGTCGCCCCGAATTGATAACCCGACCAGCTTCCACCTGAATGGAATATCCCAGGTCACCGGCGGTGCACTGGTTATTGTGGGCGAGGCGGGCCAGATTCATGTTTCCGTGGATGGCGGGCAGACCTGGGAACTTCGTGAAAGCCCCTATGAAGGCTCTCTGTTCGGTGTGATTGGCACTGGCGGGGTGAACGAGATCCTCACTTTTGGTCTTCGCGGCACCATGCTGTTTTCAACCGACTTGGGCAAGAGCTGGCGTGTGGTGCCAAATACCGCAGATGCCACCCTTAACGACGGGGTCGTGACCGGGGATGGCCGGATCATCCTGGTTGGCAACAGTGGTGTGGTCCTGACCAGCGGTAACGGCGCCGAATCATTTCGCGAGCTCGTACGTAACGACCGGGAAGGTGTTATGAGCGTGGTTCCGGTTTCCGGCACCGGTCTCCTGATCGTGGGTGAAGGCGGTGCGACAATAACAGACGCCCGCGGAAAGAACCTTCAATAACGCCCTGATGTGGCAACAACCGAACAGAAAATAGAGGGGCTTTTGAATGTCCAATCCGAAGCATGACAAGGGCGAGCATTACCTGACGACGCCCAAGGCGGAACCTTTCCTGGAGCGGCTGATTTTCAATAACCGCGCCATCATCCTGATCGCCTTTTTTTTGCTGACCCTGTTTCTTGGTTACAACGCCATCAAGATTCAGCCCGATGCGAGCTTTGAGCGGATGATTCCGCTCGAGCACCCCTACATTGTGAATATGCTGGAGAATCGGGACGATCTCCAGAACCTCGGCAACTTCGTGCGCATTGCGGTGGAAGTTGAAGAGGGGGATATCTTTACCCAGGAGTACATGGAAACCCTCAAACAGATTACGGACGAGGTTTTCTACCTGAATGGTGTGGACCGGTCCGGCCTGAAATCCCTGTGGACCTCCAACGTACGTTGGGTGGAGGTAACCGAACAGGGCTTCCAGGGTGGCACGGTAATCCCCGATACCTACGACGGATCGGAAGCCAGCCTGGAACAGCTTCGCCAGAACGTGCTGCGTTCCAACGAGGTGGGTCGCCTGGTGGCGGACAATTTCAAGTCCACCATCGTTTACGCGCCCCTGTACGAGAAGAATCCTGAAACCGGTGAACCTCTTGATTATGGCGAGTTTTCCCGCCAGCTGGAGGAGAAAATCCGTGAGAAGTACGAGGCCCAGAATCCGAATGTCGAGATTCACATTGTCGGCTTTGCCAAGAAAGTCGGCGATCTGATTGAAGGGATCGGTTCTATTGCCTGGTTCGCCGGCATCACCATCGTGCTCACCACCCTGTTACTGTTCTGGTACTCCCGTTCCATTACCGGCACTCTGGTTCCGGTCTTTACCTCGATCATCGCCGTTTTCTGGCAGCTGGGTGCTCTGCGGTTGCTCGGCTACGGATTGGATCCCTATTCCGTTCTGGTGCCCTTCCTGGTTTTCGCCATCGGTATCAGTCACGGCGTTCAGATAGTGAATGCCATTGCCGTTGAAGCGGCCAAGGGATTTGATGCGGTTACGGCTGCCCGCCTGGCATTCCGGGCCCTCTATATTCCCGGCATGCTGGCACTGATATCGGACGCCTTCGGCTTCCTCACGCTGTTCTTTATCGAGATTGATGTCATCCGGGATCTGGCGGTTGCCGCCGGCATCGGTGTGGCCTTCGTGATCGTCACCAATCTGGTGCTTCATGTCCTGATCATGTCCTACATCGGAATCTCGAAGGGTGGTATCCGCCATGTCCAGAATCACGGTGAAAAGCAGGACCGCAAATGGCGTGTCATGTCTTACTTCTCCCATCCGGGGGTTGCCCCGATTTCGCTTCTGATTGCGGTGATTGGACTTGGCCTTGGGCTGTATTACAAGCAGGACCTGAAGGTGGGCGACCTTGACCGGGGTGCACCGGAATTGCGTGCGGATTCACGGTATAATAAGGATAACGCCTTCATTATCGACAATTACTCGACCAGTGCGGATGTGCTGGTAGTGATGGTGGAAACGCCGGTGGAGCAGTGCACCCAGTATGAAGTGCTGCGTGCCATGGATGCGTTGCAGTGGGAGCTGGAGAACACGCCGGGCGTTCAGTCATCCGCCTCACTGGCTGATGTTTCCAAGATCGTCACCAAGGCACTGAACGAGGGCAACTGGAAGTGGTATGAGATTTCCCGGAACCAGACCATTATCAACGCCTCGATCCGGAGTGCCCCTTCCGGGCTGATCAATACCGATTGCAGCCTGACGCCGGTGCTGGTGTTCCTGGAAGATCACAAGGCTGAAACGCTGCAGACAGTTGTTGACCGAGTTGAGGAATTCGCGTCCAACAACAACACCGAAGATCACACCTTCCTGCTGGCTGCCGGTAACGCCGGTGTAGAGGCCGCTACCAATGAGGTGATCTCTGCCGCCAAGGACAAGATGCTGCTGATGGTCTACGGCGTGGTGAGTTTGCTGTGTCTGGTGACCTTCCGGTCGGTGCGCGCTGTGCTCTGCATCGTGGTACCGCTCGGCCTGACCTCAATCCTTTGTGAAGCGATCATGGCCGTATCCGGTATTGGTATTAAAGTGGCGACCTTGCCGGTTATTGCGCTGGGGGTTGGTATCGGTGTCGATTACGGTATCTATATCTACAGCAAACTTGAAAAATACCTGCTTGAGGGCAAGACGCTTCAGGAGGCCTATTACGAGACTCTGCGTTCGACCGGTAAGGCCGTTATGTTTACCGGTGTAACCTTGGGTCTGGGTGTAGTGACCTGGATTTTCTCGCCGATCAAGTTCCAGGCGGATATGGGCTTCCTTCTGTTCTTCATGTTCCTCTGGAACATGGTTGGCGCGATCTGGCTGCTGCCTGCACTGGCCAGGTTCCTGCTGCGGCCGGACCGAATGGTTGCCAAGGCCCGGGCTGCGAAATAATATTCGCAGCAGTACGCAAAAAAGCCCGCATTGCGGGCTTTTTTGTTGTTCGCTCAACCGTTTAGCGAGCTAACCCAAACTTTATTTATGCCCAGAAGTGGTCTATGTTCTAAGACGACGATGATGTCAGTCCGCAAGAAAAAGTGGGCAATTGATTATAACGATCAGAAAAAGGAAGAACTCACATGACACTGAAACTTAAAGCTTCCGCATTTGCCGTTGCTGCCGCTGTCGGAATGGGCGTGGCGTCAGCGCCGGTGACCGCGCAGGAACAACAGTTCGTAACCATTGGTACCGGCGGCGTGACCGGCGTTTACTATCCGGCCGGGGGTGCCATCTGTCGCCTGGTGAATATGGACCGTAAAGAGCACGGCATTCGCTGCTCGGTGGAAAGCACCGGTGGTTCTGTCTACAACCTGAACGCCATTCGTCAGGGCGAGCTGGATCTGGCTGTTGCCCAGTCGGACTGGCAGTACCATGCCTACAACGGCACCAGCCAGTTCAAGGATGATGGTGCCAACAAAGAGCTCCGTGCGGTTTTCTCCCTGCATCCCGAACCGTTCACTGTGGTGGCCAATAAGGGCTCCGGTATCAAGACCTTTGAAGACCTTGAAGGCAAGCGTGTGTCCGTCGGTAACCCGGGCTCCGGCCAGCGGGCAACGGCAGAAGTGCTGATGGATGAAATGGGCTGGACCATGGACAAGTTCGCGCTGGCCGCTGAGCTGAAAGCGGCGGAACAGTCCCAGGCCCTCTGTGATGGCAACATTGATGCTTTCTTCTACACCGTCGGGCATCCCTCCGGCTCGATCAAGGAAGCGACCACTTCCTGCGACAGCGTGATTGTCGAGGTGGATAACGCAGCTACCCAGAAGCTGATTGAAGAGAACCCTTACTACCGTAAGGCCGTTATCCCCGGTGGCATGTACCGTGGAAGCGACGAGGATGTGACTACCTTTGGTGTAGCAGCAACCTTCGTGTCGTCTACTGACGTGTCCGAAGAGGTGGTCTACGAAGTGGTCAAGGCTGTGTTTGAGAACTTTGACAGCTTCAAGCGTCTGCATCCGGCGTTTGCCAACCTGGAGAAGGAAGAAATGGTATCTGATGCCCTGAGTGCGCCTCTGCATCCGGGTGCCCTGAAGTACTACAAGGAAGCGGGTCTGATCAAGTAATGACTGACCGGACAACCGGGGTGGCCTGTGCCACCCCGGTTGTTGTTTCCTTTCCCTCCTTCACAGGACATACCTATGACCGGTAAAGATCCCAACTCCGGGAATTCCCCAGATACATCAGCCGTAGATCAGTTCCTGCAAACAGAAACCGGTGGCCGTGCCGGTACCGGCTATGCGGCGGTCGTTCTGTTTGTCGTTCCCGTGGTCTGGTCTCTGTTCCAGCTGTGGATCGCTTCGCCATTGCCCTACATTTTTGAAATAGGGGTGTTTAACTCCACAGAAGCGCGTTCGATTCACCTGGCATTTGCCTCGTTCCTGGCGTTTGCCGCTTTCCCGATGTTCAAGGGGCGGCACAGCAACTCCAACGCAGTGCCTGTCTACGACTGGATTCTGGCGCTCCTGGCGGCGTTTTCATCTGCATATCTGTACATCTTCTATGAGGAGCTTTCGACCCGGCCGGGCGCGCCGATCCTGCAAGATCTTATCGTGGCGCTGGGCGGCCTGGTGCTTCTGCTCGAGGCCACTCGGCGCGCTCTTGGTTTGCCTCTTACGATCGTGGCGGCCGTGTTTATTTTCTATTCGCTCGCGGGCCCCTACATGCCGGATGTGATTTCCCATGGCGGCGCCAGCCTGGAAAAACTCGCCTCGCATCAGTGGCTCGGTACCGAGGGCGTGTTCGGTGTGGCCCTGGGTGTGTCCACAAGTTTCGTATTTCTGTTCGTGCTTTTTGGTGCATTGTTGGAAAGAGCTGGGGCAGGCAACTATTTCATCAAAGTCGCCTACGCCTCTCTGGGCCACATGAAGGGCGGACCTGCGAAGGCAGCGGTGGTGTCCAGTGGTCTGAGTGGGATCATCTCAGGCTCCTCCATCGCCAATGTGGTAACCACGGGCACCTTTACCATTCCGCTGATGAAACGGGTTGGTTTCCCGGCTACCAAAGCCGGCGCTGTGGAAGTGGCTGCGTCCACCAATGGCCAGCTGACGCCCCCGGTAATGGGCGCTGCCGCGTTTCTTATGGTGGAGTATGTGGGGATCTCCTATCTGGAGGTAATGAAACACGCCATCCTTCCGGCAATGATTTCCTACATTGCACTGATCTATATCGTGCACCTTGAGGCCTGCAAGCTGAATATGCAGGGCCTGGAGCGGCCGAACAAGCCAACCCTTGCCCAGAGAATGCTGACCTGGGTATTCATGGTTCTGGGGCTGTCGGTGCTGACAATGGCAGTGTATTACGGCATCGGCTGGACCAAGGACATCTTCGGTGAGGCGGCCGTCTGGGTCCTGGGGCCGATTGTGCTGGCAATATACATTGCGCTGGTTGGCTACGCAGCGCAGTTTCCGGATCTTCAGGAAGATGATCCGGCAGAGGCCATGGACGAGCTGCCGCCGCTGGGGCGCACGGTAAAAACCGGGCTTTACTACCTCCTGCCTGTGGTTGTGCTGATCTGGTGTCTCACAGTGGAGCGATTCTCGCCCCAGCTATCTGCCTTCTGGGCGACCATGTTCATGATCTTTATCGTGATAACCCAGGTGCCGCTGAAGAACCTGTTCCGAAAGCGGGGAGCCCTGGGCAAGGCGATCAAGCAGGGTGGCGTGGATGTCGTGCAGTCTCTGGCAACGGGTGCCAGAAACATGATTGGCATCGGTGTGGCGACAGCCACTGCCGGCATCGTGGTTGGTACCGTGACGCTCACCGGCATTGGTCTGGTTATGGCCCAGTTTGTCGAGTTTATCTCGGGTGGCCACCTGATGCTCATGCTGATCTTCACGGCCATAATCAGTCTGATTCTCGGGATGGGACTGCCAACCACAGCCAACTATATTGTGGTGTCGACCCTGATGGCCCCGGTTATTGTAACGCTGGGTGCCCAGAACGGATTGATTGTGCCGCTCATCGCGGTGCATCTGTTTGTGTTCTACTTTGGCATACTGGCGGATGACACGCCGCCGGTGGGGCTTGCGGCCTATGCCGCAGCCGCCATATCCGGGGCAGACCCGATACGAACGGGGGTTCAGGGCTTCACCTATGATATCCGGACAGCCATCCTTCCGTTCATGTTCATCTTCAACAACCAGTTGTTGTTGATCGGGCTGACCGGCTGGTTCGATCTTCTGGTCACAATCTTCAGTGCGGTGACGGCCATGCTGGTATTCTCCGCCGCGACACAGGGGTACTGGTTTACCCGCACCCGCTGGTGGGAGACCTTGGGCCTGCTGCTGATAACCTTCACCCTTTTCCGCCCCGGTTTCTGGTGGGATATGGTCTATCCCCCGGTTGAGAACCGGCCGGGAACCGAGATCATGGAATACATCGAGACGGTTCCGGCAGGTGAGGAGATTGTTATCAAGGCTTCCGGCACGACCATTGATGGTGACCAGAAGTCCACCTTCCTGCAGCTGCCGTTACCCGCGGGCGAGACACCCGAAGCCCGGCTTCAGGAGTCCGGCCTGGGTCTGCGCAAGGACGGTGACCAGATGATTGTGGACTTTGTCTCCTATGGCAGCGTGGCGGAAAATGCCGGTCTGTACTTTGACTGGACCGTCGATGCCTTCCAGGTGCCGCTCGAGCGCCCACCGAAGGAATTGATGTTCATTCCGGCGCTGATCCTGCTCGGACTTGTGGCGTTCGGACAGCTGCGCCGACGGGCGCGGGAGGAGGGCGTAAGCCAGGCCACCTGAGGTCGTCCCTGTCCGTAAAAACCCGGCATTAACCTGCCGGGTTTTTTTCTGTTAGACTTCGCCTCGAATCGGCCCGCGGTTTGTATCGCGCAGCGCCGTCACCATGTGGTCTCTGGTATAGATCACCGCTGAGTAACCAGAAGGAGCTTTTCATGCCCGTCGTAACCCTGCCTGATGGCAGTCACCGCAGTTTTGCCGAACCCGTAACCGTCCATGATGTTGCCGCCGATATCGGTGCCGGCCTTGCGAAAGCCGCCGTCGCGGGAAAAGTGGATGGCCAGCTTGTAGACACCAGCTACCGCATTGAAGACGACGCCGAATTGGCTATTGTCACCGAGCGTGATGAAGAGGGCGTCGATATTATTCGTCACTCCACCGCGCACCTGCTGGCAATGGCGGTCAAGGAGCTGTTTCCGGCAGCTCAGGTTACCATCGGCCCGGTTATCGACAACGGCTTTTACTACGACTTCAAGTTCGACCGCCCCTTCACCAATGAAGATCTGGCGCGGATCGAGAAGCGTATGGAAGAGCTTTCCAAGCAGGACATTCCGGTTTCCCGGTCTGTGATGTCACGGGAAGAAGCGGTCAAGCTGTTTGAGGAGATGGGCGAAGAATACAAGGTACGCATCATTGAGGACATTCCCGGTGATGAGGACCTGTCGTTCTATCGCCAGGGCGATTTCATCGATCTTTGCCGTGGCCCCCATGTGCCCAGCACCGGCAAGCTGAAAGCCTTCAAGTTGACCAAGGTTTCCGGCGCCTTCTGGCGTGGTGATACCAGCAACGAGCAGCTCCAGCGTGTCTACGGTACTGCCTGGGGCAACAAGAAGGATCTCAAGGCCTACCTGCACCGGCTGGAAGAGGCCGAAAAGCGTGACCACCGGAAGGTCGGCAAAAAGCTCAACCTGTTCCACATGCAGGAAGAAGCGCCGGGGATGGTGTTCTGGCATCCGGACGGCTGGTCGCTGTATCAGGAAATCGAGCAGTACATGCGCCGCAAACAGCAGCAGCATGGCTACAAGGAAATCAAGACGCCCCAGGTGGTGTCTCGTACTCTGTGGGAAAAGTCGGGCCATTGGGACAAGTTCAAGGACGACATGTTCACTACCGAGTCGGAAAAGCATGACTACGCCATCAAGCCGATGAATTGCCCCTGCCACGTGCAGGTGTTCAACCAGGGCCTGAAGAGCTACAAGGACCTCCCCCTGCGGTTGGCGGAGTTTGGTTCCTGTCACCGGAACGAGGCATCCGGTGCACTGCACGGGCTTATGCGGGTTCGTGGCTTCACCCAGGATGATGCGCATATCTTCTGTGAAGAGGATGCGATCCAGCAGGAAGTGTCGGCTTTTATTGAAATGCTGCACGAGATCTATACGGATTTCGGGTTTACCGAGATTCTGTACAAGTTGTCCACCCGCCCGGAGAAGCGGGTCGGTTCCGATGAAGTCTGGGACAAGGCTGAGGCTGCGCTTGAACAGGCGTTGAATCGCGAAGGCGTGGATTGGGAGCTGTTACCGGGTGAAGGTGCCTTTTATGGCCCGAAAATCGAGTTCTCTCTGAAAGACTGTATCGGTCGGGTATGGCAATGTGGCACTATTCAGGTGGACTTTTCCATGCCAGGCCGTTTGGGGGCGCAATATGTTGCCGATAATTCCGAGCGGAAAACACCGGTCATGCTGCACAGGGCCGTATTGGGATCCTTTGAACGTTTCATCGGTATCCTGATTGAAGAATACGAAGGCGCATTCCCGACCTGGCTGGCGCCGACGCAGGTAGCGATCCTCAATATCACCGATAATCAGCGTGATTATTGTCAGAATCTGGCGAAAAAGTGGGATTCTTTGGGCTATAGGGTTAATGCTGACTTGAGAAACGAGAAGATCGGCTTTAAAATCCGCGAGCATACTCTTAACAAGGTTCCCTACCTTGTCGTTGTCGGTGACAAAGAAGTCGACAACAACGCGGTTGCGGTGAGAACCCGCAAAGGCGAAGATTTGGGAACTTTATCGCTTGAAGCGTTTGAGCAACTCTTAAGTGAAGATGTTGAACGCAAGGGCAAAACAAAGACGGAGATCTGATTATTAAACAGCGAACGAATCGGGGTGGGCGCACACCTAAGGCGCCGATCAATGAGAATATTGACGCAACCGAAGTCCGGCTGATTGACGCAGAAGGCAATCAGGTCGGTGTAGTACCAATTGAGGATGCCCTCAAGCAAGCTGAAGAGGCATCTCTTGACCTGGTCCAGGTTACGGATTCCGATCCGATCGTCTGTAAGATAATGGACTACGGCAAGAAAATCTTCGACGAGAAGAAGGCGAAAGCGGCTGCCAAGAAGAAGCAGAAGCAGACGCAGGTCAAAGAGCTTAAGTTCCGTCCAGGAACTGAAGAAGGGGATTATCAGGTCAAACTACGCAACCTGGTACGTTTCCTTGAAAACGGGGACCGCGGCAAAATCACGATCCGCTTCCGTGGCCGTGAGATGGCACACCAGGAAATCGGTATGCAGCTCATGCAGCGCATCGAAGCAGATATTGAAGAGCTTGCCCAGGTAGAGATGCGGCCGAAAATGGAAGGCCGGCAGATGACCATGGTTGTGGCGCCCCGCAAGAAGAAGTGAGCCTGATCGGGTGCTTGTCCCCCGCGCATGCGGGGGATTTGTCGTTCAGGAACACATTTTTATCTATTTAAAAACAGAATGCGGAGTTTTAAAAAATGTCCAAAATGAAAACCAAAAGCGGAGCCACCAAGCGGTTCAAGAAAACCGCGACTGGCTTCAAGCACAAGCAGTCCTTCACCAGTCACATCCTGACCAAGAAGAGCCCGAAGCGTAAGCGTCAGCTGCGCGGCACCAAGCTCATCGCCAAGTCGGATGTTGCATCTATCAAGCGTATGACCGCGTGCTGATCCAGCCGCGAGAATCATTCCTTAGAAAGTACAGGTAGAAGGATTAAAGTATGGCTCGTGTAAAACGTGGTGTGGTCGCACGCCGTCGTCACAAAAAGATTCTCAATCAGGCCAAAGGTTACTACGGCGCTCGTAGCCGGGTATTCCGTGTAGCCAAGCAAGCGGTTATCAAAGCCGGTCAGTACGCTTACCGTGACCGTCGTAACCGTAAGCGCGCTTTCCGCGCTCTGTGGATTGCCCGTATCAATGCTGGTGCCCGCGCCAACGGTCTGTCTTACAGCCGTCTGATCGCTGGTCTGAAAAAGGCTAACGTAGAAATCGATCGCAAGGTTCTGGCCGATCTGGCCATGAACGAGCAGCAGGCATTTGCCGCTGTTGTTGAGAAGGCCAAAGCGTCCCTGTGATCGCTTAGCTCTTTCATCGATTGCTGATCGATAAGGGCGCCTCATGACACCATGACGGCGCCTCCTGATAGGGGAAGGGCACGCTCTTCCCCTATTTTTATTTATGAATTTGCGTTTTTAGCACTTCCACTTCTGGTTTGGAGCAGGGTCAATGGAAAACCTGGAGCAACTGGTTCAGGACGGTCTGGCGGCAGTAGACAAAGCGGATAGCCTGCAGGCACTGGATCAGATTCGTGTTGAGTATCTTGGCAAGAAGGGTGTGATCACCCAGCAGGCGAAGACCCTGGGCAAGCTTTCCGCCGAAGAGCGTCCGGCAGCAGGCCAGAAGATCAATGAGGCCAAGGGGCAGGTGGAGCAGGCGATTAACGCAAAGCGCAGTGAGCTTGAACGTGCCGCTATCGAGAAGAAACTGGCCAGTGAGTCCATTGATGTGACCTTGCCCGGTCGGGGCCAGGATCTTGGCGGGCTGCATCCGGTTACCCGAACTCTCCAGAGGATTGAGCATTTTTTCTCCCGCGCGGGTTATACCGTTGAGCAGGGGCCGGAAATCGAAGACGATTACCACAACTTCGAGGCCCTCAATATTCCCGGGCACCATCCGGCCCGTGCCATGCACGATACCTTCTATTTCAATCCCGGCACCCTGCTGAGAACCCACACCTCACCAGTTCAGATCCGTACCATGGAAGACGGGAAGCCGCCGTTCCGGATGATTTGCCCCGGCCGGGTATACCGCTGCGATTCCGACATGACCCATACGCCCATGTTCCACCAGGTGGAAGGCTTGCTGGTCGAGAAAAACGTCAGCTTCGCGGACCTGAAAAGTACCGTGGAGGAGTTTCTGCGGGTGTTCTTCGAGCGTGACCTTCAGGTTCGTTTCCGTCCTTCTTACTTTCCCTTCACCGAACCTTCCGCAGAAGTGGATATTGAATGGGGCCGGGAAGAGGATGGCAGCATCAAATGGCTGGAGGTCATGGGTTGCGGGATGGTGCACCCAAAAGTGTTTGAGTATTGCGGAATTGATGCTGAAGAGTATCGCGGCTTTGCCTTTGGTTTGGGTGTAGAGCGCCTGGCCATGCTTCGCTACGGCGTGAACGATCTGCGAATGTTCTTCGAGAATGATCTGCGCTTCCTGCGCCAGTTCCGTTGAACGGATCGCTATCAGGGTATTCAAACAAACAGGCATAACCGCATCAGGACAAGGCAATAACCATGAAATTCAGTGAACAGTGGCTGCGCGAATGGGTTAACCCGAAAATCGGAACCCAGGAATTGATGGACCAGATCACCATGGCCGGTCTGGAGGTGGACGGTTTCGAGCCGGTGGCAGGTCAGTTTAGTGGTGTGGTTGTCGGCGAGGTGCAGTCAGTCGAACCGCATCCGGATGCCGACAAGCTCCGGGTCTGCCAGGTAACTGATGGCAAGGACACAGTTCAGGTTGTTTGCGGCGCGCCTAACGTCAGGGACGGTCTCAAAGTGCCCTTTGCGGTGGTTGGTGCGGTTCTGCCCGGCGATTTCCGGATCAAGAAAGCGAAGCTTCGTGGCCAGCCATCGGAAGGGATGCTTTGCTCAGAGTCAGAGCTGGGGCTTTCCGAAAACCACGATGGCCTGATGGAATTGCCGGCCGACGCCCCGGTTGGACAGGACGTTGCGGAATACCTGAAGCTGAATGACGTTACTATTGATGTGGACCTGACTCCCAATCGTGCCGATTGCCTTTCGATCAAGGGCATTGCCCGCGAAGTAGGCGTGCTGAACAGTATGCTGGTTGACGCTCCGGCAATTGAGCCGGTTGAAGCGGTGCATTCGGAAGTTCCCGATATTCGTGTGGAAGCGCCGGCCGGATGCCCCCGTTATCTGGGCCGGATCCTCCGTAATGTAAACCTGCAAGCCGAGTCGCCACTCTGGATGCAGGAGAAGCTTCGCCGTTCCGGAATCCGTTCCATCGATGCGGCCGTGGATGTAACCAATTACGTGATGCTGGAGCTTGGCCAGCCCATGCATGCCTTCGATCGCGATGAAATTCATGGTGGTATCGTGGTGCGTATGGCCCGTGCCGGCGAAACCCTTATCCTGCTTGATGGCCAGAAAGTCGAGCTCAGCCAGGGCACTCTGGTGATTGCGGATCACGAAAAGCCGGTCGCCATTGCTGGAGTGATGGGTGGTGAACACTCGGGCGTCAGCCCGAAAACCCGGGATCTGGTGCTGGAATCGGCTTATTTCGATCCGATTACGCTGGCGGGTAAGGCACGTCACTATGGCCTGCACACAGATGCGTCTCACCGTTTCGAGCGTGGCGTTGATTACAGGCTTGCCCGCGAGGCCATGGAGCGGGCAACCCGGTTGTTGATGGATATTGTCGGAGGGGAGCCCGGCGAAATTGTCGAGGTGGCCAGCGACGGGGATATTCCCGAAGACCGGGTGGTGGATTTGCGTGCCCGGCGGCTCAACGACGTTTTGGGCCTGGAAATTGACCGGACCACGGTTGAGGAGATCCTGACCCGGCTTGGCCTTCATGTGGACAAACTGCTGAAAGATGGCTGGCGGGTGAGCGTGCCCAGCTTCCGCCCCGATATCTCGATCGAAGAGGATCTGATCGAGGAAGTGGGTCGAATATACGGCTACAACAATCTGCCGGTGACCGAGCCAACAGGTTCACTTGGCCTGCGTCCGGAGCAAGAGGCGGTTCGTCCTGTATCGGCCATTCGCAATTTCTTTGTCGATCAAGGTTACCAGGAGGCTGTAACCTACAGCTTTGTGGATCCGAAGGTACAACAGCTGGTTGATCCCGACCGTGAGGGCATCGCCCTGGCCAACCCCATTTCTTCGGATCTTTCGGTGATGCGCACCAGTCTCTGGAGCGGGCTGCTGAAAACCGTCGCCCATAACCAGAACCGGCAGCAGCCCCGCATCCGGCTGTTCGAGACCGGGCTTCGATTCCTGAAGGAAGGTGAGCACATTGATCAGAAGCCTATGCTGGCGGGCGTGGTCGTTGGTAGCCAATATCCTGAAAACTGGGCAAACGGTCGCAGAACCGCGGATTTCTTTGATGTAAAAGGGGAGTTGGAGAGCCTGTTCCGTTTGCTGGGTATCGAAGTCAAGTTTGTTGGCGGCCAGCATCCTGCCTTGCACCCGGGGCAGACCGCGGAGTTAGTGCGAGACGGCGAACATATTGGCTGGTTGGGCACTCTGCATCCGCAAGTGCAGAAAAATCTTGAACTTAATGGCACGATCCTGATGTTTGAGCTATTCTTGAATTCGATCGTTACTGGATATGTGCCTAATTTCAAAGAAATTTCAAAATTTCCGGAAGTTCGTCGGGATTTGGCTATTATTATCGGGAGCGATGTGGCGTTTGCGGATGTGGAGCGTGTGGCCAAAAAGCATGCCGGTGAGCGCCTGACGGCGTTACGTGCGTTTGATGTCTATGAAGGCGAGAGCCTGGGTGAAGGGAACCGGAGCCTGGCACTGAGCCTATTCTGGCAGCATCCTGAACGCACGCTGAACGAAGACGAAGTGCATTCGCTCTTCAATGGTGTGATCGACGCATTGAAAGAAGAGCTGGGGGCAACACTGAGGAGTTGAGACATGGCGGCTTTGACGAAAGCGGAAATGGCAGAGCGGTTGTACGAAGAGTTGGGCCTGAACAAACGCGAAGCCAAGGAGATGGTAGAAGCTTTTTTCGATGAAATCAGAGGCGCTCTCAGCCATAACGAACAGGTGAAGTTGTCCGGTTTCGGTAACTTCGATCTGCGTGACAAGAAACAGCGGCCGGGACGGAACCCGAAAACCGGGGAAGAAATTCCCATCAGTGCAAGGCGCGTCGTAACGTTTCGCCCGGGACAAAAACTAAAGCAAAAAGTAGAAGCGTATGCTGGAACCCAGTCATAACAACGAACTCCCCGCAATTCCGGGGAAGCGTTATTTTACTATTGGTGAGGTAGCGGATCTGTGCGCGGTAAAAGCCCATGTGCTGCGCTATTGGGAGCAGGAGTTTCCCCAACTTTCACCGGTCAAGCGCCGTGGTAACCGCCGCTATTATCAGCGCGCGGATGTCATCACCATTCGCCAGATCCGGAGTCTGCTTTACGATCAGGGATACACCATCGGTGGTGCTAAGCAGAAGCTGAGCAGCCATGAAGTGAAAGACGATACGTCCCAGTATAAGCAGCTGATCCGTCAGATGATTACTGAGCTGGAGGAAGTGCTCGATGTTCTGAACGCGCCGGTGAAATAGGGCCTGTTCAGATCTGAAAAAAACCGGGCAGCCACGCTGGCCCGGTTTTTTTATGCCTGAACTATTACTGCTTCCTGCAGGTCTTGATACCCAGTAGTGAATAGGCGGGGCAGTTGCCCACGGCTGCCGTGGCCAAAGGAATAATTCCAATCCAGCCCCAGGGGGTCTGCGGACCCACAAATACGAGTGCCAGAAGTACAATGCCGACAATGGCGCGGATGATCCGATCTGCTGATCCCATATTGATGCTCATAATCCATTCTCCTTTGTTGGTATGAGGCGACAACAGGAAGGTTAGCGCCTGCTCTTGGGCTCAGTCAGTGATAAAGTCACACAGGCGCGGAATTCATTAACCACCGTCCTGTCACCTATTCATGGGAGTGCCCATGGCGCACCACAGTATTCTCGACACTTTGCCGGAAGACCTTCGCAAAGACGCCCTGGGCAGTTTGCAGTCCCTGCGCTTCGAGCACGGGAAAATCCTGTTTCGGGCGGGAGACCCGTGCCTGGGCCTTCCCCTGGTACTCAATGGAACCGTGAAGGTTCAGATGACCGGATTATCCGGTAACAGCATAGTGCTGTACCGGATGGGGGCGGATGACATCTGCACGCTCTCCATAGGATGCCTGATGACCGGCGATGGTTTTCGAGCGGAAGCGGTGGTTGAGGAAGACGCCGAGGTGTTTATGGTACCAAGAGGCTTGTTTGATCGTCTGATGGATCAGTCCGCCGATTTCCGGCTTGGCATCATGGAGTCCTACGGTCGTCGCCTGAACGATTTGATGCTTCTGGTGGAGGAAGTGGCGTTCCGGCGTATGGATGAGCGTCTTGTCCATTGGCTTGAAGCCCGAGCCGGGCAGGGTGCTCTTACGATTACGCATCAGGAACTGGCGATAGAGCTGGGAACTGCCAGAGAGGTGGTTAGTCGGCTGTTGAAAGAACTGGAGCGCAAAGGCAGGCTGCGGCTCGCCCGCGGGAAGATTGAGTTCACCGGTGCCTTCACGAAATGAAAGCCGGATAACAAAAAGCCCGGGCCTTTCGGCCCGGGCTTTTTATCGGAATCTGGTCGGGACGGTAGGATTTGAACCTACGACCCCTTGCACCCCATGCAAGTGCGCTACCAAGCTGCGCTACGCCCCGATTCGCTTTTGGCCAGACGAGAAAACTTGGGAGTATTCTCAGTGGCTTAGCGGGAGCGAAGTCTACACGAGCTCATGGGAAAAATAAATACTCTTGAACGATTTTGATGCCCGTATTTTAGCGCAACTTGGTCTCCCGCAGTTTCAGGATGAACTCGGGTGGCTCAAACGTGTCCGGGCGGGCGTCGGCCCAATACTTGTCAAACACAGTCAGGTCGGTTTTGCCTTCCAGAAGAGCGCCGGGCTCGAGAAAGGGGAAGAGGTCCAGATAAGAGTGAACTTCCGTTTTTGAAACCCGCCTTACGATGTGTTCCGGGCCAAGTTCTGACGGATGCTTCAACCCGGACGCCTGCAACAGGTTCTGCAAGGCGTCGAGAGTGTTCTTGTGGAAGTTGTGTACCCGCTGGCTTTTGTATTCGACATCCAGTTTGTTGCCACGTCGGGGGTCCTGTGTGGCCACTCCGCTTGGGCAGCGGCCGGTATGGCAGTTCAACGCCTGAATGCAGCCCAGAGCAAACATGTAGCCGCGTGCCGCGTTGCACCAGTCAGCACCGAGGGCCAGAGTGCGCGCGATGTTGAACGCCGAGGTGATTTTGCCCGCCGCGCCAATGGCGATATCCTCCCGAAGGTTGGTTCCCACCAGCGTGTTATGAACCAGCAGCAGGGCTTCGGTCATCGGCATGCCCAACCGGTTGATGAATTCCAGCGGCGCTGCACCGGTGCCGCCTTCACCGCCATCCACAACGATAAAGTCAGGTTTACGGCCAGTCTTGAGCATGGCTTTGACAATGGCGAACCATTCCCAGGGGTGACCGATCGCGAGCTTGAATCCCACCGGCTTGCCACCGGACAACTCCCGCAGGCGGTCAACGAATTCCAGCAACTCCACCGGGTTTGAAAAAGCGGAATGACTGGCCGGGGAAATGCAATCTTCGCCCACGGCCACGCCCCGGGCTTCAGCAATCTCGGGCGTTACTTTGGCACCGGGCAAAATTCCGCCATGGCCGGGCTTTGCGCCCTGGGATAGTTTGACCTCTATCATTTTTACCTGGTCAAGCGTGGCATTTGCCCGGAACATCTCTTCATTGAACGAGCCATCCTTGTGTCGACATCCGAAATAGCCGGAACCAATTTCCCAGACCAGGTCGCCTCCGGGTTGCCGGTGGTATCGGGAAATCGACCCCTCACCGGTGTCATGGTAGAAGCCCCCCATTCTGGCTCCCGTATTAAGACTCAGGATGGCATTCGCCGACAGAGAGCCAAAGCTCATGGCCGAAATATTGAATACACTGGCGCTGTAGGGTTTCCGGCAGTTCTTGCCGATCAGGATTCTGAAATCGCTGCCGGGAAGTTGCGTCGGGCTGAGTGAGTGATTCATCCATTCAAAGCCCTCGTCATACATGCTCAGCTGTGAGCCGAAAGGGCGTTTGTCCAGAATATTCTTTGCGCGCTGGTAAACAATGGTGCGTTGCTCCCGCGAGAACGGACGTTCTTCTGTATCGGACTGGATAAAATATTGCCGGATTTCCGGGCCCACGGACTCGAGTAGATACCGGAAGTTGGCCATGATCGGATAGTTCCGGCTAACCGTATGTTTGCGTTGCAAGAGATCATAGGTGCCGAGCGCGGCGAAGGCTCCGAAAATGGCTGGAAAGACATAGCCCGTCCCCAGACTTATTGCCATCACCAGTGAGCCCAAAAAGCCCGCAATACTGATGGCGTAAACGGTATAGCGGAGCGGTACGGTTCTGGTCTTTTCCATTAATGCCTCGGTCGTTGGAAGAATGCTGGCGCCGTCGCTTCAGCACGAGAGTATAACTCTACGTCAATAGAACTCTAATCGATTGATTGGGGTTCGGGGTGGCCCGGATGTTTTATTGGTCTATGCTTTTAACCTGGAGCATCGAAGAGTTTCCGTTTTGATGTTTTGAACTCAAAACATTATCATTGCGCGCTTGTAACCTATGAATTCCGATTCTGAATAAACGACTTACCAACTCAGGAGGCGCCATAACGTGGGCGAGGTAGTTAAAGACGAATATCAGACGGATTACGTGGCCGGCCAGGACAACATCACTCCGTTTGGGCTGGATCTCCATGCGCCGGTATTTCCGATTACGGCAATACTGGTCGTTCTATTTGTGATAGGTACCCTGATGTTTCCCGGGCAGGCCAAAGAGCTGCTCGACGGCGCTAAATGGGATATTATCGCGACATTTGACTGGTTTTTCCTGATCAGTGCCAACATCTTCGTGGTGGTTTGTCTGGCTCTGATCGTTTTGCCGATTGGCAAAATCCGCCTCGGCGGGATGGATGCGAAACCGGAATTCTCTACCATTTCATGGTTTTCGATGCTGTTCGCGGCTGGCATGGGCATTGGCCTGATGTTCTGGGCCGTGGCAGAGCCGGTGGCTTATTACACGGGCTGGTATGAAACTCCGTTTAACGTGGCAGCGAATTCGCCGCAGGCGGAAAGACTGGCGATGGGCGCAACCATGTACCATTGGGGTCTGCATCCGTGGGCAATCTACGCGGTTGTTGCTCTGTCGCTGGCGTTCTTCGCCTTTAACAAGAACATGCCACTGACAATCCGTTCTGCCTTCTTTCCTCTGTTGAAGGACAGGGTCTGGGGCTGGCCCGGTCACATCATTGATATCCTGGCTGTCGTTGCCACCATCTTTGGTCTGGCGACGTCCCTTGGCTTCGGGGCACAGCAGGCGGCGTCCGGTCTGAATTATCTGTTCGACACCGGCGGCGGCACCAACGTTCAGATGGCGATCATAGTGGGCGTCACAGCGTGTGCATTGATCTCCGTACTCCGAGGCCTGGACGGTGGCGTGAAGGTCCTGAGTAATATCAACATGGGCCTGGCGGGTCTTCTGCTGTTCTTCATCATTTTCGCCGGTCCAACGATGGCAATTCTGGAAACCCTGTGGACAACGTCGTCGAGCTACGTTGGCAACATTATTCCGCTGAGTAACCCGTTCGGCCGTGAAGACGAAGCCTGGTTCCAGGGCTGGACTGTCTTTTACTGGGCGTGGTGGATTTCCTGGTCACCGTTCGTTGGTATGTTTATCGCGCGCGTATCCAAAGGTCGTACCGTACGTGAGTTTGTCACGGCTGTGCTGATTGTTCCGACCGTTATCACTGTGGTCTGGATGAGCGCCTTTGGCGGTTCTGCTCTCGAGCAGATTCGGCAGAACATTGGTGCCCTGGCGGAAAATGGCCTGACCGAGGTGCCGTTGGCAATGTTCCAGATGTTTGCCAACTTCCCGCTTACTGAAGTCATTTCCTTCGTGGCTATCATTCTGGTACTGGTATTCTTTATTACCTCTTCAGATTCCGGCTCGCTGGTTATCGACAGTATTACGGCTGGCGGCAAGACTGATGCGCCCACTGCCCAGCGTGTATTCTGGGTTGTGGCCGAAAGCGCCATTGCTGCTGCGCTGGTTTTCGGTGGCGGCGAAGATGCGCTCGGTGCCATTCAGGCGACAGCAATCAGCGCAGGCCTGCCCTTTACGGTTGTTCTACTGATTATGACCTGGGGTTTGCTCAAGGGCCTGAGTCACGAACGCAAGCTTCTGATCGCCAGAGGCGAGCTCACCTGAACATGATCGGCAATTAAAAAAACCGGGGTGCTGCCCCGGTTTTTTTGTGCCTGATGATTTGATCAGAGACTTGCGAAGGTCTCCATGGCGTACCTGGCTCGTTCTTTCGGGGTGAAGTGGGGCCGTTTCAGGCTTTCGATGGCCCGCAGGCGCGGTAGCAGGCCGCGACCGTTTGCCATCTGGATTGCCAGCCCCGGGCGGGCATTGAGCTCGAGCAAAAGCGGACCTTCGTTGGCATCGACCACCAGATCAACTCCCATGTAGCCGAGCCCCGTTGCCTCGTAGCAGCGGGAGGCCATTTCCAGCATCTCGTCCCACGCGTCAATCGTGATGTTCTCCAGTGCCAGACCGGTATCGGGGTGAAGTGTGATCGGGCGGTTAAACTGAACCGCATTCAGGCCTCGACCGGTGCCAATATCGAGGCCAACGCCCACGGCTCCCTGGTGCAGATTGGCTTTGCCGTCCGAGGCTGTCGTGGCAAGCCTCAGCATCGCCATAACCGGGTACCCCCGGAACACAATAATACGGATATCCGGTACGCCCTGATGGGAATAGCGGGCCAAGGTTGGTACTGATTCCACCAGGTTCTCGACGATGGCCACATCCGGCGTGCCGGCCAGAGAGTAGAGGCCGGCGAGGATGTTGCTGAGGTGGCGTTCAAGATAGGAAGAGTCCACCCGGGCCCCTGATGCCTTGATGTACTCCTCCCCGTCGCGGCCAGTGATTACTGTGATGCCTTTACCCCCGGACCCTTTCGCCGGTTTGATGGCAAAGCCGGCCAGCCCCTCCGCCATTTCCCGGAAATGGGAAATCTCGTGTTGCTGGCGAACGATCTGCAGCAGCCTGGGAGTTTTGACGCCGTATTCGGCAACCACCAGTTTGGTCCTCAGCTTGTTGTCGACCAGGGGGTAGGAGGAGCGCTCGTTGTACCGGGCAATGTAATCGACATTGCGCCGGTTCATGTTGAGCATGCCCAGGCGTTTAAGCGCTCGCGGCGATATCCAGTCCATGTCAGTCGTAGACCTTCATCGGGGTGAAGCGCTTCAGTTCGCTGAGCTTGTAGCCGGTGTACTGGCCCATTAGCAGGATCAGCCCGAGGATGACCAGATGTAGCTCCGGAAAGTTGAAGGTCAGGTGGCCGGCAAGAGGTGCACTCATAAGCAAGTAAGCACAGATGGCGACAAACAGGCTGCCGGTGCCCTGAACAACCACCTCGCGAGCCCCTTCTTCCTCCCAGAGGATGGACATACGCTCAATGGTCCAGGCAATGATGACCATGGGAAAGAAGGTGACCGTCATGCCGGTATTGAACCCCATCTGATAACCGATGATGCTCAGCCCGGCGGTAATAAAAATCACCAGAATGATCAGCGCGGAGATTCGCGACACCAGCAGCAGGTTAAGGCTGGACAGGTAGCCCCGCATCAACAGGCCAATGGCGACCACCGACAAGAAGGCAATCAGGCCCGGAACCAGGGTAGTTTGTACGAAGGCGACAGCAATCAGCACGGGCATAAACGTGCCCGATGTGCGGATGCCAATCACAATCCGCATGAAGGCCACCATGAGAGCGCCCAGTGGCAGCAGCAGAAGCATCCGGAACATGCTTTGCTCCTCAATGGGCAGCTCGTAGAAGCTCAGAAAGCCAAGGCCATTGGATGCTGACTGCATGGTGGCAAGCTGCAGTGCCGGAACTGTCTGGCGAAGCATGGAAAAACTGACGTCCGAGTTGTCACCGCCAACCACATCAAGCAATGAGGAAGAGCCCTGGCGCCACAACAGCAGATCGTCGGGTACGCCCTGTTCTGCTGTTTTCGGGTTGAAGGTAAGCCATTGGTTGCCGTTGAAGATCTGGAGGAAGGGCATAAGCTTTTGCCGGCGGCGGGCATCTTCCAGGCGGAGCCCGTCGGCGATTCTGGCGGCGATGCCTGCGTGGTTCAGCATGTCGACCAGCAGATCCAGGTAGTTTTCTTCTGCGATCAGCAGGGTGGTGTTCTGAGTGCGGGTGTCAGGCTGCATCAGCCTGATTAGCTCGCGGGTCATGCTCTCCGGGGTGCTGGACCGTGCCCTGGCCTGGTCCAGTATCTCCTGTACTGCTGTGGCTTCAGGCTCTTCCCAGAACACCCTTTTGGTACCGGGTTTGCGGCGGGGTGTCTCGGGATGCGCTGTCGGATCAGGAACAAACTGCGCCTTGAAATACAGTGTTTGCGGACCGGAAGCTTCACGCTTGCTCCATTCCGCTCGACGGCTGCCTGAGTTTTCAATAATGGAGAAACCATAGCCAGGTGATGCGGCCTGTTCGGTCAGAATACGGAAGCCAGGTGGCTGTTGCGGAATGTTGAGACTGGCCAGCACGGGGCCATTGTTGGCGTCGAAATCAATTCGTGCCTCCACCATCCAGACCGGGCGCTGCTCACCGGTAAGCCAGGGAATGCCAAGCTCGATATGCCGCCAGACGGCAAGTGAAATGCCGGCGGCAATCAGGAGAAAAACAGCGATGTAAAAGGGCAGGCGGGAGCGACCGGTCACGATTCGTTCTCTTTATTGTTGCGGATGGTCTCGGGCAGCTCTGTGGCGTATTCCTTGCCAACGTCGATCAGCATCACGTCCCGCAGGATGTTCCGGCCAATGAGGACTTCGTAAGTGAGATTGGTCCTGTCCGCGAGGGTGAACTCGGCAACCTGCTGGTGATCGCCGATAAAAAACTGCAACTCAACAACGACCCGGCGTTCTGCTTCTTCGGCACTGGCCTGGACAATCCGGACCCGCCGTGACACTTCCTTTTCCAGAGTGACCAATTCGTCTGTGCCCGGTACCGGAACATCAAATCGGACCCAGTTGCTGCCATCACGCTCAAAGCGCGTGATATTGCGCGCATCAATCGAGGAGGTTTCAGCACCACTGTCAATCCGGGCCTTGTAGATCAGGCCGGGCCCGGCCAGGTAGAAGTTCTCGACTTCCCCGACAATCACCTTTCCCTTTAGCCGGTCTGCCCGGCCCTTGGAGGCGTCTGTCGCGGGGCAGGCCCGCTGGGCGGGAACCGGCGGACACACCGGCTTTTCCACCTGAGTGGCTATCGCGTTCAGAATGGTTTGTGTCGACGAGCGATTCTGTTCAATCACCTGCTGGTGCCGGACGGACGCGTTACCCTCCATGGTAACCAGAGTTGCACGCTGGCTTTTTACAGAGGCTTCGAGTTCATTCAGGTCCGATTTTGGAACCATGAAATAGCGGTCTGCCGAGCAACCCGTCAGCAGAAGGATTGCTGCGAACGCGGTAACGGCAGGCATTGGCAAGCCAGCCCAAAAACGTTTAACACCCATGAAGAACCCCTGAGCTGGCAGCCTGTCTCGCACCGGATCAGGCGGTCGTGACAGTCTGTGCGTGTGAATCCAGGAAAATACGGAGGGAGAGTATACAGCATCCCATCTGTGTGGTTGATTTACAGATGGTTAAGGGGCGTGGTGTTTACCGTGACAGGAAATGGCCTTCACCGAGCACCGTTTCCGAACGGAGGTATTCCTGGATCACGGGCGAGCAGTTCAGGTAGAAAAGCAGCAGCTCCCTCTGCACATCCTGATCCTGTATCCGGGCCGCAAAGCCGATCAACTCACGGATTTCCTCATCGCTGTCGTTACGGCTCGAGGGCATTCCGAAGCTCTTGCCATATCGGGATTTCAGAACATTGGTGAGGCGTTCGAGATGAAACTCGCCGGTATGCGTAATGTGCGGGAGGATCCGGAACCCATCTCTGGCGCCAGACGCGCCCTGGCTGAAATAGTCCCCCTGGCCCTCTTGCACGGAGCAGTCTGTCTGCAAGAAATCCGCTCCCAGTTTTCGCCACAGTTCTTTCAGCATGATCGGTAATCCGTTTCTGATCCGGTTCCGGACTGGCGTGTGATTAATAAAAGGTAATAACCACAAGCCCATGGAACATTCTAACCTTTTAAACGATATTACGATGGGCGTCCATAGATGGATGCCAGCGTTTTGCAATATTGCTAAGTAGTCGTGGTCCTTTCGGGCGTTCGTGCTTTGTTACGGGGGGACGGCTTGCCGGGCAAAAGGTTCCCTTCCTGGGGTAGACTGTCTGGCAGTCGTGAAGAAAGTTATTGTTCGATGAATCAATGAGTTCCGAAGGGAGTGCACGCAGTGCCTGAAGCCATCACAGAATTGATGTTATCCCGGCCTGATCTGATGTCCGGGTTGATGGTTGTTTTCTTTATTCTGGCCGTTGTTTTGGCCGGCCTGTTAACGAGGTTAGCGGCAGACAAACGGAGGCTTGTCCGGCAGGCCAGTGAGCTGGAGGCCGACAATGCGGCTCTGGAGAAACAACTGACCGATGCCGAACACGTTCGGACCATGGGCCTGCAGCGGGCCGAACAGCTTGAATCTGTGGTGGCTGAACACAGGGATAGGCATGCCCGTCTTGAGCAGGACGTGGAGCGCTGGCGACAGCGGTCGGCGGGGCTGGAGAACCGGGTGGCGGCGCTGGAGTCGGATCTGGAGGGCAGAAAGCAGAGAATCGTTCAGCTCGAAGATGAACGCCAGAACCTGCAGGCCAAAGCCGATGACCTGAGCCGGGAATTGGGAGAGGCCCGCGTTTCCCTCAGAGAACAGGAAGTGACCCTCGATAAGGAGCGTCGCTCCGCCAACGAGAAACTCGAGCTGCTTGAGCGCAATCGTGATGCCCTGAAGCAGGAATTTGAAAACCTCGCCAACAAGATTTTCGAGCAAAAGAGTGAGCGGTTCAGCCAGCAGACCCGAACCAGTCTGGACACTCTGCTCAATCCGTTCCGGGACCAGTTGCAGGATTTCCGGAAGCGGGTTGAAGACGTCTACACCACCGAGACCCGCGACCGTCAGGCGCTGCGCAGCGAGATCAAGTCACTTCAGGATCTGAATCGCCAGATTACCGAGGAGGCGTCGAACCTCACCCGGGCACTGAAGGGCGACAAGAAAATCCAGGGCAACTGGGGCGAGCTGATCCTTGAGCGTGTTCTGGAGAAGTCCGGTTTGAGAAAAGGGGTCGAGTACGATACCCAGGGCAGCTACCGGGACGGCGATAACCAGTTGTACCGGCCCGATGTGATCGTCCATCTGCCAGACAGCCGCAATCTTGTTATTGATTCCAAGGTCTCCTTGCTGGCGTACCAGCGATGGGTGACCGAAGAGGAAGATTCCGAGGCGAGGGACGAGGCCCTGAAACAACACGTCGAGGCTGTGAGGAACCACATCCGCACGCTCAGTGAAAAGGATTACAGCCAGCTGCACGGGCTTCACTCGCCGGATTTCGTGCTCCTGTTCATGCCCATCGAGCCGGCTTTTGTGGCAGCTTTTCAGCAGGACGAGAACCTTTTCGCAGAAGCCTTTGAACGAAAGATTATTGTGGTAACACCCACCACGTTACTGGCAACACTGAGAACCATCGAAAATATCTGGCGTTACGAACGCCAGAGCCAGAACGCGAGGCGCATTGCCGAACGGGCCAGCGCGGTGTATGACAAACTGCGGGTGTTCGTGGAATCGATGGAACGGCTTGGCAGCCAGTTGCACACGGCCCAGGGAACCTATGATACCGCCATGAATACCCTGACCCGCGGCCGCGGAAACCTGATTTCCCAGGCGAACCGCTTTGTTGAATTGGGCGTTCGGGTTAAAAAGGAGTTGCCGAAAGCGATCATGGACCAGGCGGAGGTAGACGACAGTGAAGAATCCGGCATCGCTTATGACCGCGATCTGCCCGATACTGAAGAACAGATGATAGGCGCAGATAACCAGCAGGAGTAAATGCCATGGCAGTATCCACAGGAACAGGTCGCCGTTGGGCCCTTGGAGCAGTTCTGGCCGGTGCGCTGCTGTCGGGGCAGGCCCTGGCGCTGGCACCGGAGCACGAAACCCGCCGGCTCATGCTGGCCACAGAAGAAGCCGTTGTTGCGGAAAAATGGGGTGAAGCCGCCGAGTATCTAAACCGCTTGCAGCAGCTCGAAGGGGAAAAACCCGTCGATTACCATTTTTACCGTGGCCGGGTGATGCTGCAGTCGTCACACCTGAATGAGGCCCAGTCCGCCCTGGAGACTTATGTAACCCGGGCAGGCTCCGAGGGTTCGCATTATCAGGAATCCCTGAAGCTGATTACCGACATTGAAAAGGCGCGAAAGGAAAAGGAGCTATCACCCCAGAATACGGGGGAGTCGGAGAGGGTGGCCATCATTGAGCCGGCCGGTGACGGCCGTGTCGAATCCCTGCGAAAACTCTACCTCGCGGATTCCAATCGTGAAGCACTGACACTGCATCTCAACAGCCTGCTGGAGCTGGCGGGCTGGCGGCGAGATCAGACAGTGGTCAGGCTTGATCGGCCCGCCGACGTGGAATATCGCCTGAGCACCGAGGGCAGTGAAATCCAGATACAGGAAATACGGCGTGGTGACGACGGCCGGGTAATTCGCAGCACTGAATCCATGTCGGTTTTTGGCGTTAATCCCAGAGTCCAGTGGCGCTGTGAGGAGGCGACCTCGAGCTGCTGGGTGTACGACCCGCGAGACGGCTCCCGCTTGTTCCAGCTGGCGCTGAACGGGGAAAGGGCTCGCGAAATCGCCGACACTCTGGGGCATCTTATCCGCACCATTCAGGTGCCCGCGGATTCCTGATTCAGTTCGGCAGATTGCCGCGTTCACCCTCCCGGTACGCACCGGGGGTGACGCCGGTCCACTTCTTGAAGGCCCGGTGAAACGTTGACGGCTCGGTAAAGCCTACCTTTGCCGCAATGTCGTTGATGGGAAGCTCCTGTCGGCTGAGGTAGTAGATTGCCATATCCCGCCGCAGCAGATCCTTGATCTCCTGAAACGAGGTGTTTTCCTGTTTCAGTCGTCGCCGGAGTGTCTGGGGGCTGGTATGCAGCTCCGCGGCAATCCACTCGAAATCCGGTAAGGGCTTTGAGAAATCCCGGCCTATCAACGCCCGGATACGCCCGGTAAAAGTGTTGCTCTCGTCGGGGCGTGATAACAGGTCCGCCGGAGAGGTCTTCAGGAACTGACGCATCTCCGGCTTGTCCCGAATGACTGGCGCCGACAGGAACCGCTTGTCAAAGGTGAGGGCGGTTTTATCGGATTCGAACGCCAGCGGGCAGTGGAAAATGTGCCGGTACTCATCGCCATGGGCCGGCCGGGGGTAATCGAACTCGGCTTTCTCCAGCTCGATGGGTTGTCCGATCAGCCAGCTGCCCAGGCGATGCCAGATCACCAGAATGCTCTCGCGCAGGAAGAAGCTGGGGTCGTTAATCTCGCCTTCCATCCGGGTAACCAGCCGGGCCTTGTCTTCGCCAATCTCAAGCTCCATCGACACCATGGGCTCAAACAGGCGGGAAAACTGGAAAGCCTGCCGGTACACGGCTTCCAGGTTGGGGCAGTCAATCACCAGCGCGCACATGGTGGCGAAGGTGCCTGTCCGGGCACGTCTTGGCCCGAGGCCCATGAACTCATCGCCCATCCGGTTCCAGAGCACTTGCATCAGATGGCTGAACTGGTCACTGCTCACCCGTGCCATCTCAATGCGCAACAGATCGGGAGAGATCCCTGCTTCGAGGAGCATTTCGCGGGTATCAAAACCAAGCCTCTCGGCACCCACAAGGGCGGCCTGAACAAAGTGCTTCGAAACCGTCAGATCGGACATCACGCTCGCCATTCCATAAAAACGAAACCCATCATAAAACCCCCGCGGCACAATGCAACCGGAGCCGCAAGGGCCGACTGGTAGAAACGGCCAATCGGAATGACGGAACCGGCAGTTGGCCCGGATGGCAAAACCGGGCAGCATGAAGTAACCAGAAAAAATCCGACCTTCAAACCATCAAAGGAGATTGTCATGGCAGGACCTCTGTCTTCACTGAAAGTCCTGGATTTCAGCACCCTGTTACCCGGCCCCTATGCCACCATGATGCTGGCGGACATGGGGGCCGAGGTGTTGCGGGTTGAGGCGCCGGATCGGGTGGACCTGACCCGGGTAATGCCGCCCCATGATGCCGGCGTAAGCACCGCCCATGGCTTTCTGAACCGTGGCAAGAACTCCATCGGACTGAACCTGAAGGAAGAGGGCAGTGCCGATAAGATCCTGGAACTGGTGAAGGACTTTGACGTCGTTGTTGAGCAGTTTCGCCCCGGCGTGATGGACCGCCTCGGAATCGGCTACGAGGCGCTCAAGGCTGTTAAACCGGATCTGATCTATTGCGCCATTACCGGTTACGGGCAGACCGGGCCCTATAAAGATCGCGCCGGCCACGACATCAATTATCTCTCGCTGGCGGGCGTCAGCAGTCACTGTGGCCGGGCCAAGAGCGGGCCGCCGCCGATGGGTATCCAGATCGCCGATGTGGCAGGCGGCTCCCACCACGCGGTGATGGGCATCCTGGCAGCCGTGATCCATCGCCAGCAGACCGGCGAAGGCCAGTTCGTGGACATCAGCATGACTGACGCGGCCTTCGCATTGAACGCCATGGCCGGAGCAGCGTGTCTGGCCGGCGGCCAGGAGCAGAAGCCGGAAAGTACCTTGCTTAACGGTGGCTCCTTCTACGACTACTACCAGACCAGTGACGGCCGCTGGCTATCGGTGGGTAGCCTTGAGCCCCAGTTCTCTGCTCGTCTTTGCGACACCCTCGGGATCCCGGATATGAAAAGCCTTGCCATGAGCCAGAAGCCCGAGCATCAGCAGCAACTAAAAGCGGCTCTGAAAGAAAAGATCGCGTCGAAACCTCTGGTTGAGTGGCAAGAGATCTTTGCCGACCAGGATGCCTGCGTGGAGCCGGTGCTGACCATTTCAGAGGCTGCGGAACATCCACAACTGCAAGCCAGGGAAATGGTGATTGGAGTTGATCGGGGAGACGGAACTCAACAAAGGCAGATCGGTTTTCCGATCAAGTTTGAGAAAGCAAAGGCCGAGGCGCGCTGGATCGGCAAGAAGCTGGGAGCGGACAACGCTGACTATTTATGACGTGCCTGGCGTAAAACCCAAATCACTTTTGCTGGCCTAACGGAAGGGTTCTGCTAATTTTATTAGTAACACCATAGTGGTGAATTTATAGACAACCCGTATCAAGGATGACGCCATGAAGATCAGGACGATATGTGACCGCCCCGGCCGGGCTTTCGGTCTTGCTGTGCTCTTTGCTGGAAGTGCATTACTGACGGCCTGTTTTGAAGCCAAGCTTTTTCCGATGGACGGAAAGCTTGAGGCCACCATCCGCCGGACCACCGGTGGGGTGCCCCACATCACCGCCGATAACCTGAAGTCTGCAGCCTTCGGCCATGGCTATGCCCAGGCGCAGGATAATGTCTGTGTGTTGGCCGAAGCAATCGTCAAAGCGCGAAGTGAGCGCGCCAGGTATTTTGGCCCGGGACCAGGCACTCCACTGGGCATAGGGCTGAACATCATTAATGATTTCAGCTACAAAGCGCAGGGCATATACAGTGGTGCCGAGCGGGAATATCGCACACTGAGTGACGAAAGCCGTGCATTAACCGAGGGGTTTGCCGAAGGCTACAACCGATATATAAGGGAAACCGCGCCCGGGGATCTTCCGAGTGAATGCCGTGATCAACCGTGGGTAACCGAGATCACGCCCGTGGACTTGCTTGCGCACTATCGTTTGATTGGCCAGTACGCCAGCGGAGAGCAGTTTGCGACGGGTGCGCTGTTTCTTGCCGTGCCCCCTGGCGTAAGCCCCGCGCCAAGGGTTGCAGCCTCTGTCACGGAGTCGGAAACCCTTGAACGTCTTAAACGGCAAGTGGTAGCGACGGCGCGGGCCGGCGCCAGGTCAATTGAGAAGATCGCCGATATGGGCCTCGCGAGCAATGCCTGGGGTCTTGGTAAGACCATGACCGAGCAGGGGCGGGGTGCACTACTGGCCAACCCGCACTTTCCCTACACCGGTCCCCGCCGGTTATACGAGGTTCAGATGACCGTTCCCGGCTATCTGAACGTGCACGGGGCTGGCCTTCTTGGCACCGCCATTCCGCTGATCAACTTCAATAAGACTCTGGCCTGGTCCCACACGGTTTCCACCAGCCGCCGCTTCACCTGGTACGAGTTGGCTTTGAAAACAGGCGACGACCTGACCTATGTGAAAAATGGCGTGGAAAAACCCATACGAATGGAGACCTATCAGATCGAAGTGGATATGGGTATGAGTGAGCCTGTGGTGCTGGAACGGGAATTCTACTTCACTGAGTATGGCCCCATGATCGCCGCCAATGCCATAGACAGCAATCTGCCGGCGTGGGGCGACAGCGGCGCTCTGAACCCGCAGACTCCGGTGGCGATGACCTACCGGGATGCCAACGCCAACTCAGGAGGCCTTCTGGATACCTGGTTGCATATGAGCCGGGCCAATAACCTCAACCAGTTCCAGCGCGTGTTCCAGAATTGCGGCTCGACGCTCTGGACCAACACCACCTACGCCGACGCCAAGGGCAATGCCTTCTATATCGACAGCAGTTCAGTGCCTAACCTCTCCGAGCAGGCGATAGCGCTTGTGAACGCACGCCGGGCCGGGAGCCCGTTCTATCGGATGCTGTTCGACCAGGGGGTAACGTTGCTGAACGGCAGCAGCTCGACCGAAGACTGGGTGGAGACCGAATGCGGGCCGTTGGTGCCCTATGACCAGAAACCCAAGCTGGTGCGGTCGGACTGGGTCCAGAACTCCAACAGTAGCTACTGGTCCACCAATCCCGCAGAGTTCCTGACCGGCTTTTCTCCGCTTTTCGGCGAGGAGCGGGCGCCGATAAATGCACGTACTCGGCTGGGGCTCAAAATGCTTCAGAATCCGATGGCGCCGGGCTTCCCCGGTGCACCTCTTCCCGCGGGCCAGGACGGAAAGTTCAGTGCACAAGAGTTGATCGGTGTCATCTGGAACAATCGTGCCTGGTACGCGGAGCAGTTCCTTCCAGAACTTCGGCAGCGGTGTGAGGCAATTGGTTCGACAAGTGTCAACGGCGTTGATCTGTCTCCCTGGTGCCAGGCCTTGCAGGGGTGGGATGGACTTTACAACAGTGACAGCGTCGGCGCCCATATTTTCCGGGTCTTCATGGCAAATTACATAAACGTGCTGGACACGGACCTGACCACGCCTTTTAACCCCGCAGACCCGGTGGGAACCCCGGCTGATCCGGAACGGGATAACGCAGGCACCGCGAACGATACCATGCTGCAGTCGCTTGCCAACGGCGTGCACGCTCTGCAGTCCCAGGGGATTGCGCCTAACGAGCCGCTGGGTGACCTGCAGTATTACCGACCCTCTGGTGGGGTAGCGCCGGGCAGTGGCGCCATGCCAGTCTTCCAGACCCAGCCAATCCCCTGGCACGGAGGTGACGGCAACATCGACGGCACCTTCAACGCCGTCGGTGTGGTCACCAGCGAATTCGCCGAAGACACCCGGTTCCCGAGGATCGCTCCGGAGGTGATTGATAACACGGCCGGCCTATCTGATGGTTCAAAGGGTATAGACGGCTGGCTAATGGCCCGGGGGACCAGCTGGCATTTTGGCCTGGAGTTTACCAATCACGGTCCCGAAGCCTACGGGCTAGTCAGTTACTCCCAGTCCACCGATGCCATGTCGCCCTATTTCAGTGATCAGAGCGTGCAGTACGCCAATAAGGAGTACCGTCAGATTCCGTTTACGGAGGCGGATATTGAGGCGCATTTGTTGCCCCAGGGGGTGACGGTGATTTCGCAGTAGTTTGGAGCGAGGAGTGACAATTTTCTGTTTCCCAAAGGGTAAGGCCGGCGATCTAGGATCGTCGGCCATGTCATGTTTGGAACTAGGGCAGTGGCTGTGGCCGTGTGACAGTCCAGAGTGGGCGCCGCCTCAGTCTCAAGCCTGTCGGGCCCCCCGGGGAACACTTTGTGAGAATTTAAGACATACAAAAAACCCCCGCCGTGGGGCGAGGGTTTGGCTAGACTCAGAGCCCGCCAAAATGGCCAGGCTCACCGTCCCGCATTTATTACGGGGCGGGAGGAGCCGGATAGCCCATTGCTACCAATGTTCTCACAATCATCTGGGTGAATGTATCTTTAGCATTCGCCTGAGAAACAATCACCTTTTCCTCGGTAGCAATAGTCCGATCCTTTAGGAAATCAAACTCAAAGTCGGCCAGGTTCGGAGCTTCAGCCTTTTCCTCTCTCGGTAGAACCGGAGTGCCGTGAACGCCCTCCGGATAATCGACGAAGAATGCACTGTCATTAATGATTCCCAGTTCGTCAGCGAGCGGGAGGGACCCTGCCAGCGGCGCTTGTGACGAATTTATCTCGAAATTGCCAATCGTCACATCGAGTGGCGTCTGCCAAGGTTCGGTTCCAAAACCATCATAAGCTGCTGCAATGGTCGTCCGGTCGCCCTCAACTTGCGACAGGAGAACCGTTGATGTGCTGGCAACAAGGTTGTCTGCGAAGTTGATCGGGTCCGTCGAATCAATGGCCGCCTGAAGCACGTTGAAGTAGGTCTCCAGGTTAGCGTCGCCTTGTGTCAGGCCTGCGCCCAGCGGTGCTGGCTGAGCAAGCCCACCCAGTATCGTCGGCGCAAAAGAGGGCGAGTTTTCAAGCATGCGCACAAGCCCGGAAGCCGGAGTCAAGAGATGCGTTGCGGCAATACTGAGATCGGCATCTCCGCTGTCGGTTGCGGCGGAAACAAAGCTGGTTCCGTTAACCGTGCCAAGGGAGTGCCCCACAAGGTAAACTTGGCTTTGATCTACGCCTCCCCAGTTGGCAATGGTCTTGCGCACATTCATAAGATCAACAGCGCCTTGGCGCAGGTTGTCCCGGGTGTTGAGGAAGCCAGATAGGTTGATGAACAGATCGCCTGATTCACCCACAGGGTTCTCTGGGTCGAAATTCATTGCCACCACCTGGTTTTGCTCATTGGTGCCAAGGTTGAAGTGACGCTCTGGGATGTTATCAATACTGTCGAGTCCTGGAATGGTGCTTCCTGCCCGAGCGACAGTTCCTTGGATAACCAGAATGGAACCCACGGCCTGTTGAACGTCAGCGTTGCTTGCAAGAGCAAGCACCTCTGGATCTTCGCTCGTGCCCTGGCCGGTGATGACCGCAATCAGTTGTTGCGCCTGGCTAGACGTAAAGTCTGTAAAGCCGTTGGCAACTGCAAGATTTTGGGTGAAGCTTACTACAAATGTTCCATCAATGACGCTCTCAATGCGAGCGTCCGTTGGGGTTGCCAAGGCTCCCAAGCCTGTGGTCTTGGCCTCCAACTGTTGTTCTGCCGCAGTAAGCAATTGTGTAGCAAGGTCAACTTGGTCCTCGGTACTAAACGGTCCAATCCCATGCAACGGCTGATCAATAGCAACCACTACCAAGTCGCCCGGTGAGTTGTTAATCAGTGCACTGCCGAAACCAAGTGCGGCGCTCCGATCCGTGGTGATGCCATGCTGGAACATCACAACTTTCAGGTCTCCAGAGGAATCCAGAAGATCGTCAGGAGTAACGCTGTCCGAAGTCATGACGATGACCGGCGCAGTCTGAACAGTCGTCTCCTCAGGGAAGGGGAAAATACTGTTCACTACAGTCGAAGAGGATGGATCAGCTTGTGCCAGATCGAACCCGAATCCGTTCTTGATTCTCGCGGCCAGCTCCGAATCGGCTTTCCAGAAGCTGTCGCGGACCTGAGAGGTATTACCGCCCTCAGGTGTGCCCAGGTAATAAGGCAGGGTAATGGAGCCTTCGTGGATCCTTACTGCTGTCTTATCAGGATCTATTACGCTTGCCAACACGGCTGACCGCTGGGTAGCAGAGGTGGTAGAGACAATGTCGAGTTCCTGGGCCGAGGGTGTTGGGAATTCGGCACCCAACTGGGATTGCGCCGCGCCCGCTAGGACTTGACCTGTACAAGCAAACTTATCGCTCGCCGAGTCGCAGCCTGCAGCGGACAGTGCACTACTGAGAGGCGCCAACTGCTCTGCTTCTGACGGAACGAATGCGGCCACGGCACCCTGAACTGCAAGGTTAACGTCGTCATATCCGAAGTTTGCGGGGTTGGGATCCCCTGAAAGCATGAAGCTGCTGGGAGGGTCCGATGAGAACGGTTCAAAGTCAGCAGCCGTTACTGCCCCGTCGTCATTCAAATCCCAGGTTGGGACTGGTTGCCCGGGAACTCCTTCCACACCCGCCTGGTTAAGGAAGTAAAGCTGGGCACCGCGGATTTTTTTGGCGGCTGTCGTGGTGACAAGAGCCTTTACCTGATCCTCGAACCACTTCGCTGGGTTTGCGATGTAAGTGAGAACTTTCTCATCGTTAGAGGTGGTGAAGCTATAAGTCAAAGCCAGTCCGGCCCTGACAGCCTCAATCTGCTCGGCTGAAGGTGCTGTGACCTTCTGGTTTGCCAGGAGAGCCTTCGCTGTTGCAGGCTCCCAAAGGCTGTTAATAAGCGAAACAAGTGCATCCAGTCCCGGGGCAACGGTTGTGTTGTCGTCGTTGATTTCCGGATAGTTGGGATCCTGGATACTGTCCTTCAGTACTGTGTACTGGGGAGAACTGACGATAGGCTCTCCGTTGCTTGTGATGCCTTTACGCAGCGCGACGATGTAACGAGTGTTGGGCTTTAAAGGTTCCTTCGGAAGAATTCGGATGAAATCGGTTACGGATCCGTCCTCCAGGCGCAATTGCTTGATTTCCAGTTCCACATCCACAGCGCCAGCCACGGTGGGAGGCTCCGCTGCCTTCAGACCACGCAGCGGTTCACCGCTGGCATAAACGGTCTCGAGGAGGAATACGTTCTGGGCCAGAGTTGCGAAATTCAGGTCGTCAATGTCGCCGCTCATCTGGATGTCTATCGGAGCGGTTGTGGACGCCCCACTGAGCCCGTTCAGAGCTGCAATAACAGGGTTGTTGTCAGGGTTCGCAACCGTGAACGAGCCGTCTCCAACCGAGCCAAAGATTAGGTCATTGGGAATTGGCAATGCAGAGACGCCCGGGCGTGGGTCGAACACAGGCCAGACTTTTCCCTCGAAGGTGGCGAGGTACTGATCATATGCGGATTCTTTGTCCACGTAATTCGGCGTTGGATTGGCATTCGCCCCCTCATCACCGCCGCTAAGGCAGCCGGTAAGTCCAACGGAAGACGCCACGGCAAGACTTATTAGAGTTTTCTTGAACATGGGTGGAACCTTTTCCTGTTGTTGTGTCGTTA
>Ga0208014_1000023_pt1 | contig 126912 bp, 111 predicted proteins | sample 25_taG_FD_184099 | JGI IMG/M metagenome (GOLD analysis project Ga0208014, IMG submission 184099) | Marine viral communities from Cariaco Basin, Caribbean Sea - 25_WHOI_OMZ (SPAdes) (version 2) | ecosystem: Environmental > Aquatic > Marine > Oceanic | place: Caribbean Sea: Cariaco Basin...
TGTTCTGGCTGGCATTCGCCGTCCAGGCCCAGGCTACCGAAATGCTGGCCAAGGCCGACACCCGGATGCCCTCGAAAACCGTCTACAGCCCCGCCGACATCCAGGATGTCACCAAGGTGGTGGTTCGCAAGGGTGAACGACGTCTGTATCTGATGAGCGGCGAACAGGTGGTGCGCAGCTACCGTGTTTCCCTGGGCGACAATCCGAAAGGCCACAAGCTGTACCAGGGCGACGAGCGCACCCCCGAGGGCACTTACACCCTGGACTGGCGCAATGCCGAAAGTGACTTCTACAAGTCCATACACATTTCCTACCCCAGCGAGCGGGACCGTGAACTGGCTTCTGCGTGGGGGCTCGACCCCGGCGGCAGCATCATGATTCACGGTTTGCCGAACGGCGAGGAAGACATGGCATTCGCCTACACCGGGCTTGACTGGACCGATGGCTGCATCGCCGTGACCAACGATGAAATTGATGAAATCTGGCAACTGGTGTCGAACGGCACTCCGATCAGCATTCAACCCTGAAAACCCCGAAAGAAAGTCTGGCAACTGGATTAAGTTGTTGTCATGGGCTAAGAATATTTACCTATCCTGAGTTAACATTTCTGCTTACAGTGTTTTACACTGTTTAACGACTCCGGCAGTCATTGCCTGAAACTGTCGGGCAGATTGACAGGAAGTCGTCTACACTGACTTCCGGATCACAGGAAATAACTCGACCAATAAGGGGATTTACAATGCGTAAACTGACGATCGCCGGGATTGCTCTGGCCACTGCTCTGACTGCAGGTTGTGCCACTAACAATCAGGGTGCCATCGACGAAGCAAATGCAACAGCCAGCTCCGCCGAGAGCACCGCTGAAAATGCAATGAACACCGCCCAGAGCGCAGCCAGCACTGCCCGCTCTGCCCAGCAGACAGCGGAAGAAGCCCTGGCAGCCGCCAAGGCAGCTCAGCGCGCTGCTGAAGAAGCCAACGAGCGTGCCAAGCGTATGCTCGAGCGTTCCAGCCAGAAGTAAGGCTGAAACGGTGAAAAAGGCCGGCCTTGCCGGCCTTTTTTATGTCTTCGATTCAGACTTGTCCGGATCCGGCTTATCCGGGGTAAACGGTTTGTTCTCCTTCAGGAACGTAGTCATCAGTTCCATTGGCAGGGGAAAGACAATCGTGGATGCGTTGGTATTGCTCATATCCGCCAGGGTCTGAAGATAACGCAACTGCATCGAACCGGAGTTGCTGGACATAACATCCGCGGCCTCCACCAGTTTTTTCGATGCCTGCAATTCGCCTTCGGCGTGGATCACCTTGGCACGACGCTCACGCTCCGCCTCCGCCTGGCGGGCAATGGCACGAATCATGGACTCGTTCAGGTCCACGTGCTTGATCTCCACATTGGCGACCTTGATACCCCATTCCTCCGTCTGGGTGTCGAGAATTTCCTGTATATCAGCGTTGAGCCTGTCCCGCTCAGAGAGCATCTCATCAAGATCGTGTTTCCCGAGTACAGACCGCAGTGTGGTCTGTGCCAGCTGGCTGGTTGCCGAACCAAAATCCTCGACCCGGATGATGGCCCGCTCCGGATCCACCACCCGGAAATAGAGAACCGCATTCACTCGCACGGTAACGTTGTCTCGCGAGATAACGTCCTGGCTGGGGACATCAAGCGTGATCACCCGCAGATCCACCCGTACTATCTGTTGAATAACGGGAATAACAATAATCAGGCCCGGGCCTTTAACGCCCTGGAATCGGCCCAGGAAGAACACCACTCCACGCTCGTATTCAGGCAGTATCTTGATGGCCGAACCAAGAATCAGCAGTAACACCACAATGGGTGCAATGTAGGGAACAAACTCGCCAATCATACGGCCTCCTTGTCTTGCCGTTCGTCTCTGTTCGCCGGATCAGCCCTGGTCCGGGATGACCCTGACACTTACCGTTAAACCTTCGACTGCCGTAACACCCACCCGGTCATCCTTGTGGACCGGCTGTTCACTGATGGCATTCCATCGTTCACCACTGATTCGGACATGGCCTCGGTAATGACCATGGTCTTCCGAGAAATCCTCCAGTGATACCCCTTCCTCGTGGCTCAGCTGTTCCGGACCACTGACCGGGTGCCTGCGCCGCAGACCGATAAACCGGGTGACGGTCCAGAGGATAAAGCCGGCCGCAACGAGCGCCGTGCCGCCAATGGTCGGAAGGGAAATATCCTGGTGACTGCCATCCATCAGAATGACCGACCCTGCCACGAAAGCAACAATGCCACCGACACCTAATATCCCGAAACTGGGCACAAAGGCCTCGCCCACGATGAAGGCTAGGCCGAGCAGAACCAGCGCCAGTCCGGCGTAATTTACCGACAAGACCTGGAAGGCGAAAAGCGCGAGAATCAGGGAGATGGCGCCAATCACCCCCGGAACCACGGCACCCGGGTTGGCCAGCTCGAAGATGATGCCGTAAAACCCGATAATCATCAGGAAATAGGCGACGTTCGGATCTGTAATCACCGACAGCAAACGGGTACGCCAGTCTGGCTGGGAGCGGACAATCTCAAGATTGGCGGTTGCCAGAGTTCTCTCGCCCGAAGTCATGCGAACCGTGCGGCCATCCACCTGCTGCAGCAAATCCCGGAGGTTTGGTGAAACCACATCAATGACGTTCCTTTCCAGCGCTTCGGCGGCGCCCAGGTTCACCGCTTCCCGGACCGCTTCCTCGGCCCAGTCGGCATTGCGGCCATGGCGCTCCGCCAGCCCGCGAATGTAACTGACGGCGTCTTCCAGCACCTTGCGCTCCATCGCAGTACCGCCGCGACGCTTGCCGTCCTGGTCACCGGTTTTATTCTTGCCGGCGGCCTGGTCGGTCCCGGAGCCAGAACTTTCCTCACCTTTCGGATCGGACGAGCCCGGGTCAGTGTCCGGCTCGGGGCTGCCCGGCAGGCCGCCCATCTGTACCGGCGTTGCCGAACCCAGATTGGTTGCCGGCGCCATCGCCGCAATGTGGCTGCCGTAAAGGATGTAGGTTCCTGCACTGGCCGCCCGCGCGCCCTCGGGCGAGACGTAGGTTGCAACAGGCACTTCGGAGGCAAGAATGGCTTTGATGATGTCCCGCATGGAGGTCATCAGGCCGCCGGGGGTGTCCATCTCGATGATCACCAGCCCGGCATTGCCGGCCTCCGCCCGCTCAATTCCGCGGGTTACGTAATCCATGGTAGCGGGGCCGATAGCGCCGTCAATGGTAAGCACCAGAGCGGTGCCAGCAGTCTTCTGTTGGGCCAGGGCCTGATAAGCGAGGGAACTTAACGCGAGCAACGTGCCGGTCAAGAAAACCATCGCCCACAGCTTCAGGCGGAGAGCGCCCGGTGATGGTTTGAAACGGTGTACCTGCATAAGCCCCCCCCGGTTACCTATCAGTCTAGAAGATCAGGGCGCCCACCGTGTCAGAAATAAAGCTGCTGCTCCGTTCCGCTCTCGGACTTGGGCGTTTTTTCGTCAACGGTCTTGTCCGCTGCCATCCGGGTAATCCGTTCGCCGATCATAGTGGGAATGCCGTCGGCCTGGTCCACTGCAAGCTCAATGGCGGCCCGTTTGACCGCGACGCCCGGGTGGCTGGCCCGGAATGCCTCCACCTCGGAAAACACCTGCTGCCACAACCGGTCACGGTCCTCTGGCGGGTATTCTTCATGGGGCCGATGAACCTCAAGCCAGACTTCGCCCTCAGAGAATCCGATTTTAACGGCATCACGCACCACCTGAACGGGAGTGCCCTTTTCAACCTGATAGACGAACCTGGAGATATCTTCGTTGTACATCCGGAAACAGCCATGACTGACCGCCATGCCCACGCCAAATTGCTTGTTGGTGCCATGAATCAGGTAGCCTTTTTCACTGAGCATCAGGGCGTGGCTACCCAGTGGATTGCCCGGTCCGGGAGGAATCATCCGGGGCAGATAATCTCCGGAGGCTTCGTACTCGGCCCGGATACTGGCGGGCGGATACCAGGCGGGCGATTCCAGTGGCATGGTCACCTTCGCGTCCGTCAACGGCGACGGATTATCTTCCGTGCCCACCCCGACCGGATAGACCTGCACGCCATTCTCCGTGAAGTAGTAAAGACGGTATTCCGCGAGGTTGATGACAATACCCTCCCGTTTGGCATCCGGCAGAACGTACTGCCTGGGGAGAGTGATCACGGTCCCTTCTCCGGGAAGCCAGGGGTCGACGCCGGGATTGGCCTTGACCAGCTCCAGATATCCCAGGGCCAGACGGTTGCCGATGGCCGCAAAGGTATCTTCGTAGCTGGTCTCATAGACCCGGAGTTCCCCCGCCAGATCGCCCTTGACGGGAAAGGTGGGAACACGAGGGCTTCGGTCGGGGGCTTCCGGATCACCGGCACTCTCGGCCCCGCCCGCCTTCTTCACAGGCTCTGCAGCCTGGAGTGCAGGGAACGCCAGAAGCTGGGCCAGGAGAAACACCGCTGAAAATCTCAACCACATAGATATAGTTCCGAAAGCATCATGGCACCCGGGTAATGACAGCAGGCACCGTCAGGAGTTCACGTAAGTCGCCCATACGGTAACGATGGCCAGCGCAACAAACAGAACGCTGGCGCCGATTCTCGCGGTGGCCAGAGGCAACCGTTCCATCAGCCAGCGCCCTGCCATGATAACCGGTATATTGGCCAGCAGCATCCCCACCGTGGTTCCCAGGATAACCCAGAAGGTTTCCGTGAACCGGGCAGCAAGAACGACAGTCGCCACCTGGGTCTTGTCGCCGATTTCCGCCAGGAAAAACATGATGGTGGTGGCCATAAAAGCACCCATGCCCAGAAATTTCGAATCCTCGCTGTCATCTTTGTCCGGGATCAGGAGCCAGAGTGCAATGGCCACGAAACTGGCGGCCAGTAGCCAGGCCAACCAGGCCTCGGGAATAAAGCTGGCAATCCAGGCACCAAGCCAGGCGGATAAGGCGTGATTGAGCACCGTGGCAACGAAGATGCCGAGGATGATCGGCAGGCGGGTAGCGTATCGGGCAACAAGAAAGAGCGATAACAGCTGGGTCTTGTCGCCAATTTCCGCTATGGCAACCGCAACCGTTGAGGCAAGGAATGCTTCCATGACAAAACTCCAGGGCGGAACGTCAGACATGAGACAGCCCACCTTCCGCCCTATGGAGGTGAAACTGCCTCAGGTCTTGCCAATTTCACCGTTGCAGTGGTGAAACATGGTAGCCATGGGGATTGGGCCCCAAGTGTGTTGACTACCATCCGCCCGTGGAACCGGGTTCGGAGGCTACTCCCCTGAAGAGATGTCGGCATATTAATGAATTCGGAACAGGGCCGCAACCAGGCGAAGGACTAGACCCGCATTTTCCATACCGGTATTGCGGCAACCGCGACAAATGCCGCCACCAGCCACCAGGCCGAATGAAAGGCGTTGATTGTCGGCATTCCGCCACTGTGCTCACCGAACTCGATGGTCAGTGCCACCAGATTCACACCGAATGCGCCACCGAGTTGGCGCATGAAATTCAGGGTGCTGGAACCGGCACCGAGTTCATGGGGTTCCAACGGATTCAGTGCGCCGGTGGACAGTGCCGGCAGCATAAAACCGATACCGATCCGGCCCAACACCGCCCACAGGGCCAGCCAGCCAAAGGCGAGCTCCAGATCCGAGAGGGCAAACAGTATCGCCGAAAGGGCAAAGACAGCAATGCCGAAGACCACCAGCTTGCGGGCACTCAGTGTGTCTGCCAGCCGACCCGCCAGGGGGAAAATCATGCCCAGGACCAGACCGGCAGGCAGCATCAGCAAGCCGGCTTGTGTGGCGGTAAACCCCAGGGCGGTCTGAACAAACAGAGGAATCAGATAGGTGGACCCGAATAACGCAAGGCCCAGTGCCATCGCGCCCAGGCAGGCAAAAACAAACACCGGTTTGCGCAACAGCGCCAGGTTCACCAGCGGGTGCCGGGCGCGCCGTTCCCGCACAACGAAGAGGGTAAGGATTGAGACCGCCAGCAGGGCCTCGGCCGCTATCCATGGCTGCTGCCCTTCCATGTGCTGCAACCGGTTCAGGGTATCGAGTGACAGCGAAATCGTCGCTCCCAGCAACAGCAGGCCGGGCAGATCAAAGCGGTAGGCAGCCGGCCGGGACACGGGAAGCGGGAGGAACCGCCATGCCATCAGGACGCCCGCCAGGGTAACCGGCGCCGGCGCAAACATCACGTAACGCCAGTGCAGCTGGTCAACCAGGAAACCACCGAGTACAGGCCCCAGAGCGGGCGCCAGAATCACGCCCATGCCATAGATGCCCATGGCCTGACCACGCCGGTCCCTGGGGAAAATACGGAACACCAGATACATCCCCATCGGTTGCATCAAGCCGGCCATCGCCCCCTGGCCAATCCGGGCAGCGATCAGTTGCTCTGCCGAACCGGCAAAGCCGCCGGCGAGCGATATCAGTGTGAAAAGAAACATGGCCGAGGCCAGGGTTTTGCGAACCCCGAAATGATCCAGCAGCCAGGAAGAGGCCAACATGGTCGTGGTCATGGCGGCGATGAAGCCGGTCGCCAACCAGTGCACCTGGCCCTGACGGATACCGAAGTCCACCATGATGTCGTGGAGCGCCACGTTGACCACCGTGGCGCTCAGAACTGTGGCCATGGTGCCGGTCACCACCGTGACCAGGGCCAGCCAACGCCAACGACTCCCGTAGCGGGCTTTCAGCCCCTCAACCGAGTTATCCGCCAAGGGTTACTTCTGCTTTTCGGCGTTTTCCAGAATTTTATGGAATACCCGGACGGTACACTCGATCTCGTCGTCGCTGATGCCCTCGAGCATCTCCTCACGAAGGACTTCTGCCCGCCCGGACAGATCATCCATAAAGGCACGGCCGGCATTGGTCAGGTGCAGGCGTCGGGCCCGGCGGTCGTTCGGGCAAGGCCGGCGCTCAATCAGTCCCTGCTGCTCCAGACTGTCCAGCAAGCGAACCAGGGTCGGATTTTCAATGGCCATCAGGCTGGCCAGTTCGCGCTGGGTCAGGCCTTCGCCGCCTTTTTCCAGATACACCATGGTGCTCCACCGTGCCTGGGTGACGCCAAGATCCTTCAGGCGTTCATCGAGCATTTTTCGCCAGCGGCGGGTAACCCGGGCTACCGCGAAAGGAAACTGGTCTCTCATAGGTTGTCACTCCGTTCAAAGTGGCCAGAGTCGAGCTTTCGGAAAGACGGCAATCGGCCAAAAAATCACATTATCGGAAAGTTACCAATAGTATGCTAACCATTGAGATAAAAACAGATATGAAAGCAAAAACAAAATCGGGGAAAACCGAGAGTAGCGTCAGCCGGCCTGACGCTGTTGCTCCTGCATCTCCTCCACCTCAGGAGACTCATGAAATTCTGTATTTCGGGGATCCAGCTCGGCAAGTACCGGCGATGCTTCCGGCATGGCCGGCACGAAGTGCTCCTGATCGCTCACCGCAACATCCTCGGTATGGCTGATCCGATAGCTGGTGATAACAGCCAGCACCAGCAGGACGCCGGCATTACCCAGGAACAGGCCTTTCGGACCCAGCAGATTGATCAGCTCGGCCATCACCACCGGGCCAATAACACTGCCAACACCGTAACTGAGCAGCAGGGTGGCACTGGCGGCAACAATACGCGTGTTCTCCATGCGATCATTGGTGATCGCCACCGCAATCGGATAGAGCGTGGCCGACAGACCGGTAAACAGCCCCACCAGCAACGTCAGCAACCAGAGGTTGGCTGGCCCCAGAACCCCGACACCGCCGGCGGCCGAGGCCGCAAACAGGGCAACCCAGAACATCACCCGACGGCGGTCAAAACGATCACACAGCCGGCCCAGGGGCCAGGCCAGCATCATGGCCGCGACAATGGCACTGGCCATGAAGGTGGAGGTCCTGGCCACGTCCAGCCCGACCAGCGTGGCATACACCGGCCCAAGCGCGTAAAAGCCGCCAATCATGATGCCGCAGATCAGGGCACCGGCAACACCCGTGAAGGATTCCCGGGCCAGGGTAAAAAAGGAAATACGCTGGACCTGTTCAATCACCGGCGCGTCCATACGAGTCATCGACAGCGGCACCAGGGCCAGTGCCAGCAGGATCGCAGCGATGGAGAACGGCATGAAATTGGCCGGGTCCCCGACATTGACGATCAGCTGGCCGCCGGCCGCGGAGAGGTAAAAAACAATCTGGTAGACCGCGAACAGCGCACCCCGGTTGGCATTGGTTGCACGGCTGGAGAACCAGCTCTCGATAACCACCAGCACACCGGCAACACTGAACCCGGAAAGCACCCGCAGGGCCGCCCAGAAAATTTCGGAAATGGCCATGGGATAGAGCAGAGCAGTCACCGCCGCAATCGCAGCAAACACCGCAAAGGCACGGATGTGGCCAACACGGCCGATGACCTGGTGAACATAGAGGGTGCCCAGGACAAAACCGATGGAGTAACAGACCAGAATCCAGCCGATGATATCCGGCGATACCGCTTCAATACTGAGACGGATACCCAGCAGGGTCATCAGGAACGCATTGCCGCTGACCAGCAGAATAATGCTCAGGATAAGGGCAGACAGGGAGGTGACCATTCGGGTCATTACAGCAACTCCGGGCGTAACAGGATGATTTTGTAGGAATGAGAGACAAAATAACAGCAAGCACCGGACTTTGCCGGCCGCGTATTAGAGCAGGAGCCTCACGCGAAACCACTAAGCACTTCCCGAAACCCGCTAATTGCGTCACAAAAAACCCCAAAGGCCGCTATAGTGCGGTTTAACAGAGTTTTACATTAATGTGCCGTAACAGACCCTGTGTGCCTGAGCAGGTAACATTAATACGAGCTATTCACTAGACCACGAGCGCCTGGTTATGAAAAAAACGGAATGGCCCATCCGCTGGGATCTTCTGCTTCGCTACCGATTGATTGAAACCATTGCCCTGTGGGAAGGTCGGTTGACCACCAACCACATCTGCCACAGCTTTGGTATCGGTCGTCAGCAGGCATCCAAGGACATCAATACCTATCTGCGCGAGCTGGCGCCCGGCAATCTGGTTTACGATCGCCACCTGAAAGGCTACGTTCCTGCCGCAAAATTCCGCCCGGTGGTTACCCGGGGGCTGGTCAACGAATACCTGGATCTGCTTGCCCGTCAGCAGAACCTGAGCAGCACCTTTGAGTCGCTCAATCTCGGCCTGCCCGACAGCGCTGTTGTTCAGGGACCGAACCGGGTAATCGCACCAGAAACCATGCGGGCCGTAGTGACTGCAACCCGGCAAGGCCGGCAGTTGAGGGCCAGCTACGCGTCCCTGAGCCGGCCGGAGGCCGTGGAAAGCATTCTGGAGCCACACACGCTGGTGTGTGCCGGCGATAGCTGGCACCTGCGGGCCTGGTGTAACTCCAACCGGGAATTCCGTGATTTTGCCCTGAGCCGCTTCCGCACCTCACCGGAAGCTCTGAGGAGCCGGGCAAAACACTCCCGCGAGCAGGACAGCGACTGGAACCGCGAGGTGACCCTGGTCGTTTCGCCGGATCAGCGTCTGACCGAGGCCCAGCAACAGATTATCGCCCGGGACTACGGCATGGAACACGGTCGGCTGGAAATCGACACCCGTGCCGCGCTGGCTCCATACGTGCTATCCCGGCTGGGCATCACCTTCGACAACCAGCATCCGGATCCACTGGTACAACAGCTTGAACTGATCAACCCGGACCAGCTCGGGTTCGGCAGCAAGCGTGAGCAGGCACTCAAAGCCGTTGCCGGCCTCTGCTAAACTGCCTGTGTGAGCGTCAGATCCCGGCTTTTCTCTCTGTTCTGGTTATTGATTCTGCTCCTGCCAGCTTCGGCCGCAGCGGCAGAGTCAGCCTGTGGCGAGCCCGCCACCGCCATTTCCGACGTGCAGGGCAGCGGCACGAGTTCTGCTCTGGCCGGCCAGACCGTGACGGTAGAAGGCATCCTGACCCAGGATTCCCGTTCCAGGGGCGGCTTTGGCGGCTTTTACCTGCAACAGGCGGACCACCAGACCGACAACAATCCGGCCACCTCCGAAGCACTTTTCGTTTACACCAACCGTAAAACCGGTACACCGGGCAGCGTTCTGCGAGTAAGTGGCGAGGTCAGGGAATTCCACGGGCTGACAGAGCTGGTGGCCGTGCGGAGCATCCAGCGCTGCGGCAAGGCTCAGCAACCGGCGCCGGTTGTTGTTGAGCTGCCCTGGTCATCGGACCCGGAGAGCCTGGAGAACATGAAGGTCACTTTCCGTCGTCCGCTGACGGTGGTGGATAACTATAACCTCGCGAAGTATGGCGAGCTGACTCTGGCGGCGTCGGATCAGGTGCAACCCACGGAATATCTGGCGCCGGGACGACCGGCCCATCAACTATCCGGCAGCCACCGACGCAACCGGGTATTGCTCGACGATAACCGGTCCCGGCGAGACCCCCGGCCCGTACCCTGGCCACCCGAGGGTCTCTCGGCCTCCACCACGGTGCGCGCCGGCGACCAGGTCGACCAGCTTACCGGGATCCTTGATTTCCGCTTCGACGCATGGCGGATCCAGCCGACCAGTGATCCCCGGTTCCTTGCCACCAATCCACGGAAACCGGCGCCATCCCGGCCAACGGGGATGCTTATCCGGGTAATGGCGCTGAATCTCGGCAACTATTTCAACGGCAATGGCCAGGGCGCCGGCTTTCCCGCCCCTCGGGGCGCCGAAACCCGTGCCGGATTCAGCCAGCAACGACAGCGCCTGATTCATACCCTGACGGCCCCAGACCCTGACATCCTGGCGGTCAGCGAACTGGAAAACGACGGCTACGGTCCCAACAGCGCAATTGCCGGACTGACCCGCGCTCTCGGCAATCGCTGGGACTTTGTCCGGACCCCTGGGGCCGACGGCGATGACGAGATCCGTACCGCCCTGCTGTACCGCAACGACCGGATAACGCCTGTTGGATCCGCCGCTCGCCTGACCGAGGGTGTCTTTCGATCCGCAGGCCGCCCGCCTCTGGCACAGGCGTTTCGCCGCATTGACGGTAATCAGACGGTGAAGATTGTCGTGCCACACCTGAAATCAAAATCCTGTCGCGGTGCCAGTGGCTCGGATCGGGACCAATCGGACGGACAAGGCTGCTACGCCAGCCGTCGGGTTGCCGAAGCCCAGGCGCTGGCCAACTGGCCGGGCGCGGCTTCGGCAGGTGCTGAGTCCGCCGGCACTCTTATTGTCGGCGATCTCAACAGCTACGCTCATGAGCAGCCGCTTTCCGTACTCTATCGCGCCAGCTTCACGAGCACGGTGCATCATTTTTATCCCTGTAGCCGTACCGACTGTCCCCATTACACCTATCGTTACAAGGGCGAAAAAGGCACGCTGGATTACGCCCTCGCCTCCGAACAACTCATGCCCCGGGTGCTTGGGGCTGAAGCCTGGCTGGTGAATGCGGATGAACCAAGGGCGATCGGTTATCAGGGCATCGAGCTGCCCGGCCAGCAAGGGCCCTGGCGATCTTCCGACCACAACCCGGTGATTGTCGACCTCAGACTCTGAGAAGGCCCAACGACGGTGGGGCCGATTGCCCGGCCGCCGGGACTGGTCGGCACTATGGCCAAGGCTCGGGGCAACTGTCCGGGTACACTGGCAGTCAGAGCCACCACCGGAAGGCATCAAACTGCCATGAGAATTCCCACAGCCAACCTCTGGCCCGCCGCACGGGTCGGGCAGCGTCTGCTGCTCCAGGCCCGCCGCCGGGACACTTTGATCGATGGTCACAAACTGGTTTACCTGGAACGCGGCAAACCGGGGCCAGACAGGCCGACACTGGTGCTGATCCACGGGTTTGCCGCCATGAAGGAAAACTGGGGGCTCTGGCTACAACGACTGCCCAGGCACTGGCATCTGCTGGTGCCGGATCTGCCCGGTTTCGGGGAAAGCGATTACCGGCCCGATGCCTGCTACCGTTACGAAACCCAGGCACAGCGGCTCGAGCAATGGCTTGCTGACCTGGATTCCGACAACCTTCATCTTGCCGGCAGTTCCATGGGCGGAGCGATTGCCGCAGTTCTGGCCCACACCCTGGCGCCACGGTCTGTGACCTTGTTGAACAGTGCCGGAATCCCCGAACACGAACAGGTGGACCTCCGTGCGCCGTTTCAATCCGACCGGGACGAGCTGCTGATTCCCCGGGACTGGAAAGGCGTTTACCGCATGTTCAACAGTGTCGGGACCGGCCAGCCCACCATGTCCGGGCTGGCCATGGCCGGTCTGCTGGGGCCGGATCTTCTCGGCCGCAGGGATGCCCTTGAGCATATCTTCCGGGACATGCTGGCCGATGCCCTGGCGCCGGCCCGCTATCTCGGCCCGGACACACCGCCGCTGCAGGTCCAGTGGGGCGACCGGGATGTGATCACTCCCAGCCGCTGCGTCAACTGGTTCCACACCGCCACGCCCCAGGCCGAAATTCACATGTTCCGGGGTGTCGGACACCTTCCAATGCTGGAAACACCCCGTCGCTCGGCCGCGGTTCTGGAAAGGTTTATCCGCCGCCACGAGGGCTGAGCGGCTAGAACCTCACCCGCACCATCAACCAATAATTGGCCTTTCGGGCCAATTATTGCGTCAGCGAAGTCATGGGGGAATGGCACGGGAGGCGCCATAATCGTCCAAACAACGCGTTCCGCGACATAACAAGAACAGAATCAGACGAGGAAATTCCATGCGCGCCTCCGTATCGACAGCCCAGGATCTGGGTATGCCGGCCATTTATCTGCATCTTCTGGCTGAGCTTCTGAGCACTATCGGTGTTGACGAGCAGGACCTTCTACGCCGGGTCGGCCTCGACCCGGCGCGCCTAAAATCGACCGATCTCCGGGTCAGCCAGCCCCAGGCCAGTGAATTTGTCACCCGGGCCATAATCGAGAGCGGCGAGCCGGGACTTGGCATTCTGCTTGCCCGGGAGCTGAAGCTACCGCTCCATGGCGCTCTCGGAACGGCGGTGATGAGCAGCCGCACCCTGGGTGACGCCATGGAGCTGATGACCCGGTACCTGACGCTTCGTGTTCCCCACCTGCAGGTGAGCAAGCAGGAGAATGGCAGCCTCGTCTGGTATCAGGTGGACTGCGATGTCGATCTCGGGCCGCTGCATGGCTTTATCATGGACGCCATGCTGTTCGGGTGTGTCTCGATGGGAGCACAGCTGACCGGTTCGGTGGTTGATGGCCTACGGATCCTTCGCCGCGGTCCGGAACCTGCCTATTTTCACCGGTTCCGCTCGCAGATCCCGGTGCCGGTAGAGTTCGGTGCCACTGACAATGCCCTGGTCATTCCCTTTGCCCGCCTGGATCTGCCGGTGCGCTTCACCGACGACCAGCTGGCCGCCTCTTCCCGGGCCCAATGCGAAGAGGCGCTTCGACAACTGACCGAAGATGCGGGATTTGCCTGCCGGGTTCGGCGGGTGATTGAAACCAGCCATCCCTTTCCCCCAAAACTCGCCCGGGTTGCCGGCACCCTGTTTCTCTCCGAGCGGACGCTTAAACGTCGGCTGCAGGAGGAAGAGGCCAGTTTCCAGCATCTGGTGGATCAGGTTCGACTGGAGCGGGCAGGCGATCTGCTTCGAAACACCCCCATGAACCTGAGCCAGATTGCCGATGCCCTGGGTTACGCGGATGCAGCGAACTTTACCCGGGCTTTCAAGCGCTGGACCGATACCAGTCCCAGCCAGTACCGGGCCGAATCAAAGACGCCCGGCTCAAACCCGGGCTCAGCAGACCAGCGACTGGCTGTCGGTCAGGCTCTTGGCGTCACACCGTAGGCCCGTGAGCAACCGGGGCGGGACGCCCGTCAGTCAATGCCGATAATCTTGTGCATTTGCAGGGTCAGGCGCCATTGCGGGTGGGCCAGACAGTAATCTGTGGCAAGGCGTGTATTGCTTTGCTTGACGCCATCAACACCACCCTCCGGCGCCGACGGCGATGCCATCGGCGACAGAAAATAATGACTGGCGCGAATTCCCAGGAACTGCTCCGGCATTGCCAGCGGCTGCGGGTACACCAGTTTCAGCTCGTCACAGGCATCGATTACCACCGGTGCATCCGCCTTCGGGCTGACACACAGCCAGTCAATGCCGTCAGGGGCTGGCAGGGTGCCGTTGGTTTCCACACCGACTTCAAAACCCTCCCGGTGAAACGCCTCAATCAGGGCGGTATCCAGCTGGAGCAAGGGCTCGCCGCCGGTACAGACGACGTAGGGTTTGCCGGGCGCATCAGGCCAGAGAGCGCGGATATGGCGAGCCAGGGCTTCGGCGGTTTCAAACCGGCCGCCATTCTGGCCATCAGTACCCACAAAATCAGTGTCACAGAAGGTGCAGACGGCACTGGCGCGATCCTTCTCACGCCCGGTCCACAGATTGCACTTGCTGAACCGGCAGAAGACGGCGGCCCGACCGGCCTGCGCGCCCTCACCCTGCAGGGTGTAAAAGGCTTCCTTGACCCGGTACATCAATGGCCTTCCTCATACTCAAGGGGATCGGCAACACCATTGGCGGCAAACGCCTCAAGGCGCTCGACACAGGAACCGCAACGGCCACAGGCCCGGGTTCGTCCGTTGTAACAGGTCCAGGTCTGTGAATAATCCAGCCCCAGTCGAAGGCCTTCAGCGAGGATCTGGCCCTTGTCCATCGACATGAACGGCGCTTCAATGGCCACTGGTTCATAATTGGCCACGCGGCAGACTGCATCCATTTTTGTGACGAAATCCGGACGACAATCCGGATAGATGGCATGGTCTCCACCATGGGCTCCATACCACACCGATCCACCGCCGAGTGTCACCGCGTAGCCGGTCGCCAGGGACAGAAGGATCATATTGCGGTTGGGGACCACTGTGGCCTTCATGCTGTCCTCTTCATAGTGGCCTTCCGGCACCTCCAGATCCGAGGTCAGGGCCGATCCGGACATCACCTCACCCATGGCCCGGATATCAATCACCTTGTGGGGAATGCCGTGGCTCTCACACACCAGGCGGGCTGACTCCAGTTCCCGCACATGCCGCTGGCCATAATCGAAGGACAGGGCATGCACCTCGTGGCCCTGATTGCGGGCCAGATGCAGCAGGGTGAAGGAGTCCATGCCTCCGGAATAGATTACAACCACGGTATCTGTCATTCGGGCTCCCCGTATGGTGCGATTCAAGTTCAGCTGGTTTACTGTCGCGCCCGTGACCGGTTGCTGTCATCGGGCTTTTACAATGAATGGACATATTGTAACAGTGCAGGCACAGGTTGGGTTCGCGTCTCGGATAAGGGGCGGGTAAACTCAGCTAAAAACAACTCATCATCTACACTGACTAAATGACTGATATCCGACCGGCATTCATCGATTTCGAGGCATCCAGCCTTGATCTGATCGCAAGCTACCCGATTGAGGTAGGTATCTGTATGCCGGACGGCACCCTGCACAGTTGGCTGATCAGCCCACACGTCCTGTGGCAGGACTGGTCAGAAAGTGCCGAACAGATTCACGGAATTACCCGTCCGACCCTTGAGGCGGAGGGCATTGCTGTCGGCGAAGTAGCCCATGCCCTGAATGAACTGCTCCCGGACCAGGTATTCTGCGATGCCTGGACGTTCGACAGCTTCTGGCTCCACCGGTTATTCAGGGCCGCCGGGGTCAGACCGGCTTTTCAGCTCGAGTCTATTTCAGCCCTTCTGGATTCACAGCAGGTCAGGCATTGGTCCGCCATGCGCCAGCAGGTAATCGCCGAGCTGGGTCTGCCAGTACACCGGGCCGCCAATGATGCCCTGATTCTTCACAAAACCTGGGAGCGTATTGCCGCGGGAGAAAACACAGCGCGGCCATTGGCAAGCCACAGCGGTCAGGCCTGACCCGCCGTTCGGCAATATCAGTGTCTGGCGCGTACGGCACGCAAAGCGATGACTTCCAGGCCATCACGCAGAGTGTTTAGCGTCCAGTAAGTCACCAGCGCCATCAGGCCGGCCCCGGCCACCGTAAATACAAAGCTGTCGCCTACCACCTGATGCTGTGCTGCCAGCAGATAAACACCCAGTGCAACAATCAGGGCGATTTCGATCAATACATGGAAATGGAACTTCCTGGTTACAGATCCGGCTTCGTCGGGCATTTTGCTAGGTTTCAACCTCTGATATGTCTGTTGGAGTAAATGAAAGGTTAGGATGCAAATTATCGCGAAGATAGAACCGGAGATCTGTACGAAGTAGTGGCTACGAGGTTTCCACTACGCAAAAAAAACGCAGCCATAAAGGCTGCGTAGAAAGGAGAGATCCATCGACTGCCTGGCGCGGCAGGCAGCCGGGATTGCACAACGTAAAACACGTGACGCTGCAAATTATGCCTACCGCCCCACGGGTCGTCTGTAGGGGTTTGCCGAAGATGCCGGCCTATTGCAAACGGCCGGTTAGCCTATACACTGGTAGCTGAACCGAAACACAAGAGCCGGTATGACCAGAATGATTCCACAGTTCAGTGCTTATACAGCAGCAGGTTGCCACGCAGGGCAGTCTGTTCGCGCGATGGTGAAAGACATCTAACGGCTTTCGGTCAGTCCCGGGAGCCTTTGCAGCGACCGGGTCAGCTTCTCCGCAAAACCCCGGTTGCTCTCGGCGCCGGGGTTTTGTTTTTGCAGCCGCAAAACGACAAGGAGAACATCATGAAAAGACATCCGACAACTCGAGCAGCGAATCAACCCATGAACAGCCGTCAAGGGCCGATCAAACGCCCGGAAAAGCTGCCACTGCTGGATGCGATCTGTAAGAAACTGAATCAGCGCGTCAATCTGGACGACGAGCAGCGGGTGCTGGGTGTGTATGAACGGGGCTGGATCTTCAAAGGCGTTCTGGGCAACCTGAACGATGCCGAGGCGAGGTACGTGAGGGCGCTCGCGACCCGCTACAATTCCTGGATTGCACGACAGGTCGCCTGATCCTCCTGTTGCCTGTCTGAACCGGTCAGTGGCGCCGGTTCAGACCCTGCATCATGGCCATGTCACCACCGTGGACCATGGCGTAGTTGTTCACCACATCATGAATCTTTTCCTGGGAGTAGGGCTTCACCACGTAACCATTGGCGCCTGCGCTGATGGCACGCTGAATACTTTCAATGGAATCGTCGGCCGTCACCAGCACGATATGCTGCTCCTCCCTGACCCGTTTGAACTCCAGCATCAGTTCGTGGCCATCGCCGTCGGGCAGCCCCAGATCCAGCAGAATGATCTGAAACTCCTGGGCATCGAACTCTGCCCTGGCCGAGGCTGCGTCCACGCATTCGACCACCTGTGTTGCGCCGGCGTTATAGAGCATGTTTACCAGTCGCTCCCTCATCACCGGCTCATCTTCCACTACCAGCACTCTTAGATCCGTCATGGGTTGCTCCTGTCAAGCTGATGGTCGTTGCCTGGGTGCCGGGGCAGATCCAGCGGCGCGGGACGGGGCTGATCCGGCTCGACCGGATCCGAACGGAAATTCGTGTCCTGCAGGTCTCCCAGGGATTGTCCGGTGTCGTTTCGGGTCAGAATATTACTGATACTCACCGCCGTTGTGTATAGCGAGACCGCGATGATCAGGAGAATCGGCTGAACAAAGCTCACAAACCCGGGCACATCCGGACTTCCCAGTATACTCAGTATCAGGATGATTGCCGGGCCAAGTACGACAAAAAGTGTCAGCGCTATAAAGAAAACGATGCGTTCCTTGTAGCGTCCCAGATCCCGGTTGGTCACCAGCCCGAGTACGAACTTGCCAATGGCCAGGCCGGCCAGAATGGCAGCCGCAATACTCAGATCCGGGCGCAGCAGGGTTTCGTACAGCCGGCCTTCCCACAGTCGCTGCATACCAATGATCAGAAAGGGAAACAGAACGAACAGAATGTCCGCATAGGTCCCGTACATCATACTCAGGGAATGGTGTTCTCGACGTTCCGGCAAATCACTCATTGCGTTGTTCCTGTTGGTTGCTCAAGGGGCCCATCAACCCGGGGCCTCGGAAGCGGACAAAGCCCGATCTATCATTTCACCAAGCCCCGCCAGTTCACTGCGAACCCGATCCCAGTCCGGGTCGGCGACTTTCAGAAGGGCTTCAAGCCGGCCGGCCTGTCGGGTCATCAGGGGATACCCCATGGCCCCGGCGGTGCCCTTGATCTGGTGGGCTTCGGTTCTTATAACCTCCGGATCGGCATGCGCCAGCGCGTCGCCCATCCTTTGTTGCCGCCCCGGCAGACTGTCCAGAAAACGGCCGACCAGATCGGCGATCTCGGCCTCCTCGTCGGCCGTGGTATCAGAAGCCGAACCGGGGCCCAGCAACCGGTCAAGCATGGCGCGCAGATGCGACTGATCGATTGGCTTGTTCAGGACCCCGTCACAGCCCGCCTCGATAAGGGCATCGGTTTCCTGCTGGTCACCGGCCGTAAAGGCGATCACGGGTCGCCGGAACCCGGCCTGGCGCAGCAGCCGGGTGGCGGAGACGCCGTCCATCCCCGGCATGTGCCGGTCCATCAGGACCAGATGAACGGTGTCTGCCAGCGCCGTGCGGACCGCCTCCTCACCGCCGGTAACCGCCACGACCTCCAGGCCCTCACGCCGTAGCATGCGTTCCACCAACTGGCGGTTCTCCTCGTTGTCTTCGGCCACCAGCACCTTACCCTGGTAGCGTGCCACCGAACGCTGAGGGCTGTCCGGACTCACCACCAGGTACCGTGCCAGGGTTTCGAAAAACCGCTGTTTGTCGATGGGCTTGGCCAGGTGCTCATTGCAGCCCGCCAGCCGGTAATCGGCAATGTCTTCAGACATCACATTGGCGGTAAGGGCAATGACCGGTGTGTTCACTCCGGCCTCACGCAATGCCGCCGTGGCATCACGGCCATTCATGACCGGCATCTGGATATCCATGAGAATCAGGTCAAACGGTTCCCGTATCGCCAGCTCCAGGGCTTCTGCGCCATTGCCCACATGCACCAGCTCGGCACCGGTCCGTGACACCAGCAGGGACACCAGACGCCGGTTGACCTCGTTGTCTTCGGCACACAGGATCCGGCCCGACAGTCTCGGTGCCACCACCATGGGTATGGTTCTGCGCCGCTGGCTCAGTTCCGAGGCATCGCGCAGGAAATGCACCTGCGCCAGCGACCCGGTACGGATCGAAAGCTCAAATTCACTGCCCTCGCCGTAGGTACTGTTGACCCGGATATTGCCCCCAAGCATTTCCGCCAGCCGCCGGGAAATGCTGAGCCCGAGCCCGGTACCGCCGTACTGCCTGGAAATGGCCGCGCTGCCCTGGGCAAAGGGATCAAACAGTCGCCCCAGCTGTTCCGGCTTCATACCAATGCCGGTATCCACAACCCGGGCCACCAGCAATTCCTGCTCACGATCACATCGGATAACCAGGGATATCGAGCCTTTTTCCGTAAATTTCAGGGCGTTTCCGCACAGATTTATAACAATCTGCCGCAACCGAGTGGGGTCCGTCAGGATCTGTTCGGGCAAGGGGTATTCGCAGATAATGCTGAAATCCAGGCCCTTTTCCCGGGCCCGGGGGGCAAAGAAGGCCCGTATTTCGTCCAGTAACTCCGGCAGATTGACCGAGACGATATCAACATCCAGTTTGTTGGCGTCGATCTTTGAGTGATCAAGAATATCATTGACCAGATCCAGCAGGTGTCGCCCGCTGCGCACCACCGTCTCGGCACTGCTGCGCTTTTCCGGTTCGCTCAGATCCGGGTCCAGCAAGGTTTCACCATAGCCGATGATCGCCGCCAGCGGTGTGCGGATTTCATGGCTCATATTGGCCAGGAACTGGCTTTTCGCTTCGGCCGAGTTACGGGCGAGTTCCTTCTCAAGCCGTTCCTGCTCGCGCTCCCGTTCAATCCGCTGCCGGTTGTGGCTTTCGGTCGCATCAATACAGGTCCCCTCCAGGTGGGTGGCTTCGCCCTCAGCGTCATAAACTGTGTGCAACGAGATGGTCGCCCAGCGCTCGTCCCCGTCCCGGGTCAGATACCGTGCTTCAATGCCTTTCACCGTACCCCTTGCCTCCAGCTGCTCAACCACCAGCCGGCGCAGGCGGTCATCGGCAATGCAGGTTTCCAGTACGTCCGGACTGCGCTTGAGCAGTTCTCGGCTGCTGTTATAGCCCAGCAATCGGGCCATGGCTGGATTGGCGGTCACGAAACGCCGGTCCGGAGACATCTGGAAGACCCCTTCAATGGCGTTATCAAAAAGCGACTGGTAACGCTGCAGGTTCGACAGCGCGCGCTGGCTCCACCCCAGGGCCTCGCCCTGGACCTGTTTGATCCGGTCCGCCAGCGCAAATGAAAACAGGATGATCTGGGCGGTCAGACCGAACTGGGGTGAATAGGCGGTGAAGGTATTCAGCGGCAGCAGACCCATGACAGTTAGGGCATAGACCCCGAACCCGACCAGCGCCAGAGTCCAGGCAAAGAAGTAGGCCCGGGCCGCGGGGTTGTAGTAGCGCCAGGACAGATAACTGACAATGATCATGATCAGGCTGAGGAGGATCGAGCCGACAACAATCCACTCCATGGCCACGTGATAGGGCAGGAACAGCGAAAGCACAAAGGTGGCCACGACCGAATAGAGGCAGAGCCGGATTACCTGATCAAGGTCGGCCGACCGCTCCCGGGTTTCCAGCAATGAGCGCGCCATCAGCAGCCCCCAGAACCAGGTCAGAATGATCTGGAAATGCAGGAACTGCTTGTCGAACAACGCCGGGCGACTGTCCAGCAACTGGATGCCGTGGACCTGTTCGGTGAAGATGAAAATGGTGGCGGACACCAGATAGAGCACATAATAGATATTGCTGCGCTCACGAACCGAGACGGCGACAAACAGGTTATAGGCCAGGATCGCCAGTACCGCCCCCAGTAGGACCCCCCGGACCAGTTCATCGACCGATACCTTTTCAATGTAGCTGTCCGGGTGCCACAGACTGATTGGCAATCGGAAAGTATTGGTGTTGATGACCCTCAGGTAGACTCGGTTCAGGGTATCCGGCGCCAGGGACAGCCGGAAGGTCGGATTGGGGACCGCCAGATCCCGCTCGGCCCAGTTATCCTCGTACCCTGCCCGCCGCTGCTCAACCACAGTGCCATCGCGGACCATGAAAAGAGCGACCTCATCCACCAGCGGCAATGCCAGTTCCAGAATCCAGTCGGTCTGGTCCGTCTTGCTGGGGGTGATCAGATCAAGGCGAACCCAGTAGGCAGATTCGGTATAGCCAAAGTTCAGCACACCCCCCTCATGAAGGGTAAATGCACCAGAATCCCGATTCCGGACCTCCTCCAGGGTGAAGGTCTGTTCCGGATCCTCCAGATACCAGATGCAACCACCAAGGTTCCGAACACTCTCCGTGCCGCTTTGCAGAACAATTCTGCCATCACGGCAGGGGTCCGCCGCACTGGCGGTCATCGGGACCATGCCCGTGGCCAGTAACAGCAGGACCATCAGCGAACATGTCACCGCCGGGGGCGCCAATTTCAGCCGTTGCCGCAAAATGTGATCTCCGCGAGGGTAGATGCCGGTTTTATGTTTTATTGTCAGTAGCCGCGCCGGGATACCAGCCCGGTGGTTCACTTTAGCCGTTTACGCCGTTTTTCGCATCCCGGGGCCTTCTGAAATGAGACATTCCTGCATGTTCGCCGCTATTGCCGTTATGACCGCATTCATGGTCGGCTGTGGCCCAGACGAGTCGGAGGACAGCCGCGCCCTGAACCCGGCCGCCGATGTCGATTGGTCGCTAGAATCCTTTCGTCTGAGTGATACCAAAGGCCTGGACTCTGTCCTTCAATATACGGCGTTCAATGACTTCTACCGCGGCCTAAAACCCCGGGAAACAGGCGCGGACAAGGGTAGCGCACAGGCTGTCCGGCAACATCTGGATGCCTTTCTGGGAGCCGAACGAGCTGACGATGATGCTCAATACATTAGCGTACGTAACCCACTTGACCTTCTGAATGAGGTCATCCGCAGGGGCGAAGTTGATAACTTTAACGCAGGGCGTCGCCTCATGAGAGACAGTATCGTCAAGGATGAGCCGGCCAGATATAACACGCCGATTAATGATGCACTGATACGCTTTACAGAGGCTGAAAGCGCCGAATCAACACCCATTGAGGACCGGACCTGGGTCTATGTGATGCTCGACTGGACATATAATGCCGAAATGAACAAAGTGTTTCGCGCCACCCAGTTCGTGGCCCAGTCACCGAACCCTCAATCTGAAACCCCTCCCGAAGTGGCAAGCGCAGCATGGAGCGGACGTTATAGCGCCGAAACCTTCGGAACAGCGGGTTTCAACCAACCAGAATTCTCTGCCACCAGTTTCACTGGACGAACCATGGGCAACGTGGAATTACTCCAGGAATTCGTTGGAACCCAGCGCGATACGTTGACCCTGACCAACGCATCCGATATCACAATAAACGGAACGGAGCCGGACTGCGTCCGAGTGGTGTTGAACTATAGCGAATCACAGGCCCGAATTTTCCTGTCTGCCGGCGAGCCGGCGACTCTCGAACAGAACGGGACCCGAGAGCCCAATCCCCGTCATTGCGGTAATCAACAGAATGGCGATGAAGCCGTGAAATATCTGACTGTAACCATTACCGGCCGTCAGTAGGAACGGTCGTTAAGATCCCAGTTCTTCAGGAAACCTTTCTTTCGATCAATCATCCGCTCGTACGTGGAGATCATGAAGGCGGCGTGGGGAGCTTTGACCAGTCGCAGAGTTTCGATCCGGCGTTCGAGGCGCTCAACTTCGGAGCGCACCTGCTGGTGCACGTGGCTTCGAACACTGTCGTGATGGTCCAGTTTGACCTCGCGCGAGGCCGGCTGGTGGCGGGGTAGTGTGGGCTTGTCCATTCGGCTTCTCGTCCATTGAGTCGTGAAAGTTCCTTTGTCCCGGATTCAAGTTTGCCGAACTGTCGGACAGACTGCAATAAAAATGAATAGAGCTTCATTTTTATTTCGCCACTGGCAGAACCCGCTTTCAATTCACACGACCAAAGCCCTGCTATAGTTCCACTTGGACCCGACATTCCCTACCCCTACAGGAGCTACCATGACCCAGACATCCGTGGCGGATACCCTGCGAGAATACTCGTCGCTGCTGGAACTGCTGGATGACGCCTACTGGGAAGCCAGCACCATCCACCACAAGGACATGCTGTACGACATCATCAGCATCCTCAGTCAGGAAGTGGCCGAGATCAACAAACTCAGCATACAGGACCACCACTATCCCTACGAAGTCATTACCGAGGGTATCCGACGGGTGGTCCCGAAGCTGGAGCGGCTGGATGAGAACCGGGAAGACGTGATCCAGCGGACCCAGACACTGACGGATTTCCGCGACATACTGTCATCCGTGCTGGGCATTCTCGAAGCGCAATTGCAGACCCTTTAAAGCAGCCGCCTCAGGCGGCGATCATCGGTCGCCGGTGTTCGGGAATCAGCGGGAAGCGGTTGCAGACGGTGTAGACGAACTTCGCCAGCGCCGGAAGATGATGGCCTACGATCGGAAAGCCGGTGTTGAGCAGGCTGACTGAAATATCCCGGGCGGCATCGGCCCAGCACAACTTGTTGATCAGCCCGACATGACCAAAGGCGTGGCGGCTGTACTGGCCCCACAGACCCACCGGATTTCCGCCCAGCATCATGCCGGCGCTGAAACGCATGGGAACCATCATGGTACGGTCGATCTGAAGCGAACCAAACTGCTGGATAGCTCGGCGAATGGTGAGTTCACTGCAGATGCGCCGGCCATTCCAGAGCCCACCGTTCAGCATCATCTGGAAAAACCGGCTCATTTCTTCCGCGGTTCCGCACAGGTTACCCGCCGGAATCACCGCCTCCTGGAAACGCGGGTCGTTGGTGACTCGTTCCACTGTCCGGATATCCCCGCCCAGCGCCCGGTTAACCACCCAGGAAACGGGAAATCGGGGCGTCGGCCCGGTGGCGTAATTGCTCGCCAGGTCGGTCAGGTGTTCAGGGGCAATCCCGTAGGTAAACCATTTCATACCCATGGGCTGGCGCAGATGCCGGTCAAGGTACTTTTCAATGCTGTCGCCGGTGACACTTTCAAGCACCCGCTGCAGCACGAAACCACCGGTGATGGCATGGTAGGCAACCTTGGCACCGTCGACTTCCACCGGTCGGGCGGCACAGAGCAGGCGCCAGATTTCGTCGCTGTCCCATAACACATCTATGGGTGTTTCCCGGGGAATGGCCGGGATACCGCCCCGGTGGGAGAGGATCTGATGGACTGTAATGGTGCGCTTGCCGCCGCTGGCAAACTCCGGGCAATAGTAGGACACCGGATCCATCAGGTTAACCAGTCCCTGTTCCGCAAGCATATGGATCAGCAGGGCGGTTACCGCCTTGGAGGCGGAAAAATAGCAGACCGGCGTATCGGTAGTCATCGGAACCCGGACCGCATCCGGGGGATCCTGGGGACCATTGCCGCTGGCATGGCCAATGGCCCGGTGCAGAACCTGCTCGCCCCGGTGGCGGACCGAAATCTGGATGCCGGGATGCACACCGGTCCGGTAAAGCCCCTGCACACTGCGCCAGACAGCCTCGACGGTTTCTTCACTAACACCGGCGGCCGCGGGATTTTCACCGGCCGCATCCCGGAAGGTAACTGTGTCCAGGTCCTCCGGAATCTGGCAGGTGTGGAGTGCACGGCGGGCAAGTCGATTCATTGAGTCAAACCTTTATCATGATTCGTTACGGACCTGGTCGTGGAGGTGTGCCATGGCCACACAGTTACGGCCGCGCTCCTTGGCCAGATACATGGCCTTGTCGGCGGCAGCACACAGCGCCACGGCATTCTGCCCATGTTCAGGATACACCGCCACACCGACACTGATGGTCAGGGACACGGTTTTTCCCTCGCCCAGGGGCTGGGGCTGCTCCGCGACCTTGCGACGCAGGCGCTCGGCCGTATCCCGGGCTTCATCCAGGGCCATTTCCGGCAATACAATCACAAATTCTTCGCCACCGAACCGGCCGACGAAGTCGACACTGCGGACGCTGCCGAGCAGCAGGCGACTGATGGAACGAAGGACCGAATCACCGGCGGCGTGGCCATAGGTATCGTTGATGTTCTTGAAATGATCGAAATCGATCCAGAGCACCGCCATCGGCCGCTGATAACGCCGGGCGCGCTCCACCTCTTCCTCCAGAACTTTCGACATTTCCCGGCGGTTGAAGAGGCCGGTCAATGGGTCCCGGGTCGCCATTTCCTCCAGCTCGTTTTCCAGCTCCTTACGATCCGATATGTCCAGGACAATGCCTTCAAGCACCTGCGTTCCGTCATCTTCCTCAACACCCCGGCCCCGTTCCCAGACCCAGATCCGGCGACCATCCTTGCGAGTCAGAGCATATTCCAGTGAAAAGGACTGGTCATTGGCCAGAGCGACCTTCACTTCGCCAAATATTCGTTCGCCGTCCTCATCATCTATCAGGCTGGCATAACTGGTCACCCGATTCTCAATCAGCTCCTCCGGCTCATAGCCGGTCAACCGGGCACAGCCCCTGGAGACAAACAGCATGGTCCAATGGGGATCGTATCGGCAACGATAAGCCATGCCGGGAAGGTTATCCATCAACACCTGAAGCTGGCGCTCCCGCTTGCGCAACGCCTGGCGCTGGCCGAGCTGCAGAGTCAACAGGGCGCGGTCTTTGGCAAGCTGGCGAAGAAGCACAAAAAACAAAACCAGCCCGGTGGTAAGGACAAAAAGCAGGCCCTTCCAGGTCTGAACGACGGACAACGTATGGGGGTCCGGAAACCAGGCCTCGGCGGCTGAATCAGAGAAGGCGATCCAGGCAAAGCCCGCGATCAGATAGACCAGAGCCGCCCAGCCGGCTCGACGAAGAGGCGTCTGGTTGTCAGTCAATTTGCTCATTCCCTGATGCTTCGCCCGTGCAGGCTCCCGGAAGTGACAGCCGTGATTGCATGAATACCCATAATGTACGAAAAATAGTCATAACGGGGCCTTAAGTCGAGCGCCAAATGTCATCCCTGGTAAAATCCTCTCGCCCGAACCCGCTTGACGGGGCTGCATTGGTTGTTGCCCACGAGCTTAACTGATTTAATTCCCGGGACGTGACATTGCCAAGGAGCAGACCATGACGCCGGGCATTGATGCTGCGCGCAAGGCCAGGGTGGCCCATACCATTCATGAGTACCACCACGACCCCACCAGCGCCAACTACGGTACCGAAGCCGCTGAAAAGATGGCGGTCGATCCTGCCCGGGTGTTCAAGACTCTGGTCGTAGCGGTTGACGGAAAGCAACTGGCCGTTGGCGTGATCCCGGTGACCACAACACTGAGCATGAAGCTGATTGCCAGGGCCGCCAACGGTAAAAAGGCCGCCATGGCCGACAAACAAGCGGTCCAGCGCAGCACCGGCTACGTTCTGGGTGGCGTAAGCCCCCTGGGTCAGAAGCGCAAACTCACAACCGTGATTGACGACTCCGCCCGCAACTTCGAGACCATCTTCGTCAGCGCCGGCCGACGGGGGCTGGAAATCGAGCTGGCGCCTGACGACCTTGCCGAACTCACCGGCGCTGCCTTTGCCAACCTCGGGCAAGACTGACCTATGTCCAATGCTGTAGATCTGTTACTGATTGGCAGCATCATGCTGGTTGCACTGGCTGCCCATTTCGTCGGTCAGCGCCTGCACGTACCAAGGATCACTCTGCTAATCCTTGTGGGCGCCATCACAGGCCCCCAGATGCTGGACCTTGTGCCAGCCGCAACCAGTGCCAACTTCAGTCTGGTGACCGAGCTGACCCTCGCCATGGTCGGTTTTCTGCTCGGGGAACGGATGTCCTTTCGGGATCTGCGCCAGGGCCGTCAGGCCATCATTGTCAGCCTCGCAGTCACTCTGGTAACCGCCCTGGTGATCTTTCTGGCGGTGTGGCTGGTAACCGGGAACCTTGCCGCCTCCTTGCTGCTGGCGGCGATCGCCACTGCCACCGACCCGGCTGCCACCCTGGATGTCATAAAAGAGACTGAGTCCCGGGGACCACTAACCCGGCTGGTGGCCCAGGTCGTTGCCATCGATGATGCCTGGGGAGCCATCCTGTTCAGCATCCTGCTGGTGTTTGCCGGACTGCTCTCAGGCAACGGCGTCAGTGTCATGGCGACGCTCGGCCATGGCGTATGGGAGGTCGTGGGCTCCATCATCCTCGGTGTACTCCTGGGTCTGCCCATGGCCTGGCTCACTGGCCGGATTCGACCCGGGGAACCCATGCTGCTGGAGTCGGCGGGTTTTGTCTTTCTCGCGGCGGGTACCGCTGGCGCCCTGAACCTCTCGTACCTGCTTACCTGCATGGCGCTGGGCGTCACCGTCGCCAACGCTGCCCGACACCACATGCGCCCGTTCCGCTCCATCGAAGGCATATCGGATCCCTTTCTGGCGCTGTTCTTTTTCCTGGCCGGCTTCAGCCTGGACTGGTCCCTGCTCCCGACTCTCGGGCTGCTGGGCGGCGTCTATGTGCTGGCGCGAATCGCCGGCCGCCTGCTTGGCGGTTACACCGGCGGGGTTCTGGCCGGGTCGGCACGGGAAATTCGGTATCGCAATGGCGCCTGCCTGTTGCCCCAGGCCGGTGTTGCCATGGGGTTGGCACTGGTGGCCACCGCCAGGATGCCGGAGCTGACTTTCCTGCTGCCACTGGTGGTCGGGTCCACGGTGATCTTTGAAATCATTGGCCCTCCGATAGCCATGTACCAATTGCGCCGCGCCGGCGAGACCGGTAAAGGGAGTGAGGAATCAGTCGACGACGGCTGAGCCTACCCAGCAAGCAAAAAACCCGGAAAGCCAGGGGCCTTCCGGGTTTTTTTTCCGACAGACCGGAGCATTCACCCCGGCCGGCTTAACCAGGCATTACTTTACAGACGCACGGGCGTCCTCAAGAATCCTGTTGAGCGTTTCACTCGGCTGCATGATTTCGCAGACCTTCTCCATCGGCGGGTGGTAATAACCACCGATATCCGCCGGATGCCCCTGAACCACGGTCATCTCTTCCAGGATCTTGTCCTTGTTCTCTTCCAGCTGTTTGGACAACTTGGTGAAGAATTCCTTCAGCTCCTTGTCGCTGTCCTGGTTGGCCAGCTCTTCCGCCCAGTAACGGGCAAGGTGGAAGTGGGAACCACGGTTGTCCAGTTCACCAGTCACGCGGGACGGAGACTGGTTGTTCTCAAGCAGGCGCTCGGTCGCCTTGTCCAGGGTCTGACCCAGCAGGCGCGCACGCTCGTTGTTCTGCTTCTCGCCCAGCTCGTCCAGGGACACTGCTGTGGCCAGGAATTCACCCAGGGAGTCCCAGCGCAGGTGGTTTTCCTGAATCAGCTGCTGTACGTGCTTGGGCGCAGAACCGCCGGCACCGGTCTCATACAGGCCACCGCCGTTAAGCAGCGGAACGATGGACAGCATCTTGGCGCTGGTACCCAGTTCCAGAATCGGGAACAGGTCTGTGAGGTAGTCACGCAGCACGTTGCCGGTCACGGAGATGGTGTCCAGGCCACGGATCAGACGCTCCATGGTCCAGCGGATCGCGCGAACCGGGGACATGATGCGGATATCCAGACCTTCGGTATCGTGCTCCTTCAGGTACGTCTCGACCTTCTTGATCAGCTGGGCGTCGTGGGCACGCTCATCGTCCAGCCAGAATACCGCCGGCATGCCGGTGGCACGGGCGCGGTTGACCGCCAGCTTGACCCAGTCGCGGATCGGCAGGTCCTTGGTCTGGCAGGCGCGCCAGATGTCGCCTTTCTCGACGTTATGCTCGGTCAGCACGGTGCCGTCTTCAGCAACAACGCGAACAACACCGTCTTCCTTGATTTCAAAGGTCTTGTCGTGGGAGCCGTACTCTTCCGCTTTCTGCGCCATAAGACCGACGTTCGGCACGGTCCCCATGGTGGTGGGATCAAACGCGCCGTGGGTCTTACAGAAGTTGATCACTTCCTGGTAGATGGTGGCGTAGGTGGACTCCGGCATCACTGCCTTGGTGTCCTTGAGCTTGTTGTCCCGGGCCCACATCTTGCCGGAGTTACGGATCATGGCCGGCATGGAGGCATCAACAATCACGTCGCTCGGCACGTGCAGGTTGGTGATACCCTTGACCGAGTCCACCATGGCAATTTCCGGGCGGTGCTCGTAGCAGGCGTGCAGGTCTTCCTGGATCTGCTCCTGCTTGGATTCCGGCAGCTGCTTGATCTTCTCGACCACACTGGACAGACCGTTGTTCGGGTTCACGCCGATTTCGTCGAACAACTCACCGTACTTGTCGAACAGGTCCTTGTAGAAAACCTTCACCGCGTGACCGAATACGATCGGGTGGGAGATTTTCATCATGGTGGCTTTCACGTGCAGGGAGAACATAACGCCGGTGTTCTCGCAGTCAGCAATGGCGTCCTCGAAGAATTTCACCAGTGCCTTTTTGCTCATGAACATGCCGTCCAGCACTTCGCCTTCGAGCAGCGGCAGCTCTTTAAGGACGGTCTGCTTGCCCTGCTTGTTCTCAAACACGATGTTGGCGTTGGTCGCCTTGTCCAGGGTGACGGACTGCTCGCTGGAATAGAAGTCACCGCCGCGCATGTGCGCCACGTGGGTGCGTGAAGCCGGACTCCACTCACCCATGGAATGGGGGTATTTGCGGGCAAAGGCTTTAACAGCGGCCGGAGCGCGACGGTCGGAGTTGCCTTCACGAAGTACCGGGTTGACTGCACTGCCCAGAACCTTGGCGTAGCGGGACTGGATTTCTTTTTCTTCGTCGTTCTCAGGGTTTTCCTTGTACTCCGGAACCTTGTAACCCTGCTCGTTCAGCTCCTTGATGGCAGCCCGCAGCTGCGGAATGGAGGCTGAGATGTTCGGCAGCTTGATGATGTTGGCATCCGGGTCTTTGGTGTATTCACCCAGTTCGGTCAGGGCATCCGGAACCCGCTGATCTTCTTCAAGGTAATCCGGGAAGTTCGCCAGAATACGCGCCGCGAGTGAAATGTCGCTGGTCTCGAATTCAATACCAGCCGGCTTGGCGTAGGTTTCCAGGATGGGAAGAAGCGACCGTGTCGCGAGGGCTGGAGCCTCGTCGGTCAGAGTGTAGACAATCTTGGCTTTGGATGATGTCATTTTCGTCCTCAGGCTAATGGGTGGGTTCAGGACGGTCATGGCGGGGTCAGGCGTCTTTTGAACGTCCGACCTGAGCAATGACTGATTAGGAACTTTTGATAGGCCTACTAAGATACCATTTTTTCGCCTTTCCGGCTTACGATCTTAGTAGAAGAACGGACCCCAGGTTCGCGGAAGCCAGTGACAAGGTGATGAAACGCGGCGAATTTACGAAACTTACGGGCTTTTGGGTTTTGGAGCTGCAATCCGAATCCCGGTCAGCCGCCCGCCTGGGGTGTTCGGCTGAGCAACTCCAGCAGCGTCAGCAGGAACAGAAACGACAGCCAGAACAGGCCGCCCAGGGCAAACAGCCGCATCATCCCGTCCGCGGCCTTCAGGCGCATGAAAACAGTCATCACCAGCGCCGCCATAACGGCCGCAGCGCCCAAATGAAGGGTATAACGCAAGGGCCCGGTTTCCAGTTGCAGAGCCAGCAGGCTGGCGCCGAGCATGGCCAGCAGGGCAACCCAGACCAGGACGGCAGCACGCATCGTCATCTCATGCCCTCAACAGATAGAGACTGGTAAACACAAAGATCCACACGACATCCACAAACGCCCAGTACAGCCCCACCATGCGTATCTGTCGGTCTAGCTTGTGGGCGTCGCGCCAGCGCCCCACCAGAAACACCATGGCCCCCAGGGCTATCACGCCCATCAACATATGGGCGGCATGCAGGCCGGTCATGATGAAATAGAAGTTGAAAAACAGTTCCGCGATGGCCGGTGACTGGCCTTCGTAATGAAAGGGCCACCCCAGTACCGGCACCAGATTGTGACTCGCCTCGGCGTACCATTCATAACCCTTGATCCCCAGAAACACTGCCCCCAGCAGGGTGGTTGCCAGCAGGAACAGCAGGCCAGTACCGCGATGGCGGTCAGTGATGGCCTGCTCCGCCGCGAACAGGGTCAGGCCACTGGTGAGCAGAAGGGCCGTGTTGATGCTGCCCAGGGTCAGGTCCAGGTGTGTGGCCGCCTCGGCAAAAACGGCGCCGTGCTGCACCCGGTAAACCGTGAAGCCGGCAAAAAGCCCGCCAAACAGCAACAGCTCAGTGGCCAGGAATGCCCACATTCCCAGATGGATGCTCCGGCGCTGCTGGGCCATGTCATCAAACTGCTCCGCTGGCACCGGTTCATCTGTAGGCATAGGGGGCCTCCGTAACCGTCGGGGTAGTCACGAAATTATCCACCGGCGGTGGCGACGGGGCGAGCCATTCCAGTCCTTTCGCATGCCAGGGATTGGCGGGGGCACGCTCGCCATATCTAAGCGACCAGGCCAGATAGACCAATGGCATCAGATAGCCGATGGCAAGGACGCCAGTGCCCAGCGTCGACATCACATGCAACAGTTCGAAGGCTTCCGGGTATTCATGGTAGCGCCGGGGCATACCGCCATAGCCAAGCAGGAACTGCGGATAGAAGGTCAGGTTGAAGCCGATAAAAAGTGCCAGCGCCGCCACCTTGGACCACAGCGCCGGATAGAGTCTTCCGGTCAGCTTGGGCCACCAGAAGTGGAGCCCGCCCAGATAGGCGGTGACCGCCCCTCCCACCATGATGTAGTGGAAATGCGCGGTGACAAAGTAGGTGTCGTGCAGGTGCACATCCACCGCCAGCGAGGCCAGAAACACCCCGGTCAAGCCGCCGATCACGAACAGGCCCAGAAACGACAGCGCATAGATCATGGGCGCCGTATAAACAATCCGCCCCCGGAACATGGTGGCTGTCCAGTTCAGCGTCTTGATGGCGGAGGGCACCGCCACCAGGAAAGAGAAAAGCGAGAACAGGATGCCGGCATACAGGCTCTGTCCCGAGACAAACATGTGGTGCCCCCAGACCAGGAAGCCAAACAAGGCGATGGCCATAATCGAGAGCACCATGCCGGTGTAACCGAACACCGGATTGCGGGAGAAGCAGGCGATGATTTCCGAGATCACCCCCATGGCCGGCAGTATCATGATGTACACGGCCGGGTGGGAATAGAACCAGAACAGATGCTGGAACAGCAGCGGATCGCCCCCCAGGGCCGGATCGAAGATACCGATGCCCAGGGTACGCTCCAGGGCAATCAGCAGCAGGGTGATGGACAGCACCGGCGTTGCCAGCACCATGATCAGTGCCGTGGCGTAGTTGGCCCAGACAAACAGCGGCAGCCGCAGCCAGGTCTGGCCGGGTACACGCATGGTATGGGTGGTAACAATGAAATTAATCCCGGTCAGGATGGAGGAAAATCCGACCACGAAGACCCCGGTGGCCGCCGCCAGCACGGCGGAATTGGCAAACAATGTGGAGTAGGGCGTATAGAAGGTCCAGCCCGTGTCCACGCCGCCGGCAATTACCGCGACCATGGTGAACAACCCGCCCAGGGTATAGATATACCAGGACAGCAGATTGAGCCGCGGGAATGCCATGTCCCGCGCGCCGACCATCATCGGTAGCAGGAAATTACCCAGGGTCGCCGGTATCGAAGGAATCAGAAAGAACCACACCATGACAATGCCATGAAGCGAGAACAGACGGTTGTAGGCTTCTGAGCTCAGCAGGTCTCCCGCTGGTGTAAGCAATTCCAGCCGTATCAGCAGGGCCGCAATCCCCCCCAGAAAAAAGAACCCCGTGATGGAAATCGCATACAGCCAGGCGATGCGCTTGTGGTCGAGGGTCAGCAGCCAGCCGCGAAGGCTCCAACCCCCTGTCAGGTAATGGGCCGGTTCTGCACTGGCACTCATGGTCTGGCTCCTGTCGAATTATCGGTCTGCCATTCACCGGGCTCCAGGGATTTGAGGTAGGCGACGATCTGGAGAATTTCGCCCTCGCCTATCTGCCCGGAAAAGCTGGGCATGATGGGGGCATAGCCCGCCACCACGTGTTTTTGCGGCAGCATGATGGAATCGCGAAGATAGGCCTCGTCCGCTTTGACCGTTCTGCCGTCGGCAAGGGGCACGGTGCGCCCGTAGACCCCGTCAAGACCCGGGGCGCGCACACTGGCCTTGCCCTGATGACAACCGGAACATCCGTAGCTCTCGAATAACTGCCGGCCCGCCGCCACCGGCCCCGGCCCCTGGCCATTGCGGGTTAGCCAGGCCTGGTAATCGGCAGACGAAAGAACCACCAGTTTACCCCGCATCCGGGAATGGCTGGTGCCGCAGTACTCGGCGCAGAAAAGCCGGTACTCGCCCACCTTTTCCGGGGTGAACACGGCGCTGGTATACTGGCCGGGCACAGCGTCACGCTTGAGCCTCAGACCGGGCAGGGAAAAACTGTGGATCACGTCCTGGGAAATAATCCGCAACCTGATGGTTTCCCCGGCCGGCACATGCAGGGTATTGATTTCCCGGGTGCCGTCCGGGTGCTGGATTTTCCACATCCACTGCTTGCCAACCACATTGATGGTCATGTCGGCCCGGCTCTCGCCGTACAGCGCCAGGTACAGCTGGCTGCCCCAGGCAAAGATGCCCAGAAACAGCAAAGCCAGAAGTACCGCAAAGCCGATTTCCACATAGTGGCCGGTGCGTTTGCCGAGCAGGGGTAACCGCTCCCCGCTCCGGTCTTCCCGGTAGCGCCAGCCAAAAATCACCACCAGAGCGACCAGAATCACAATCAGCAGTCCCGACAATCCCAGCAGCGCGTAGTAGAGCTTATCCACCTCACCTGCATAGTCGGACACTGCCGTCGGAATCGTTCTGAAAGCAATTCCGGGATCGTTGACCGCTGACGCCTCCGTCATTTGGCCTCCCTCCGCCATAGCCAGATAATCACCCCGAACATGATCACCACGAAGACACTGCCCACGACCTGGATCAGCCGCACCACCGCCAGGTTGTACTGGCCACTGTCAGGACTGAAGCGATAGCAGCGCAACACCACCTGGTCCACCGCAGACCCCAGCTTTCCCTGGCTCGCATCCAGCAAGCCCAGTTTCAGATCCGGGGTGTTCGGCTTCAGGCCGAACAGGTAGCGGTTAATCCGCCCCCCGGGGGACACAACGACCACGCCGGCGGGATGGGCATAGCGATCATCTTGCTGATCGTAGGCATACTGGAATCCCACCGCCCCGGCGACACTATCGATGGCCCGGGCTTCCCCGCTCAGGAATTCCCAGCGCGCGGTCACCGACCCGTATTTCTGGCCCATCCGCTGGGCCACCTTGCGTGCCTGGGCAGGCGATTCCCCCGGATCAATGCTGACCACTGCAACCTTGTACTCCGCCGGCCCGAACGGCAGTGCCCGGGCACTTTCAGCCAGTTGCTCCAGCATCATCGGGCACAGGTTGGGACACTCGAACCAGGACAGCAGCAACAGAAGCGGGCGCCCCTGCGCCAGCTCCGACAGCCTTACCGGCTCTCCGGCCGAATTGCGGAATAGGGCATCGGCGGGCAGCGGTTCACCGATGCGCTGCTGGAAAGCCACGTCCTCCAGCAGCTTTTCCGATGTCCGGGCGCCAGCCGGAACACACACCAGGAGCAGCAGCAACACAGTAACCACTTTCATGGGCTGCCCTCCTTCAGTCCGCGCTTGACCAGCAGCGCCATGGCCCGCTTGATCGGCATATGGACAATACCTGCCTCGCGGTCCACCCAGCCCACGCCGTGCAGACGCTGCCTCTGGCTGGCCATCAACTGGCTCAGGTCCTTTTGCGGCGACACCTGCAACTCGGGCACCGGCGCTGGCACTTCCGTCGATGGTAGCAGCGGGGGCGGCGCCTGGGGGCTCGCGTAGCGAAAGCCGAACCACGCCACCGCGCTGAGCGCCACCACCAGCACAAGTACCGCCGCCATGACCGAGACCAGTGAGCGGCTCGATTGCAGATCCGGTTCGTGCTGGCGTTCACGGGCGGGCATTGTCCACCTCCCCTGAAACCCTCGCCGGCCCGGCCTGGTTCCGGCGCAGCCACTGCCGCAGCCAGCCCCAATAGGCAAGCCCGACGGCGAGCAACAGCAGCGGCGTCAGCCAGAGTGTGGTGTCCCGTAACGTAAACGCGGGCAACACCAGCCAGGCCAGGCGCAACACATGCCCTGCCAGGCAGACCCCGGCCGTGAACCGTAAAGCCGCCTGGCTCTGCCGCACCCGGGGTGACAGCAACAGGCAGAAAGGGACGACGGCGAACAAGGCGAAAGACAGCACACTCACCGGTCGCCACAGCCCAGCGCTACGGTGAAGATACCAGCCAATTTCATTGGGCATGTTGCCGGACCAGATGATGATGTACTGGGAAAACACCAGGAACACCCATCCCAGCAATGCCGAGACCCATAAACCGGAAAGATCCCGCCTTACCGAAACCGCGCTACCTTTGGCCCCCAGTAGAAGGCCCGCCGCCATGGCAGCCCCCAGGGCGTTGGTAGCGAGCATCAGACCGAAGACGTCGGAATAGAACTGGGGCTCCAGGGCCATAAACCAGTCAAAACCGAAGAAGCTCAGAACCAGCAGCCAGAGAATCAGCCCCAGGGCACAGCCTTTCTCCCCCGCCCGGGCACTGTCGGCGCTGCCCCATACCCCCTGAAGCCACGCCAGTCCCAGCCAGAGCAATGCGAACGCCAACGCCCGGACCACAAAAAAAGGCTCGTTCAGATAGAGAAGTTTTCTGCGCACCACCTCCGGCAGGGTCTCCGCCGGCGCCACCCACGAGAACAGGCTCTCCAGGGCAAAAAGCAGTGGCAGCAGCGACACCACAAAGAGTGGCAGGGTCGAGGCCAGGGCCCGCCAGATCCACCGGCTATCGTCGCCCCAGCGTCCCCCGGTCAGGCCATGGATCATCAGCCAGGCCAGGGCTCCCAGCGGCAACAGGCCCCAGGTCAGGGTTACGGCCAACCACGAGTGCGCCAACGCCGTGGGGTCCGTCCAGGCCCCCAGAGTCGCCAGGCCAAGGATAATCACCACCGGTAGCCACATCATTGGTGAGGTCATGGCGCGGCTCCCTGTTTGCCGCTTCCCTGTGCCTGCAGTCGTGCCCTCTGGGCCTTTGTCAGATCCTCCGGCCGTGCATGCTGGGACAGCTGCAGGGCCCGGATATAGGCGGCGATCGCCCAGCGCTCCTCAGGGGGCACGCGAGCACTGTAGTCGTACATCACCCCGAAGCCCTCGGATATCACATTGTAAAAATGCCGCAGGGGCAGGTTCCGCAGACGCTCACTGTGAAAAGACGGTGGCTTCGGGAAGCCACGCTGCACCACCATGCCATTGCCGTACCCGGTCATGCCGTGGCACGGCGTGCAGTAGATCTCGAAGCGCTCGCGGCCGGTCTGCAGCAGGCTGGGGGTCAATTCAAAGGGCAGAGTCTGGGGCACCGGCCCCAGGGGCTCACCGCGGGCCACCGTTCCCTCCACCGGGCGGCGGGCCGACTGGTTGCCCGGCCACTGATTTGCCTTCTCATAGGCTTCGTACCGGGGCTGGTTGGTCATTTCCTGCTGACAGCCGGAAAGCACCAGCAATACAGTGACGACGCTCCAGAACCGAAGGCGGCTCACGGTTGCACCTCCCGCACGGCGAGGGCTCCGTGCTCCTGCAAAAACACTTTGGCGTCCGGGATCTTGTCGGGCCGCAGCAACAGGAAAAAGCCATCCCCGGAGGCCCGGTCGAACTCCGGGTCGTTGAACACCGGGTGATAGAGCTTTGGCAGGCCATTGCGCACCAGCAGGGTGATCAGCGCCCAGAGCACCACCCCCAGGATGCCCACCTCGAAAGTAATCGGCAGAAAGGCCGGCCAGCTGGCCAAAGGCTTGCCACCAACCACATAGGGATAGTCGATCACCGCCGAGTACCATTGCATGAAGAGCGCACCGGCGGCGGCCAGAACACCGGATAGCAGTGCCCCCCGGCCGATCCACCGGTCCCGGAAACCCAGTGCCTCGGCCAGACCCGGCAGGGGGAACGGCGCATAGGCATCCAGATGCCGGTAGCCGGCCGCCCGGGCCGCCCGAACGGCGGCAATCAGGGCTTCAGGGGATTCAAACCGGCCCAGCAGGCCGTAGGGCGCGGATTCCGTCATGGCGCCCCCTCCCCGGACCGGGATTTCTCCTTCGACTCATGCAGTGACGCCCGCATATCGTGCATGGACACCAGCGGCGCCACCCGCACAAACACAAGTATCAGGAAGGTGAACAGCCCCAGGGTGCCGGCGTACACCAGCCAGTCCCAGCTGGTTGGCCAGATGGTGTCCCACGCAGATGGGGTGTAGTCGGCATGAGTGCTGGTAAAGACGATCTGGAAGCGTTCCAGCCACATACCGATATTGCTGGTGACCGCCAGCACCAGCAGCGCGACCGGGGACCGGCGAATCCGTTCAAACCACAACAGCTGCACCAGCACCACATTGCACAGGATCATGGTCCACCAGGCCGGCGCGTACGGGCCGGTCCAGCGGTCGATATAGACGTGCCGGTAAAAGGGTTCCCCGGAATACCAGGCGGTGAACATTTCCTGGGTGTAGCTGTAGTCCACCACCAGGGCGAACAGGAGCATCATCCGCCCCAGATAATCCAGATGCCGGCGGGTAATGAGGGCTTTCAGCCCGAACATGGAACGCATGATCACAGCCAGCAGGGCGACGGTGGAAAAACCCGAGAACAGGGCTCCGGCCACGAAATAGGGCGGGAAAATGGTGAAATGGAAACCGGGCACGATCGACACCGCCAGGTCCAGCGAGATAATACCGGTGACCGATACCACAATCGGCGCCGCCACCAGGGCCATGATCCGGTTCGCCTGCTCGTAGCGTGCCCAGTGAAACGCCGAATTGCGCCATCCCACCGCCAGCAGGCCATAGAAAACCTGCCCCAGCCGCGAACGTGCCCGGTCCCTCAATGTGGCAAAGTCCGGCAACAGGCTGAGATACAGGAAGCTCATGGTAAAAATGAAATAGGTGGCGATGGCGAAGAAGTCCCACACCAGGGGGCTTCGCCATTGCGGCCACAGGTTCATGGTGTCCGGGTAGGGCAGCAGGTAGTAGAACAGCCAGGGCCGGCCCAGGTGAATCAGCGGATACAGGCCCGCGCAGACAATGGCGAACATCGCCATGGCTTCCGCCAACCGGTTGATGGATGCCCGCCAGGGCTGCCGGGTAAGCAACAGCACGGCCGAGATCAGGGTGCCGGCGTGGGCGATCCCGATCCACCAGATGGTGTTGGCAATGGGGAAACCCCAGGCCACCGGAATGTTGATCCCGAACAGCCCCACACCGGTGGCAAAGACATAGCCCAGGGAGGCCAGCAGAAGCAGGGTCAGAGCCGCCGACAGCACAAAAGCCAGTTTCCAGGACACCGGTGCACGGGTTTTGGTGACCAGTCCGGTGATCTGGTCGGTCACGCTGCTATGGGTCAGCCCTGCGGGCAGCAGTGGCTCTGGTGTTTTCCGGCTCATCCGTCTTCCTCCCCCGGGTCAAGGGCAGGATTCGGATTGTGTACGGCTGCCAGGTAGGTCGTCCGTGGCCGGGTATTCAAGTGCCCGAGCATGGCATAGTTCAGCGGGTGGGACTTCAGGCGGCTGACCTTGCTGGTTGTGTCCGCCAGATCCCCGAACACAATAGCCTCTGTGGGGCAGGCCTGCTGGCAGGCGGTCTTCAGCTCGCCATCGATGATGTCCCGCTGCTCCGACTCGGCCCTGCGCCGCACCTGGGTAATACGCTGAACGCAATAGGTGCATTTCTCCATCACGCCCCTTGAACGCACCGTGACATCGGGGTTCTGCACGGCGGGCTCGGCCGGATAAGGGGCGTTTTCCCCGGTATAGTCAAACCAGTTGAACCGGCGGACCTTGTACGGACAGTTCTGGGAGCAATAACGGGTGCCGATGCAGCGCTGGTAGAGCATCTGGTTCAGCCCGTCTGCAGAATGCTGGGTCGCCCCGACCGGGCATACATACTCGCAGGGCGCATTTTCACAGTGCATGCAGGGCACGGGCTGGAAGGTAATTCCGGGGGCATCCAGGTGGCCGGAAAAATAGCGGTCCACGCGGAGCCAGTGTAAATCATGGCCCCGACTCACCTCCTCCGGCCCCACCACCGGAATGTTATTCTCGGACTGGCAGGCGGTTACACAGCCGTTGCAGCCGATGCAGGCGGACAGATCCACGGCCATGCCCCAGGCATGCTCGCCCTCCCACTGACCCGGCGAGGGTTCCGGATAGAGCGAGAGCTCGGGCGCGTGTCCTTTGGCAAAATCTGGGTGGTCCTGGTAGTCCTCCCAGCTGGCAGCGCGGATCATGTCCCGCCCCTCGATGTTATGGTGGTTCTGGATAACCGCCAGGTCTCGGTGGGCGCCGGTTTTCTCGATGGTGGCGGGGGCTGACCAGAGCCGGTTCGACGAGCGCAGGGCAAAGGCGTTGGTGCCTATGGCCTGGGCGACGCGTCCCGCGGCATCACGGCCATGGCCCAGAGACAGGGTCATCGCCCTCCGGGGCTGGCCTGGCAATACGAATACCGGCACCCGGACCGAACCGGTAGCCGTGGCCAGCACCACCACATCACCCTCGGCGAGATCATAGTCCTCCGCCAGCGCCGGACTGATCAGCAGGGCGTTATCCCAGGTCAGCGTGGTCAGCGGTCGCGGCATTTCCTGCAACCAGCCGTTGTTGGCGTGACGGCCATCCCACAGGGCGGGGTCCGGTCGGAACTGCAGCGTCAGGCCCTCCGCCGGTTCGGTCGGTTGCGGCAGCGCCTGTGGCCAGTTCATCCGGGGCGTGGGGCTCAATACCGGGGCGGCGGTATCGGCCACCAGCCCATCGTGCAGACTCTGACGCCAGAATGCCGTGAAATCCGGCCCCGGCTGGCGCCTGGCCCAGTAGCTTTGCAACAGATCCCGTGGCTCGCCGGGGACCCCTTTCTCCAGTGCATGCCAGAACTCCAGCGCCGTTCTGCCGGATCGCAGAGGCCGGATCAGCGGCTGAATCAGGCTGATGGTGCCGTCGTACGACCGGGCGTCCGCCCAGGCCTCCAGGGCATGAGCCGCCGGGATGTGCCAATGGGCCAGCCGGGCGGTTTCGTCCCGGTACAGGCCCCAGTGGGCTCGCCAGGGCACCTGCCCGAAAGCCTTGTCGAATTGCAGATCCGCCGGCGCCGAATACACCGGGTTGGCCGCGCACACCACCAGGCTGTCCACGTCACCGGCCCGGATGGCCTCGGTCAGGGCGACGATCCCGGGCGCTTCCGCGGTTGCCGGGATCGGTTCACTCCATACCACGGTGTTTCCAAATGCGCCCAGGCGCTCATTCATGCCATGGGCCAGGGCATGAACCGCCGCCGGCTGCTGATCCCCGGGCACTATCACGACCTGGCCCGGATGCTTTTGCAGATCATCCGCCAGCGCCCTGATCCAGCCTTCATCAAGTACCGGCTCCCCCTCGGTAGTCGATTCAATGCCCAGCGCCGAAGCCAGTTGCCAGGTGGCGGTTTCAACCTCCGCATAGGTCAGGGCACGGCGATGGTCGGCAGTGGCGCCGGTGATACCCGGCGTGGATTCCAGGGCGTAAAGACGGCTCAGGCCGCCGGGGTTGTCCCGGGGGCGGCGGAGCGCCATCAAGTCGCGGGCATAGCGCAAAAATCCCGGCTGGCCCTGCAGAAAATCTGCATCCAGAGACAGCACCACCCGAGCCTTGTCAAACCGGTAGTGGGGCTCCAGCGCTTTGCCAAATAGCAGCCGGCTCCCGGCATAGACTGCCTCGCGGCTGACCGGTTCGTGAGCGAACCAGCGGGCCTCGGGCCAGCGCTCCAGTAGCTTCTCAATGGCCGCCCGTTCACTGGGCGAGGTCAGCGTTTCGGTGAGCAGGCACAGCCCTTTGCCACGGGTGCGATCCCAGTGTTGCTGTTTTTTCTGTACCGCCGCCAGGAACATACCGAAATCAACTGGCGTGCCGCGGTCCCGGACGGTGGCCGACCGGTCCGGATCATAGAGCGAGAGCACGGAAGCCTGGCTTATGGCATCGCAGGCCCCCAGGGTGGCGGGATGCTCCGGATTGCCTTCAACCTTGGTGGGCCGGCCTTCGTGGCTTTCCGCCAGCAGGCCGTGGGCATAGCCCCCGAGGAGCGCGCTGGTGGCATAGTACCGGGCCTTACCGGGCACCAGATACTCGGGCATGCGCACATAGGGGACGATATCCTCCTCCGGCTGGCGCATACAGCCGGTCAGCCCGGCCAGAGCCATACTTGCCCCCAGCAGCTTGAGAACCCGGCGACGACTGGCCGGCGCATTCCAGAAATGCAGGACATCCGGAAACTCCTTACCGGCCATATCCCGATATTCCGGCGTTTCAGCCAGCTCTGCCAGGCTGCGCCAGTACCCGACGCCCTGCTTGTCCGCCAGGGTTTTCCTCAACTGCGGGTAGTTGCTCGATTCTATCGGTGACATGTCACACACTCGGTCATGCGAGAGGTATGAATATCGTATTGCTTCAGCAACCGGCGGCTTTTGGCGGGGTCATTCCTTTTTTCCCCCACCATGGCGGTGATCTGGTCCGGCTCCCGCAATTGTGGCCCCGGGTTCCGGTGGCATTCCAGGCACCAGCGCATGGTTAAGGGTCTGGCCTGGCGCATAAGCGGCATCTTGTCCACCCGGCCATGGCAGGATTGGCACGCCACTCCGTTTTCCGTGTGCGCCTGGTGGTTGAAATAGACGAAATCAGGCATATCGTGCACGCGGGTCCAGGCCAGTGGCTGGTCCTGTTTCAGGCTCTGCCGGACCGGTGCCAGCATCTCCGCGTTGGTCCATAGCTGGGAATGGCAGGTCATGCAGGTTTGGGTATCCGGCAGGCCGGCAAAAGACGAGCGTTCCACGCTGGTGTGGCAGTAGCGGCAATCAATACCCAGCGCGCCCACGTGGTGTTTGTGGCTAAAGGGGACAGGCTGCTCCGGTACAGCGCCCTGCCCGGTGTTGTAGGGCGAAAAGCTCAGCATGAAACCAGCGCTTGCGCCCACAACCAGGAATAACAGAGTGGCCGCAATCAGCAGGCGGGAAAGACCATTTGTCCTGGTGCGGAAGATCTGGGGCATAATCCATTATCCCCTTTTTTGCAAGATTGAACCAAACCACTCCCGGGCAGGTGCCGGGAGCGACGGCCTCAAATCCGACAGTTGCTATACCCTTTACGCTAGATGAATTACCCTCCTTGTCAAGGGATCTGGGCGCTGAACTCAAAAAATTCAGTCAGTTGCAGTCTCAGATCAGACCCGCCTCTGCCACTCGCTCGGCAATGCGATCCAACGCTTCCGGATTGGCCAGCGCGTCCCGGTTATCCGCCTTGGACGAGCCGTTGATCAATCGGGCAACCGCCAGCTCCACTTTTTTTCCACTGCGGGTGTAGGGAATATCCGGCACTTCAATGATGTGGCGGGGCACGTGGCGGGGGCTGGCGCCCGAGCGGATCCGGGATTTCAGGGTTTTCTCCAGCTCTTCGCTCATAGTCTGGCCGTCAGCCAGCACCACCAGCAGGACCACCTCCACGTCGCCGTCAATCTGACGTCCCACCACGAGGCTGTCTTTGACCTCGGCCACGGTTTCCACCTGCCGGTAGATTTCCGCAGTACCGATTCTGACGCCGCCCGGGTTGAGGGTGGCGTCGGAACGGCCGTAGATGATGGCGCCGCCGTGTTCGGTGAATTCGATGAAGTCGCCGTGGGCCCAGACGCCCGGGAAGGTATTGAAATAGGCGTCCTTGTACCGCTCACCGTTGGGATCCTGCCAGAAACTGACCGGCATGGATGGCAGGGGCTGGCGGCAGACCAGTTCTCCCCGGCCTTCGCTGACCGGCTGGCCGTCGTCACCGTAGGCCACGGCATCCACACCCAGGAAACGGCACTGGATTTCACCCCGGCGGACCGGCAGCAGCGGCGTGGAGCCGACAAAGCAGCCGCAGATGTCGGTGCCGCCGGCAATGGAACCGAGCAACACGTTCGGAGCACCGTCGGTGTAGACCCAGTCGTAATCTTCCGGCAACAGCGGGGAGCCGGTGGAGAACACCACCCGCAGCCTGCTCTGATCCAGGGTTTTCGCGGGCTGGAGCTCGGCTTTCCGACAGCCGGCGATGAAGCGGGCGCTGGTGCCGTAGTGAGTGACTTTCTCGTCCGCCACCACCTGCCACAGATAGTTCAGGTCCGGGTAACCCGGCGAGCCGTCGACCGTGATCACAGCCGCGCCAGTCATCAAGGCAGAAGCCTGCCAGTTCCACATCATCCAGCCACAGGTGGTGAAGTACAGGAACCGGTCCTCCGGGCCAACGTCGCCGTGGAGCATCAGTTCCTTGGCGTGGTTGACCAGCAGGCCGGCATTGCCGTGGACGATGCACTTGGGCTTGCCGGTGGTGCCGGAAGAGTACAGGATATAAACCGGGTGTTCCGGGGCCAGCGGCGTAAACGAGGGAGCATTACCTTTGCCGTAGGCCAGGGCATCCTCCCATGTGGTCACCAGATCTCCGGCAATCGGGGACTCGTCCGGCAGTTGCTGGATACTGACCACCGATTTGAGCGTGGGCAGCCCGGCAATCAGCTCTGCGAAGTCTCTCTGGCGGGCGAACACCTTGCCACCGTAGCCGTAGCCATTCACCACGATCAGTGCTGTGGGTTCAATCTGGCCAAAGCGGTCGAGAATTGCGTCGATGCCAAAATCGGGAGAGGCAGAACTCCAGATGGCACCCATGCTGGTCGCTGCCAGCATGCCCACCAACGCCTCGTAGCCGTTGGTGACAACACCAGCCACCCGATCGCCCTGTTGAACACCCTTGTCACGCAGGAAGGCTTCCAGGGCGCCCGCATCCGCTTTGAGTTGTGCGTAGGTGCGACGCAGCACCGGCCGCGTTTCGCAGTAAGCGACGACCGCTTCCCGATCCGCGTGTTCGCCATCCGCCAGCCGGAGCAGGTTGGCGGCAAAGTTCAGCTTCATGCCAGGAAACCATTCCGCGCCGGGCATTTCACGCTTGCCAAGCACCTTTTCAGCCGGGGTATCGCAAACCAGGCCGCAGTAATCCCAGACTTTCTGCCAGAAGGTTTCCAGCTCAGCAATGGACCACTGATGCAGGGCATGGTAATCGGCAAACGGCCCGAAGCCCTGCTGCTCCAGCCAGGCCTTGAACTGGCCCATGCGGGAGTTTGTCAGGGTATCTTCCGTTGGAGACCAGACTACCGGTGATTGTTCTTCGTTGCTCATCCGTCTCTCCTGAATGTTACTGCATATGCCAGCCGTGACTGACCACGATGGACTGGCCAGTCAGGGCAGCGGACGGGAAAGCGGCCAGGTGAACGGCCAGTTCCGCCACGTCTTCGAGGGTGGTGAATTCCCCGTCCACTGTGTTCTTAAGCATGACTTTACTGATCACTTCCTCTTCGGAAATGCCCAGCTCCTTGGCCTGTTCCGGGATCTGCTTGTCCACCAGAGGCGTGCGCACAAACCCGGGGCAGATGATATTGCTCCGCACTCCATGTTCGGCGCCCTCCTTCGCGACTGCCCGGCAAAGCCCGAGCATGCCGTGCTTGGCCGCCACATAAGGCGCCTTCAGGGGCGAGGCTTCCAGCGAATGCACTGAACCCATGTACAGCATGGTGCCGCCACCGTTCTTGTACATATGCTTCAGGGCGGCGCGCGTCACCAGGAACGCCCCGTCGAGATGCACGCTCATAACCTTGCTCCAGTCGGAATAAGCAAGCTTGTGCACCGGGTCGATATGCTGAACGCCGGCATTCGCCAGAGCGATGTCCAAACCACCCCACTGTTTAACCACAAAGCTTACGTTTACGTCAACTGCATCTTCGTCGGTAACATCCATTTCGAGCGCCATGGCAGTGCCTCCGGCCTGCTCGATGGCAGTCACGGTTTCCTGTGCAGTTTCCAGACTCAGATCTGCCACGGCGACTTTAGCGCCTTCTCGGCCGTATGCTTCGGCGATGGCTCGGCCGATACCTCGGCCGGCACCGGTAATCAGGGCAATCCGGTTTTCCAGACGCATTGTTATTTTCTCCTTAGTCGTAAGCGACGCCAGGCAACCAGGTCGCGATTTCCGGGACCAGGAACACGATAGCCAGGGCTGCCAGCTGAATAATGATGAAGGGGATCACACCCCGGTAGATATCAGTGACCTTGATCTCCGGCGGCGCCACGCCCTTGATGTAAAACAACGCGAATCCAACCGGTGGGGTCAGGAACGAGGTCTGTAGGCACATGGCAAACAGGATGGTGAACCAGACCAGATCAAACCCGAGACTTTGCACTACCGGCGCCACCAGGGGCAGGATGATCAGCGTGATCTCGACCCAGTCCAGGAAAAAGCCCAGCAGGAAAACACCAAACAGGATGGTGAGAACTACTCCGTAGGGTCCAAAAGGCAGACCCAACAGGGCATCTTCAATCACCTGGTCGCCACCCAGCCCTCGCAGGACAACAGAGAATGCGGTCGCGCCCAGGAAGATGGCAAAGATGAACGCAGCGGTGCGGGTGGTCTGCTGCATGGAGGAGTTGAGCACTTTCAGGTTCAGCCGGCCAGCCATCAGGGCCAAAAGCAGGGCCCCAAGAGCACCAACACCGGAAGCCTCCGTTGGGGTTGCTATGCCGGCAAAGATAGAGCCCAGCACACCCAGGATCAGTGCGGCCGTCGGTACAACGGCTTTCGCCACTTCCCAGACGATGGCCCAGGTCACTTTCTCGGTGCCCGCCGGCACGGGCGCAATGTGCGGCTGCAGCATGGGGCGGATAATGGCGTAGGCCACATACATGGCACCCAGCATCAGGCCGGGAAAGAACGCGCCCATGAACAGGTCGCCGACCGACGCTTCGGGGACCGCAAGGCGGTCAGCCATCAGCACCAGCATGATGGAAGGCGGAATCAGAATACCCAGGGTCCCGGTGGCACAGGCGGTGCCCACAGCAAACCCCTTGTCGTACTTGTTCTCCATCATCACGGGCAGTGACAGCATACCCAAAAGCACGACGGACGCACCGATGATACCGGTGGTTGCGGCCAACAGAACGCCGATAACGATTACGGTGACCGCATAGCCGCCGCGAACCGCACCAAACAGCTTGACCATGCTGTTCATCAGGCGCTCGGCCACCCCGGACTGGTCAAGCATGATACCCATGAAGATAAACATGGGCAGAGCGACAAGGGTCTCGCTGCTTACAACCTTCCATATTCGCTCGGGTACAAGCCCCATGGAGGAGGAGTAGTCAAACCACAGGTTGGCACCAAAATTCTCAACGGCGACGACACCAACGACGGTCCAGATAACCGCGGTGCCACCCAACACCCATGCCACCGGATAACCGGTCATCAACAGCGCCCCGAACGTGAGGAACATGCCGATTACAAATAGGGTTTCAAGCTCCATCAGGACGCATCCTCTTTCTTGTTATCCCCGGACTCGATCCGGATTGGCTTCGGAAAGCCGAAAAGCAGGGCAGTTACTTTCAGCAGGCGGGACAGGGCAGCGATTATCAGAAGAACAAAAGACAAGGCCAGAATGCTCTTGAGAATCCAGCGGTAAGGAAGCCCGGCAGGTGCCTGGCTGGTCTCGCCCTGCTCCCAGGAGCTGAAGGCGTAGGGGACCATTTCGTTAACCGACAGTGCGAGAAATGGTAGCAACAAAAAGACGATACCGAACAATTCAATCCAGGCCTGGCCTTTGAGGGACAGGCGTTCATGAATCACATCCACCCTTACGTGGTCATCGGTTACCAGGGTATAGCCCAACCCCAACAACCAGCCTGCGCCGGCCAGGTGCCACTGGACTTCCTCCAGAGTGACTGACCCCATGCCAAAGGCGTAACGACCCACCACTGCGTAAATGATCACGCCGGTGACCACAAGCCAGAGCCAGGAAGCACTTTTGCCTATCGCAGAAATCACACCATCCAATACCTGGCTGAGCCGGGTGGTCGGGAACTCGGTGTGATGATGAATAAATTGACCGGCGTCCGACGCCGATGCGTGAACATCGGGCGGTGAGCCTTTATCAGACACTGCCATACAACAGTTCCTCGTTCAGAAAGCCTGCCGTGAAACAAGGATGGCCCCGCAGGGCCATCCAGACTCAATCAGAGAGCACCGGAATGGCTTCCGGTGCCCAGGGTCAGCCCCGAACCTTACAAGTCCGCTGGAACATAGGCGCGGGTATCCCAGATCTTGTAGGTCTCCATGAACTCCTGCTGGCTCTCATAGACCCGCTTGAAGTCAGCATCCTTGGAGGCTTCTTCTTTCAGCACTTCCTCGGTAACCGCCTTCAGCTCTTTAAGAACATCACGGGGAATCTGGTCGGCCTGGACGCCCTTGTCCTGGAACTCGGCCAGAACCTTGCCGTTCTTGTACTCGCCTTCGGCCAGACCACGAGTCGTCGCCGCGGTGCAGGAAGCCTCAACCAGCGCCTTCTGGGCCTCAGTGGCACGATCCCACTCATCCTGGTTAATCAGCATGTACTGGGCGGTAAACTGCTGGTGCCAACCCGGGAACAGGTTGTACTTGACCACCTGGTTGAAGCCCAGGATCTGGTCAATGGCGGGCATGGAGAACTCAGTTGCATCAATGGTGCCTTTCTCCAGTGCCTGGTACAGCTCGCCGCCAGGCATCATGGTGACGGAAGCGCCCAGTTTTTCGAGAACCTTACCACCCAGGCCCGCAAAGCGAATCTTCAGGCCTTCGTAGTCTTCCAGGGTTTTGATGGGCTTGGAGTACCAGCCCGCTGTCTCAGGCCCGATAATGCCGCACAGCTGTGCGTGTACATTAAAGCCCTTGTTGGCGTAGGTTTCCTGCAGCATTTCATGACCGCCACCGAAGTAATACCAGCCAATGTAGGCCGGGGGCTTCATACCGAAAGGTACAGCGGCAAACAGGGGAATCGCGGGCACTTTGCCCTGGTCGTAACCAATCCAGGTGTAACCGGCGGATACCTTGCCATCGGACACGGCCTGGAGAATATCGAACGGCGGAACCAGCTTGCCCGGCTCATAGACGCGAACCTGGATGCTGCCATCGGAAGCGGTGGTCAGATTTTCTGCAACCCAGGCGGCGGGAGAACCGAGGCCGGGCAGGTTGGTGGCGAACGCAACCGGCATTTTCCAGCGCAGATCGTCAGCAAAAGCGGTGCCCGTGGTAAGAGCGATCGCACCGGCGACACCGGTGAGAGCCTTGAGAAGTTTCATTGGCAAGTCTCCTAGCATTGTTATTTTAGCTGGCCTGGCGGCTTACAAACCTGAAAGGCCTGGTCTGAGTATAGCCAGACAACGCAGGAACAGACGGACAGTTTGAAATGGAGGGTCCAACAGTTAGCGCCAGTCTTGTTCTCTTGCATTGTTCTGACGTCCTGCAACCCGACAATTGCAGGCAACATGCCAATTGATATTTCTTGTTAAATTTCAAATACTTGAACTAATAAGCGCTATTACCCTCCCGCCATTACGTCCGAAAATCCGGACACACCTAGACAAGAGTCGTACGCAGTTGTACGGATGACAGGACAATCGTCCGGATTTCAGGACATTCGGGCGAGCTTCTCGTAGAGGACAGAGCGGGAGATACCCAGCAATTTTGCCGCCCGGGTGCGGTTACCGCGGCTGGCGACCAATGCCTCTTCTATGGCCTGGGACTCGGCCTCGGCGAGGGTCTGGGACAGGGGGCGAACCGGCTGCGACATTAACGACGAGGCGGGGCGGCAGCCACTGCGGGGTAGCACCTTGAAGATCGCATCCGCATCCAGCAGGCCACCCTCTTCGCCCATGGTCAGGGCCCGCTCCAGAACATTACGTAATTCCCGGATATTGCCGGGCCAATCGTAGCTTCCCAGAGCCGAGACACCCGCATCGGTAATCTCCCCCCGCAGCTCCAGCCCTTCGCAAATCTCTTCCAGCAGCGCCTCGCACAGCACCCCGAGATCGGCCAGGCGATCCCGCAGCGGTGGAATCGGAATTTCGAGAACATTCAGGCGGTAATAGAGATCCGACCGGAACTCCCCTTCGGCGATCATCACTTCCAGATTTCGACTGGTGGCTGCAATAACCCGGACATCCACCGGGACCACCTTGTTGGAACCCAGCGGTTCAATCTCGCCCTCCTGCAGGGCACGCAGCAGCTTGGCCTGCAACGGCAGCGGCATATCACCGACTTCGTCGAGAAACAGGGTACCGCCGTTGGCCAGCTGGAATTTGCCGTCCCGGGTACGTCGATCGGCACCGGTATAGGCACCCGGTGCGACCCCGAAGAATTCCGCTTCCAGCAGGTTATCCGGAATCGCCGCGACGTTAACCCCCACAAACGGCTTTTCTGCCCGGGCCGAAACCGTATGGATTGCCTGAGCCAGAACCTCCTTGCCGGTGCCGGTTTCGCCCAGCAGAAGCACCGGCATGTCCCGCCCGGCCGCCAGACGCGCCCGCCGCTTGACCTCCAGTGCCGCCGGACTCGCTCCGACAAAGTCCCCCAGACTGTAGCGTGTGCCCCGTGATTTCCTGGCCAGGGCCTTGCGAGCCGCCGCCAGATCCTGATGCAGACGCCGGTATTTGGAAACCAGCGGCGTCAGCGGCTGCAGATCGTCATAAAGGACAAAGGCAACGGCACCAACAATCTGCCCGTCGTCGTCAAAAAAAGGCAGCCGCGTGACAACCAGCTGTTGCTGATTGTGCTCCATGATATCCAGAAGCAGGGGCTTCCCGGTTTCCACCACCTCCGGCATCCGGGTCTGGGGAATGACCTGACGCACCGGTTTGCCGATGACCCGGGACGGATCGCCGAGGCCAAGAAGATGGGAATAGCTGCTGTTGATCCAGGTAATTCGTGCCTCCCGGTCAACGGCGATGGCGCCGGCACTGGCTTCCTCAAACATCGGAAACAGGGCTTCGATCAGGTCCCTGGTCAGGCCACTCTTGTTTTTGTCAGAAAACAGCTCTGTCATGTACCGCGCACCAACGGGTCGAATGTCATTCATGGTATTAACCCTGGCACCCGGCAGGCCGGGTGCAGTCACGGAAGTATATGGGCCCCCCGGAGCGGGGGCAAACGAAGCCGGCCCGACCATGAGCCGGGCCGGCCTGCCATGCTGTTACTCCGGGATCCGGAGCTGGTCGCCGGTGAAGACGATGCGGTCTTCAGCCTCCGGCGCGGAGCTGATCGCCGGCAGGTTGGCCTGAGTCAGCGGTGTCGCGATGTCGCCCCGGGGCACGGTGCGAACCACCTGGCTGGGTGGCAGGGCCTGCTTTTCGGTCAGATGCTCCCAGACCAGATCCAGTGCCTGGAAATAGTAGTGGTGCAGTGGCACATAACGGTCAGCTACGCCCGGAAATCCATTCAGCACATCCAGGTGGTGGGCGTTGAGGATCTCGTAGTACCGCAGGTTGCTTTTCTTTCCCTCCACTCGCTGGTTCAAGCCGAAATAGGGCCGGGAGGTATGGTTGATGGGCAGGATCGCGTCGGCACGACCGGTGACAAAGACCGTCGGCTTGCCCTGCAGATCACCCGAGGCCCGGACCTCGGCAATACCCTCGGCAATAGCCGTTGCCAACTCTGCGTCGGAACCTTCCAGATCAGCTCCGCTAATCGCATCACTGCCCTGGGCGAGGCTGCGGAGGCACAGCAGGGCATCCAGGCCGTAATCCATCTGATTCGTGCTCGGTGACGCGCTGGCGGGCAAGCTGGTGGGCTGGCCATCGGCACCGTCATACACAATAGCCACACCAGCCGACGGTGGGATGCCGTTGCTGACAGAGAACAGGGCAGCCTCGACTGCGGGTGCCACTGGGGTCACCGCGCCGGCGGCATTCACCGCCGCGAGGCTGAGATCACAGACCCGGTCCTCAACACCGGCCCGGCCATAGGCATTGGCGTAGGTCATGGAGATACTCTGGGCAACGGAGAGCCCAAAGTGTACCGGCGCCAGCAGGTTCTGCTCGGGCTGGATACCGAACTTCTCGTTCAGAATGTTCAGCGCATCGGTCGCCCGGTCATCCAGAGTGGCCCCGGCCACTAACCCCTTGTTGGCAAGGGAGTTACAAATATTTTCACCGATGGCTGGAGGATTGAAGACGGCGTTCAGTGGCGCATCGTCCCGGATAGCCGGCGCCTGGTTGGCGCAACCCTGATAGACAGCCAGTGCCGTTGTGTAATCCAGCAGGCTCCGGCTGTGCTCGGTAATGACCGGGCCGTCGCCCTGGCGGATGGTGAAGCTGCGGTCAACTTCCGGATTCACGTTCGGCTCGGAGACCGCAACACCGTCAATCAGCCCCTCGGTATCCAGTTCGGCAGCGCGCACAGACGAGCCTCCACCGTTGGACACGCTGGAGGCAATCACGACCGTATTCTTGGGCTTAATGGTCCTCAGAGTCTCGCCATTGCCCAGTTCCCGGCCAAATTTTTCGTTCAGCACGTAAAAACCGAACTCAATGGACTGCAGTACATGCAGGCCCCAGTCGGCTTCCGGATTGGCCTTGGAGTGGGCGTGCTTCCAGGCAAACCGGTCGGGCCAGTTACTGTCGAACGTGGCTCGCTGCTCATCGCTCAGGTCTGCCCGGAACTGCACGGGTTCGTCGGCCGAGGTCAGCGTGCCATCAATGCGCTGGGCGGTGTTGGTGGCGAGGTTGTGTGAACCGGTGCCGGTGCCCTTGTCCGTGTACACCACGGCGCAACCCTTTTTAAGACCCCATTCGCCGGCGGTGCCGATGGCGCCATAGATGCCACGGGAGCCGGAGGAAGGCGCGGTAACCATGCAGGGCCGTTCGGGATCAAAACTCTCGGGCACCTGGGCCATGACCGTCACCGGCACATCTGTGCCCGGCACTGCCATGTAGGCAATGAATTCATCCCCCGGAATCCGGCCGTCACCGCTGGCGTCGACCTGTGGGCCGAAGAAAGTGCCATAACCGCCGCCGGGGGCCGTGTCCACCAACGCACGGTAGTTGTTATAGATTGCCAGCCGGCGGAGTTCTGCAACCGTGGGATTCAGCGGGTCTGCGAAAGCAGGCGCCGGCGGGCTGGCCAGACCGCTGGCACCCAGGCCCGCGGTCAGAAGGTCATCGGTAATGCCATCGTAGCTGGTCTGGTTTATATCGCCCTGGATGAAGTCAGGGATGTCGTTGAAGGGTTCCTTGCAGGCAGTCAGGGCAAACCCCGTGGCGCCGATCAGGGCGCAGAGCATTATTCGTTTCATGATCGTTCCTTGTTTGTTGTTGTAAACGAATAGACCAGGCCTCAAGCCGGGCCCATGGAACGCCATGCGGATCCTGTGCCAATCAGGTATCCTTTTGATTTATATGATCTTAATCCACCTTTTGATTTCGGGAAGAGCAACTGTTCCGGATTTCCGGACAATCTATGGCGAATCAATCACGGAGAAATGGCGCAGTGGAGGGCCCGAAGCAGGTTGTCCCGAAATTCGGACACTGTATGGAATGTCGGACAATCAAGTGTCCCCGGCAAACCATTCAGTATTGGGATAACCGTCCGATCCCACCGAATTTCCGGCGATACTGGGCCGGTGTCAGGCCAACACGTTGCTGGAACTTTCGACTGAAAAAGGCGGCATCCTGATATCCCACCATCTCCGCCACCGCTTCCACGGAAACCTTGCTGGTTTCCAGAATCTGCTTGGCCTCCTCCAGCCTGAGGGTCAGGACATATTCCATCGGCGTCATCCCGGTCGCCTGCCGGAACCGGCGATTGAAGGACCGCTCGCTCAGTCCACTGAGCGACATCATGCCAGCCACCGGCGAGGGTTGATCGTAGTGATAGGCCAGCCATTGCTGGCATTGAGCAATGATCCCATCGTCAGACTGGCGTTGATGGCTGACAGACGCGAAGGGCTGCTGTCCGGTTTCGTGCCACTCGATCAGGTGCACCTTGGCAACGCGGATTGCTTCCGCCTGGCTGCAGAACCGGGCGATCAGGTACAGCCCCAGATCCATCCACGACGTCCCGCCACCTGACATGATCAGTCGCTGACCGGCACCGGAGGCCACCAGTGCCCGGGCCGGGTGCATCCGGACCCCCGGGTAGCGCTTTGCCATGAAATCACAGAAACCCCAGTGGGTGGTGGCATCCTCCCCCGCCAGCAAACCGGCCTCACCCAGGAGCACGGCTCCGGTACAGGCAGTGGCGATGAGGCCGCCCCGGCGCCAATAATCATTCAGCCATTGCGTTTCTCGGCGGAACAGATCGCCGGGACCGGCGACAGGATCGAACACCACTTCGAGAATACAGAGCGCATCGGGACAGTAGTCATCATCCAGACGCTTGGTTGGTTTGACCCAGCCCTCATTGGCAAGCTCCATTGGCGCCCCGTCCAACGACACGATACAGGCGTTGATCATGCCGGCCCCGGGGGTTCCCTGCATCAGGAAATCCCAGTCACGTCCCGCAGAGGCAAGAAGTTCCTGCATACCATATATCGGAGATGCTGTTGCCTGGTGAACGGCAAGTATCCCTACCTCCAAAGGACGTCCGCGTGACTCCGGCTTGTTCGCATCCAATGTAGTGCCCTCCTGTTCAACCACGATCATAAAACCATCCAGATGCGATGACCACCTGTCCGATTTGACCAGTAATTGACCGATTTCGCTGAAGGGCGCCGGCGCCGAAATGTTCAGTATGGACGCGCACCAACCCCACAACGTCAATCAAGGAGAACGCGTCATGAATGCACCACTTTCAGTTTCTTCACCTGTACGGACACCCGAACAGTTTGGAGAGCGTTTCGCCGGTATGGTGAATCACGCCGCCATCGTGGCCATGAGTTCACTGGGGCACCGGCTCGGGCTGTTCGATACCCTGGCCGGCCTACCTGCGGCCACAAGCGGACAGATCGCGGAAGCCGCCGGGTTGGACGAGCGATATGTCAGGGAATGGCTGTCGGTGATGGTTACCGGCGACATCGTGGACTATCACCCGGCTGATAAAACCTTCGCCCTGGATCCAGCCCACGCAGCCTGCCTGACACGCAGCGCCAGCCCCAATAACCTGGCAGTGACCGCCAGGTTCATTCCCCTGATCAGCAGCATGGAAACAGACCTGCTCGATTGTTTCCGGACCGGTCGCGGGCTGCCCTACGATGCTTACCCCTGCTTCCACGACGTTATGGCAGAAGACAGCCATCAGACCGTGGTCAGCGCTCTGTTCGATCACATCCTGCCCCTGGTTCCGGGACTATCAGATCGATTGGCGAATGGCATTTCTGTGCTGGATGCCGGCTGCGGAAGAGGTCTGGCGCTTCTGAGCCTCGCCCGGGCTTTCCCCAACAGCCAGTTCACCGGCTTCGATCTGTGTGAGGAGGCGTTCCTGCCCACCCGGGAAAAAGCCCGGTCCCTGGGGCTGACCAATCTGACGTTTGACGCCAGGGATCTCCGGGACTTCCGCGCTCCTGCCGGGTATGACCTGATCACCACCTTTGATGCTGTTCATGATCAGGCAGACCCGGCGACGTTGCTCAGCGGCATCTCCGGAGCCCTTCGACCCGGCGGGGTCTACCTGATGCAGGATATCGCCGGCTCCAGCTTTCTGGAGAAAAACCTTGAGCATCCCCTCGGCCCGCTGCTGTACACCATATCCTGCGCCCACTGTACGCCGGTTTCGCTCGCCCAGGGCGGACCTGGACTGGGCACACTCTGGGGTGAAGAGAAGGCGGAACTGATGCTTCGTCAAGCGGGTTTCCGCCACATAGTGTCCAGGCGCCTGGACCACGATCCGTTCAACGTCTATTTCATCGCCCGCAACGAGGAGGGAAGCGAATCATGAAAAAATGTCTCTTCGGGCTCTATGCGCTGATCGCCTACGGGGTCGGTTTTGCCTCATTACTGGCGTTGATGGCCTTCCTGCTCAATCTGATGCCTCTGAGCATCGACAAGGGCGCAGCGGGCAACAAAATGTTTGCCACATTCGCAAACACCCTGCTTTTGATGGCCTATTTCGCGTTGCACTCGGTGATGGCGCGTCCGGCCTTCAAGGCACGTTGGACGCGTCTGATTCCGCCGGTTCTGGAGCGGAGTACCTATGTAATGGTCTCCGGGCTGACACTGGTGGGCATAATGGCACTGTGGCAACCCTTGCCGCTGATGCTATGGCAGGCGGAACCCGGCTGGCTGAGGGGGCTGCTTTATGGCCTCCACGGTGCGGGCTGGGTGATCATGGTGCTGGCCACATTTCACATCAATCACCTTGATTTCTTCGGCCTCGGCCCGGTCTGGCGGCATCTTCGCCGCCAGCCGCTCAGGGAAGCACCATTTTCGGCCAGGTACCTGTACGGACTGGTTCGGCATCCCATCAGCCTTGGCTGGATGATCGTATTCTGGGCAACCCCTGATATGACGCTTGGCCATGCCCTGATGGCGACCCTGGCAACAGCCTACATTCTGGTCATCACGCCGGTGGAAGAAAGGGATCTCAAGCAAGCGATTGGGCCGGCCTATCACACCTATCGGGAACGGGTGCCGGCTTTCATTCCTTCATTTCGACTTCCGCGGGGCAAAACAGAGTCACGCCAGACACAAATCTGACCGTTCCGCATCCACGAGCCCTGAGCGGTCGTAGAATCTGGACACGAATCTGCGACCGCTTCGGGAGAGAAACAGGATGCGCGTATCAAACCACCGCGAAAATGTAAGAACTGGCGTGGTGACAGCGTTGATCGGGAGCCTGTTGGTACTGGCAGGGTGTGCCACCCACCATAATGGGTCTGCCTCCGCTGGTGTCCCGGATGAGGTCGCTTTCCGGGTAGAGAAGGACTTGCGGTTTTCGCCCGGTGATTGGCCAGAAGCGCTCTTCGCCGACCTCTACCTTCCGACCGGGCAAGTCTCACAACGGCGCTATCCGGTTGTCCTGATGGTCCACGGTGGCGGCTGGCAACGCCGATCCCGGGAGGACATGGCCTGGATCGCCGAAGAGGTGGCCAGCCACCGTTTCGCGGTAATGAACATTGATTACCGGTTCGCGCCGAAACACACCTTCCCGGCTCAGCTGCACGATCTGCAATTGGCCCGACAGTGGCTGAACCGGCACGCCGGTGAGTATCACCTGGACCCAAACCAGGTCAGCGGCTTCGGTTTCTCCTCCGGCGCCCATCTGATTGCGCTGATGGCCCTGGTGGCAAGCTCCGACAGCGACCTGAACCAGCCCCACGGCGGACCCGAAACCCGGTTGAATGCTGTCGTCACCGGTGGCCTGCCTTCCGATCTCATGGCCTTTGGTTCGGGCAAACTGATCCGGCAATTCCTTGGGGGCGAGCAGCAAGAAATGCCGGAAACCTATCGCAAGGCGTCCCCGATCAGCCATGTGACCGTCAATGCACCGCCCTTTTTCCTGTTCCATGGAGCCATGGATATGCTCGTACCTTTTGGTCAGGCAGAGCGTTTTCGGGAGGCTCTTGAGGATCACCAGGTCCACAGCGAACTTTACGAAATGCACCTGCGGGGGCATGTCACCAGCTTTCTGACCGCGGGCGACGCGGTGGACGAAGCGATCGGCTTCCTGGCCCGACAAAACGTCGACTGACTCTCCGCTACCCGATCCGGACAAACGGCAGCAGACTCAGGCCGGCAATGAACACTATCGCCAGACAGGCGGCCAGGGTGCGCACCGGGTGGCGTCGCAGCATGTACCAGATCCCGCCGGACTCGCCCCGAGCCAGAGTTTCCTGGTAGGTTCGCCGCTGGGCTTGCTGCCGCTCCCGGTGATAGGTCTCAAGCAAGGCCCGGGCTCGTTCGGCCTCATCGGCATCATGCACCCAGAATCCTCCCATGCTGATGCCCCAGCGGCTTGGCGGTGTCTCGTAATAAGGCACGTTGTGAGCTTCAAACAGATCCCGGATCTCTTCGGCTTCGTCGTCAGGCACGTGACGCAGGTTCATCAGATGGTGGGGCATGGCGGCTCGCTGTCTGGCATCGGGTGCGGGAATGCCTATATCCTAGCATTAAAGCGTGATTGGCCGAATTCTCCACCCGGGACACTGAATGACCGATAGCCCCCTCCCACTTCTGCTGGGTTTCGATGCCCAGGCACAACGGGACAAAACCCAGCCCCCGGCTTTCCTTCATCGTCGCGACCGCAAGTTTGCACTGGTCTGCGAAGAGCAAGGCATTACCCCGGATGCGTCCCTCTGGCTAAGCCATCTGGAACGCCTGAGTGGTCCCGGGACAGGACCGTCAGCGGTGGCGCGAATCCTTGGCTTCTGGCGCCGGGTCACTACCGGCTTTGCGGCAATCGGCATCATTGCCGGAATGCTCACCATGGTCGGGCTGCTGTTTTACGAAGGCGGCCAGCGCATCAATATAACGGTCTTGCTGGCCTTCGTATTGCTCCAGTTGGCGCTCGCCCTGTTCACCAGTATGCAGGCACTGGCCGGTTGGCAGCCCTGGCAATGGCTTCTCCGGCGCTTTCAAAGAACCCCGGCCAGGGGCGTCATCAGCAGGCTCCATCCGCTGCTGATGGCCCGGGCTGCCCATCTTGGTGGCCTGTGCTTTGCGATCTCAGGCCTGATCACGCTACTGGTCATGGTGGTGGTGCAGGATCTGGCCTTCGGCTGGAGTACTACCCTGGAGACGGCAGCCGCCAACTACCATCAAATGGTGCAGATCATCGCTAGCCCCTGGGCCTGGCTGTGGCCCGCGGCAGCGCCGGATCTGACTCTGATCGAAGCCACCCGCTTTTTCCGGGCCGGGACCGGACAGGCGAGCCCTGATCCGGCCCTCTGGGGCCAATGGTGGCCCTTTGTCACCATGTTGTGGGCCACCTGGGTATTGCTGCCTCGTCTGGTGCTGTGGTTTCTGGCCGCCGCCTTGATCCGTCACCGGTCACGCCGGCTGTTGGCCAGTCACCCGGCGATGCACGCCCTGCTGTACCGCATGGAAACGCCAGCACTGGAGACCGGCAATGCCCACCACGATGCGGGCGATCTGCCGGACACCCGCGTTCGAGACACTTTGCTGCCCCTGCCGGACAGCGACACCTTGCTGTGCTGGGCTGGTGCCGGTGAACCGGAACTGCCAGAAACCCTGACCTCCGGCAAGCAACTGATTTTACGGTGCGGGGGCAGGACCAGTCTCGCAGACGATGAGCAGACCCTTAACCAGGTGGCGGAGCATTGTCAAAAGACCCGTGCCAACGCCGTCATTCTGCTGACCCGCAGCTGGGAGCCGCCAACCGGTGAACTACAGGACTTCCTGGAATCCGCTCGTAGAACCTGGCCGAATGGCACCCGGGTGGCGCTCGTGCCGCTGGCCGCCGACATCAACCTCGAACCGAACGCCCACCATATCCAGCCCTGGCTTCGGTTCGCCGAGCGTGTGGGCAACGACTTCGTCCGGGTGTCACTACCACCGCTTCAGCATTGGCAGAACCCATACACCAACGACGGGGCACGCTCATGACGCAGGCACCCACTTTCGCCGTGGTCGGGCACCCGAACAAGGGCAAATCCAGCGTGGTGGCCACCCTGTCCCAGAACGATGCCATCGCCATCGCCCTGGAGCCCGGCACCACCAGAAAGCGCCAGGCCTACCCGCTGACCGTGGACGGCCAGACCCTCTACACCCTGGTGGATACCCCCGGCTTCCAGCGCCCGAGACGGGTGCTGGAATGGCTGGAGGCCCACAGTGTGTCTGCCTCTGACCATGCCGATACCGTGAAAGCTTTCGTGACCCAGCATCAGGATAATGGTCGGTTCATCGACGAGTGTGAGCTCCTGACGCCATTGATCGAGGGTGCCGGCATTATCTATGTGGTGGATGGCTCGGTGCCCTACAGTGCCGAACACGAGGCAGAGATGACCATACTGCGCTGGACCGGCCGCCCGAGCCTGGCCCTGATCAACAGCATCGGTGCCGACGATTACAGTGACACATGGCATGCGGCCCTTGGCCAGTTCTTCCAGGTTGTGCGCCGGTTCGACGCAGTTCGCGCCCCATTCGAGCAGCATCTTGGCCTTTTACGGGCGTTCGGCCAGCTCGAGCCGGACTGGGAAGCGCCCCTCGAACAGGCTACCCACTACCTGTCCGGGCAGCGGCAACAACGCCGCCGACAGGCCGCCGCGCTGGTTGCCAGGGCCCTGGAAGACATGATGTCGTTCCGGGAGAAACGCACCCTGACCGCCGGCCAGGCCGCGGAAACCAGTGACGGTTCCCTGGCCGACCAGTTACGCCAGAACTGGTACCGTCATCAGCGCCAGCGGGAACAGACCCTGCGCGTTGAAATCGAGCACCTGTATCAGCATCAACGCATCCGACGCCAGGAAGCCGAGCTTGAGTGGCACAGCGAGCATGACCTGTTCTCCGAAGACAGCCGTAAAGCCTGGTCTGTCAGCAAGCGTTACCTTGCCACCGCCGGCTTCGGCGCGGGTGCGGTCAGCGGGGCGGGCATCGACGCCCTGACCTTCGGTTCCTCCCTCGGAACCGGCGCTTTGCTGGGTGGTATCATCGGAGCCGCCGGCAGTTATTTCTATGGAGATCGACTGGCCCTGCCGACACTCAACATCGGTGCATTGCGGGACGGATTGAAAACAGCCACCTTCGGTCCTGTACAGGACAGTCAGTTCGGCTATGTTGTATTAGGAAGGGCCGTCGATCACTGGTGGCATATAAGTCGCCGAAACCACGCCGGACGAGACCTTCTGGACCTGGAGCCGGCTGATCACCACTGGCTTGAAGCTTTGGACAAGCCCAGCCGCCAGAGCATCCAGAAGGCCTTTGACAAGTGCAGGAAGCGTCAGCCTCTGGATGACCGCCAGCACCAGACATTCGTCGCGGCCATCGAACAGGCCATGGTTGTTTATGACGATTGGCGGTTGAACCGCACCTGAAAAGGGTGTTTATACTAAAAGACTGCTCCACAGAAACATGAGGAACGTTCATGAAGATCGTACGAGTTGAGGACATTATCGGCACCGAGCGCGAGGTAACCGGGCCGGGCTGGACAAGTCGACGCATGCTGCTCAAGAAAGATGGCATGGGCTTTTCATTCCACGAGACCATCATCCCGGCCGGCGCCGAGCTGAATCTCTGGTATAAAAATCATCTGGAAGCAGTCTATTGTGTGGCCGGCAACGGCACCATTCTGGACAAGGCCACAGGTGAGACCCACGAAATTTCAGACGGGACCCTGTATGCACTGGACAAGAATGATCCCCATACCCTTCGCGGGGGAACGGAGGACATGCGCCTGATCTGTGCCTTCAACCCGCCGGTCACCGGTCGGGAAGTGCACGACAAGGACGGCGCTTATATTCTGGACACCAGCGACATTTAAACACTCCCAGCGTGGTTGAATCTTCGCACCACACCACACCGCCACCGCCAGCCCGACTGCTGCCGGTGGCGGTGTTGCTTTGGCTGGCCGGTGTCTACCTGCGCATCCCGGTTCTGGTGGCCCCGCCACTGGCGCCGTTTATCAGCGATGAACTGGCGCTGTCCCAGGCGCTCACCGGTGCCCTGACCACGCTTCCCATCATGATGCTCGCCATCGGCTCCATGCCCGGCTCACTGGCTATTGCCCGAATCGGCCCACGAAACACCCTGGCGCTGGCCATGGTTATTATGGTTATCGGCTCCGCCGGCCGCGGCCTGGTACCCGACACCCTCACCCTGATGATCGCCAGCGCTGTTATGGGCCTGGGTGTGGCCATGATGCAACCGGCCTTGCCGGCACTTTTGCCTAGATGGCTCGAACCCCATCACCTGGCCCTGGGCTCCGCCATCTACATGAACGGCATGCTGATGGGCGAATTCATCGGCGCCGGCATCACCCTGCCAGTGCTCATGCCATTGCTCGACGACAGCTGGCGCGCCACCATGCTGGCCTGGTCACTGCCAGCCCTGCTGGTCGCCGCTGCGCTTTACCTGCCCAGACGCGACCGGGCCAAACCCGTGGACAAGGTCTCCTGGCTGCCGGACTGGAGCAACCCGCTTACCCTGAAGATTGGCCTGCTACTGGGCCTCTCCGCCTCCCTGTTCTTCGGACTCAACGCCTACATGGGCAACCTGCTGGAACAACAGGGCCATTTCGACAAGCTCTCCGAAGCCTTGTTCTACTACAACATTGCCCAGGTCTTCGCCTCCCTGGCCATGCTCAAACTGGCCCGTTACTGGGTAGGCCGCCGGTCCGTCATCATCGTGACAGCCGCTCTGAGCATCCTCGGCACCCTTGGCGCCATCACCTTCGCCGGATGGTGGTCCATCGCCAGCGCCACCCTGATGAGCCTCACGGCCGGCATACTGCTGATCCTGCTTGTCGCCCTTCCACCCAAAGTAGTTTCCGCGGCGGAAACCGGCCGCCTCTCCGCCGGCACCTTCCTGGTCGGCTACACCATGGCCTTCTCGGTCCCCATGCTCGGCGGTTTCCTGGCCGACTGGACCGGCGACGCCAGACACGCCATCCTGGTCATTGTCGCCTACAGCCTCCTGGTCCTCCCCCTGGCCTTCACCCTCGACCTGAAACGAAAAAAGGACCAGCCCGAAAGCTGATCCTCTAAACGCTGAAAGCGGGGTCAGAAGAAAGCGTTCTTCTGACCCCATACTCCCGCAATGGCCGCAGGCCGAGCCTCCCCAAAACATCGCGGACTCCCCGAACCCAGCCGGAACGGCCGTGGGGTGGGGGAGCTTTTTCTGGCGGGAAAAAATGTCTGAGCAAAGCGAGTTGTTTTTCCCAGAAGAAAAAGCTCCCCCGCCCCGCGGCCAGACTCCAAGCTAAAACAGGGTCAGATGTAATAGTCCTTCAACGGAGGAAACCCGTTAAACTCAATGGCACTATAAGTCGTGGTATAAGCCCCCGTAGACAGCCAATACATCCGATCCCCGATGGCCAGATTCAAAGGCAGCGGATACTTGTGATGCTCGTACATGATATCGGCACTGTCACAAGTCGGCCCGGCAATCACACAGTCCTCGCCTTCGCCCACCTTCTCGGTCCAGATCGGAAACTTGATCGCCTCATCCAGCGTCTCGATCAGGCCTGAAAACTTGCCCACATCGGTAAACACCCAGCGGTGCAGGGCGGTACGGGATTTCCGGGAAATCAGCACCACCTCGCTCACCAGCACACCGGCGTTGGAAATCAGTGAACGGCCCGGCTCGATGATGATCTCCGGCAGTTCGGCGCCGAAATCCTCGTGCAGGAACCGGGCGATCTCCTCCGCATACACCTTCAGCTCGTTGGTGCGGGTGATGTAATTGGCCGGAAAACCACCGCCCATGTTGATCATCTTGAGCTCAATGCCGTCTTCTTCCTTCAGACGCTCGAAAATCACCTTCACCTTGTTCAGGGCCGCATCCCAGGCGCCAATCTCGCGCTGCTGGGACCCCACGTGGAAAGACACACCGTAGGGCACCAGGCCCAGGTCACGGGCCAGGATCAACAGGTCCATGGCCATGTCGGTCTGGCAACCGAACTTGCGGGACAACGGCCAGTCGGCGGTCAGGGTACCCTCGGTCAGGATGCGCACGTATACCCTTGAGCCCGGCGCCGCTTTGGCGATGTTGCGCAGATCCGCTTCGGAATCGGTGGCGAACATACGCACGCCCTTCTCGTAGAAGGTGCGAATGTCCTTCGCCTTCTTGATGGTATTGCCGTAGCTGATGCGCTCACCGGTCACACCCAGGGCCATCACCTTATCCAGCTCATACACCGATGCGATATCGAAACAGGCACCCTTGTCACGCAGCATGGTCAGGACCTGCGGGGCCGGGTTGGCTTTTACCGCATAGTAAACCTTGGCGTAGGGGAAGCCTTCCACCAGCTCATCGTACTGGCGATCGATTGTTGCGGTATCAATGACTACGAACGGGGTTTCCTTGCCGTCGGCAAAGTCCTTGATGCGCTTGAAAGTCTCGGCGGTGTAATAATCAGCGATGTTGGCGTTGGCGGCTTCGGTCATGGGTGGTGTGTCCCTCCACAGGGCAAACAGGCATAAAAAAAGGCGCTACAGCAAGGCTGCAGCACCCGTTAGATGGCGCGATCATCGGGCTTTTTTTCAGGCCCGGATATGAGCATATCTACCCATAAGTAAAGAACGACATGGGCGATACCAATGGCATGAAATCTGGAGGGAAACGTCTCAGACCGCGACCGGCCACGGTGGGGTCGGCTCTACCGGTCCATCCGGGTCCCTGGGTTCGGACTGCTGGCGAAGGTAGGCCAGAATGGCATCCTGCAGCTCCCGGCCCTTACCCAGACCCTGGTTGCCGAACAGCCGGTTGAATTCAAGCACGTAGGGATAACCTTCCACCAGGGCAATATCAAATCCCGCGTGATCCACGTCCAGCTCCCGTGCCAGCCTGAGTGCGAGATCCGTCATTACCCGGGGTACCGGGCTATTATCAATACGGCCGCCCCGGGCCACGTTGTTATAGAAGCCCTGGTCGGCCTGGGTCCGCCAGTAGGCGGTGACCACCCGGTCTCCCACGACCACAATCCGGGCATCCCGGTCCAGGGGCAGATATTCCTGGGCATAGAGCACATCCGTGCACTCACAATACCGGCGCCAGTCCTCCCGGCTTTCGATCAACCACACCCCTTCGCCCATGCTGGCCTTAGGCAGCTTGGCCACAAATGGATGGGTCATGGAGTCCCAGATCAGGTCCCTTTCCACGGGGCCATTGGCCTCGATCATGGTCCAGGGTGTGTGTTCCGGAGCAACCGCCTGAAACGCCCGGGTCATCTCGACCTTGTCGTGGCCGATGCGATAACTGGCTACGCTTGGAAATACCCGGCATTTGAGGCCATGAACCAGGGCGTTCAGCTGCCAATACTCGGGAAACAGTACCCAGTCCGCCTCCCGTAACAGTTCTTTATGACGCAAAAACTGGTCCGGCTTGAGAACAGTGGTATTGGGAAAACCCAGGGTTCGGAAGATATCGAAGGAAACAAGGTGCATGGATACGGCGCACTCGTGGGTTGAATTGCGCGTAGTTTATACAGGGTTGCCGTCCAGGCAAGCGGTAATTTCACTACCAGGGCATCAGAAAATAATCTCACCGGTGCTACCCTTAATCAGTAAAGGTACGGGGCAGACAGAATGCAGAAATTTGATTCCAGAGCCCGGTCGGTTTTGGCCGGGCTGCGAGAAGATTTGCAGTCCGGCGCCACGCAGCTGGCACTGAATACCCTCGACGAACTCCTGTCCTACCTGGACGAGGTCAGACCGGACGTCGAGACCCTTTCCCGGCTGCTGGCAGAGCTCCGGGCCGCCCGCCCTAGTATGATCGTGATTGGCAATGCCCTAGGCATGATCGAGCAGCGGCTGGCCAGGGATCCGCAGGCCGCACGACAGGCTCTTGCGGACACACGGGATCAGTTACAAAACGCCACCGCCGCCCTTGCCCGGCACGTCCGCGAGCATTTGCCGAAATCCCCCGTCATCATGACCCACAGTGCCAGCTCTGTGGTCCTGGCGCTGTTCCGGAGCATGGCCGAGAACCATCAGTCCTTTTCCGTTATCTGCACCCAGAGCAGTCCGGGGTTTGAGGGTCACTCCCTGGCCCGTGCCCTGGATGATCTCTCAGTGCCCGTCACACTGATTACCGATGCCCAGATGGGACTGTTTGTCTCCGAGGCCGATGTGGTGATCACCGGGTGCGATACCTGGCTCACCGATGGTTATTTTATCAACAAAAGCGGCACCCACCTGTTGGCTCTGGCAGCCCGGGCCGCCAACAAGCCCTTGTGGGTCCTGGCCGACAGCTTCCGCGAGAGCGACACGGACTCCGGATCGGTTGAGCTCGAGGAACTGCCGGTAGCCGAACTCAACGCACCTGAGGGGGAGTGGATAACCCCCCGGAACGTGTACTTTGAGTTGGTGCCACACTCCCTGGTCAGCCAGCGGATCAGCGAGCAGGGCGTTTTTTCGTGCCCTGCTGGGCCTCGGCGGTAAAGGGATCGTCCGGCCAGGGGTGCTTGGGGTATCGGCCGCGCATGTCCTTGCGCACCTCGGGGTAGGCGTTGCTCCAGAAGCTGGCCAGATCCGCGGTAACCGCCAGAGGGCGCTGGGCCGGAGATAGCAGATGGATCACCACCGGTACCCGCCCGCCGGCCACGGCCGGGGTTTCGGTCCAGCCGAACAGAGCCTGGAGCTTTGCCGCCAGAACCGGGCCATTGTCCGCGGCATAGTCCAGGCGCACCCGCTGGCCCGTGGGGATGCTCAAGTGCGTTGGCGCCAGGGCCTGAAGCTGCTGTTGTGCCGGATAATCAAGCAGACTGTTCAGGGCCGCCAGCAAGTCCACCCGGGCGAGATCGGACCAGCGGTTCATACCAACCAGAAACGGTCCAAGCCAATGCTCCATATTTTCCAGCAATGCCGCATCGCTTGTGTCCGGCCAGCCATCCTCCGGAAAAGTTTCGGTAAGCAACCGCACGCGGGCACGCCATTGGCGGCTGTCGTCGGTCCAGGGCAGGCTTTCCAGACCCCTTTTCCGGATGGCATTGGTCAGGCCCTGCTGAACCAGTTCCGGATCCACGTGGGCCAGCGGCTTTTCCTGCAGCACCAGTTCGCCCAGCTTACGAACCTGCCTCGCCACAATCTTACCCTGGCTGTCGTCCCAGAGCGCCTCCTCGGTATCGTGGATATGGCCAGCCAGGTCCAGCTCCAGATCCCGGATGTCCACCGGTGCGGCCAGGTAAATGGTCGCTTCCCGGGCCCTGCCATCCAGCTCGGCAGCCACCAGCCAGTCGTGGCGGGCCAGGGGATCATCCTCTCTCAGTGTCGCCCCCTTGCCGTTACTGAGCTGATACCTTGGCGCATTGCCCGGCCGACGACGAGCGACGCGATCCGGATAGGCCAGGGCCAGCAACCGCCCTACCTCCGTCTCTGAGGGCATTGGCGCATCAGCCGAAGTCGGACCGGAAAGCCGCCTGGCCGACTGACGCACCGCCTTCAGACGGGCCGGATCCAGTGTGCGATCACGCCGCTCCCCATAAAATACACGCATCCGCTCGTGCATATCCGCCCCGGCACCGGGGCCCAGCAGATCACGCTCTTCGAGCAGGGCGGCCAGTGCACCGGCCGGCCCTCCGAGCCCGATAGAGCGGCCGGTCAGCACCATATGCGCCAGGCGCGGGTGGGTTCCCAGTTCCCGGGCCGCCTTGCCGTGATCCGTTACAGCCCCGTCTGAATCGAGCATATCCAGCCACTGCAACAGGGCCACCGCCTGTTGCCAATGAGCTGCCGGCGGTTCATCAATCCAGGCCACACCATCGGCGCCCCGGGCGCCCCACTGGGCCAGTTCCAGCACCAGTGGCGCCAGATCGGCCTCCAGTATCTCCGGGGGCGTGTAGTCGGCCAGTCCGAACTGTTCCGATTCGCTCCACAGGCGATAACAGATGCCCGGCTCAACCCGGCCGGCCCGGCCCTTGCGCTGTTCCGCCGAGGCCCTGGACACCCGACCGGTCACCAGACGGGTCATGCCGCTGTTGGGATCAAACACTGCCCGGCGCTGCTGACCGCTGTCGATAACAACCCGAACCCCTTCAATGGTCAGACTGGTTTCGGCGATGGCCGTCGCCAGCACCACCTTCCGCTGGCCCTCAGGCGCGGGTGAGATTGCCTGATCCTGCTGTTCCGATTTCAGGTTGCCGTAGAGGGGCGCAATCAGCACATTGTCCGCCAGCGTGCCCCGAAGTTGCTGTTCCACTCGACGGATCTCACCGGCGCCAGGCAGGAACACCAGCAGGGAGCCGGTTTGATCCCGCAGCGCCTCCTGCACCACCGCCGCGACCTGATCCACCACCCGGCCATTGCGAGGCAGTGGCCGATAGCAGACATCCACCGGGAATGCCCGGCCCTCGCTGGTGATCACGGGCACATCGCCGAGCACCTTGGCGATGGGTGCAGTATCCAGGGTTGCCGACATCACCAGCAGTCGCAGATCCTCCCGCAACGCCTGCTGGGATTCCCGCACCAGTGCGAGGCCCAGGTCCGCCTGAAGGGAGCGTTCATGGAACTCATCAAAGATGACCGCGGCGTAGTCCTCCAGCATCGGATCGGACTGGATCAGGCGGGTCAGAATGCCCTCGGTCACCACTTCAATGCGGGTGGCGCCGGAAACCCGGGTGTCCAGACGGGTACGATAACCCACCGTCTGGCCAGGCTGTTCATTGTGTTGCCTGGCCATATACCGGGCCGCGGACCGGGCGGCCAGGCGACGAGGTTCCAGCATCAGGATCCTGCCGTCACCGCGCCAGGGGCAGTTCAGAAGGGCCAGGGGCACACGGGTGGTCTTGCCGGCACCCGGCGGGGCCTGCAGGAGCACGGTACTGGTCTGTTCCAGAGCCTTTTTCAGTTCAGGAAGAATGGCGTCGATGGGGAGCATCGGATTCCGGGTTATTGGGGCGTCAGGAGCTTACCCGGTCACGATTGGCCTTTGCCCACTGGTAGATCCGCTCGAAGGCCTCGGCCAGGTTCTCCGGATTATGCGGTGGCTGCATCACGGCCGCAAGTTCGCCATCAGGGTTCAGCAGGGCGAAATGGCCGCTGTGATCCACCAGCAGCTCGCCATCCACTTCACGATGGACAAACACCGCATTCAGGCTCTTGGCCAGGGCACGCAGCGTTTCCAGATCGCCGGTCAGCCCGTGGAAATGCTCGCCGAAGAAATCGGTGTATTCCCGGAGCTTTTCCGGCGTGTCGTGTTCCGGATCGGCGCTGACCAGCAGGTAGTCCGGCTGGGGCAATTCATTCGACAGCAACTGATCGGTCTTGCGCAGATTGGCCATGGCCGCCGGGCAGATATCCGGGCAATTGGTGTAGCCGACAAACGCAAAGGTCCAGCGTCCTTTCAGGCTTTCCCGGGTAACCGTTTCACCGTTCTCGTCCGTCAGCGTGAATTCCGCCAGCTGCCTGGGCTGGTCATACACATAGGTATTGAACTCCGTCAGCTCCGGCGCCGGAATCGGTTCCTGGTTACCTACCAGAAACACCTGACGGCCCACGACCAGTCCAAAGATCAGAAGCACAACCAACAGGAGACTGAAGAGGGTAAGGCGAATAGAGCTGTTCATGCTGAATCCAATTCGGTGATCGATAGAGCAGGCGGGAAGGGCTTTCCGAAACCGTGCGGAGCCATGGATGGCGGAGCCGAGCGTACACGGACGTATTTACAGCGTGTTTCGGAAAGCCCTTCCCGCCTGCGTCCGCACTGTATTCGATTTAGAAAAACACAAAATGATCCACAAGCAATACCACAAACAGCGCCATGAGGTAAGTGATGGAATACTTGAAGGTATTCAGGGCCACCCGCCGGTCATCCCCCTTCAACAGCCGAACCGCGTACTGCAGGAAGCGCAGGCCAAGGACGAGGGCGCCGACCAGGTAGATACCGCCAGACATGCCTGTGACAAAAGGTAGCAGGCTGACCGCCAGCAGCATCAGGGTGTAGAGCAGAATGTGCAGCTCGGTGAACTTGTTGCCGTGGGTGACCGGCAGCATGGGAATGCCCGCCTTGGCGTACTCCTCCTTGCGGTGAATCGCCAGGGCCCAGAAATGCGGCGGTGTCCAGGCGAAGATAATCAGCACCAGCAGCAGGGCATGGCCTTCCACCTGGCCGGTCACGGCGGTCCAGCCCAGTAGCGGCGGCATGGCACCGGCCAGCCCGCCGATGGTGATGTTCTGGGGTGTTGCCCGCTTCAGGAACAGGGTATAGACGCCGGCATAGCCGACCAGGGAGGCCAGGGTCAGCCAGGCGGTGAGGTGATTCACCTGCCACATCAGCACGGCCATACCAACACACGCCAGGATGGTGGCAAACAGGACCGCATCGAAGGGCGAAATCTTGCCTGTGGCCACCGGCCGTTTGCGGGTACGGGCCATGACCGTGTCGATTTTCTGGTCCACCACATGGTTGACCACTGCTGCGGCACCGGCCAAAAGGGCAATACCCAGATTGCCCCAGAGCAGAACGCCCCAGCCGGGCACCCCCGGTGTCGCCAGCAGCATGCCGATAACCGACGTGAGAATCATCAGCGCAACCACTCTGGGCTTGGTCAGCTCCAGGTAGTCACGCCAGGAAATGGTTGTTCTGGAGTCGCTCGCAATTGCCTGGGCCGGCAGTGCTTCCACTTGCTCGCTCATGCCGTAATCTCCTGGTTCATTGTTGTTGTGTGTGTTGCTGTGGCGCTGTGTGGCTTCGGTAACAGTTGATGCTGCCAGATCAAATGGATCACTGAAAGCAGCAGCCCCGCCCCCATGGCGTTATGGGCCACGGCGATAGACAAGGGGATATTGAAGATCACATTGGCCAGACCCAGCAGTATCTGAAGGCTCAACACCACGGCCACCAGCCGGATAGCGTTATCCAGGCCCGAGTTACCGCGCCGCCGCCACATCAGTGACAGAAGGACAGCAAAATAGACCAGCACCACCATGGCACCAATCCGGTGGGTGACGTGGATAGCTACCCGCCCGTCTGTGGTCAGTTGGCCACCAAGATAGTTGGGGCCCACGTGTTGGCTGACATCAAATCCGTGTCGGAAATCCATGCCTTCCGGCCACCACTGGCCCTGGCAGGTTGGCAGGTCGGTACAGGCAACCGCGGCGTAATTGGCCGCTGTCCAGGCACCCAATGCAATCTGCATGACCACCAGCAGAAGTCCGCCATACAGCCAGGGCCGGAATCCCGCGAGGGCGGTCGAGGCCGGTGGCGCCTGGTCCGGCTTCTGTCTGGCTTGCCGTCGCAACCTGAAGGTCAGCAGAGTGAGCAGGCTCAGGGTGGTAAAGCCACCAAGAAGGTGCAGCGCCACTACCTGGGGCCACAGTTTCAGGGTCACTGTCCACATGCCGAAGGCGCCCTGGAGAATGATGAAACCGGCAATGAACAGCGGCAGCTTCACCGGCACACCACTGCGGCGATGGCGAATGGCATAGGCGGCCAGGCCAAACACAACCAGTCCGAGGGTCCCGGCGGCATAGCGATGAATCATTTCCGGCCAGCCCTTTTCGACATCCACCGGAGTTTCCGGGAAGCGGGCATTGGCGATGGCAATGCTGGATTCGCTCTGGGGCACGGTCAGAAATCCGTAACAGCCGGGCCAGTCCGGGCAACCAAGGCCGGCGTGGACCAGCCGGGTCCAGGCGCCAAGCATGATCACCACAACGGCTAACAGAACCGCAAAAGTCGCCCATTTGGCCATGATCCGGGCGGCAGAGACCGGGTCATCTCCCGGCGGGGAAGTAGGTAACGGCTGATTCAAGACTGACCCTCCGGCTGTGGCCACTAACCAATCTGCGAGAGTTTAAGCAGTCGCTTGAGGTCCTCAAGCATATCCTTGCCGGTGTGCTCGGACCCATAGTGCATCATGATATTGCCAAACGGGTCCACCACGAGGATACGGGGCTCCGAGGCCGGATCCACACCCGCCGGCCACGCCGGCTGGGTGCCGGAGGCAGGCGCCAGAATCTCCATGGAACTGTATTCCTCGGGCCAGCGAGCCTGCAGATCTGCCGGCACATCGCCCAATACCGCCGCCCGTGAGACCCGATTTGCGTTTTTACCGAGGGCAATGTTCACCTGCCGGGCCAGATAGAGCAGTTGCTCACACTGGTCACCACACTCGCCAGCGGCAACAATCAGCATCCAGTTCGGATCAACCACCTCCGGTCCGAAACGCTCCGCCAGAGGAGCACCGGTTGAAGATTCCAGGTCCAGGGTCGACACCGGCACCACCGGATCGAGCAGCACCCCGTTATTGGTGTGGCCGGCAGGGTTGAGCCAGCCAGTGTAAAACATGATGGTCGCAATAATGATCGGGCCAAAGCCCAAAGCGAACAGAAGGAAGGCGGTCCGGCGGCCACGACGGACCTGTTCCGGCGTGGGGCCTTCGTTCTGGTTCTGGTCGGATATCCGGTTAGCCATTGTCATTGTCATTATCGGTTCCTGTCTTTCAGTAACTCGCTCTTTCTATAACTCGCCACTACCGTCAATATAGTCAGCGCCACGGCCAGCGCAAACCACTGCGTGGCATAACCGTAATGAGTTTGTGGCCCCATCAGGTCCGGCGCCCAGTCGGCACGATAGGCACCAGGCTGACGATTGCCGGACAGACGCACGATTTTATCCGGAAGCTCCGGGATCTCGCCCCGGGCAAGCTCTGCCGGGAGGCTTTGCACACGCCGGGGCCAGGGGCCCGCCGCCGCGGGCTGCTCCGCCAGGACAGGCGGCACCGGGTAATCGCTGATCCGCCCCTCCAGGGTAAAAATGCCTTCCGGTGGCCCGACTTCCGGAAGCTGGTCCCGGGTTCTGGGCGCCTGCACCCAGCCCCGATTGACCACCACCGGCGGCCCGGAGAGGGGGCGAAATACCGTGAGCACCTCGTAACCGGGCACACCGTCCCGGGTTCGGTTATCCAGAAGCCAGTTCCGCTTGCCATACAGTCCCGTCAGGGTCACCGGCCGGCCATTGTCCGGATTCCGGGCCACCAGTTCGGGCCAGGCGAGGCTGACCGCCTCCTGTTGCCACTGCTCGAGCAACTGCTGTTTTTCCCCCGCCCGGTTAAGCTGCCAGATACCGAGGCTGATCAGAACCGGCAGGAACACCCCGCTGAATACCATCAACCGCCAGTCCAGGCGCCAGTATCGGCGTTGGCGCTGCGAATCAGACATGCTCTGCTATAGTGACCTCAGCGGGTCCGGAAGAAGGTTCCGGTCGTACATTCATAGCAGCAAACAAAACAGGAAGTCCCATGCTCAAGGCCGTTATCGTTCTATTGATGCTTGCCGTGGTGGTCAGCCTGTTCAGTGGCCTGTTCTTTCTGATCAAGGACGGTGGCAAAACCAATCGGGTGGTGAACTCTCTGGCGGTTCGGGTCACGCTTAGCATACTGCTCCTGGCGGTGATTCTGATTGCACTCTGGCAAGGGAGCCTGACACTGAATCCGACTCCCTGAAACCCTGCTCAGATAATGTACACAAACACGAACAGTCCGAGCCACACCACATCCACAAAGTGCCAGTACCAGGCGGCCGCTTCGAAACCGAAGTGACTGTCGGCCGTGAAATGGCCCTTGTTGACCCGCATCAGCATGATGAAAAGCATCAGCGTTCCCAAGGTCACGTGGGCACCGTGAAAGCCCGTCAGCATGAAGAAAGTGCTGCCGTAGATACCGGACTCAAGAGTCAGATTCAGATCCTGGTAGGCATGCACGTATTCCTCCGCCTGCAGGACCAGAAAGCCAATGGCCAGCAGGATCGTGGCAATCATCCAGATTTTGACCTTGGCGCGGTTGCCCGCTTTCAGTGCATGGTGGGCGACGGTGATGGTGAACGACGAGGTCACCAGCAAAATGGTATTGACCAGGGGCAGACCCCAGGGGCCGATGGTTGCTTCGGCCGGCGGGTATGCCTGGGGATCCGGCGTCTGGATCAGCGGCCAGGTGGCCTGGAAGCCCTCCCACAACATGTTTGAGCTGCCCCGGTCACCCTCGCCGCCCAGCCAGGGCACGGCAAACACCCGGACGTAGAACAGGGCGCCAAAGAAGGCCGCAAAAAACATGACCTCAGAGAAGATAAACCAGATCATCCCCCAACGGAATGAGCGGTCCATCTGGGGGCTGTAAAGCCCTGCCCGGCTCTCCCGGATCACGCTGCCAAACCAGCCGAACAGCATGTAGGCCATGATGAGTGCGCCGATAAAAAACATGACCCAGGACCCGGTGGTACTCTCACCCTGCTGGGCGTTGACCATGATGGACGCGACCCCGTACAGGGTAACCCCAAGGCCGACCGTGGCAATAATCGGCCACTTGCTCTGTTCCGGAACGTAATAGCTCTGGTTCTCCGCCATGACAGTCTCCGATGGCTTATCCGTTATTCATTGTTGTTGTCTTGCAGCGTTCTCAGTCTCACCCCGTCACTTCACTTCCGGCGGCGTTGCGAAGGTGTGATAAGGCGCCGGTGACGGTACCGTCCATTCCAGACCCTCGGCACCATCCCAGGGCTTGGCCGGCGCCTCTTTCCCGCCCTTGACGCACTTGACCACGATCAGAAGGAACAGCAACTGGGTAGCACCGAACATGAAGGCGCCAATGCTGGAGACCATGTTGAAATCGGCGAACTGGAGCGCGTAATCGGGAATCCGCCGCGGCATACCCGCCAGACCCAGGAAATGCATGGGGAAAAAGGCCAGGTTCATGCCTATAAACGACAGCCAGAAATGGGTTTTGGCCAGGGTTTCGTCGTACATATGGCCGGTCCATTTGGGCAGCCAGAAGTATGCCGAAGCAAAGATCCCGAAGATGGCACCCGGTACCAGCACATAGTGGAAGTGGGCCACCACGAAATAGGTATCGTGGTACTGGAAATCAGCCGGCGCGATGGCCAGCATCAGGCCCGAGAAGCCACCAATGGTAAACAGGATCACAAAAGCCACCGCAAACAGCATCGGTGCCTCAAAACTGAGCGAGCCCCGGAACATGGTGGCCACCCAGTTGAACACTTTCACACCGGTCGGCACGGCAATCAGCATGGTGGCATACATGAAGAACAACTGACCGGTGATGGGAATGCCCACCGTAAACATGTGGTGCGCCCAGACCACGAATGACAGCAGGGCGATGGCACCGACGGCATACACCATGGAGGCATAGCCAAACAACGGCTTGCGGGAGAACGCCGGAATAATATGGGACACCGCACCGAACGCCGGCAGGATCATGATGTACACCTCGGGGTGTCCGAAGAACCAGAACACATGCTGGAACAACACGGGATCACCGCCACCAGCGGCGTTGAAGAAGCTGGTGCCGAAGTTGATGTCCATCAGCATCATGGTGACCACACCGGCCAGAACCGGCATGACCGCAATCAGCAGGAAGGCGGTGATCAGCCAGGTCCACACAAACAGCGGCATTTTCATGAGCGTCATGCCGGGAGCACGCAGGTTCAGGATGGTGGCAATGACGTTGATGGCGCCCATGATGGAGGAGATGCCCATAATATGGACGGCAAAAATGAAGAACGTGGTGCTGGGCGGTCCGTAGGTCGTCGATAGCGGGGCGTAGAAGGTCCAGCCGAAGTTGGGCGCGCCACCCTGCATGAACAGCGTTGAAACCAGAATCAGGAAGGCGCAGGGCAGCAGCCAGAAACTCCAGTTATTCATCCGTGGCAGGGCCATGTCCGGTGCGCCGATCATCAGCGGAATCATCCAGTTGGCCAGGCCGACAAAGGCGGGCATGACCGCACCAAACACCATGATCAGGCCATGCATGGTGGTCATCTGGTTGAAGAATTCCGGCTGCACTATCTGAAGCCCGGGCTGGAACAGTTCTGCCCGGATAACCATCGCCATGGTTCCGCCCAGCAGGAACATGGTGAAACTGAATATCAGGTACATTGTCCCGATATCCTTGTGGTTTGTGGTCAACAGCCATCGGCTGAAGCCTTTGGCCGGGCCGTGATGATGATCCTGGGCGTGGGTATCTGCAACCGCACTCATGAAAACCCCCGTTACCGCCATTTATTGTGGCTGGTGATATCTGTTATATGGCGTTGATTACTGCTGGTTCTTGTAATCAAAAATCTCTTTTGGTGTGACCATCTCACCGGTGTTGTTACCCCAGGCATTTCGCTCGTAGGTAATGACAGCCGCCAGGTCCACCTCGCTCAACTGGTTGCCAAAGGCCTGCATCGCCGTGCCGGATTTACCATTCACAACGATGTCGATGTGCGCCGCCATATCACCGGTGGCGATCGGGCTGCCCTTCAGTGCCGGGAATGCCGGTGGAGCGCCACTGCCGTCGGCCTGGTGGCAGGCAGCGCAGGCGGTCTGGTAAGCCTTTTCACCCCGCTCCATCAGTTCGGCCATGGTCCAGTCTTTCTGGGTCAGCTCGCGCTCTTTCTGGGCCGCTGCTTTCTGCTCGGACACCCAGGCGGCGTACTCTTCCTGGGGCACGGCCTTGACAACCACCGGCATGAAACCATGGTTGCGGCCACAAAGCTCGGTGCACTGGCCACGGTAGACACCGGGCTCGTTGACCCGGGTCCAGGCTTCATTGACGAATCCCGGAATGGCGTCCTTTTTGATACCGAAGTCCGGTACCCACCAGGAATGAATGACGTCGTTGGCAGTGAGCAGGAAGCGGATCTTTTTGCCCACCGGGATGATCAGTGGGTTATCCACTTCCAGCAGGTAATTCTCCGCCTTGGCCTGCCGGTTCTGGATCTGGTCCATGGGAGTGGTCAGATTCGAGAAATAACCGAACTTCTCGTCCAGGTACTCATACTGCCACTTCCACTGATAGCCGGTGATCTTGATGTCGACATCCGCTTCCTTGGTATCGTACATATCCACCAGGGTCGCGGTGGCTGGAATGGCCATAACAACCAGGATGACAAACGGTATGATGGTCCAGAGAATCTCGACCAGTGTGTTCTCGTGGAAGTTGGCCGGTTTCGCGCCCTGGGATTTCCGATGGGCGAAGATGGACCAGAACATGACACCAAACACCACGACGCCAATAACGACGCAGATCCAGAGAATGGTCATGTGAAGGTCAAATATATCGTTGCTGGTGTCGGTTACCCCCGGGGTCATGTTCAGTGTCCAGTCCGCCATGGACCAGGCGGGGAACATCAGACCGCCTAAAAGGGCACCTGCCCGCTGAGCGTGCACGCGCATACTGTGTCTCCACAGAGTGTTATTCTTGTCGGATTTTGCGTAATCCCTCCGATCTGACGGGTGCTCGCATTCACCAGAAAAACCAGAGTGGAAGCCTACTTACGGATACATCAACTTCGAGTATAGACACAGATCAAGAAAAGACTAAAAAATCGGATAAACCTAAAAGCGCTAACCACAAATTTTTAAGAAGCAAAAAGAATATGGCATTTACTCTGCCGGTCACTGACCGGCGTCTCTGGGCTCTGGCCTGGCCATTGATGCTCACCAACCTCACGGTCCCCCTGCTCGGCCTGGTCGATACCGCCGTGCTCGGACATCTGGAAAGTCCCGAGTACCTGGGGGCCGTCGCTGTTGGTGCCAATCTGTTCAGTATTCTGTACTGGACCTTCGGCTTCATGCGCATGGGCACCACCGGGCTGGCAGCCCAGGCCTGGGGTAAACGGGACAGCTTCAGCCAGGTCGCCCTGCTGCTGCGCTCTGTGCTGCTGGCAACCGGTATCGGACTGCTGCTGATACTGTTCCACCGGCCGCTGATCCACACCGGTCTGAGCCTGATGAATCCCAGTGCGGGCGTTACCGAACTGGCCGCCGAGTATGCCGCAATCCGGATCTGGAGTGCGCCGGCGGTATTGTGCCAATACACCCTGGTGGGCTGGCTGATCGGGACCCAGTATCCCAGGGGCCCGATGCTGATGCTGATCGCCGCCAACGGCCTGAATATCGTTCTGGATATCCTGTTTGTCACGGTCCTTGGCTGGAACAGCCGGGGAGTCGCCATTGCCACGGTCATTGCCGAGTACGGAGCAGCCACCCTCGGGTTTCTGATCGTTCTGGGCCGGATGCCGGAAGGTCAGAGGCTGACCCGGGCGCTGTTCGGCAAACTCGAGGATTACCTGATAATCCTCCGGGTCAACCGCTACATCATGGTTCGCACCATTGCCCTGCTGCTGGTGCTGGCTTTCTTCACCGCCCAGGGCGCCCGCCAGGGCGATACCATCCTGGCAGCCAATGCTGTGCTGATCACCTTCCTGCTGCTGATCTCCAATGCCCTCGACGGCTTTGCCAATGCCGCCGAAGCACTGATTGGCGAAGCCATCGGCAAAGGCAGCCGGCGCCGGTTCCGGATGGTCTTTCGCAGTGCCCTGAGATGGTCACTCTGGGGCGCCCTGTTGCTCACGGTTATTTTTGTCGCCGGCGGACACTGGCTGATTGCACTACTTACCGGTATCGAAGAGGTGAGAACCACCGCCTGGCGCTACCTGCCCTGGCTCTGGCTGCTACCATTTGCCGCAGTCTGGGGGTTCCTCCTCGATGGTATCTTTATCGGCGCAACCCGGACCCGGGACATGCAGAACACCATGCTGTTCTCGGCCCTGGCCGTTTTTGCTCCGGTCTGGTGGCTGACCACAGGCTGGGGCAACCACGGGCTCTGGTTCGCGCTGATCTCCCTGATGGTGGCGCGGGCCGTGAGCATGGGATGGCTCTGCTGGTCCCACACCCGGAACGATCGCTGGTTCCAGAACCAGTGATGAAGATTCATTCTGTAACATTACGACCGGGAATTTTCACATTGACGGAAAAGCAGCTGGAAAAATCTCGGCTACACTTGTCTCAACAGGCAGGCACGAAGTGGTAGCCAGCCCTCCTCTCCTGCCCTGGTACTCGTTGCTAACAGTTGCTTACAACGGGAGGCGCCTTGCGACCTCAATTCGTTCAGACATCGGCATCTCCTGAAATGACACCACAGGTAGTCCTCGAAATCATTGATCAGGCCCGGCGCAAGGAAGCCCGATCCGGCACCTTTCTCAGGCAGCTTCATGAAAAAGTCGCCGAGCTGCCTTCGGCTGTCACCATTGAGGGTTATCACCCGGCCACCTGTCTGTTTCAGTTTGTGGTGGAATACATCGAATTGGCTCCCCGGCTGATCGAGTGCGTGGAAGCCTGCGCCCGGGAGGCCGGCAAGGCCGAGCTGTTCGAGCCCTTCGTTAATGCTGCAATCCGCTATTTTACCCAACCCTCGGCGCTGCTGGTGCGCTATGACGGGCTCGATGGTCTGCTGATCCGGGCCTATCTCTGCCACCGGTTAATGGAAGAAATGTACGAAAACAACCGGTGTACCCGGGCCAGCGAACTGGTGGATATAGAAGCAACTCGTGCTAACCTGCTCGCCCACCAGCTGATTGGCGAACCCTTTGCCAATGAGCTGGACGATTCCATAACCGTGACCGTGGTCCAGATCGCAGGCACGCCGGACTATTACGAACTGAACCTCGACCCCTTCGTGGAACAGGTTAACAACGCCGCCTGGGACTGGATGCGGCACTACTGGGGAAATCTGCTGGTCAGGAACCACATCCGATTCTCCCTCGGTTCCGGCCTGTCCTGACAGGTTCAGAGGATTGATGCGACAATCAGCGATAACATTCACGGTGGCTCTGTTCCTTGGTGCAACAGCCCTGGCCGTCGAGGCGAAAGAGCTGCCCGTTACCGTTCTCAACAGCGACAGCAACGAACCGGTGGTCGGTGCCGTGGTGTCCGTGGCCAGCCCGCAGACGGTGACGCCGGTTTCCGCCGAGATCTACCAGAAGGACCGGGCATTCCACCCTCAGGTGCTGGTGGTTCCTGTTGGTTCCAGTGTCGACTTTCCCAACCGGGACAATACCCAGCACCACGTCTATTCCTTCTCGCCGGCCAAGACGTTCAACATCGAGCTCTATGCCGGTCGCCCGGAAGCACCGATTATTTTCGATAAACCGGGTATCGTCGAACTGGGCTGCAACATCCATGACCATATGCAGGGCTTCATCGTCGTGACCGATACCAAGGCCGTTGGCCGGACCGGCGAATCGGGCCAGGTCACACTGACCATCAATCTCCGGTCGGCAGCGGACAGCGACGGTAGAGTGCCACTGACAATCTGGCATCCCCGGCTGCCGGATAACACCAGGCCGATAGTGCGGGAAGTCGACCCGAGCCGGCCGGCAAGCCTGGCCCTGAATCTTGAACCCGAGCCCGCTGCTGAAGGCTCACTGGACCGTCTCCAGCAACGTTTCCGGGAGCTCTAATGGCAGTTGTCTCTCGCCTGGGATTCCGGGGCCGTCTGATCACCGCCATGATAGCCCTGGTGGCACTGGTCAGCCTGGTTATCGTGGCCCTGCTGATGGTGTACCTGTTCGAGGACGAGAAAAGCCGGGCCCTGGAAAAACTGACGATCGGTGAGCGGCTGACCCGGGAAGTTATTGAGCGACGCACCGAGCTTGAACTGTCCCGACTGAGCGTACTGGTTCAGGATTTCGGATTTCGCTCCGCCGTGGCCAGCGGCGATCCGGCCACCATGGCCAGTACCCTGGAAAATCACAGTGCCCGGGTCGGCGCCAGTTTTGCCCTGCTGCTGAATGCCGACGGTAACCTGCTGGCCTCAACCCTGAACCGCAGGCTGCCGGACATCTCACCCGGGCAACTGGCCAAGGCCCGGCGTAATGGCTTCGCCCGATCATTAATGGCCATTGATGGCCGGGGCTATGAGGTTCTGGCCATTCCGGTCGAGGCACCAGGACTGCGTGCCTGGCTGGTTACCGGATTTGCCATGGACCAGGCACTGGCCGAAGTGATTGCCCGCCTCAGCGGAACCTCGGTGATATTCCGCGCTCGGACCCAAGAGGCGAGCGGGTTTGACAGTTTCGCTGCCACTACCCGTATCGATGGCACGCTTGAACAGGAGCTCACCCGGGCGTCCGGCAGCCGCAACTTCATCGAAAGCGGCGGCTACTTTACCCGGATCATTAACCTTGGCAGTGCCGATCCCGCCCCGATTCAGGCCATTCTGCTGATCAGCCGTGAAGCCAGTCTCGAAAATTACTACCGGCGGGCGGGGGAAATCGCCTTGCTGGTGGCCGCGATCCTTGTTTTTTCCATTCTGCTGGCCCTGGTGATTGCCCGCAACCTCGGCCGGCCGGTCCTTCAATTAGCCGACTATGCCCGGGCCATCGGGGAGGGCGATACGCCCCGGGCTCCGGCGATCCGGGCCGGCGGCGAACTCACCCAGTTACGGGACGCCCTGCGGGACATGCTGCTGAGGTTACGGGACCGGGAAGCCCAGATCCGCTACGCCGCCACCCACGACGATGTTACCGGCCTGGGCAACCGGAACGCACTGATGCAGGCGGCCAACGAACTTTTCCATGAACGCGGTCAGGGTATTCTTATCGGCATCCGGCTGAACGATCTGTCTGACATCAACGACACCCTTGGCCTGGAATTCGGCGACAAAGTATTGGCCGGTACCTCGCGGCGCCTGCAACAGGAACTGCCGGATGCCCGGATCATCGCCCGAACCGGTGGCGCTGAATTTCTGGCCCTGATTCCCGGCATGGCAGCCGAAGAGCTCGATCGACGGGCAGGGCAGCTGCATGATCTGATCGAGTCGCCGTTGCAGGTCGACCAGACACCCTTTTCCCTGCGCATTACCATGGTAAGCCTGGAGTTACCGGGGGATGCGGCCGACACCAATGAGCTGCGCCGCCGGCTCAACCTCACCTTCGAGCAGGCCGAAACCCGGGCGGAAGCCTTCACCCGTTATCAGCCGGGCCAGGACGAAAGCCACCTGAGGGAACTGAAACTGATCACCGATCTGCCCGCTGCCATTGTCAACGATGGCCTGCACATGAACTATCAGCCCAAGCTGAACAGCAGGACCGGCGAGCTGGTTCAGGTGGAGGCGCTGGTGCGCTGGATTCACCCGGAGCTGGGTTTTGTCTCCCCCGAGGAGTTCATTTTTCTGGCCGAACAGTCCGGACAGATCCATGACCTGACCGCCCACATTCTCCAGCGGGTCGCAAAGGACGCGCGCCAGTGGCATGAGCAGGGCGTCGATGCCGGGGTAGCGGTTAACCTCTCGGCCATGGACCTGACCTGGCCGGCCCTGACCCGGCACATTGCCGAAACCTTCCGGGACTGGCACCACGACATGGAACGGATCACCCTGGAAGTGACAGAAAGCGCCCTGATGGAGGATCCTGATGAAGCCATGGCCACGCTGAACAGGCTGAGGGGGCTGGGCGTCACCCTGTCGGTGGATGACTTTGGCACCGGCTATTCCTCGCTGTCCCAGCTGCGCAAGCTGCCGGTACAGGAACTGAAAATCGACAAGTCCTTTGTCCTGAAGCTGGATTCCGAACCCCAGGATCAGCTGATTGTCCGGTCGACCATCGACATGGCCCATGGCCTCGGGCTGAAAGTGGTGGCCGAGGGCATCGAAAATCTCAAGGCCTGGCAGCTTCTGCAGCACTGGGGCTGCAACCTCGGCCAGGGTTTCTACCTGAGCCGTCCGGTTTCTGCCGATGACCTGCCGGAAACGGCCCGGTCACTCGCCGCCCGGGCTCAGGAACTGACCGACCCAAACCCGGAGTATTCACAATGAAAAAATGGCCCCTCGCGGCACTGGTTGCAGCGCTGCTCGCCACCCAGGCGGCACAGGCGGATATCGGCAGCCGGATCTGGGCAACTGGCGGCGTTACCACCATTGAAGGCAGTGCCGGTGGCGGCCTGGTCCCCTGGGCGCTGTTGGGCAGTTACGCCAGTGATGAAGAGTGGGGCGGCACCCTGGCGATCAGCCGCGCCGAGGTGGATGACTACAGCCTGTCGGTCACCGGCGCCGGGCTGAACTGGCGCAACCGGATTGAAGTCACGGTGGCGCAACAGACTCTGGACCTGGACAGCCTGGTGTTCGCCCTGAAAGACGGCTTCGGGCTGGAGCAGGATGAGCTGCGCCAGACTATCTTCGGGGCCAAGGTACGGCTCGCCGGCGATGTCCTCTACAGCCCCTGGGGCCAGTGGTCTGCCGGCTTGCAGCACAAACGTCTCCGGGATTTCACCGTTCCGGAGGCGATTGGTGCCCGGGATGACAGCGGTACCGATGTGTATGTCAGTGGCAGCAAACTGTTTTTCGCAGCCCTGATGGACCGCAACCTTCTGGTCAATGTGACAGCCCGGGGAACCCGCGCCAACCAGGGCGGCCTGCTGGGTTTCGGCGGAGACCGTAACAACGGCTACGAACTGATGCTGGAAGGCAGTGTCGGGCTGTTCGTCAACCGGCAGTGGCTGGTGGGTACCGAGTACCGGCAAAAGCCCGATAACCTGGGGTTTGCCTCCGAGGACAACTGGTGGGACCTCTTTGTGGCCTGGGTGCCCGATCGTCGGCTGGCGGTCACCGCAGCCCTGGTCAACCTGGGAGATGTCGCCACCCTGCAAGACCAGCAGGGCCTGTACCTGTCTCTGCAGGGGAGTTTCTGATCATGCCTTGTTTGCGATTACACACCGGCGCCATTGGCCTGATGCTGGCAGCCGTGCTGTTGCTCGGGGGCTGCCAGGCGATCAACCCCCAGCCCGAGCCCAGTCTGTACCAGCAACTCGGCGAACGGGAAGGCATTGCCAATGTTGTTGAGGACCTGCTTTACCTGATCGTGGAGGACGAGCGTATCAATCACCAGTTCAAAGGCATTGATGTGGTGCAGTTCCACCGCCATCTGACCGACCAGCTGTGCCAGCTCAGCGGTGGACCCTGCAGCTACACCGGCCGGGCAATGCGCGAACTGCATGCCGACATGGCGATCACCAACACCCAGTTCAATGCCCTGGCCGAGAACCTGATCCTCGCCATGGAAGAAAACGACATTCCCACCGGAGCCCAGAACCGCCTGATCAAACAGCTGCTGCCCCTGTACCCGGAGATTCGAAACCTCTGATACCTTTTAATCCACTGATAACCCGCTGAAACGGAGAACCACGCCTTGCTCGAAAACGCTGATCTCGGAAAACTGATTATCCGTCTGACCCTGGGCGGCCTATTGCTGTTCCATGGCATTGCCAAACTGCTCAACGGAGTTGGTTTCATTGAAGGCGAACTGGCCAGCCACGGGCTGCCCACCTTTCTCGCCTACGGAGTTTTCGTGGGTGAGCTGATAGCGCCGTTGATGGTAGTTCTTGGTTACCAGACCCGCATCGGGGCCCTGCTGATCGTCTTCAACATGCTGGTGGCGATCGTGCTGGTGCATGCCAACGAATTGCTGGCCCTAAGCCGCAGCGGTGGCTGGGCACTGGAGCTGCAGGCCTTCTTCCTGTTTACCGCGGTGGCCGTCCTTTTCCTCGGCCCGGGCCGATACAAGCTGAAAAACTGAAGGGGTCGCTCAGCCTCCTGGAGCCGAGGCCTTCCGGAATCCGCGCGCAACCATCACCCGGTTCCGTCCGGATTCCTTGGCCGCGTACAAGGCGTCATCGGCCTGGCGGATCAGTTCTTGCGGTTCCATGTCCAGGCCGGGCACCAGGGTGGCAACCCCCACACTGATGGTCAGACTGACCGGCGCCACAGCCGCTCCGGAGTACACCGGAGAGCGGGCCACCGCCTGCCGGACCCGTTCGGCAACCTGAACGGCGCCCTGTTCCGGGGTGGCCGGGAGCAGGATACTGAATTCCTCGCCGCCATAACGGGCCAGCAGATCCTCCGATCTCTGGACCTCAGCCGCACACAGGGCCGCCACCTCGCTCAGGCAATCGTCACCCACCAGATGCCCCAGCTCATCATTCACTTTTTTGAAGTGGTCGATGTCCAACAGCAGCAGGCTCAGGGGATGGCCATGGCGCTGGGCACGCTTCCATTCCTCCTCCAGCTTCTGATCAAACCGGCGGCGATTGGCGACCTGGGTCAGGCCGTCGGTCAGACTGATTGACCTGAGCCTTTCGTTTGCCCGCTCCAGCTCCTCGGTGCGTTCGTGAACCCGCATTTCCAGGGTCTGGTTCGCCTGCTGCTGAATCGCCAGTGCCTGTTCCTGGGCTTCATGACGCCTGCGACGCTCAAGATTGATTCGATACGCCATGGCAAAAGACAACAGGATGACCTCCAGGGCCACACCCAGCTGGGGCACGAATTCGGTCAGGAAACTGCGGGGCATAACTCCCAGCTTGCTCAATGCCAGAATCAGATGGCCGATCAGCAACGGGGTCCAGGCCAGGACATAGAAGCCGCCCAGAATCTGGCCCTTGCGCCAGACCTGGACACCAATCAGCCAGGCCGCCGGTGTCGCCACGGCCGCCAGAACACTGACCAGGACAATGCCGGCCTGGTAACTGCCAAAAATCCCATACAGGAAGGAAAATACCGCTCCGGCCAACAGGAACTGCAGAAACCGGTAACTGGCAAGGCTGTAGAGCCGGACATTCAGGAACCTGAGGGTGAACATGACGGCAAAAAACAGGGCCAGGCTGATCGCCGGGACCGTGAAGTAGCGGTTGATGCCCGGAGCATCCGGCCACAGCCACTGGAAAAGCAGGCCGTGAAAGTTCAACTGCACCAGTCCGGTGGTCACGACGGTGAGAACGTACCAGAGATAGGTGGCGTGGCGAACTATGGCAAACAGAAACAGGTTGTACAGCGCCATCGCGATAATGATGCCAAGGAATACGGTTTGCCAGCCGTAGGACAGCTGTTCATTGGCGAGAAACGCCGCCGAGGGTGTTACTTCTACCGGAATCTGCACTGAGCCCAGGGTTTGTACCCGCACAAAGGCGGTTACCGGCTCGGTATTGGACGGCACCAGAAAGACAAAATTACGATGGTAGATTGGTCGGCTGCTGAACGGCAGGGTATCCCCGGTGTGATGGCTCTGGATCACTTCGCCGCCAAGAACCCAGTGTACTGACACCTCGTCCAGCAACGGGTAGCTGATTTCAAGGACACGGTTGGCCGGCTCCGGCGGTACCTGTACCTTCAGCCAGAAGCTGCCATCGCTGAATCCATGATTGAAGACATCATCGGCGCCAAAGGACTGCCAGCTTTCCGGTGGCAGGGCGCGAACCTCGCCGAGTGACAGCGTTTCCTTCGGCGCCTCCAACCACTTAAAGGCCACCGGGGCTGCCTGAACGGGGGCGGTGGCCATGGCGGCCAGACACAGGAGAATCAAAAGGACGCAGGGAACCTGCCGCTTCATAGCTGTTTCCGGTTTTCGGGCCGGGCCAGTTGTTCTACACTTTCAGGCCCTGACAGAATGTTTTCGCATCCATACCGTTATCCGGAGTTTAGACGGTTACGCGTACCACGTCCTCCGTTCCTGTGTTGCCAGGATAACCTGGTTTATTGAGGCCCGTAATGACAGAGCGCAAAAATGAGATACGCCCCGGCCGCTACCGCCACTACAAGGGCAAGGATTACGAGGTGCTTGGCATCGCCCGGCACAGCGAAACCGAAGAACAGATGGTGGTATATCGCTGCCTGTACGGCGATTACAGCCTCTGGGTACGCCCGCTGGCCATGTTCCGGGAAACCGTGGAAATGGCAGGCGAACAGGTCCCCCGCTTTGCCCGGCTCGACGATGCCTGACCGTTACACAACCGCTTTGACTACCGCCCCCATTTCCGGCACATTACCGCGCTTTTCATGATGCCAGCCCCCACAAGGGGCCGGACAGTCCATTAATTCCTACCCGGAGTTCTGCCATGAATGCCGTTGTTGCCGCGGTTGCCATCATGCTCGTCCTGAGTCTGGCCCGCATTCACGTAGTTGTCGCCCTGATTATCGGTGCCGTCTCCGGCGGCCTGATCGCCGGCCTGTCACTCGAAGCCACCATCGATGCTTTCAATAACGGCCTTGGCGGGGGAGCAACGGTGGCACTGTCCTACGCCACCCTGGGCGCATTTGCTGTCGCCATTGGCAAATCCGGTCTCGCCCACGCCCTGGCTGACAAGGCCCTGGGCCTGGTTGGCCGACAGGACGAGGGGGCAGCCGTCAACGGCATCCGGTTCCTGATCATTGGCCTGCTGCTGGCCATCGCCATGTCGTCCCAGAACATCCTGCCGATCCACATCGCCTTCATTCCGCTGGTCGTTCCACCGCTGCTGTACGTGATGGCAAAGCTCAACATGGACCGCCGCCTGATCGCCTGCGTGCTCACCTTCGGCCTGATTACCCCCTACATGTTCCTGCCGGTGGGCTTCGGCGGTATCTACCTGAACGAAATCCTGCTGGCGAATATCGCTGAAAACGGCGTGGATGTCACCGACCTGAACGTCATGTCCGCCATGGCATTACCGGCCCTGGGCATGCTCTGCGGCCTGATCATTGCGGTATTGTTCAGCTATCGCGGAGAACGCCGCTACAACATGGACGCCATCGCCCGCACCGAGCGGGTCGACGTCAGCTACAGCCCGCGCACCCTGATCATGGCCCTGGTCGCCATCGTCACCGCCTTCGTGGTGCAGCTCTGGCTGGGCTCCATGATCCTCGGCGCCCTGGCGGGCTTCGTACTGTTCAACGTGTCCGGCGTAGTGAAATGGAAGGAAGCCGATGACCTGTTCACAGAAGGCATGAAAATGCTGGCGATGATCGGCTTTATCATGATCGCCGCGTCCGGGTTCGCCGAAGTGATGCGGGAAACCGGGGAGATCAAGACCCTGGTGGAGAGTTCAGTCGCCACCATCGGTGACAACAAGGCCATGGCCGCCCTGCTGATGCTGGTTGTGGGCCTGCTGATCACCATGGGCATTGGCTCATCCTTCTCCACCATTCCCATCATCGCCGCGCTGTACGTGCCCCTGGCACTGGAAATGGGCTTCAGCCCCCTGGCCATCGTGGCTCTGGTCGGCACCGCCGGTGCCCTGGGCGACGCCGGCTCACCCGCTTCCGACTCCACCCTCGGCCCCACCGCCGGCCTGAACGTCGACGGCCAGCACAACCACATCTGGGATACCGTGGTGCCGACGTTCCTGCACTACAACCTGCCATTGCTTGGCTTTGGTTGGTTGGCCGCTATGGTTCTTTAAGCTGGGAGGTTGTTTTGTAGCCTGCTTATTGAGGGGAGTTGCGAGGGGGGCAGGTTATTTTTCCCTTGGAAATGGCAACTCGCTTTGCTCAGACATCAATTTCCGGCGGTAAAAATAACCTGCCCCCCTCACATAAGAACCATCAGATATCGCTGAAAAGCTTTTGTGCTCAAGAAATATCTTTTGAGTCAGATCAAGAGGGTGTGGGGGTGCTTTTCTGGCGGGGAAAAGATGTCTGAGCGAAGCGAGTTGCTTTTCCCCAGAAGAAAAGCACCCCCATGGCCTCTAAGCCCCTCAACCAGCAGGCTGGAAGGAACAGCCTACTCCCCATCATCGGCAGAAGACTTAAAGAACACGACCTGTTTAACGATGTGATCATCCTCGTTTTTGAGCTTGTTCACCCGGGTGTCGAGCTCGGGGTTGGACGGTTGTTCGGCATCGGACACCGCGTCGGTAAAGCCGCAGACCACACACTCGCGCACCTGGTCGCCGTCGTCGGTGGTGAACATCATGATCTTGTCCATCTCCGCACAGCGGGGACAGACAGCGCCGGCGATAAAGCGTTTTGGACTCGCCATACTAAAACTCCCGTAAATTTGGGCAGTGGTTGTCGGGTTACGGCCGTTGGCCTAACCCGACCTAGATGCTCCGGCCATACCTGGATCGAAACATCATGTAGGTCGGATTAGCAAAGCGTAATCCGACATTAGCCAGATCAGCTCCAAAGGCTGCAAAACAACCCTCGCTATTGTCAGGCAGCTTCGTCCGTGATGCCGGTCTGTTTCAGTAACGCATCCACCTGCGGCTCTCGACCCCGGAAGGCCTTGAACAGTTCCATGGGCTCCTGTGAGCCGCCTTTCTCCAGGATATTGTGGAGGAAAGCCTTGCCGGTTTCCGGGTCGAAGATGCCTTTTTCCTCGAACAGGGAGAAGGCATCGGCCGCCAGCACTTCCGCCCACTTGTAGCTGTAATAGCCAGCGGCGTAGCCACCGGCAAAGATGTGCGAGAAGGAGTTGGGGAAGCGGTTGAATTCCGGCGCTTCAACCACGGCAATCTCGCTGCGGACCTTGCGGTGCATATCCAGCGGGTTGGTGGGCGCTTCCTCAGTGAATTCCGCATGCAGGCGGAAATCGAACAGGGAGAACTCGAGCTGACGCACCATGGCCATGCCGGACTGGAAGTTCTTGGCCGCGAGCAGTTTCTCCAGCAGATCTTCCGGCAGCGGTTCACCGGTTTCGTGGTGCGAGGCAATCAGGCCCAGAGACTCCGGATTCCAGCACCAGTTCTCGAGGAACTGGCTGGGCAGCTCGACGGCGTCCCAGGCGACACCGTTGATACCCGAGACATCCAGCACGTCCACCTGGGTCAGCATGTGGTGCAGGCCGTGGCCAAACTCGTGGAACAGGGTGGTCACTTCATCGTGGGTCAGCAGTGACGGCTTGCCGTTGACCGGCGGCGTGAAGTTGCAGGTCAGGAAGGCCACCGGCAGCTGGAGTTGGCCACGCAGGTTGCGCCAACGTACCCGGCAGTCCGCCATCCAGGCGCCACCGCGTTTGCCCTGGCGGGCATACAGGTCCAGATAGAACCAGGCAAGGGGCTCGCCGTTACGGCTGATGCAGTAGGCCGTGGCGTCCTCGTGCCAGGTTTCCACTTCCGGCTTCGCTTCAATCTGGACGTCGAACAGCTTCTCCGCCACCCGGAACAGGCCGGGCACCACCTTGTTCACCGGGAACCAGGGGCGCAGGGTTTCGGGCGAAATATCGTAGCGCTTCTGGCGCAGTTTCTCGCTGTAGTAGCCGATATCCCAGGCCTGCATCTCTTCCGCGCCGTATTCGTCCTTCGCAAACGCCTTCAGCTCGGCAAATTCTTTCTGAGCCTGGGGCTTGGACTTGGCCGCCAGCTGGTTCAGGAAATCCAGCACCTCATCGCTACTACGGGCCATCTTGGTGGCCAGGGACCGTTCAGCGTAGTTGTCAAAACCCAGCAGCTGGGCCTGAGCGTGGCGGCGCTTGAGGATTTCCGCCATCACCGGCGTGTTGTCCCATTGGCCGGCATCCGGGCCCTGATCGGAGGCGCGGGTCACAAAGGCTTCGTAGACTTCCCGGCGCAGATCCCGATTGTCACAGTAGGTCATGACCGGGTAGAAACTGGGAAAATCCAGGGTGATCACATAACCGTCCAGTTCTTTCTGGCGGGCGGCCTGCTTGGCGCTCTCAATGGCGGTTTCGGGGACACCGGCCAGTTCATCCACATCGGTAATCTGCTTGAACCAGTGCTGGGTCGCGTCCAGCACGTTATCGCTGAACTTGTTGGACAGCTCTGACAACTCGCGGGACAGCTCGGCGTACTGCTTTTTCTTCTCTTCCGGCAGGTCGACACCACCCAGATGGAAATCCCGCAGGGTGTTTTCCACCGACTTGCGCTGGGCCTCGCTCAGCTCCTTGAAGTCTTCCCGCTCGGCCAGTTTCTTGTAGGCGTCGCAAAGGGCCGCGTTCTGGCTGACCTCGGTGCTGTACTCGGTGAGCTTCTCCAGGCAGTTCTTGTACACCTTTCGCAGGTCGTCGTTGTTCATCACCCCGTTCAGGTGTGAGATCACCGACCAGGCATTGCTCAGCTTGTCTTCCATGGCCTGCATCGGCTGCGCCAGCGTTGTCCAGGTCGGCTCCTCCTGCTCCGCCAGCTGGCTGATCTTCATCCGGTTTTCACTGAGAATCTGGTCAATTGCCGTCTCCATGTGTTCGGTGCGGACATGGTCAAATCTCGGCAAAAGGTCGTCAGTCAGTAACGGGTTATTCATAGGTCCCCTTCTCAGCTAGTAAGATCTCAGGTAGTTTCAGGTGACTCCAACGTTGGGGGAGTATCCGGGGGAAGCCTTTCCGAAACTGTGCGGAGCCATGGATGGCGGAGCCCAAGCGTCACATGGACGTGCCGCAAGGAGCGTGTTTCGGAAAGGCTTCCCCCGGATGCTCCATACTCCAGAGCGGAAAACACCTCAAAGGTACTATGTAATGACGAATATACGTTCACACAAGGGTATCACGCCATATTTTGGCGAACGGGCTTGGGTTGATCCAAGTGCCGTGGTGATTGGCGACGTTGAAACCGGCGATGACGTTTCCATCTGGCCGATGACCGTAGTGCGTGGCGATATGCACAAAATCCGTATCGGGCATCGATGCAGCATCCAGGATGGGTCAGTCCTTCACATCACTCACGCCAGTGACTACAACCCTGGTGGTTATCCGCTCACCCTGGGCGACGATGTGACTGTGGGCCACAAGGCGCTGCTGCATGGCTGCAGCATTGGTAGCCGGGTTCTGGTCGGCATGGGCTGCATCATTATGGATGGCGCCGTGGTAGAGGACGAGGTGATTGTTGCCGCGGGCTGTCTGGTGCCGCCGGGCAAGACCCTGGAATCCGGGCACCTTTACGTGGGATCGCCCTGCAAAAAAGCACGGGCACTGACGGACAAGGAACGGGGTTTTTTCAAGTACACCGCCGCCAACTATGTCCGGCTCAAGGATGAGTACCTTAACGATCAATAAGCCAGTGGTCTGAAAGGCTGCCGGAGATCGTATTTTGGCGATGCTACTCTGGTTCCTCGTTATCAATGCGCTGTTTCTCGTTCCCTCGCTGGCTCTGGCGGGGGCGACCCCCTTGTTTTCGCTCGAAGCCCTGGTGCTCTGGGCAATCCTTTGCGGACTTCGGACTCCCCGCCACCGGTATCACCTCATCCTCGTCATGGCGGTACTCTACGGATTGCTGGTGCTTCTGGTGATGGCGGATGCTCTGGTAAGGGAGAGCCTGGGGCGGGGGTTGAATCTGTATCTGGAGGTGGGACTGCTGGACGCCGCCTGGAATCTGATGGACACCAACCTGGGCGCCATCCTCGCAGTCATTGCCCTGGTCGTTCTCGCCGGCTTGCTTGCCGGCATTGGCTGGTTATGTCGTTTGAGCCTGGAGCGAATAGCCCATCATTCCCCGAGTCACCTCGCCAACCCCCTGTGGCTGATCGCCGGCCTGGCGCTGGCCGGCGCGGTCACGCCCTGGATCGGCAGCCCGGCGCTGGCGTTTGTGGCCAATCAGGCCTCTCTGGCCAGCCATACCCATCAGACCTCCGAGGCTTTCGCAGAGCAGCTCCGTGCCCGGTCGACAGCGGCAAACCAGCCGAAGCCTCTACCACGGCTGGCGGGCAAGGATGTCATCCTGGGGTTCATTGAGTCCTACGGCGTGTCCGCGGTGACCGACGCGCGTTACCGCCGGTTTGTCGGGCCGAGCCTGGACGCCATGGCCCGGGAGCTGGCAGCGGCCGGGTTGACCATCGCCACCGGTCGCCTGCAATCGCCCATCCAGGGCGGGCAGTCTTGGCTAGGCCACCTCTCGGTGCTGAGCGGCCAGTGGATTCATAACCAGCTCGCCTACGAAACCCTCCTGAGCAGCGACTACGCCACCCTCATTGATGACTTTCGCCGCACCGGCCACCACACCATTGCAGTCATGCCGGCCATCACCCGGGCCTGGCCCGAGGGCCGTTTGTTCGGATACGACCGGATCTACGGCCACGACGACCTGGCCTATCGGGGACCGGCATTAAACTGGGTCACCATGCCCGATCAATACACCTGGCACCGGTTCCAGAGCCTTCGGCAGAGGCATGAAGGACCTCTGTTCGCCGAGTTGGCGATGATCAGCAGCCATGCGCCCTGGGTACCGATACTGCCCGTCATCGATGACTGGAACAGTATCGGCCATGGTGAGGTGTTCCGGCGCTGGGAAGGCGCCGGCGAGGCACCGGTCTCTCTCTGGCGTGATCCGGACCGCGTCCGCCAGCATTATGGACAGGCCATTGCCTATGCCCTGGAGGTGGCCGGCGGTTTCGCTGCCCGTTATGTTGGCGACGACACGCTCATGGTCATTCTGGGCGATCATCAGCCAGCGCCGCTGATCACCGGCGAGGACACCAGCCGTGATGTCATTGTCCATGTCATCAGTGGCGATCCGGCGCTGGTTGAACCCTTCCTGTCCGGCGAGCTGCCAGGATTTCGACGTGGTACCCGCCCCGATCCAACCACAGCCGGCGCCCCCATGAGCCGGTTCCGGCCCTTTTTACACCGTCATTTTGGCGATTCCTGACCCTGGCTTGACACTGATCAAATTGTGATCACTCCCACCCTTGAAAACAAACCCGCTGTACCTACATTGTGGATTAGCAGAAGTTCACGGATAACCATCCGGCTGGCGCCACCGGTATGGAGCTGTTCCGCGATCGAAGCTGATGTCAAACATTCAGATTCGTTCCGATAATCAGGAGGAGGTCCTTATGAGCAACATTACCCGTTGGAATCCAGTCAATGAATTCGAAGACCTGATGAGCCGCTACAACCGCATGTTCGGCCTGACCCGCCCTGCTGGCGAGCGCGAAGGCAAAGACCTGTTCAGCCGCAGCGACTGGGCGCCGGCTGTCGATATCAAGGAAACCCCGGAAGCCTTCACCATTGAGGCGGAATTGCCCGGGATGTCCAAAGAAGATGTGAAAGTGACGGTGCACGAGGGCGTTCTGAGCATTCAGGGTGAACGCAAGAGTGAGGATGAGAGCAAGGACAAGAAGCACCACCGCATAGAGCGCTTCTATGGTAGCTTCCTGCGCCGCTTCACACTGCCTGAAAACGTTGACGAGAACAGTGTGAAAGCCAACTTCAAGGACGGCATGCTGACCCTGACACTGCAGAAAGCCGAACCGAAAGAGCCCAAGGCCATCGAAGTCGACGTACAGTAACATCCACGGCCTGAAGCGGCCGCACCGGGATTCAGCTCCCGGCTGCGGCCGTTTTTTTCGCGCCGGCTTTTTCCAGGGCCCGGGCATAGTCCACGCTCCGGCGATGCCGGGCGATCAGGTCCAGGATGGTTTCCCCTTCGCTATTGGTGGCGTTCAGATCCCGACCCTCGGCAACAAAAAAGCCGATAAAGCGCTCGAAATCTTCCGCCCTCATGGCGTGGTAGGCTTTCACCAAGACATGATAATCGGGGTTTTCAGAGCTGTCCCAGGGCTGGAGGTCCAGAAAACTCCTGACCCGCTCATCGCTCCACTCTTCGCCAATGACTTTGGGCTTGTCCGGTCCGCTCATGGTTGCTCTCTCATTCCGCTGTGCCAGTGAATTATCGGGCGCACAGTATAAAGCCCTGAAAGCCCGTCAGTTATATGGATTGCGCATGAGAAACTGCATCGCAGATATAAGGCTCAGGGCCGGATTTCAATGGGCAGCTGCGCCGTGGGAACCTCGTCACTACACTCCGGGTTGCGGATCGCGATCTCCACCCGCCGGTTCAGGGCCCGGTTTTCCGGGGAATCGTTGGCCGCCAGGGGGTTTGTTTCGGCCCGGCCGGCGGCCACCACCCGTTCGGCAGGGATCTGTCGGTTCAATACCAGCTCGTGAACTACCGACACCGCTCGGGCCGCCGACAGATCCCAGTTGGAGCGGTAACGGTCACTGGATATGGGCCGGTCATCGGTGTAGCCAGACACCAGGACATCCCCGGTACAGGCCGAAAGTACCTTCACAACCCGCTCAATAATCGGGATCATCTCCGGCTTGATGGCGGCCTCGCCTGAACGGAAGGTGGCTTCCTCGGAGAACCGGATAACCACCTTGTTCTCATCGTAGTTGACACTCAGGGCCTCGGAGGCCACTTCCGACTCCAGCTCCCGGATCATCCGGCTGGCCAGATCAATCACCCCGCCGGGGACCTTGGTCGGGGCGGCTCCGTCGGTACGCTCATCGATAAATTCCGGCACCCGGGCCTGGGACTCCGGCGGCTCCGGCAGGGAAACCGATTCCGATTCGATCATGGTCAGGGGTGAACCGCCCAGCCCCTCGGACAGAACATTTTCGGAGCCAAACGCCGCCGACATGGAGTTGGCCATGGCCCGGTATTTCTCGACATCCATCTCGGCAAAGGACAACAGCAGGATAAAAAAGGTCAGCAGCAGGGTGGCCAGATCGGCGAAGGTGACAATCCACGCCGGGGTCTGATTCTGCAGGCGTTTCCTGTTTTTTTTCTGAACCAGCTCCAAACCCTCAGGCCTCCCGCTCTGGTGTTAGGCCAACACGCTGCTCGGGTGTAACAAACGAGGACAGCAGCTCGGTCATAACCCGCGGGTTCTCACCCCGCATGATGTTCTTGATCGAGGTAATGATGAGCATCTGGTTACGCGCCTCATCCTCGGCCTTCAGCTGGAGCTTGTCGGCCAGGGGCAGGGCGATCAACTGGGCAATAAACGCACCGTAAAGAGTGGTCAGCAGAGCAATAGCCATGGCCGGGCCAATGGAGGAGGGGTCGTCCAGGGTATTGAGCATCTGCACCAGCCCCACCAATGTGCCGAGCATACCGATGGCCGGCGCCGATTCTCCGATGCCGCGAAACACCCGCTCGGCGACTTCATAGCGTTCAGCGGTCTGCTGGGCTTCCTGGGCGAGCGCTTCTTCGACCAGTTCCGGCGGGTGGCCGTCGACACAGAGATTGATGGCTTTTTGCAGGAAATCATTATCGGTCTGGTGATTTTCCAGCCCCAGGATGCCCTCCTTCCGAACCATCATCGCCAGAGAGCCTACTTCCCGGATCAGTTCCGCCGGCCGGGCCATGCGATCGGTGAATGCTGCCGACATAGCCAGGCGAAAGGCGCTCATCACCGAAGCCATTCGAAACTTGATCAGGGTGACGGCAAAGGTGCCGCCCAGCACAATGGCCAGCCCCGGGAGGTTCAGGAAAGTCAGGAAAGAGGCGTTGGCCAGCATTGCCAGAATGACAATCAGAACACCGGCCACAAGCCCCACAAGGGTAAGAATATCCATCGAAAATCCTTACGGAAGGTTGATCCCGAGCATAGCCCACTCCCGGGCCTGAGGCTCAGTCGTTACGCAATTCCTCAATCACAGGGCGCGTGGCCGGGCTGACGCCTCGCCAGATCCGGAACGACTCCGCCGCCTGTTCCACCAGCATACCAAGACCGTCGTAAACGGTTTGTGCGCCATGTTCGAGAGCCCACTGATTGAAGGTGGTGGTCTGCAAAGAATACATCATGTCATAGACCACCGTGTTTTCTCCGATCACGTTCGGGGACAGGGGCGGCAGATCCCCCTGGAGGCTGGCACTGGTGCCATTGATAATCACATCATAGGCGTCCCGGGGCTGCTCAAAACCGCAGGCAGCCAGCCGGGTTTCCCCGGCAACGGGCGCAAACAACTCAACTAGGGCCTCGGCGCGGGCGAGCGTTCGGTTGGCAATGGTGACAGAGCCCGGATGCTCCGCCAGGATCGGGCCGAGAACCCCACGTACCGCGCCGCCGGCCCCCAGTACAAGGATGCGCGAACCTTTCAGGGTGACACCGTGGTTCCGGACCAGATCCTGAACGATGCCACAACCGTCGGTGTTGTCAGCGGTGAGGGCGCCGTCGTTATCCAGGTACAGGGTATTGGCTGCGCCAGCCTTCCCGGCCCGTTCAGTCCGGCGATCCGCCAGCTTCCAGGCCTCTTCCTTGAAGGGCACGGTCACGTTCAGGCCTTTTCCGCCCCGCTCGAAGAACTGCTTTACGGTGCCAGCGAAATCGTCCAGCGGTGCCTGTATCGCGGTATATTCCACCGGCTCGCCAGTCTCGCTGGCAAACAGGCTGTGGATCCGGGGCGATTTACTGTGGCTGATGGGGTTGCCAACAACCGCGTAGAGCTCGTTAGTCATGTCGGGCCTCCAGCCAGTCACGTCCGGTCAGGAAATAGTCTGTAAGCCGGGCCTCCTCGGAGCCGGGCTCGGCGGTCCGGTTGTAATCCCAACGCACCAGGGGCGGCAGGGACATCAGGATCGACTCCGTCCGGCCGCCGGATTGCAGGCCAAACAGGGTGCCCCGGTCGTACACCAGATTGAACTCCACGTAGCGTCCGCGCCGGTAGAGCTGGAAATCCCGCTCGCGGTCACCATAGGAGTGATCCATCCGGCGCCGGACAATGGGCTCGTAGGCTTCAATATAACTGTCACCAACGGATTTGATCAGGCCAAAGTCCTGATCAAAATCCCCGGTGTTGTGGTCGTCAAAGAACAGACCACCCACGCCCCGGGGTTCGTCCCGGTGCTTGAGATAGAAATAGTCGTCGCACCAGTGCTTGAAGCGATGGTAGGTCCCCTCGCCAAACGGTTCGCAGGCCGCCTGGGCGGTCTTGTGCCAGTGCACACAGTCTTCCTCGAAGCCGTAGTAGGGGGTGAGGTCGTAACCGCCTCCGAACCAGTAAACCGGTTCGCTGTTCCGGGGTCGGGCAATGAAAAACCGGACGTTGGCGTGGGAGGTAGGCACATAGGGATTGCTCGGATGAATCACCAGTGACACCCCCATGGCCTCCCAGGGTGCGCCGGCCAGGTGCGGCCGATGGGCTGTGGCAGACGGTGGCATGGTATCGCCCATCACATGGGAGAAATTGACCCCGCCTTTTTCAAAGACATGACCGTCGGTAATAACCCGGCTGACACCACCACCGCCTTCCGGCCGGTCCCAGGCGTCCCGGATAAAGCTTGCGCCACCATCGATCGCCGCCAGGCGGCTGCAGATGGATTCCTGCAATCCCAGCAAATACTGCTTGACCGCATGACTATCGGGTTGCTGTGACATGAATTCTCCTAGCGAAGCTGCTTGCCGCTGACAATATCAATAATCCGGCTGGGGTTGCGATTGCCTCCGAGCGAGCCAGGCACAATCCAGTCTAGCTGATCACCGAAGTAACGCCGGACCTGCCAGATATTCCGGGCCGGCTGACGGCCCGCGGGGTTGCAGGAGGTGGACACCAGTGGCATGCCAACGGTCTCGCACAGGGCCCGAACCACCGGATGATCGCTGACCCGAACCGCAATGGAGCTGTGTTGGCCACGCACCCATTCGGGCACCTGTTGCGCCACATCCGGCAACAGACAGGTCACCGGCCCGGGCCAGTGACGCTCCGCTTCGGCCTGAAGGGACCGGGGCAGTGGATCCAGCAGGAAGCGGATCTGGTCGACCGAAGACGCTACCAGGATCACTCCTTTTTCCACCGGGCGGCGCTTCAGAGCGAGGATCTGCTCGACCGCCTGCTGGTCCCAGGGATCACATCCAAGACCCCAGACCGCTTCGGTCGGGTAGGCGATAACGCCACCGTGCAGCAAAGTACGGCGGGCACAATGCAACTGCCAGTCAGAGAGGGGGTGGGAAACGGCCATACTGCTCTTGTCAGAATCGATCAGGATGAATGATCGCACCAGGCTCAGGCGATTTTCTGGAACCCTCCCGGGGCCGAACTCACCAGACCCTGCAACTCCAGAAGCAACAGGGACTGCATAAGCTGATCGGCAGGTAGACCAGTGGCTGAGCTCAATGCGTCGGTTGACTGTGGATCATACCCTAAAGCCTCAAACACCGCGATTTCCCGGCTGTCCAGACCGCGCAGAGCCGGCTGGCTACCAGCCGCCGACTTTGGCTCGGGGGTGGCTGGGTCGGTCCCGGTGAGGGACGGCGACCACCAGGCCCCCAGCTCCTCCAGAATATCGTCCACGGTCTCGACCAGGCGGGCGCCCTGCTTGATCAGCTGATGACAGCCTCGGGCCACCGGGCTGTGCACCGAGCCGGGGATGGCGAACACCTCGCGGCCCTGCTCCAGCGCCATCCGGGCGGTAATCAGGGAACCACTGCGCAGGCCCGCCTCCACCACCAGGACACCACGGCTCAGGCCACTGATAATCCGGTTGCGCTGGGGAAAGTGGGCAGCCCTGGCCGGAGTGCCGGGGGGATATTCGGAGATCATCAGCCCATGGGCAATCACACGCTCGCCCAACCGGCGGTGCTGGTGTGGGTAGATACGGTCCAGCCCACAGCCGATCACTGCCGTGGTCGGGAAACCTGCGTCCAGGGCCCCGGCATGGGCGGCACCGTCAACACCCAACGCCAGGCCGCTGGAAACCAGTATTTGCCGCGCGCTGAGCTCAGCCGCAAAACGTCGGGCGTGATCCAGCCCCGCCCGGGTCGCCTTCCGGCTGCCGATGATTCCGATCTGCTCCCGGCCCAGGAGGCCGGTATCGCCCAGGGTGTAGAGCACCAGCGGGGCATTGTGGATGTGCCTGAGCTGCTCCGGGTAGTGGGTATCCTGCCAGGTAAGAATCCCGATGCCATGATGACCGCAGTTGTCCAGAATCCCCCGGACTTCAGCCACCGCCGGATGGGATTGATCCTGGTGCTGCCACGCCTGGATGGCTGCGAGGCTTTCGGATGCCAGGCCCAATGCCCGCAGGGTGGCGGTATTCATGGTCAGCAGGTCGGTCAGTTCAGGGACTTCCGCCAGCAATTCGTGGCGTCGGGCAGGGCCGAATTTTGGCAAACAGGTGAGGAACAGCCATTGGGCTGGAAGGGAGGAAAACACGGCATCGTCCTTGGGTATGGCAATGGCCGGACCTTCCTGGTCCGGCCATTCACTAACGGTTAACGTTCAGTCAATCAGGGGTTGGTGACCTTGTCGCCAACCTCGAGCGCCCGGGTGGCCTGCAACACCACTCCGTAACTCATTTTCTCATAAGCCTGGAAAATCATCAGCAGGCCGGCACGCTCGGAGGGCAGTTCAATGGTTTCGCCGGTTACCGGGTCACGAACCAGGTTGCCGCTCTGAAGCACAGCCATCACATTCCCCGGCTCTAGGCCTTCCCGGGTACCCCGGTTAATGGCCACCACATCGAACTGGCCGATCTGGCTGACACCACCTTCAACCGAAATCATCTGGCCTTCAACTTTCTGGTCAGGGGCACTCGGAACAAAACTGGTGGCAATCGGCCGATTCACGTTGGTGAGCAGCCGGTCACCGATGCGCACCTCCTGGTTCGAGGTAATCAGCCTGACCGTCAGCACATCTCCATTTTCCGCAATCACCTCACCGGAACCAATGCTCCGTGCCTCCAGGCCCAGGAACTCCCCGGTTACCGGATCGCGGAACTCCTTGCTGCGGCGGAAAACCCCGACCTTGTCGGCCGGTTTGTCGCCACGGGCGTAGATGCGGTCACCGGCTCCGGTGATAATCCGGCCGTCCTCACCCTCCAGCACATAGGGTGCGCCGTTGATGACTTCCGGATCGACAATCCGGGTGTCAGTCAGGAAACTGCCGATAGCGTCCAGAGGAATCGTCGGAATTGGCGTATCGATCGGCTCCGAGCGAACCTGCGGCGACAACTTGACCACATTACTGGTCGCCACCTTGGTAATTCGCGGTTTGCCATCGATGTAAACCAGGGCAAGACGATCGCCGGGGTAGATCAGGTGAGGGTTGGCTACCTGCGGGTTCACATGCCAGATTTCCGGCCAGTACCAGGGGTTGTTCAGAAAACGGGCCGAAATATCCCAGAGGGTGTCACCTTTCACAACGGTGTAACGCTCGGGGTGGTCGGACCGCAGCTCTGGTGCAGCATGGGCCCAGGAGGTTAACAGCAGCGTAGATGCCGCCAGAGCGTACAGCAGTTTCCTCATCGTGTAAGTCCTTGATCGCGTGCCTTGATTCTTTGCATTCTGTTGGGATGCAGACAGTTTCCTGCAGCTTATTACGTTGTTATTCCAGTTACTATAGAAGAAGTCTCGCAAATTGTGATGTTATCTTTTGTTCTTCCAGTAAATTCTATGCCGCCGGCGAAAGCTTTTAACTATTGACTGATCAGTTTGTACTCAATCGACGAATTGTTGGATAATAGTCCTACTGATCTCAAATGCTCCGCCAGCCGTTGAAAGCGGCGGTTCTGCCCCGACAATAGTAAAGTGAGGGTGGAAATTTGCGCAGTACGCTGTCGCATTTCGGAGATCGGTTTCACACTGTTACAAAGAGCGCAAAGGCTACAGAAGTCAAAAGTTCATAAAGACGTCGGCCGACACGCCAGCGTCCCGACATACAGGCCAAAAGTACGAGCATATGATTCTAGAGATTCTCGAATACCCGGATCCCCGTCTGCGCACCATCGCCAAGCCGGTCGATGAGGTGACAGACGCCGACCGCAAGCTGATCGACGACATGTTCGAGACCATGTACGATGCGCCCGGCATTGGCCTCGCAGCAACCCAGGTGAACGTTCACAAGCAGATCATCGTTATGGATCTGTCCGAGGACAAGAGCGAACCGCGGGTGTTTATCAACCCTGAGGTTGAAGTGCTCGACGGTGAAAAAGAAGCCATGCAGGAAGGCTGCCTTTCCGTGCCGGGATTCTACGAAGATGTGGAGCGTATTGAGCACTGCAAGATCCGGGCTATGGACCGGGACGGCAAGCCGTTCGAGATTGAGGCCCGGGGCCTGCTGGCAGTGTGCATCCAGCATGAAATGGATCACCTGAACGGCAAGCTGTTCGTGGACTACCTGAGTTCTCTGAAGCGGACCCGCATTCGCAAGAAGCTGGAGAAGCTTCACAAGAAGAGCGCCTGATCCGCCCTCAGGTGGATTGTGCAGCCAGACGCTTTCGGACCGGGTCACGACCCGGTCTTTTCGTATTCAACGGAACAGAGATCACATCACCGTGCGACTTGTTTTTGCCGGCACCCCGGATTTTGCAGCGACCGCTCTCAAGGCTCTGATAGCAGCCAGACACGATATCGTTGGTGTCTATTCCCAGCCGGACCGGCCCGCCGGCCGTGGCCGAAAGCTGCAACCCAGTCCGGTCAAACAGGTGGCACTGGATCATGAAATCCCGGTATTCCAGCCCGAGACCCTGAAAACGCCGGAGGCGCAGCAGGAGCTGGCCGACCTGAACCCGGACGTGATGATTGTCGCCGCCTACGGCCTGATTCTGCCGAAGGCTGTGCTGGAAATCCCCACCCATGGCTGCCTGAACATCCACGCCTCTCTGTTGCCCCGCTGGCGCGGCGCGGCGCCCATCCAGCGGGCGATTGCCGCGGGCGATGAGGAAACCGGCATCACCATCATGCAGATGGACGAAGGCCTGGATACCGGCGCCATGCTGCTGAAATCCCTGACCGCCATTGAAGAACAGGATACCGGTGGCAGCCTCCACGACCGGCTCGCGGAGATGGGTGGCAAAGCCATCGTCAAGGCCCTGGAGTTGCTGGAAAAAGGCGAGCTTAATGGCGAAGTCCAGAATAACGATCTGGCCTGCTATGCCCGCAAGTTGAGCAAGGACGAGGGTCACATTGACTGGTCCACAGCCGCTATCGACATTGAACGGCTGGTTCGTGCCTTCAACCCATGGCCCGGCACCTTCTCCGATCTGGGTGACCAGCGTATCCGGATTCACGAGGCCCGGGCCCTGGCTACGGCCAGCGACAAGCCGGCCGGAACCGTACTCCGGCGGGACCGGGAAGGCATCGACATTGCCTGTGGCACCGGAACCCTGCGCATTACCCGCGTGCAACTACCGGGTTCCCGCGCCCAGAGCGTGAACGATCTGATCAACGGCGGCAAAGAGCTGCTCATGCCCGGCCAGGAGCTGCGCTGATATGGGTGACCGACAACACCCTATGCGGGCAATCGCCGCCGGCGTTATGCTGGCGGTGGAGAATGGCCAGTCTCTGTCCCAGTGTTTGCCGCCGGCCCTGAACCGCCTGCCCCCGAACGAACGCCCGGAGCTCCAGGCCCTTTCTTACGGCACCTGCCGCTGGTTTCATCGACTTGACGGCGAACTCACCGGCCGGCTGAAGAAACCCTTACGCAAACCGGATCGCATTATCCACCATCTGATGCTGGTGGCCCTGTTCCAGTTGCGCTTCAGCCAGCAGGCCACCTATGCCGTGCTGAACGAAACGGTGGAGGCCTGCCGGGCCCTCGACAAGCCGCATCTCACCGGGCTGGTGAATGGTGTGCTGCGGGCCGCCGAGCGCGAAGGCACCCCAGAGCCTTCCGATGACGCGGCCCGGTTCAGCCACCCCGTATGGATGGTGGAAAAACTGCGCCATAACTGGCCGGACGACTGGCAACGGATTCTGGATGCCAATAACGCCCAGGCGCCCATGACCCTGCGGGTAAACGCCCTCCGGTTTGGCCGGGATGAGTATCTTGGCCTGCTGGCGGAGGCCGGAATTGAGGCCAGCCCCACCCGGTTCGCGCCCCACGGCATACAACTGGCCAGCCCGGTGCCCGTCGACCGGCTGCCCTGGTTCGCCGATGGCGCCGTCAGTGTGCAGGATGAAGCGGCCCAGCTCTGTACCACCTTGCTCGACCTGGCCCCGGGCCAGAGAGTTCTGGATGCCTGTGCCGCCCCCGGGGGCAAGACCTGCGCCATCCTCGAGAGCTGTGCCGGGCTGGAAGAAGTGGTCGCCATTGATGAGTCCGCCGACCGGCTGCCCCGGGTGCAGGAAAACCTTGATCGCCTGGATCTGGCTGCAACCCTGACCCGGGCGGATGCGGCCGCTACCGATCAATGGTGGGACGGCCAGGCATTCGATCGCATTCTGCTGGACGTTCCCTGCAGCGCCAGCGGCGTGATTCGCCGCCATCCCGACATCAAGTTGCTGCGCCGGGAATCCGATATTGTTCCGCTGGCCGCTATCCAGCTTGGGCTGCTGGATGCCCTATGGGCTATCCTGAAACCCGGAGGCCGGCTGGTGTATGCCACCTGTTCGGTGTTCCCCCAGGAAAACCACCGTATAATTCGGCGGTTCTGCAAACAGCAGACCGATGCCATCCTTGTTGAGCCAGACGCTCAATGGGGGCGAGATATGGGTGCCGGACGGCAGTTGCTCCCGGATCCTGACAGCCATGACGGCTTTTTCTATGCCGTGCTGGAGAAACCCGAACCATGAAGATCCTGATTCTCGGTGCCGGCCAGGTTGGTGGTACGCTCGCCGAAAACCTCGCCAACGAAGCCAACGACATCACCATCATTGACAGCGATGGGGCCCGGTTGCGCGAATTGCAGGACCGGCTCGACATCCGCACCGTCCAGGGCGCGGCGTCTTACCCCACAGCGCTGCGACAGGCCGGCGCGGAAGACGCCGACATGCTGATTGCCGTCACCAACAGCGACGAAACCAACATGGTGGCCTGCCAGGTCGCCAAACTGCTGTACAAGACCCCCACCACCATCTGCCGGGTGCGTGCCAACGCCTATCTGGCGAAATCCGAACTGTTTTACCAGAGGGACCAGACCAAAGACCTCGACAGCCTCCGGGGTTTCCCCATTGACGTTCTGATCAGCCCGGAATATCTGGTGACCAAACACATTACCCGGCTGATCGAGAATCCCGGCGCCCTGCAGGTTCTGGAATTTTCCAAGGGCCTGACCCGCCTGGTTGCAATCCGGGCCACCCGTGGCGGCCCCCTGGTGGGCCATGAGCTCTCCTATCTGCGCACGCACATGCCCAAGATCGATACCCGGGTGGCGGCCATCTTCCGGAAAGACCGGGCCATCATGCCCGAGGGCAACACGGTTATTGAAGACGGTGACGAGGTGTTCTTTATTGCTGCCGGCGATCACATCAAGTCGGTGATGAGCGAGCTGCAGCCACTGATAAAACCCTACAAACGCATCTTTATCTGCGGCGGCGGCAACATCGGACAACGGCTGGCCCATACCCTGGAAAACCGCTACCAGGTCAAGCTGCTGGAGCGCGATCACGAGCGCTGTGTGATGCTCTCGGAGAATCTTCGCAAAACCGTGGTGCTGGAGGGCAATGCCGCCAACAAGGACATCCTGCTGGAAGAGAACATCGAGAATACCGACGTGTTCTGCGCGGTGACCAACGACGACGAGGCCAACATCATGGCCTCATTGCTGGCCAAGCGCCTGGGTGCCCGCAAGGTACTGACCCTGATCAACAACCCGGACTACGTGGACCTGATCCAGGGTGGCGACATCGACGTGGCCATTTCACCCCAGCAGACCACCATCGGCAGCCTGCTGACCCACGTCCGCAGGGGCGATGTGGTAAACGTTCACTCACTGCGCAGGGGCGCTGCCGAAGCCATCGAGGCCATTGCCCACGGGGATCACCGCTCCTCGAAAGTGGTTGGCAAGCGGCTGGATGAGATCAGCCTGCCGGAAGGCACCACCATCGGGGCCATTGTGCGTCGGAGCGAAGTGCTCATCGCCCACGATCACCTCCGGATCCAGCCTGATGACCACGTGATCCTGTTCCTGGTGGACAAAACCCGCATCCGGGATGTGGAAAAACTGTTCCAGGTAGGACTCACCTTCTTCTGACCTTAGAAAACCACAGCCAGCACGCGTATAATGCGCCTTTTTTCGGAGTGCCCCGAAGGACAACCGGGGCGCCACACACAGACTGATCAGCAGGCAACCGTCGTGACAGACAAGGCAACAAAACAGACAACTCCGGACATCGGGACCTTTCAGGGCCTGATCCTGGCTCTGCAGAATTTCTGGGCGCAGCACGGCTGCGTGGTCCTCCAGCCACTGGACATGGAAGTGGGTGCAGGCACCTTCCACCCGGCCACCTTCCTGCGTGCCATCGGGCCGGAAACCTGGAATGCCGCCTACGTTCAGCCCAGCCGCCGCCCCACTGACGGCCGCTACGGTGAGAACCCCAACCGCCTGCAACATTATTACCAGTTCCAGGTGGTTCTGAAGCCGTCGCCGGACAACATTCAGGAACTGTATCTGGATTCCCTGCGCGCACTGGGCCTGGACCCGCTGGTGCACGACATCCGGTTTGTCGAAGACAACTGGGAGTCTCCCACACTGGGCGCCTGGGGCCTGGGCTGGGAAATCTGGCTGAACGGTATGGAAGTCACCCAGTTCACCTATTTCCAACAGGTGGGTGGCCTGGAATGCTTCCCGGTCACCGGTGAGCTCACCTACGGGCTTGAGCGCATCGCCATGTACCTGCAGGGCGTCGACAGCGTGTACGATCTGGTCTGGACCGAAGGGCCTGACGGTGTGGTCACCTACGGTGACGTGTTCCACCAGCAGGAAGTGGAGATGTCCACCTACAACTTCGAGCACGCCGACACCGAGTTCCTGTTCCACAGCTTCGACGTTCACGAGCGGGAAAGCGCCCGCCTGATCGAAGCCGGCCTGGCCCTGCCGGCCTACGAACAGGTGCTCAAAGCCTCTCACACCTTCAACCTGCTGGACGCCCGCCATGCCATCTCGGTAACCGAGCGTCAGCGCTTCATCCTGCGGGTTCGCACCCTGGCTCGTGCCGTCGCCCAGGCGTACTTCGACAGCCGTCGTTCGCTCGGTTTTCCGCTCGCCCCCGAGGCCTTGCGCAAGGAAGTCCTTGCTGCCGCTGAGGCCGCCGACGACAAGGCGAAAAGCAAGAAGGGCAAGAAAGCCAAGCAGGCACAGCAGGAACAGGGGAACGCATAACCATGGCTACACAGGATTTTCTGGTCGAACTGGGCACTGAAGAGCTGCCTCCCAAGGCCCTCAAACCGCTGTCTGACGCCTTCACCCAGGGCATTGCCCGGGGTCTGGAAGAAGCCGGTATCGAATTTGGCAAAGTGGAAAGCTTCGCCGCTCCCCGCCGACTTGCGGTCCGCATCCGGGATCTGGCGGACGCCCAGCCGGACAAACCGGTGGAAAAGCGGGGCCCTGCCGTCAAGGCAGCCTTTGATGATGCCGGCAACCCGACCCGGGCGCTCACCGGCTTCGCCACGTCTCTGGGCGTTACCCCCGACCAGCTCGACACCCTGGAAACCGACAAGGGCGCCTGGGTGGTCTACCGCACGGTGGAGCAGGGCAAACCCACAGTGGAACTGATGCCGGAACTGGTTGAACGGTCCCTCGCCGGCCTGCCGATTCCCAAGCGGATGCGCTGGGGTGCCCACCGCACCGAATTTGTCCGCCCGGTGCACTGGGTGGTGATGCTGTTTGGCAACAAGGTGATTGAGGCGCCGATCATGGGCCTGACCCCGGGCAACAAGACCCGCGGCCATCGCTTCCATTGCCCCAAGTCCCTGATCGTGCCGACACCGAACGATTACGAAGTCATCCTCAAGCAGGAAGGCTATGTAATTGCCGACTTCGCCGAGCGCCGGGAACAGATCCGTGCCGGCGTGACCGAGCTGGCCGAGAAGGAGGCCGGTGGCAAGGCAGTGATCGACGAAGACCTGCTGGATGAAGTCACCGCCCTGAACGAGTGGCCAGTGCCGCTGATGGGACGCTTCGAGGAACGGTTCCTGGAGGTTCCGGCCGAGGCGCTGATCTCCTCCATGAAGGAACACCAGAAGTACTTCCATGTGGTGGCCGCCGACGGCGAAATGCTGCCCCTGTTCATCACCGTGGCCAACATCCAGAGCAAGGATCCGGCCCAGGTCGTTTCCGGTAACGAGAAAGTGATCCGGCCCCGCCTGTCGGATGCTGCATTCTTCTACGAAACCGACCGGAAGACCAAGCTTGAGGATCGCATTGACGCCCTCAAGCCTATCGTGTTCCAGGAGAAGCTCGGCAGCATCTATGACAAGTCTGTGCGGGTGGCCGCCCTGGCCCGGAAAATTGCCGACGCCATCGGTAGTGACCCGGCCCTGGCCGAGCGCGCCGCCATGCTGGCCAAAACTGACCTGGTTACCGAAATGGTGCTGGAGTTCACCGACCTGCAGGGCATCATGGGCCAGTATTACGCCGCCAACGACAGCGAACCGGAAGATGTGGCCAAGGCGCTTAACGAGCAGTACATGCCCCGTTTCGCCGGCGACGACCTGCCGACAACCCTGACCGGCTGCGCCATTGCCATCGCCGACCGCCTGGACTCTCTGGTCGGCCTGTTTGGCATCAACCAGCCACCGTCTGGTACCCGGGATCCGTTCGGCCTGCGCCGTGCCTCCCTCGGGGTTCTGCGGATCATCATCGAACGGCAGCTGCCGCTGGATCTGCAAACCTGCTGCGAGTGGGCGGAACAGAACTTCACGGTGCTGACCGAACAGAATACCGCCACCACCGTGGTGGACTACATGCTGGAGCGGTTCCGGGCCCACTACGACGAGCAGGGCATCGGTGCCGAGGTTTACCTGGCGGTTCATGCCCGCCGGCCGACCCGCCCGCTGGATTTTGACCGCCGGGTGAAGGCCGTGGACGCTTTCCGTCAGCTGCCCGAGGCCCAAGCCCTGGCCGGCGCCAACAAGCGGGTGTCCAACATTCTGACCAAGCAGGGCGGTGGCAGCATCGGTGAAACCGTCGACGCCAGCCTGTTGCAGGACAGCGCTGAAAAGGCCCTGGCAGAGCAGGTGAACCAGCAGGCGGAAAAGGTACTGCCGCTGTTCGAGAACGGCGATTACGCCAGCGCCCTGAGTTCTCTTGCCAGCCTGCGGGAGCCGGTGGATAACTTCTTCGATGAAGTGATGGTGATGGCCGACGACGACGCCATCCGGAACAACCGCCTGGCGCTGCTGAACCGGCTGCGCAATCTGTTCCTGCGCGTCGCGGATATCTCATTGTTGCCCAACGCCGGCTAGCGATGCTGATCATCCTCGACCGGGACGGGGTCATCAACGAGTACGATGGTAATTACATCTGCTCAGCGGATGAATGGCACCCCATTCCCGGCAGCGTTGAAGCGGTGGCGCGGCTCTGCAACGCCGGCCACCGCATCGCCATCGCCACCAATCAGTCCGGCATCGCCCGGGGTTACTACGACACCGATGCCCTGGACGCCATGCATGAAAAACTGGAACTGCTGGTGGAAGCACAGGGCGGCTGCATCGACTACATCGCCTACTGTCCCCACCATCCGGACGACCACTGCGCCTGCCGAAAGCCGCTGACCGGCCTGCTGGAACAGATCCGCCAACACTACCATCTGACCTCGCTCCAGGGTGCCATCATGGTCGGCGACAGCCGCAAGGATCTGGAAGCCGCTCACGCGGAAGCCTGCCGCCCGGTACTGGTCAGAACCGGCAATGGCGAGGAAACCGAGCGCCACCTGGACGCCAGGCCCATTCCCGGCGCCGACGTTGCCATCTACGACAATCTCAGCAAATTTACGGATGCCCTTTTATCCGCCGAGGGCTGGTAAAACCAAAGCGAATCCGTATAATACCGGCCGTTGATCGGCGTGTGGCGCAGCTTGGTAGCGCACTTCGTTCGGGACGAAGGGGTCGCAGGTTCGAATCCTGCCACGCCGACCACTTTCCCGCTTTTTCTTTTTTCTTGTTGTACCTCCCCAGACTCCGACGCCACCACCTTGCCAGGCTGTATACTGCCGCCTTTAAAAATGGTTCGCATCGGCTCTCTCCCAATCCGCCCTGTAGGCGTCCGGGACTTTCCCGTTCAGGAAATCTCCCTGCTCAACCTGAGGATGCATCTCCCGATAAGTGCAGGCCGGCCCGTATTCCGGACGGTGATATATGTGCTCGGGGCCAAGCAGTTCCGGTGAGTCGAGGCCCAGTGCGCCAGTGATATCCAGGAAAGACTGCACCGTTGCATGGTGGAAGTTGCGGACCCGAATCGCCTTGGAGGGCACGTCCAGCGATTTTGCACGCGCGGGATTCTGGGTGGTAACGCCGGTGGGGCAGGTGTTGGTGTGGCAGCGCTGGGCCTGAATGCATCCCACTGCAAACATGAATGGACGAGCGGCATTGCACATGTCCGCGCCAAGGGCCAGCTTGGTTACCATGTCGAACCCCATGGCCACCTTGCCACTGGCGATAACCACGATTTCCTCACGCTTGCCTATGCCCTTCAGACAGTTGTCTACAAACGGCAGGGCTTCATTGATGTAGGTGCCAATAAAATCCTCAAACTCTGCAGGCGCGGCCCCGGTACCGCCTTCGGCACCATCTATGGTGATGAAGTCAGGCTGGATGCCGGTGTCCAGCATGGCCTTGCAGATACCCATAAACTCGTCACGCTTGCCCAGGCACAACTTGAAGCCGACGGGCTTGCCGCCGCAAAGTTCACGCAGCCGGGCCACAAAGCGCAGTAACCCGACGGGGGTATCGAACTCCGGGTGCCGGGCGGGCGACAGGCAGTCTTTCCCTTCCTCTATTTCCCGCGTTTTTGCGATTTCCGCGTTCACCTTGGCGCCAGGGAGCAGTCCGCCATGTCCGGGCTTGGCGCCCTGGGAGATCTTGATTTCAACCATCTTGACCTGCTCCGATCTCGATTTTCGGCGGAAATCGTCAGGATCAAAATCACCGTTTCGGGTTCGGCAGCCAAAATAACCGCTTCCGATTTCCCAGATCAGATCGCCTTCGTGCACCTTGTGATAGGGACTTATCGCGCCCTCGCCCGTGTCCTGGGCAAAGTTTCCAAGCTTCGCCCCTTTGTTCATCGCCAACACCGCGTTACTGGATAGCGCGCCGAAACTCATCGCCGAAATATTCAATCGTGAAGAGTCGTAGGGTTTGAGGCATTGTGGCCCGCCGATCCGGATACGGGCGAAGTTTGCATCGACTTTTTTGGGTGAAACCGAGTGCTGACAGAAATCGAATCCCGCGCCCTCAATGTCTCGTCGGGTACCGAAGGGCTCGCTATCCGCCAGGCCGTCGGCCCGCTTGTTGACGATTTCACGCTGTTCGCGATTGAAGGGGCGTCCGCTTTGTCCTGACTCAAAGAAGTACTGGCGTAATTCCGGGCGGACAAACTCAAGCAGGTAACGGATGTGTCCCAGGACAGGGTAGTTGCGCAAAACGTTGTGCGTGGAGCGAAGGTCCCGCGCGCCGACCAACGCAAGTAGCGGCAAAATGGCCCAAGGCAACAGCCAGACGGGGTTCCAGAGGCATATAGCAAGGCCCAGCAGAATCGTGAAGGCCACAAACAGACTGTAAAGTAATCTTGGCGATCCCAACATGGTATTTCCCTGATTTACCCACATCCTGAAAGCATGGACCATCAGGGGCAGACCCTCAATGGTGACGGTTATGTCCGTTTTACCTTGGATGCTGACCAGACACTTTCCGAGCGGGCGCCCACAGAGTTTCAGTAGCTTCGCCAAGTCTGCTAATGTTCTGCCGTAAGACTGTCGCGGAGGGATACATTGAACAAGGCAACGGAATTCAAGTCCGGCAACTTTTCGTTTCTGTCAGAGCACGACTCCTTGTTCGTGGAGCTGGCCGAATCCGCCGAGCGTGCCTTCGCCAGTGACCCCAACACCACCCTGATCAAACTCCGACAGCTTGGTGAAGCCCTGGCCCAGCACCTGGCCGCACTGTCCGGCATCGAATTTGACGAGCACACCAACCAGTCCGAATTACTCTACCGCCTGAACCGGGAATTGCGCCTGGAACCGCAGATCAAAGAGTTGTTCCATATCCTGCGTATCGAGGGCAACAAGGCCACGCACCAGTTCCGCACCCAACATAAAGAAGCGATGGATGGCCTGAAAGTGGCGCGAGCCCTGGCAACCTGGTTTCACCGCTCCTTTGGTAAAGCCGGTGCCAGCTTCAAGCCCGGCCCCTTTGTACCGCCCGCCGACCCCAGCGCACAGTTACGACAACTTCAGAGCGATATCGAAAAGCTCCGTCACGACCTGCAACACGCCAACATGGAGCTGGACAGCAGCCAACAGCTCAGCCAACTGATCGAGAAAGAGAAGGCCGAATACGAAGCCTTGGCCCTGGCCATGGACGAAGAGTCCCGCGCTTTGGCAGAACAAGCCCGCCAGCACGAACAGGCTCTGAGCCAACAGCAACAAGCCTACGAGCAGAAGATCAAAGCCCTGCAACAACAGCTCACAGAGCAAGGTGAACAAACCGTTAACCAACAGCGCCAGCAGGTAGCTAAGCAGACCAAAGCCGCCACGGATACTCTGGTTCTGAATGAAGAACTCACCCGCATCCTCATCGACCAGCAACTTCAGGAAGCGGGCTGGGAAGCCGACAGCCAGGAAATCACCTTCCAGAAAGGTGCCCGCCCTGAGAAAGGCACGTATCGCGCCATTGCCGAATGGCCCACCAACGACAATGGCGAGAAGGGCCGGGCCGATTACGTGCTTTTTGTGGGTTTGACCCCTATCGCCATGGTTGAAGCCAAGAAAGAAAACACCAACGTCGCCGGCAAGATCCGCCAGGCCGAGCGCTACAGCAAAGGCCTGAAAGTTGAGACACCTTTGGTCGGTGCCTGGGCGCTGATGGGCCGCACCATCGCCTGGCCTGCCGATGAAAGCGGCCATTACCACGTGCCCTTCGTGTATTCCTGCAATGGCCGCCCTTATATACCGCAACTGGCGGAACAGTCCGGCACCTGGTTCCGGGATGTGAGGGAGCCCAGCAACATTCGCCGGGCACTGCCGCAGTTCCACACTCCTGGCGGCCTGCTGGATTTACTGGAACGGGACAAGGAAAACGCCGAAAAACTGCTGAAGGACGAGCCCTTCGGCTACCTGAAACTGCGGGACTATCAGCAGAACGCCATTGTCGCCACCGAGCACGCCCTGGCCCGTGGCGTTCGTACCGCGCTGCTGGCCATGGCCACCGGCACTGGTAAAACCCGAACCATCATCGGCTTGATGTACCGCTTCCTGAAGGCCGAGCGCTTCCACCGTATCCTGTTTCTGGTAGACCGTACCTCGCTGGGCCAGCAGGCCATTGATGCCTTCAACGAAGCACCGCTGGAACAGAACCATACCCTCAGCAAGATCTACAACGTCGCGGAGCTGGGCGACATGGCCGCCGAAGCGGAAACCCGCATCCAGGTGGCCACCGTGCAGGCCATGGTCAAACGCATCTTTATGAGCGACAACCCGCCGCCGATCGACCGGTTCGACTGCATCATCATCGACGAGGCCCATCGGGGCTACACCCTGGACCAGGAAATGACCGAAGGCGAACTGGCCCTGCGGGACACCAGCCAGTACCTGTCCAGCTACCGCCGGGTACTGGATTACTTCGATGCGGTGAAAATCGGCCTGACTGCCACCCCGGCCAAACACACCAGCGAGATTTTCGGCAAACCCGTTTACACCTACTCCTACCGGGAAGCGGTGGCGGACGACTGGCTGATTGACCACGAACCGCCCATCCGTTACGAAACCCTGCTCACCCAGAACGGTATCACCTTCGAAAAGGGCAAACCGGTGGAAGTCATCAACACCCGGACCGGGGAAGTGGACACCACCGAACTGGAGGACGAACTCAACTTCGAGGTGGATACTTTCAACCGTCGGGTGATCAACGAAAACTTCAACCGGGTGATCTGCGAACAGCTGGTGCAGGAGCTGGACCCGTTCGGCGACGAAAAAACCATGATTTTCTGCGCCACAGACCTGCACGCGGATATGGTCAAACGCCTGCTGGATGATGCCTTCAAGGATCTTTACAACGGCCAGTACAACGAAGCCGCCGTGGCCAAGATCACCGGCCAGAGCGACAAGGTGGACCAGCTCATCCGCCGCTACAAGAACGAGCGCTACCCCAACATCGCCATCACCGTGGACCTGCTCACCACCGGCATCGACATACCGCGCATCTGCAACCTGGTATTCATGCGTCGGGTGCGCTCACGCATCCTGTACGAACAGATGATCGGCCGTGCCACCCGCCGTTGCGACGAGATCGGCAAGACCGTGTTCCGCATCTACGATCCGGTGGACATCTACGCCGCGCTGCAGGATGTGAACACCATGAAGCCCCTGGTGAAAGACCCCAACATCACCCTGGAACAACTGGTGGAAGAACTCACCGACGACGAGCAACTGGAAAAGGCTATCAACAGCCCCGGCGAACAACCTGATGAAAGCCAGGCCGATGTGCTACTCAGCCAGCTCGGCCAGAAACTCATGCGGGTGCTGCGCAAGGCCGACAACAAAGCCGAAAGCCGGCCAGCGCTGAAACAGAAACTGGATGAACTGCACCAGAGCTGGGGCGTGGAGCCCAAATCCCTGCATACCCACCTGCATAAGCTCGGCCCACGGCAGGCTTCCGAATTCATCAAGCAGCACAGCGGCCTGCTGACCCAGCTGGCAGAGGTGAAGTCCCTGGTGGGCAGCGACTACATGCCGGTTATATCCGACCATGAAGACGAAATCCGCGAGCGTATCCAGAGCTATGGCGTGCACGACAAACCGGAAGACTACCTGGACAGCTTCAACGAGTTCATCAAACAGCAGCTCAACCAGTCCGCCGCCCTGGCCGTGGTGGTCAACAAACCCCGGGACCTCACCCGGGAACAGCTACGGGAAGTAAAACTGCTGCTGGACAACCACGGCTACTCCGAAGCCAGCCTGCAAACCGCCGTGCGCAACCAGACCAACAAGGACATCGCCGCCAGCATCATCGGCTACATCCGCCGCGCTGCCCTGGGCGAAGCGCTGATTCCCTTCGAACAACGGGTAGCCGAAGCCATGGACCGTATCCTCACCCAGCACAACTGGACCCACAACCAACGCACCTGGCTGAATCGCCTGGCCAAGCAACTGGTCCACGAAGTGATCATCGACCGGGAATTTGTGAACCACCGCTTCGCCGATGACGGCGGGGCCAGGCAGATGGACAAGGTCTTGGGAAAACAGCTGGATACGGTGCTGGAGGAGTTGAATGAGGCGATGTGGCCGAAGCGGAGCGCCTGATTCAGCGATGTTTACCGCATCGACATAGATTCAATCCATGTCGATTTTTTCGCCTTTTTTCGACATAACCCGAATGACATGCATAGAAAACCGGCTTTTCTTAACATGTCGCCCGCAACGTGCAAAGATTTCGGCATTTTTTATACATGAGGCGCTGACCAATACGGCGCGCCCCTCAAAGGATCACCCATGACCAACAACGACATCGTCCAGAAACTCTGGAACCTCTGCGACGTTCTGCGGGACGACGGCATCAACTACTCGGACTACGTCACCGAACTGGTGCTGCTGCTGTTCATCAAAATGGTCCATGAAAACACCGAAGCCGGCACCCTGAAAAAGCACCCGCTGCCGGAAGGCTGCCGCTGGACGGACATTAATGGCAAATCCGGCATCAACCTGCTCAACGACTACAAACGCATCTTGCTCAGCCTGTCCACCGGCAAGGATGGTGAGGGTAATCTGGTGCACGACGACCCGCTGATCAGCGCCATTTACGCCGATGCCCAGACCCGGCTGCGGGAACCGCGCCATCTGGAACAGATGATCAAGACCCTGGACCAGATCGACTGGTTTAGCGCCCAGAAAGACGGCCTGGGCGACCTGTACGAAGGCCTGCTGGAGAAAAACGCCAATGAAACCAAATCCGGCGCCGGCCAGTACTTCACCCCCCGCGCCCTGATCAACACCATGGTGCGCTGCCTGAAGCCGCAACCCGGCGAACATATTCAGGACCCGGCCGCGGGCACGGCGGGCTTTCTGATTGCCGCCCACGAATACATCAAAAGCCAGACCGACGAGCTGTACGAGCTGAGCGACAAAGACAAAACCTTCCAGACCACTCAGGCCTACGTAGGCATCGAACTGGTGCCTGGCACCCGCCGCCTGGCGCTGATGAACTGCCTGCTGCACGGCATGGAAGGGGATGCCGAGGGCGTGGTGCACCTGGGCAACGCCCTCGGCCAGACCGGCGCCGGGCTGGAAAAGGCCGACGTAATCCTCGCCAATCCGCCCTTCGGCACCAGCAAAGGCGGCGATGCCAGCATCACCCGGGACGATCTCACCTACAAAACCAGCAACAAACAGCTGGCCTTCCTGCAGCACATCTACCGCAACCTCAAACCCGGTGGCCGCGCCGCCGTGGTACTGCCGGATAACGTACTGTTCGAAGCCGGCGTCGGTACCGACGTGCGCCGGGACCTGATGAACAAGTGCAACCTGCACACCCTCCTGCGCCTGCCCACTGGCATCTTCTATGCCCAGGGTGTGAAGACCAACGTGTTGTTCTTTACCAAAGGCAGCGCGGCGGACAAGTACCAGGAAGAGAAATGCACCGAACACGTCTGGGTCTACGACCTGCGCACCAACATGCCCAGCTTCGGTAAACGCACACCCTTTGGCGACCAGCACCTCAAGCCGTTTGAAGCCGTTTATGGTGAGAGCCCCAACGGCGACAGCGAGCGCAAAGAAGGCGAATACAGCTTCCATTCCGAAGCCATCGGACTGCCCGAACACAGCGATGAAAACGAAGGCATCGACCCGCGCCTGGCCCACAGCCGTTGGCGCAGCTTCAGCCGCCAGTGGATTGCCGAACACAAGGGCGACTCGCTGGATATTTCCTGGCTGAAAGACAGTGACAGTGTGGATGCCGCCAATCTGCCGGAGCCGAGTGTCTTGGCGGGTGAGGCGATGGGGGAGCTGGTGCAGGCGCTGGGTGAGTTGGATGCCTTGATGCGGGAGTTGGGGGCTGAGGAGGAGGCTGATGGGGCTAGGGTGCTTTTGCAGGATGTTTTGGATGAGGTTAAGTGATGCAAAACCAACTTCTTCCAGCAAATTGGCAACTGGCCAACCTTGGCGACATATCTTCGGATATTTCCTATGGTTACACCGCGTCGGCAACCTCTGAACCAACAGGGGTAAGGCTTCTACGCATCACAGATATACAAAACAATACTGTTAACTGGCCAAACGTTCCGAACTGCAAAATAGAACCTGAGAAAGTTGGTAAATACCGACTCAAACCGAGAGATCTTGTTTTCGCTAGGACCGGCGCAACGGTTGGAAAAAGCTATCTACTCAAAGGCAAGATCCCAGAATCTGTTTATGCATCATATCTAATCCGCGTCCGCTGCTTGGAAGGTATTTCAATAGAGTTTTTGTCCAACTATTTTCAATCCCCATATTACTGGCGCCAAATCACGGACTTCAGTGCCGGAATCGGACAGCCAAACGTTAACGGTACAAAGCTGAAAAACCTTTCGATGCCGGTACCTCCCCTTGCCGAACAAAAAGTCATCGCCGACAAACTCGACACTCTGCTGGCCCAGGTGGAAAACACCAAAGCCCGCCTCGAACGCATCCCGCAAATCCTAAAACGCTTCCGCCAGTCCGTACTGGCTGCAGCAGTGAGTGGGCGGTTGACGGAGGAGTGGCGTAATGGAGCCGAGTTCGAGGTTGAATCAGGGGCGCTCGGTAATTTCGTCTCGATCGACATTGGACATGCATTCAAAAGCAAGGAGTTTACCGATCAAGGTGTTTCATTACTAAGGGGCCAAAACATTGAGCCTGGGGCACTACGGTGGAGTGAAACGAAGTACTTCCCAGAGGCTAAACTCTCGGAGTTTCGTCACTTATTCATAAATGCCGACGATATAGTCTTGGCGATGGATCGGCCAATTATTTCTTCAGGATTGAAAGTTGCGAGGGCCAAATCCTCAGATTTGCCATGTGTGTTAGTCCAACGAGTAGCGCGATTCAGAAGCTTCAACGACCTGTTACCTGACTATTTGTATGCTTTGCTTCAAGACATTTCGTTCACCAATTACATACAGCCCAACCAAACCGGAAGCGATATTCCGCACATCAGCGGAAAACAGATTTTGGCCTACCCGGTGGCGATTCCGAACATCGAAGAACAAACCGAAATAGTCCGCCGAGTAGACCAACTCTTCGCCCACGCTGACCGCATCGAACAACAGGTCAACAACGCCCTGGCCCGCGTCAACAACCTCACCCAGTCAATCCTGGCCAAAGCCTTCCGGGGCAAACTCACCGAGCAATGGCGTAGGGACAACCCGGAGCTGATCAGCGGGGAGAACAGTGCGGAGGCGTTGCTGGAGAGGATCAGGGCAGAGCGGGCGGCGGTGAAGCCAGCGCAAGGCTTAAGGAGGAAAGCCAATGTCTGAGAAGGATGATCAACAACTACCGCTGTTTTCCGATGATCCAATACTTGGTGAAACTCCGGAAACCCAGTTCAGCAAGTACATCGTCTACGTTGATGAAAGCGGCGACCACAGCATGGAGAAGATCGACAAACACTACCCTCTGTTTGTCCTCGCCTTCTGTATGTTCCACAAACGCCATTACAGTGAGCAGGTGGTTTCTGCACTCGAGAAGTTCAAGTTCAATCACTTTGGGCACGATCAAATTGTGCTGCACGAAAATGAGATCCGAAAGGAGAAGGGAGCTTTCAACATTTTCCGGAGTCCGGAAGAGCGCACCGCCTTTATGGACGAGCTGACCGGAATCATTGAGCACAGCAACTTCATACTCATCAGTTGCGTGATCGACAAGAGGCAACTGACAAGGCATGCAGACGCAAACTCCAACCCTTACCACATCGCGCTGGGCTTCTGTCTCGAAACTCTGTATGAATTTCTGCAAGAGAAACATCAACACACGAAGAAGACGCATGTAGTGGTGGAATGCCGGGGCCGAAAGGAAGATAACGAACTGGAGCTGGAGTTCAGGCGAATCTGCGATGGTGCCAACAGGCTTTCCCAGCAACTGCCTTTCGATATCCTGTTTTCAGACAAACGAACCATGTCTTCAGGTTTACAACTGGCAGATCTGGTTGCGCGGCCAATCGGACTAAGCGTTCTGAAGCCTGAGCAGCCAAACAAGGCGTTTGAGGTACTAAAAAAGAAATTCTACTGCGATGGCGGGCGAGAGTTTGTAGGAACAGGGTACGAGGGCATGGGGTTGAAAGTTTACCCCCCTTCAGAAAGCGAAAAGCCCCGATGAAACTCACCGAGGCTATAACGCCGACCGGGCACCCCCAATCCACTTGACTCGGATTATAGTAACCCCTGTGATACTTGGCAATACATTCCTATATACCCGTTGCCCACACGCTGGAACGCCAAAACAAAGATGGTCAGCTTTTTAGCCTCAAGGAAGAATCTAACGCGCTGCCTTTAATGCCAGATAAGCAATCTACGGCCCAACCGGGATCAGCTCTCCGATCGCTTGATAGTCCTCATGAGTCACCCGGGTAATCCCTGACGCAAGCTGGCTTTCCAGAAACTTTCTCAATCGGGGTGATGGAGTTGTCATCAAATCCATAAGCTCTCGGCGAACCTGCGGGCAAACGTCACTTCGAAGGACAAAGGGATCATAGTGCAAGGGCGGCGACCACCAGAGCACACGAAAACTGTTTTTGCTGATAACGCCGTGTTCCAGGTATTCATCAGCCCTGGCACTGGAGACGAAGGCCGCGTCGGCGTGGCCCGCCAGCAATATGTCCATGGCCTTGTCGTGCCCGCCGGTAAATACCTGCGCGCCGAAGAATCGATTAAAGGGCACGCCCACCGCTTCCGGAAAAAGGGCTTTCGGAACCAGGGCACCGGAGGTACTGGCAGGATCGCCCAGAGCTATGCGGGCACCTCGTAAATCTCTGGCCGTTGTGACCGCGCTATCACCGTTTACAATCAGGAGCGAATTATAGAAGCTGCCAGTCGGCGTGAAGTGGCCGCCATCAACAGCCAGGGAAGTCAGACCACCGCCTCCACCCCGGAGAATACCCTGAGAAAACCCGGCACATCCGCCGGTGGCATGGGACGGCTCAGGTGATAACCCTGGGCAATGTCACACCCGGCAACCTTGAGGTGGACCAGCTGTTCACGGGTCTCCACCCCTTCGGCCACCACCTTCAGGTCCATTCGTTTTGCCAGGATTATGGTGGAGGAGACGATGGGGCTATCGTCGTGGCTATTGCAGATCTTCTCGATCAGGCTTCGATCAATCTTCAGTTTGTCCACCGGCACCGCCTCCAGATGGGCAAACCCGGAATAACCGGTGCCGAAGTCATCAAGGCTCAGCTTGACGCCGGCGGCTTTGAGGCAGTGCAGGCTCTCAACAGCGTGGGCATCAAGCATGGCAGTTTCGGTGATTTCCAGCTCAAGCTGCCCAGGCTTGAGCCCATAATCCCCGATCATCTGGAGCACCTGCCGGCAGAATCCCAGCTGAGCCAGCTGAATCGGAGAAACGTTCACAGCGACGGCCTTCACGGGAACATCATCAACCTGCCACTGCGCGATCTGTGAACAGGCCAGGCGCAGAACCTCCATGCCCAGCGGAATCACGAATCCACTATTCTCGGCCATCGGAATAAACCGGTCCGGAAAAAGCAGGCCGAATTCCGGGTGCTGCCAGCGCACTAGCGCTTCGTAGCCGGTCACCTCCATGGAGTCGAGGCAAACCTGGGGCTGGTAATGCAGCACAAATTCCTGGTTGCGCAACGCCTCGGCAAAGGACTGCTCCAGATGGAATTCCTCCACATCCTTGAGGTTCAGCGACTGATCAAAGAAGCGATACTGGCCGCGGCCGGCTTTTTTGGCCGAATACATGGCCGCATCGGCGCATCGGAGGAGGTTTTCAACGGTCTGCCCGTCTCTGGGGCAAATCGCTATACCGATGCTGGGGCTGCTGTTCAGTTCAGTCCCGTTGAGTTGATACGTGGCAGACAGGTGCTTGCTGAGGCCGGCCACCCACTGTTCCATATCGGTTTCGGTGCGGTCGTCCGCCAGCAATACAACGAATTCATCCCCGCCAAATCGGGCTGCGACATCCTCCGGCCCGAGCATACGCTGAATCCTGCCGGCCACCGCCTGAAGCAGCTGATCACCCACCTCATGACCCAGCGAATCATTTATGGATTTGAAGCGGTCAAGGTCGATGAACAGCAGGGCCGACAACCGCCGGTTGCGACGCTGTTCGATGAGGGCATCCGAGGCGATATCCAGAAATTGCCGACGGTTATAGAGTCCACTCAGATGGTCGATGGCTGCCGCACGGCTACTACGGGCGTGCTCGCCTTCCAGGCGCTCAATCAATTGCTGGTTTTTCTGTTCGGATCTTTGCAGCGCATGCAGGACGGACTGCTGCTGTTTCAGGGCACGAACCAGCCAGAGCGTGGTACCGCTCACCACCAGAGTCATCAGAATGTTGAGTATCAGCTCGAGATCGTTTAGCACCGCTGCGCCGAAGGGGCTTTGCACCTGCCTGAGGTCTCCGAAAATAAACAGAGCCCAGATGAAAACCACCGTTAAGGCACCCAGAACCAGCATGGCAAGCTGGACAGCACTGAGGGAAGAGGTGGACTTTTGCTGCATTCAAGTTACTCAGGCGGAATGGCATTTTGATGGTGGTTCGACGAGCCTTCCGGTGGCAGCTTTGTGGTCCTGAATCAGTGCACAGCCGGATCGATCCCCCGGCCAGATTGGCGTTAAAGCTACCAGCGGGTTGTGGCAATTCGGTGACAGCCCCCGAACCGGGAATTGATTGACACCACTGACATAAAGCCTTCATCTCCATGCTGTAAACAGGGACTCCCATTCCAACGGAGCAGCAGTAATGTCCGACCACTCGTCCCTTCTGGTAGAAAAACTCTGGCGCCTGAAACGCCGCATCGACAAAGGCCAGTGCCCCGGCGTGGATTTTGTTCATCTGAATGTCCTGCTCAGGGAACCGGCTTATCGGGCCGATGTTCTGAGGCGTGTCGAAACCAGTGGTAGCCCCGAGCTCAAGGCACTTGCACGAGAGATCATGGCCAATGACGATGGCAGGCCGCTGATGGCCAAATCTCCGGATCGATCGCTGGATACATCCACAAAACCCGCCGTCAGCCAGCGTAGCTGGTTTGGGCGCAATGCCCTGGTGGTACTTCCGGTTCTGGGTATGGCAGTGGCAAGCGTCGCTGGCTTCACCGCATTCGAGAACCGTGCGGTGCGTGTTGATTCGGATATCGTCACCGATACGGTCTGGGAGACGGGCAAGCGCTATGTGCTCGAAGAAACGATTTTCGTGGACAACGCTCAACTCACCATCGAGCCGGGCGTGGTTATCGAAGGTGAAGCGGGCTCCGCTCTCATTGTTACCTCCAGCGCCAGACTCTTTGCCCGGGGCAGCCGGAACGAGCCGGTGGTGTTCACCAGTGCACAAGCCGAGGGCGAGCGCGCCCGGGGTGATTGGGGCGGAGTCGTACTTCTGGGCAAGGCGCCGGTGAATGAACCGGAAGCGGCCATTGAGGGGCTGCCCGAAACGGATCGCCGAGGCAGATTTGGCGGCACGGACCCGGAACACAGCTGTGGCGTTCTGCAATACACCCGGATTGAGTTCGCCGGTTTTGAAGTCTACAAGAACAACGAGCTCAACGGCCTGACACTGGGCGGTTGCGGCTCGAACACCATCGTCCAGAACGTTCAGGTACACCGGGCGCTGGACGATGGAATTGAAATGTTCGGCGGCACCGTCGATCTCCAGAACATCGTCGTCACCGGGGCCGCTGACGACAGTATCGACTGGGACTGGGGCTGGAATGGCCGGGTCCAGTTCGCGATTATCCAGCAGCATGGTGACGTCGGCGACAACGCCTTTGAGGGCGACAACAACGGCTCACATCATATGGCCTTGCCGCGGTCAGAACCGACGTTCTTCAACGTTACGCTTTTCGGCAGCGGCCGTTCAGCCAAGGAACACCGGGCGATCCTGCTGCGCGAGGGATCTGGCGGGCACTTCCATAACATGATCATCGACAGTTTCGCGATCGAGGCGCTGGATACCCGCGATGAAGTCACAGCCCTTGTTGGTATGAACGCGCTGACCTTCAGCCATAACCTGCTGGCCAACAATGGCCGCCTGGGGAACCTCACGGCCTCAGAAGAAGCCGAGGACGATGATTTCAGCTTCTACGAGGAGAAATGGATCCAGACCCCTGCCTTGGCCAATAAGATTCAGGTGGAGAGCGGGCTTCAGATCTCGGCCAGCAACGAGTCCTCCCCGCATTTCCGCCCGCTCGGCCTGATGCGTGATATGGACGCAGTCAGACCGCCCAAGAGCGAGTTTTTTGACGAGTCCGCAGACTACCAGGGCGCCATAAATCCGAGGGCTACCTCGAGCTGGCTTGATGACTGGACGGCATTCCCGGAGGCATGAATTATCTGGCAATGGAAGGTCGATTGAACGTCGCCATCAAAAAGCTTTCGCGAGCAGAACTGTGGCACGTCACTCTCCCTCCTATGCCAGCGGCACAGAAGCCCGGAACGTATTATGTATATTTAATCTAACGTTAGAACCTTTTGTTTGGTACGCTTTGATATATCTCAAGCATCACTCGCGCACCGCAAACAAAGACAAGAGGTTCGAGGCATGACCAGCAACACAACCGCCACAAACAGCGTCAAAACCCACACCGTCGTGATCGTGGGCGGCGGGGCGGCCGGTATATCGGTGGCATCCAGCATTCACAAACGGGACAGCAATATCGACATTGCCATCATCGAACCCGCCACCCGGCACCACTACCAGCCCGGCTGGACCATGGTCGGCGGTGGCGTGTTCCGACCCGAGGTCACCTCCAGGCCCATGTCAGACGTTATGCCCGGGTTCGTGTCCTGGTACCAGCAGCCGGTGACCGGCATCGACCAGGACAACAACCAGGTTACCCTGGGTGACGGCTCGTCCATGGCCTACAAAGCCCTGGTACTGGCTCCCGGCCTGGAACTGAACTGGGGCGGCATCGATGGCCTGGAAGAGGCATTGGGCTCCAACGGCGTCACCTCAAATTACCGTGAAGGCATGGCCAGCTACACCTGGGAAATGGTCCAGAGCCTCAAGAAAGGCCGTGCCCTGTTCAGCCAACCGCCGATGCCGATCAAGTGTGCCGGTGCACCCCAGAAGGCCATGTACCTCTCCGCCGATTACTGGCTCAGACACGGCGTACTGAACAATGTGGATATCCAGTTCCATAACGCCGGAGCGGTTCTCTTCGGTGTCGCCGATTACGTCCCCGCCCTGGAAGCCTATATCGAAAAATACGGCATTGACCTGAATTTCCAGAGCACACTGGTGGCCGTGAATGGGCCCGCGAAAACAGCGGTGTTCCGGTCAACGGACGGCGAGGGCAACAGCCAGGACCGCGAAGTCGGCTTTGATATGCTGCACGCCGTACCACCCCAGCGGGCACCGAAGCTGATCCGGGAATCCGCCCTGGCCAATGAGGGCGGCTGGCTGGATCTGGAAGACGACACCCTGCGCCATAAAGCCTATGCCAACATCTTCGGCCTTGGGGACGTGAGCGGAACCGGCAACGCCAAAACCGCCGCCGCGGTGCGCAAACAGGCACCGGTGGTGGCCGAGAACCTGCTCGCCACGCTCAGAAACCGGCCGCTCCAGGCCGCCTACCTTGGTTATGGGTCCTGCCCCCTTACGGTAGAGAACGGCAAGATCGTGCTGGCGGAGTTTGGCTACGGAGGTGTACTGCAGCCCAGCTTCCCGAAATGGATCAACGATGGCACCAAGGCCACCCGGGCAGCCTGGTGGCTCAAGGCAAAACAACTTCCCACGTTATACTGGTATGGCATGTTGAAGGGGCACGAATGGCTGGCCAAGCCGGCACCGCGCTCAGGCGCAAACCGATAACTGGAGCGCCGGGGTTTATGATCCCGTCTGGCAACAAACAATCTGGCGAAAAGCGAAGAATCCACCTAGTGTGAGGGAAAGAGAGTAGAAATCCGGCGAGATTGATCTGGATGTTCTGGAAACGAAGGTTCAGGATCAGACAGGCAGCTTTAGCTGGGAGAGCAGGGATCTCAGCAAGGTCTGACTGTATTAGCTGGTCTGATGGTAGACATGGAACTGACACCGGAAATCCGACTGAAAGCGATCCTCGAAGGCACCGGAGCAGGCACCTGGGAGTGGAATCTTGATACTGGCGAGGTTATCTACAATCCCCGCTGGGCAGATCTGCTCGGTTACCGCCTCGAGGAACTCCAGCCCGTTACCTTCAAAACCTGGGAGGATCTGTGTCACCCAAAAGACCTCCAGATTGCCAGAGAGGCACTGGCGCGCTATCTCGATGGCGACACCCCGAAGTTTGAATGCGTGGTTCGCATGCTCCACAAGGAGGGTGAGTGGCGCTACATCCACACCCGCGGAACCCTGCTTACTGATAAAGAAGGCCTGGACACACGCTGGCTGATGGGCACCCACCTGGATGTTACCCGTGAAAAGATGAGCCAGCACCAGATGGAGCAGCTATCCAAATCACTTCCGGGCATTATCTACACCTTCGTGTTGGAACCGGACGGACGCTATTACTTTTCCTACCTCAGCGAAAAGACCTGGGATTTTTACGGGCTAACGACTGAAGACTGTCTGGATGATCCTGACAAAATCTTTAACCTGATCCACCCTGACGATCTCCCCAGGGTTCACGAGAGCATTGCCACGTCGGCCGAGACACTTGAGGAGTGGGTCTGCGAGTACCGTGTCCAGGCCAAGGGCGAAAGCTACTGGCTCAAGGGCGTGTCACGACCGGAAAAAGACCCGGATGGCACAATCACCTGGCACGGCATGACCATCAATATCAACACCCAGAAGAATCTGGAGCTTGAACTTGAGCAACTCTCGATTACTGATGAGCTGACCGGTTTGTACAACCGGCGATATATGCTCCGGAAATTGCAGGAATCCGTGGCAGAAGGCGAGCGGTACGGTGACACCTTCTCTTTGATTTCACTGGATATCGATTTCTTCAAAACCATCAACGATTCCTACGGGCACCCAACCGGCGATGCTGTGCTGAAACGATTCGCGGATCTCATTGAATCCAGAACGCGAAAGTCCGATACAGTCGCCCGAACCGGCGGTGAGGAATTCATTATCCTGATGCCCAAAACCGAACTGGCCGAGGCCGAACAGGTGGCTGAAGCTCTGCGGACCACCCTGCAAAGCGAGCGCTTCGTCAGTGATGAAGGACATACCTTCAACGTTACCTTCAGCGCAGGTGTGGTCAACTGGTCGGCGGCGGGAACCATTACCACCTCTGTAAGGGATCTGCTGTCAGCCTGCGACCAGGCACTCTACGCCGCCAAACGATCCGGACGTAACCGGATCGTGGCCAATGGCAATGACGACTGATCCCGACCCAGCCTTCAACTGGCACCAGCCACCACTTCCGCCTTGCCTGTTTTAACCAGCGCATAGCCGAAACCGATCACCAGTGATCCCACCGCAATGGCAATCAGATAGGGCAATACCGCGCTCACCGCGTTGGGAATGGCCAGCACAAACAGCCCGCCGTGGGGCGCCATGAGCTTGACGGTGAACAGCATCGTCAGGGCGCCGGTGATCGCGCCGCCAATCATGCACACAGGAATGACCCGCAGCGGATCCTTGGCCATGAACGGTATGGCGCCTTCGGAGATAAAGCAAAGACCGAGGACAAACGACGCCCGGCCGGCCTGGCGCTCGGCCTCGGCAAACTTGCGCCGGGCCACGAAGGACGCCACCCCCATGCCGATGGCCGGCACCATACCGGCCGCCATGATGGCCGCCATGGGCGCGGAGCCTCCGCTACCCTCGGACAGCAGCCCCACACCGAACGTATAGGCGGCCTTGTTGACAGGCCCGCCCAGATCGAAACACATCATGGCGCCCAGAATACCGCCCAGCAGAATCGCGTTGGTGGTTCCCATGCTTTCGAGGAAGCCGGTCAGACCATCCATGATGGCGGCCATGGGCTCGCCGATCACATAGATCATCCCCAGCCCCGTCACCAGACTGGCGAACAGGGGAATAATGAGGATCGGCTTCAGGGATTCGATGCTCTCCGGCATTGGCAGTTTCTGGCTGATAAAGCGCGCCACGTAGCCGGCCAGGAACCCGGCCACAATGCCCCCGAGGAAACCGGCGCCCAGTTCACCGGCCAGAAAGCCGCCGATCATCCCGGGCGCAAGGCCGGGCCGGTCGGCAATGGACCAGGCGATATAACCGGCCAGCAGCGGAATCATCAGCTTGAACGCGGCGCCGCCGCCAATCTGCATCAGGGCCGCCGCCAGAGTGCCTTCTTCCGGGAAGGCTTCAATTCCGAACACAAAGGACAGGGCAATCAGCAAACCGCCAGCCACCACCATGGGCAGCATGAAGGACACACCGGTGAGCAGGTGCTTGTAGGGCCCCCGCTTTTCGCCACCTCCGGCACCGCTGGAAGCTTTCTGCTGGCCGGCATCCAGAACCGCAGCCTCGGCCAGGGCATCTTTGATGGTATCGGCAGGCTTTTTCAGGGCGGCACCGGTGGAGGTTCGCCATACCCGCTTGCCGGCAAACCGGCTGGGATCGACCTCGATGTCGCAGGCCAGAATCACCACATCGGCAGCAGCAATTTCCTCCTCGGTCAGCGGATCCTGGGCGCCAACCGAGCCCTGGGTTTCCACCCGGATCTGGTGGCCGGCGGATTCCGCCGCCGCAGTGAGCGCCTCCGCCGCCATAAAGGTATGGGCAACGCCGGTGGGGCAGGCAGTGACGGCAACAATTCGCTTCCCGTCCACCGCACTACCGGCAGCCGAAGCCGGTGCCGCAGGATGCTGGCTGGCACTTGCCGGATCCCAGGGGGTGGCTTCCGCCCGGGCCTGATCCAGAATAGCCTCTGGATCCGGCAAGGCGGCGGTCACCGGAATCTGCAGCAGGCGTTTGCCGGCGTAGGCATCAAGATCAACAGGTACACCCACCGCCGCAATGACCAGATCCGCCTGTTCGATGGTTGCGGCATCAGGCTGGTTATCCGCCTTGCCATCCGGCTCACGGGTGTCTGTGGTTACCGACCAGCCGCGCCGGTTCGCCGCCCGCTCCAGAGCGCGGGCGGCCAGAAAACGGGTTGCCACGCCCTGGGGGCAGGCAGTCACGATAATCAGGTTCATAACGGCATCTCTCCGGTGTTGTTTTCCCCGGGCCATGGCTGCACCCGGGTCTGTTGGAGAAGGGAAGAAAAGTCCGGTGCCTCGGGGTTTCCGACACCAATGTGTTGCACACATTCGGCCGACAACGCCGTGGCGAACGTCAGTACCGCCGCATCGGGCTGGCCGGCAAGTACACCGTGGAGCATGCCCGCCAACAGGGTATCGCCGGCGCATACGGTGCTGACCACCGACACGGGGGGAACCCACGATCGCAGGGTGCCGGCCGGTGACGACCAAAACACGCCGTCCGCTCCCATGGACACGACCACATGGGAAACACCGGCAGCATGGGCTCGGGCGACTGCAGCTTCCACAGCCGTAAGGTCCTTCAGGGGCGTGCCCGCCCAGCCTGACAACTCATCGGTGTTGGGTTTGACCCCAAAAGGCCCGGCCTCGATGCCTGCCTTGAGGCCCTCGCCACTGGTGTCCAGCCACACCGGTTTGCCGGCACGGGAAGCTTGCTGGACAAGAGCCGTCAATCCGGATGGCGGAAAGCCATCGGGCAGACTGCCACCAATCACCACTACGTCGCATTCCGGCAGCAGCGGTGCCAGCCGGAATTCCAGGCGCTGCAGGGCGTCTTCCGACACTCGGAAACCCGGTCCGTTCAGGTCGGTCACCCGGCCACCGGACTCGGCAATCTTGATGTTGACGCGGTTCTGGCCCGGAATGCGCACGAAACTGTCCTGCAGGCCTTCCGCTTCGAACAGACCCTCGAAGGGCGCGGCATTGGCCTCGCCGAGCAGGCCGGTCACCGTGACCGAATGGCCCAGTCGCGCCAGTACCCGGGCCACATTGATGCCCTTGCCGGCGGGCTCCAGGCCGGTGTTACCGGTACGGTTAACCTCGCCAGGGTTCAGAGCCGGAGTTTCAACGCTCAGATCCAGGGCCGG
>Ga0208014_1000024_pt1 | contig 123135 bp, 114 predicted proteins | sample 25_taG_FD_184099 | JGI IMG/M metagenome (GOLD analysis project Ga0208014, IMG submission 184099) | Marine viral communities from Cariaco Basin, Caribbean Sea - 25_WHOI_OMZ (SPAdes) (version 2) | ecosystem: Environmental > Aquatic > Marine > Oceanic | place: Caribbean Sea: Cariaco Basin...
AGCGATGTAGAAATCGCTTTGCCTAACTTTAAACTTGGAACTTTAAACCTGAAACTCAAATATTGAGCAGTTTTATTTAAAATAACCTAAATATAAAAGGTCGCCTAAATTGTTTTTAGACGACCTCCTCTTTTTTACTTCAAAAAATTAAGATACTTTATTCCTTTACTATTTTAAAAGTTGATACAGCGTCTGCCACATTTACTTTAAGAACATAAGTTCCCGAAGATAGTGAAGACATATCCAATTCGGCTGTTGTGCCATTTGGACTAACTTTTAATACTAGCTGGCCTAAAAGATTGAAAACAGTTACATTTTCAATGGAGCTTGCTGCAGTTAACGTTAAACTATGAGTTACAGGGTTTGGGAAGTAACTTACTTGCCCCAGAGTGTTATCGTCTATTCCCACGGTGTTTGTGGAAAATGTAACTACTTCACTCATAGCCGTGTTCCCGTTCGCACAGTTAGAAATAACATAAACATCGTAGAATATCCCTGGTTCCAATCCGGTTATATCAGCTGTTGTTATTCCAGCACCTACTGATTCCGTAGTAATCGGGGTATCAACTTCAGGATTGGCTCCTTGAAGGAATACGTTAACATCATACCCTTCGGTAGCCGTGGTAGAAGCTGTCCAAGAAATGGTAGCTTCATTATGAGTAATGTTAGTCACTGTAACATCGGTTGCGGGATCACAAACCGGGGCACCAATTTCTACAATATTGATGTCGTCAACATATAAATAATTTTGGTCCGCATCCGAATACACGTTAAAACCAAAGTAATAAACTCCATCTGCATCAACACTAAAGTTTGCAGTCATCTCCCCAGCACTGTTTATGTTTGGCTGATCGATGAGTTGCTCGGTCATTGCGACGGCATTTGGAGATAAGCCATAGGCAACTTTCATTTTTTCGGGCCATGCTGCAGAACCGAAATATTTGTACGAAATAGCATACTCAGCCCCAGCTTGCATCTCGATTCCTTGGGTATAGAACCAGGCATTTGCTGGATTGCTGCTATAGCCATATCTAAGAACGTTGCCGCTCATTCCGTTTTCGTTATACACTTGTGTAACCCAATCATTACCTGATCCAACATTTTCTTTTGAGGTACAGGCTGGAAGGTCAGGAACATTTGCAGTTTCAAAATCCAGAACATAGGGCACGGTAGTAGGGCTACATTGTGTGGTAAACATAACCGGTCCTACCATATCACTTTCATCTCCTGCGTTGCACACTGCTTTTACATATACATCATATGAAGTGCTTTCAAGCAGACCTGTAAGGGTAGTCTCTGGATTGTTATTAACAGTAACTTCTGTTCCTGCCGTGCTTGGGTCGAATCCAGTTTCACCGTAAAGAACTATCCATTCTGTCTCGGTTCCATTTGAGGTCCAGCTTACATCAGCAGTATTTACGCTAGTGTTGGAAACAGCTAAGTTGGATGGGTCAGGACAGCTACTTGCTTCTATAATTGCAACGTCATCTAAGTTCAAGCCTCTAGCGTAATCGGAAGTTCCTTCAAAAGCGATTACATAATCGGTTGCCCCCACAGCTTCAGGAAGTATGATTTCAACTTTTTCCCAAGTTGCGTGCTCTGTACTGTAAACTGCTCCGGGAATTAAAGTCCAGCTTTGGTTTGCAACACTAGATTTGTAATATACACGTAGTTCATCTATATCGCCAAACCAATTTTCATTGGCAAAGTAAAATGTTAGCTGAGGAGCATTCAGTGAAGTTAAATCCATAGAAGGAGTAATTAACTTAGTAGAAGACCCCGAATTGGTGTTTCTAAATTCGGCCATTAAAGAACCACTATGCGGTGTTAGATTGTTGCTTCCATTAGTGGATACAAATTTCCAGTTATATTGACCGGTTACGAATTCCTGTGCCCAGCAGTTTAAAGCCGGAACAATATTTGTGTTTGCAGTACCACTTTCAAAGTCTTCTGACCAAGGCGTTTGCATTGGTGCACATTGCGTAGAAAAACTTACGGGTCCTGTCCAAGTACTTTCATTTCCTACTCCACAAACCGCTTTTACATATACATCGAAGTTGGTGCTGGAAGCAAGTCCAGAAAGGACTGTCTCGGTTGTGGTGATATTGCTCACTTCTGTTCCATCAGTGGTAGGGTCGAAGCCACTATCGCCATAAAGTACAACCCACTCTGTTTCGGTTGCTCCTGCAGTCCAGGTCACAGTTGCAGTATCTTCAGTAATTGAGGAAACTGTAAGAGCAGTGGGTGCAGGACAAGATGGAGGGGCCATAACTGTCAATTTGAAATCCACAGTGGTTCCATAAAGTACATTTCCACAGGCTGGGGGAAGGTTGCCGTACAGTGCTCTAACTCTCATTCTATAATCTCCCATTTCGGCATCGGCCGGAACGGTAACAGTCAAGGTTTTGGTGTTACTATTAACCGCACTCGAAACCATTTCGGAATCGTCAAACAGTAGGTTATTGTTCCAGTCTACCCAAACGTTTACCCCGTTGGTTCCTCCAACATAGGTGGTGGTAAGGGTAATTTCCTGCGAATTGCTAGCTTGGAAAACTTGATTTGTTTCATCGGCATAACTTCCGGCAGGTTGGGAAGTGGCGGAATAGGTAACATTGGTAATTGCACCACTTGAAATTACAGAACTTAAATAATCACCCGGATAGGTTGTAGAAACTTGGCAATACCCAGTAAAAAAACTTAGAGCACCCGAGAGAACGCTTTCGTCTCCTGTGCCACAGATAGCTTTTACATAAAAATCATAATTTGTATCTGTGGTTAAACCTGTTATTGTGGTTTCTGGGTCGTTGGATACGGTAAATGATGTCCCTTCCGTTTGCGGATCAAAATTAGCTGGACCATAGATTACTTCCCACTCAGTCTCTGTCAATCCTGGAGTCCAAGCAATAGTTGCGGAGGTGCTTGTAATGTTTGTAGTCATTGGATTGGTTGGTGCAGGACAACTAGGAGCAAGATCTACATTAATATCATCAACGTATAAATTAAGACGGTTTGCGTCAGAATATGCATTGAATCCAAAATAATATACTCCATTTGCAGGCACTGTAAACACTACTTCGGAAGTTGTAGCATTCCCCACTCCGGTAATATTTGGGTGGTCAGCCAATAAATTTGTCATTGCACTAGCCAGAGGCTGAGTTCCATAAGCAACCTTCATTTTCTCAATGTATGAAGATGAATTGTTGCCATATAGATATGAAATTTGATAGGAAGTTCCAGCTTCTAGTTCTATACCTTGGGTAAAGAACCAGGCATTTGCCGCATTTGCATTGTAGCCGTATTTAAGAACTTTGCCATTAAATCCACCACTGGTATATGTTGCCGTAACCCAATTATTTCCCGTGCCAAGGTTTTCTCTCGTGGTACAATCGGGTAAATTAGGAACTACAGCACTCTCAAAGTCCAGAACATATGGAATTGCTGCGGAGGTACAAAGGGTTTCAAAACTTTGTGGACCTTCCAAGTCGCTTTCATCGCCAGCTCCACAAACTGCGGATACATAAAAGTCATATTGAGTGTTCGGGGTTAGTCCCGATAGGATAATTTCGGGATTTGTGTTTGCTATTACGGTTGTTCCCGCTAATGCAGGATCAAAACCAGTTGGCCCATAGATAACTTCCCATTGAGTGGCAGATCCAGATTCCATCCATGTTAGACTGGCCGAGTTTTCGGTTACGGAGGTTACTGTCAAAGTACTTGGCGGTAGACATCCACTGGCTACCTCTACGCTTATATCGTCAACCGATATGTAATATGGGGAGGAGGTTAATGTTGCCTTAATACCTATATAAAAGGTGCCTGAAGTTGCTGGCGTGAAGAAGTTTTTGAATTCCTGATAATCACCATTTACAACTGAAGTTGCGGCTAATATTGGATTGGTCATAGCTGCTGCTGTATTGGAACTTCCGAAAGCAGCTTCAATTTTAGCTCCCACTGTGGCATCTTGACGAGCATAGAATTTAAGTTCATAAGGTGTGTTACCTTCAAGTTCAAGTGGATAAAAAATCCAATCGGTGTTGCTATACCCAAGGGTAATATTGTAGCTTCCGGTTCTAGGTGTACGATTGTATGAAGTGTTGGTGCTGTTTACCATCCATTTTCCAGATCCTGAAAGATCCTGTTGAGACCAGCATTTTGCTAAAACCTCAGCGTGCGCATAGCCAGTTTCAAACCCTTCTGAGAATGGTGCGCTGGAAGGTACACATGAAGTATTGAAGGATAGCGGTCCAATAAGTCCGCTTTGTTCATTATCAGAACACAATGCGGTAACGTAATATTGATAGGGTGTATTAGGTGTCAATCCGCTTAAGGTGAGATTCGGATTATTATTGACAATTTCGGATGTGCCGGAGGTTAAAGGGTCAAAACCAAAAGGTCCATAAATTACCTCCCATTGGGTTTCCGTTCCATTGGCCGTCCAGCTCAAATTGGCAGAAGTGGCTGTGACATCCGTAACAGTAAGATCGCTAGGGTTGGGGCAAGGTTGCTGAATGCCTCCCAAAATTAAATTGTTTATGTAATTTGCCCGTCCTTTGGCGGCTGGAGGAGATGTAGGATCTACTGCATTGTTGTCTTCATAATAATAGATTCCCCGGTTGGAATTGCTTACATCGGCAATCTTTCCATAATTTAAGGTACTTCCATAGCCCGGTGCAAATTCAACAACGCCCACTACAAGATTGTCTATATTATTGTAGGAGAAGGGTGTCGTGAAATTCACGGTCATCCAAGAACCGGTTGATGGAAATGTAACCGTACCGGAAAAAACAGTTGTCAAATTGCTAACAGGCACCCAATCCGTGGCGCTTTCAAATTGTGTTTTTGAGGAATGTCCCAAATAAACCGTCCATTGATTGCTGGGAGCTGTATTGCTTCCCGAGACGAAATAAAAAGAGATGGAAGTGATGTCGCCAGAAGCGTTGATCTCACTGTTGTAAATTAACTGCTGGGAATAGGAATACCCCCATAGCCCATTATGTGGCAAATAGCTGGTTGTCCCACTTTGTTCGCCAATGGTTACCTGGCCATAATTGACCCAGGACCAGAGAAATCCAAACAAAAGTAAAAAGGTAATTTTCTTCATTCGATTTTGTTTTTATTAATAATTAAAGGTTAGTGCCACAAATAGAGTTGAAAACCTCAAAGAATGGACAGACAAATTTTCTGAAAGCTGAAATTTGCACGGTTTCTTGAAAAAATATGGTAGGGAATTCAAACATAATTTGGCAGGCGTGAAAGTATGCATTTATTTCAAATTAACGTAAATTAACATATGAAATATTAGAAAAACTTTCAGAATTCACGGTTTTATGCGCTTTTAGATTTAATCTTACATTTATAACAATAAGTTCTTAACATTTAAGAAGCATCGTAGATAATGGGATTTTTGCTCCTATTGCCCTGCAAAATATTTTATATTTTACTCAGATTTAGTACACCCTTTTCTGATGTAAAGATTACTTTGAATAAATTTTTATTTCTTGACACCATGGTGGATGAGGTTGATGATTATTTGCTTTTCAACAAATAAGTCATTAATTGGGAACTATTAGCTCCCAAAAAAATATTTTACTGAAAATATCTATATTAGCCCAACTAAAAACCGTTCTCTTGGCTACTGATCAAAACGAAACTTGGCTTTACGAGATTTCATCAAAAAAGAAAGCTCTGGACCTCAACCTCAATGAAGTTTGGCGCTATCGTGACTTGCTTATCCTTTTCGTAAAACGGGATATTACCACAGTTTACAAACAGACCATTCTTGGCCCACTCTGGTTTTTTATACAGCCGCTTTTTACTTCTTTTATCTTTACTTTAGTGTTCAATAATCTGGGCAGTATCAGTACGGGGTCTATTCCACCTTTTCTTTTTAACCTCGCGGGAATTACGGCCTGGAATTATTTTACCGCTTGCTTTACAGGGACCTCCGATACTTTTAGGACGAATGCGGGAATATTCGGGAAAGTGTATTTTCCAAGAGTTATAATGCCTATGTCTGTTACCATTTCCAACTTAATGAAATTTGGCATTCAACTTCTGATATTCATAATATTTTATTTTTACTTTTCTTTTAAAGGCTTCCATATAAGTCCGAACGCCCATTTACTGTTGTTTCCTGTGTACGTTTTTATGATGGCCTTATTGGGTCTTGGCCTAGGAATGATTGTTAGTTCCATGACCACGAAATATCGCGATTTGAACGTTTTGGTAGGTTTCGCAATTTCCTTGCTGATGTATGTTTCGGCCGTTCCCTATCCACTTTCGGAGGCCCGGGAAAAACTTCCTGCCTGGGTGGCCGATCTAGTGGCTTACAATCCAATGACCCAGATAATTGAAGGATTTCGGTTTATGATGCTCAATACAGGTACCTTCACTTGGTTTGGATTTCTCTACACTTTGGTAATAAGTATCGTAATATTTCTTTTGGGATTAATAGTATTCAATAGAACAGAGAAAAGCTTTATCGATACGGTTTAACGGGAGCTTTTCGAATTAAAAATACAAAAGACATTTAGAATAACGACAATGGGTAATAAGACTGCTTCAATAAAGATGGCGGAACCATTTGGGGAAATCTGTTTTTCCTTCCATTTTTTTGCACCCTCGTTATTGAGTGAGGTTATTTTCACCTTTCTTTCATTTCCATAAAAAAGCTATTTTTCAACACGATAGGAAAGTAAGCGCCTCTTAATCTTAAACATTTCTCTATTTTTAACCAAATTCTAAACTGGTGGAAGGACCCTTGGTTTCCATAATCATCCCTACTTTTAACCGCGCGCACCTGATTAAGGAAACGCTCGATTCTATACGTTTTCAAACCTATACTAATTGGGAATGTATTGTAGTGGACGATGGCAGTACGGATTATACTGAAGTGGTTTTAAAGGAATATATAGCAAATGACTCTCGCTTTCAATATCATCACAGGCCCGAAAGCCGACTGTCCGGAGGAAATGCGGCGAGAAACTACGGTTTCGCATTAAGTAAGGGAGCATATATAAATTGGCTGGATAGCGACGACCTTTTTAGAAAGGATAAACTTGAGATTCAGGTAATTGATATTGTAAAAAATAAAGTTCAGGCCCATATTTGCCAAGGTCAGATTTTTGAAACCACTGAAGACAGCGAAAAAACATTTCAAAACCTATGGCCAGAAAAATTTGTTAGGATGGAGAGCCTGGCAGATTCACTTTTGCTGCATAACCTACGGTGGCCCACCGGAGCAGCCTTATGGAGTCGAGAGGCGGCCGGTCTAAATTTATGGGATGAGGATTTACAGGCTGCCCAAGAATGGACTTTCCATATCAAGCAGGCATTTGCACTACAAAATCCGGATTTTTTATTTTGTGAACAGGTTTTGCTCTATGTGCGCAAGTCGGAAACTTCAATTACCCAAAATACGGATCAAACCCACCGATATAATGAGTATCTCAGGTCGCGACTCAAGATACTGGAATTTTTAAAAGCCGATAATATCGACTTAAATCATCCCTATGTCAAAAGCATTTACCAATTTTCGCTGCGATATATTAAATATTTGGTTTCGGTAGGTTCACGGGAAAATGTGGATTCTTTTTCCAAATTTATTTTGAATGATTCCTTTGTAAAATACATTCACTTTAAAATGGGATTGCTCATTTATGATGCATTCCAAAAAGATTATTTTCTAAAAACTTTGCTTTAACCTTTGAATTTGTAAATGAGTTTAAAGATTTATTATATAAACCGATACCATTCAAAACTTCGTGAAGATGTGAAAAATCATTCGGGCTATGAGCAACTGGTAAATTATGCCAAAATATTTCGACCTATAAAATCAGATAAATATCTAGGGAAAATTGCAATCAAAATGCTACCGTTTCCAAAACCGAAGGATTACAGAACGATAACCTTGGGTAAAGAGCTTTTGGCCTTGTGTAAAGCTCTCATTACCGGGAATCCTGTCTTTTACCTTTATGCCGATAAGGATGCCTATCTACTTCCCCTCATAAAAAGAAAATTCGATTTAAAACGGATCAAACTTTTTGGAACCCTGCACTGGCCAAAGGAAATAAGCGCTGAATTTTCATTCTATAAATATAACCTCGCCAATCAATTTAACGGTATTATTACGCTATCTTCTTCCTTAAAAAAAGAGTTTTCGATAAAGAGAATTGTGATCCCGCACGGGGTTGACCTCAATTTTTGGAAAAATGACGATCTGAAGAATTTTGATAATTCCTATTTGGTCCTAGGCATCAGTAATCGGGATCATGAGGGTCAGATTGGGATCATAGATCAGATTAAAAAAATTGACCCCCAAGCGAAGTTTACAATATTGCTAAACGACCCCGAAATATTCAAGCTTTATGCAGTTATTCAAGAGGTTGAAATTATTAAGGAACGAAAATCGGATCGGGAGCTAAAAAAATTGTACCAAAAAAGCAAAGCCGTTATATTGATCCAAAAATTCAGTTTGGCCTCAAATGTGGTTTTGGAGTGTATGAGTATGCAAATCCCTTTATTGGCAAATAGAGTAGGGGATATCGAGGAGTATTTGGGAAGGGAATATCCCCTATTTCTGGATGAAACACAGCAAGACGAAATAATTGAGGATTTCTGTTATAATCCAAATTTCCGAGATCGAGTTTCGGATTATTTGGGCCAGATCAGAAATAATTTTGGTTGGAAGCCTATTGCGGAAAGAACGATTACTTTTATAAAAAAGGAAAGCTAAGTCCAGCAATTTCCATTTTAAACCGACATATTATGACCTATGTCCTAAATTCTGCATCCTAACGTCCTATGTTCAAATAATTATCACTCAAACAATAACTATGTGCGGTTTTCTTGGTGAATTTTCTTTTCAGGGGCAGCTCAGCCATCCCGGTTACTTTGACAATTTATTGCTCCTTTCCAAGCATCGGGGCCCTGATTCCACTCAAGTTTCGGAAGGTAAAAATTATCGATTGGGATTCAATCGTTTGGCACTTTTGGATCTTACCGCATCAGGAGAACAGCCCAAATATTCTCCTTCACAACGCTTTCATTTGATGTTTAACGGCGAAATATACAATTATAAAGAACTGAGTGAAAAACACCAATTACATAACCTTCGTTCTACATCGGATACGGAAGTGCTTTTACATTTACTGGATAAAATTGGGATTGAAGAAACCATTGAACAACTTAACGGGATGTTTGCCATTGCCGTAGTAGATATCGTTAAAAATGAATTGTATCTCAGCCGTGATTTTGCAGGGATAAAACCGTTGTTCTATGGGTTCAATGAATTAGGAATAGTATGTGCCTCACAATTTGATCAGGTTTTCAAGCATCCTTGGCTTAAAAATAATCTGAAATTGCGAGGGGAGGTTGTCCGCGAGTATTTCGCATTTGGGTATATGGCTGCTCCAAACACGGTTTATGAAAATATATTTCAGGTTAATCCAGGGGAAATGATTGTTTTCACCGGTGCAGGGAATTTCATCAAAAAATCTATTGTGCATTTTCCTAAGGAAACTTATTTAGATGCTCTTTACGATAGCGGACAATTGGAATCCACCATTAAAAATGCGGTTAGACTTCAGCTAAATACGGATAGATCACTTGCAACCTTTTTAAGCGGCGGGGTGGACAGTACTTTGGTGAGTGGCTTTGCGAAGGATTTCCAGGAGGGCATTGAGGCATTTACCTTAAAAGTGAATGACAAGGAATATAATGAAAGTGGCTACGCAATCAATTATGCGCATCATTTAAATCTTAAACATAAAATTGTTGAGGTAGATGAAGGCTATCTACTTTCAGCTATTGAGGATCATTTTGATGCTTTTGCCGAACCTTTCGGTGACTATTCCAGCTTGCCAACATACTTGGTCACCAAAAAAGCTTCCCATTTCCATACCGCAATGCTCTCGGGGGATGGTGGAGATGAACTGTTTTGGGGCTATCCCAGGATGTATGAATTTTTGGAGAAAGCCTGGTGGTTCCAAATGCCTCTGTTTCTGAGAAAAAATATTTTGCGCATCACCAATCGGCTTAAAATTACCGATTCCTACGCTCCCTATAGAAGGAATTTGGAAACATATTGGATGGAATGGCATATAAAACTTCCGCAATATGTTTTGAATGCTGCTTTTAATGACGGATTTTCTTCGGATATGGAAAACCTGTATCATTTAAATAAAAATTACAGTAAGAAACAGCTACAACAATTTTTAAGATGGAATGAGTTTTACGGACATCTGCAAAGAATTCTGATAAAAGTGGACCGGACCAGCATGAAAAACAGTTTGGAGGTTCGGGTTCCGCTTTTGGATAAAAATGTGATCGAAAGATCCTGGGAGGTTTTTTATAAAATTAATGGATTGAAGGATCTAAAAAAACCTTTAAAAGAACTTGTCTCTGAAAAAATCCCACCGCACTTATTAATGGAAGGAAAAAAGGGATTTTCTGTGCCAATTGAAGAGTGGTTCCGCAATCAATTAAAGCCCGATTTAATTGAGACCGTGCTCAATTCTGAACTATACGGTAAGGAATGTTTTGATCAGTTTATATTAAAAACGTACGTTCGTGATTTTTTGGACGAAAAACATAATAATGGTTGGGGTGTATGGCATATTTATGCCTGGCAAAAATGGGCAGAAAGAGCATTTTACGGCTCAGATTTGACTGAAAAGCTCGTGGGCGAGAATCTTAGGGAAAATCATTGAGCGAAGAGGGAATTTTATATTTTAAAGTCTTCATATTCAATTATTAATCACTTCAGGGGTTGCCATTCGATAGTCAACATTCAATCAATTGATTATTTCCAAAGGAAAATGTTGGTCCTTAACATAAATCGGAACATTTTCATAATTATCATATTTTTTTAACAAAATTTTGTATTTTAACAGAATTGTGTTAATATTGGAATCCCTCCTGACTATTTACTTACTAACTCCTCAATTATTATGGAACAAAAGTATTTTCCGGTGCTTTACCTATTTTTACTCTTCTTTTTCTTTTATCTTTTAACACCTATGCGCAGGTAGGCATAGGTAACACAAATCCAGATGCATCTTCCCTGCTTGAAATAGGTGATGGAACGGATACTAACGACAAGGGGATTTTGATTCCCCGCGTAAAACTTACCACTTTAAATAGTAAACAGTATTGAGCAAGTAGGTGGCTGCAACATCGGTATACCGCAATTCTCGCCAAATACCGTTTTGAAGCCCCGATTTTAATGCAATTCCGTTTTTTACGAACCGTCCTTTTCCCTTTTAACTTAAGAAGTGAGTGAAATTCTAACTCATCATTAGCTGGGATTTTTCTTGGCCTAACAATCCCTAATCAAATAATGGAGGAAGAGCAGGGAGATTAAAGGTCTAAAACACCAATATTACCATAGGGCCAAGTTTCTTTTATTGGAACAGTATAGCTCATTTTTTTTATAAATATTGGATTTTGTGCACATGTTTTTCTTTAAGTGTGCGTGTAATATTCTGGCATTCATTACATTTACGGCTTCCCCCTCAAATTGTGTCATATATTTATAGGTTTTACGACCTGCGCAACTTTATTATGAAAGGGGAAAAAGACTACGGGTTTGAGATTTTATTAATTGCATTTTTAACCACCATCTGCACAACTTATTGCCATTCCCAAGTGGGGATTAACACCAACGATCCACAAGCAACTTTGGATGTGAGAGGAGTAAACCACAATGGCCCTGTAACGGCCAACGATGGAGTTTTGGTACCGCGCGTCAACGATCTAACTACTGCGGGCTCGCAGGAGGGACAGTTGGTCTATCTAATAGAAGATGCAGGCGGTTTGAAAAAAGGATTCTATCACTGGAATGGAAGTAGTTGGAGTACTTTTTCTAAAAATAGCAGTCCGGCTGTAGCGGAAAATGTTGTTGATCCCGATGTAGTTATTTCCAATGCAATTCCTTTTCCTTTTTCTACTGTTACTTCTATTCCCGATCCCGGTTCACTAAATATCCCCATTGTAGTCAGTGGTATTACTGGAGTAACTACATCAGTAACCATAACTTTTAATATCAGTCATGAGTATGATGGGGATATAGAAATATATTTAAAAGCCCCAACAGGCCAAAATCTTCGGCTTACCGACGATAACGGAGGATCCGAGGATAACTATTATGATACCAATTTCACCGATACGGCATCCACAAATATAACAGCAGGAAGCGCTCCTTTTACTGGAGATTTTAAACCACAGGGTGGTGGTTCTGGGAATATCTCAACTCTTGCCGGTTTTAATGGGTTAAATCCAAATGGTACTTGGTACATCAAAGTTACGGACGATGATAGCATTATTAGTGGAACCCTTAATTCTTTTACGTTAAGTATTGGGGGCAATCCTGCCAATTGGATTTCACTTGGGGAAGTTGCTATAAACTACGTAGATGGTAGTGCTATAATTGTGCAATCAACATATTCCGGTGATCCCAAGGATTTAAATGGGGTAAAAACGGCATTGACCAGAAGTTCCTCCTCGGTTACTCCTGGAACTACGGCTGCTTCTTTACCCGGAGCAATTTTAAACTATGCCAGTGCCTCCCCCAGCGGAACTAATAACCTTTGGGTTAACACCTTTAACCAAGTAAGAAATGTAGGCCTAGTTAATAATACCACTTATTATTACCAATTATGGAGGTTAGGAAATATCGAGATTCCTGCAGCTTCCCATGAAACATTTTCAATCGTGCCATTTCGTGTACAGCAATAATTTTTATATGGAATTTTCTCAACTTCTATTCAACAAAGATCATTTAGCAATTCTTTTACTGCTTTTTGTAGGTTATGGCTTACATTCACAAGTGGTTGGTATTAATACAGAAAATCCTCAAGCTACTTTGGATATCCATGGTGCCAATCACAATGGAGCGGTAACGGCAACAGATGGTCTATTGGTGCCCCGCGTAAACGATCTCATGGAAGCTGGAATTGAAGATGGACAATTGGTTTATCTTATAGCAGATACTGGCACCTTAAAGAAAGGATTTTATAATTGGAATGGAGATGCGTGGGTTCCACTTATTCTAAATAAAAGTTTCGCGGCTTCAAATTCTCTTGTGGAACCAGATGTGGTTATATTCGGCTCCCCAACATCTGTTCAAAGTTTTTCTGTCACACAAAATAGGAATATCACAGATTATACTGCCTTTGACGTAAATATTCCAGTTGCCGGTATAGCAGGAAATACAACCTCTGTTTCCATTGAAATTAAAATTATTCATACTTATGATTGGGATCTGGATATATTCTTGGAATCGCCAACTGGGCAGATTTTGGAACTTTCAACAAATAATGGATCTTCTGGAGACAATTACACGAATACAACTTTTATTGATTCTGCTCCTAATAACATTACTTCGGGTATTGCACCATTCTCTGGAGAATACAGACCTGAAGGTACTTTTTCTCCCTCTGGATCACCTACCAATAGAACAGGTAATATTACCACTTTAGCTGGATTTAATGGCTTTAATGCTAACGGGATTTGGAGGCTTAGAATAGGTGATGAATATGGAGCGGATTCTGGAACGTTTAAGTCGGCAACATTAAAAATCACTGGTTCCAATCCAGTTGAATGGGTGTTGATAGGAGAAGTTCCCATTTTATACTTAAATAATTCGGCAATAATGGTAAATTCCACATACTCCGCAGATCCTTTGGATATAAACGGAGTTGTTACCGCCTTAACACGAACAGCTTCTTCTGCAGGCTCCGCAGGTACTTTAACCGCAGCGCTTCCATCTACTATTTTAAATTATGCAAGTGCTTCAGCTAAAGGCGATGGTAATTATTGGGTGAATACATTTAATCAAGCAAGGGAAGTTGGTTTAACGGATAACACTGTTTATTACTACCAATTGTGGCGTAAAGGCAATATCGAAACTCCCGTAGCTGCCAACCAAACGTTCAACTTAATCCCAATGCGGTTAGATCGTTAGGAAGAAAAATCTGAAATCTAAATCCTCCTTAGCATCTTCAGAAGAAATCTGCCCACGACCCACTGCCCACTGCCACTGCTACTGCTACTGCCTACTGCCACTGACCACTGATCACTGCACACCAACAACTGTCCAACTCTGGCATTATAATTGTTCAAAAACCCCTTCACAAAGACTTTAGAAAACACAGTATAATCAGTACCTTTGTGCCACGACGATTATGAGTATAATAGGTAAGCGAAAAAATAAAAAATTCAATTATAAACCCCGACATTTTGAATATGATGGGGAAAATAGTCCGTTTGCCATAGAACATAAATTTGATAAATTCCGCTCCACGGTGGGAGATAACAAAAGTTTAAAAGGCAAATTCAAGACGGCTTGGGGCGAATTGCGGGAAACTTCCGATAAAAATACACGGTTCAGACTTTTTGTGATTATTGCCGCCCTAATATTGCTTTTTCTATTTATAATCGAATTCGACCTTTCCATTTTTTTCCAATAAGTTTTCATGACAGATATTATCCAGTTATTGCCAGACCACGTTGCCAATCAGATTGCGGCGGGGGAAGTTGTGCAACGGCCTGCATCTGTGGTTAAGGAATTGCTTGAAAATGCTATTGATGCCAAGGCAACAGCCATTACATTGGTTATCAAGGATGCCGGAAAAACCTTGGTTCAGGTTACCGATGACGGAATAGGTATGAGCATCACCGATGCCAGGCTTAGTTTTGAACGTCATGCTACTTCGAAAATCAAATGTGCCGAAGATCTGTTCAACCTGCATACCAAAGGTTTTCGGGGAGAGGCCTTGGCCTCCATCGCGGCCATTGCACATGTAGAATTAAAAACCCGAACCGACCAGGCAGAAGTAGGTACACATATAACAATTGAAGGGAGCAGAGTAGTATCCCAAGATCCAGCAGTAGTGCCAAAAGGTACTACTATCGCAGTTAAAAATCTGTTTTACAACATTCCGGCCCGGCGTAATTTTTTGAAAAGCAATCCTGTTGAAACGCGTCATATTATTGACGAATTTCATCGAGTAGCTCTTGCCCATCCGGGGGTTGCATTTAATATGATACATAATGGCAGTGACGTTTTTAGTTTGCCTGCTTCCAATTCCAGACAGCGAATCGTTAATATCTTTGGAAGCAAAACAAATGAAAAGCTTGTTCCGGTCCACGAAGAAACGGATATTCTCAAAATAGAAGGCTTCGCGATGAAGCCCGAATTTGGGAAAAAAAGTAGGGGAGAGCAGTTCTTTTTTGTCAATGACAGATTTATTAGAAGTCCTTATCTCCATCATGCAGTTTCATCGGCGTATGATGGCTTGATGAAGCACGATTTCCATCCCGGATATTTCCTTTTTCTGCAAGTATCGCCCCATTCCATAGATATCAATATACATCCAACCAAAACGGAAATTAAATTTGATGATGAACATGCCATCTATGCCATGCTTCGATCCACAATAAAGCATAGTTTGGGTCAATTCAATATTGCTCCTGTTCTCGATTTTGAACACGACAAGGGATTCGATACCCCTTATGATTATAGCAAAAAAAGTCCATCTGCTCCTTCCATTGAGATTGACCGGGATTTTAATCCGTTTAGGGATAAGCCAAAACAGGGAAATATCAATTTTCCCTTTGAAAGAGCACGCTCTTCGAATGCCACAAATGCATCTTGGGAATCTCTGTATGTGGGTCTTAAGGACAATGGTGGTATGGGCCAGAACTCGGTTAATCAAATAGAGTTTGAAAGCGAAGAGGTTACCGGCAGTCTTTTTGAAAATGAAACAAATGAAACCGGACAGTTAAACTTTCAGGTTCAAAATAAATATATTGTTAGTCCGTTAAAAAACGGGTTGATGGTCATTAATCAAAATTTGGCCCATCAACGTATTTTATATGAAGAGCTTTTAAAAAATATTACCGTCAAGGAAGCGATTAGTCAACAGTTGTTGTTTCCATTGGAACTTCATTTTTCTAAGCCCGATGTGGAAATTATCGGAAAAATACGGGAACAATTGGAGCATACGGGTTTTGTGTTTTCTGAACTTAAGGATGAAAATATTACCATAAGCGGAATTCCAGTGATGATTGTGGAAAGTGTTGTTGTAAATTTGCTTCAGCAGTTGGTACACAATATCAAAGAAGACTTGCCCGATAGTGGTTATAGCCAGAATGATATGTTGGCTAAATCCATGGCCGGTAGTATGGCCATTAGATCCGGAGTGTCATTGAACAGGGAAGAAAGGGATCATTTGATCAATCAATTATTTGCGTGTAAGGAGCCTAATGTAAGTCCAGACAATAAACCTGTATTTGCAATAATAGATGCTGTAGAGATCGATAGAAAATTTATGTAAAATTGCCCTGTGGGCATAAAAAAATTCCTGAATGTTCAGGAAGTGTTATGGGAAGAATTACCGAGACTATTAAAATTCTGATCGTTATCAATGTGCTTTTTTTTATTGGCACCTTGGTCATTGGTGATCTAGGCTATCGATTGTTCGCTTTATATTATTTTGACAACCCCAATTTCCAATATTGGCAACCCGTAACGCATATGTTTATGCACGGGGGATTTATGCATATATTGTTTAATATGTATGCACTTTGGGCTTTTGGCTCCCCCCTGGAAATGCGTTGGGGCCGCAACAAATTCTTGTTCTTTTATTTCTCCGCGGGGTTAGGAGCCGCGCTTATCCATTCGTTGGTCAATTTTTACCACGTACATACCGCAACGGAAACCTTATTGGCTGCCGGACTTGATAAATCACAGATATTTGAACTTCTCAATACCGGAAAAGTTTATGCGCAAATTCCAAACTCAGTGCCGCAAAGTTTGATACAGCAGGCCTACGATTCATTTAACATCCCTGCAGTAGGAGCATCGGGAGCTATTTATGGAGTTTTGGTGGCTTTTGGAATTATGTTTCCTAATGCCGAGCTTATGCTGATATTTCTTCCTATCCCCATCAAAGCCAAATATTTTATTCCAGCCTTGATTGTTGGTGACCTTATCTTTGGTTTGAGTGGATCTCCTTCGGGAATTGCACATTGGGCGCATATTGGAGGGGCATTGTTTGGCTTTATAATGGCTTGGTATTGGAAGAAAAACAGTTTTGATAACCATCGTTGGAACTAGATTATGGCTGCAACAAGTTTATCATATCAATATAAAATGGCCAGTACTCTGGTCAAACTGATTGTTGTCAACGTTTTTGTTTACTTGGTGATTACTCTAGGGTCTTTTATCTTTAGGATGAGCCCAGATTATTTTTCGCGTTGGTTCGTGCTCAGTGACGATCTTGGTACATTACTTATCCGTCCATGGACGTTGATTACTTACGGATTTGTTCATTTTGGCTTTTTTCACCTTCTGTTCAATATGCTTTGGCTTTATTGGTTTGGCCAGTTTGTTCTGAATCTTTTTACTGGAAAGCGCCTACTGACGGTCTATTTATTGGGTGCACTTTTTGGCGGACTCCTTTTTGTGCTTTCCTATAATTTCTTTCCCGTTTTTGATGATCATAAAGGCTTTTTGATCGGTGCTTCGGGGGCAGTAACGGCCATTATGATATTTATCGCAACCTATACCCCAAATACCGAGCTCCGTATTTTCACTTTCACCATTAAACTGTGGCATATAGCACTTTTTCTTTTTCTTTTTGATCTGGTACGGATTCCGTCTTCTGGAAATGCCGGAGGATTGATGGCCCACGTTGGGGGAGGAATATTTGGATATGTATATGCCGTCCAATTGGCCAAGGGCAACGATATTGGTAAGTGGTTTGAGAACTTATTGGATTGGCTTGCCAATATTTTTAAACCACGGACAAAAAAACCATTTAAAACGGTGCACCGAACCCAGCAGTCCAAGCCCCAACCAAAGGTGTCTAAGGATCAGAAATCCGATTATCAGAAAAAAGTGGATTCCATTTTGGATAAAATAAGCAAAAGTGGTTATGAAAGTCTGACCAAAACGGAAAAGGATTTTCTTTTTAAAGCCGGAAAGGAGGACTAAGACCATATGGGCAGATTTTTCAACAAAATTATATTTTGGGTCAATATTGTAATGGCTCTTTTACTTTTGTTGTCCTTTGTAATTCCTTATGTCCCGCCAAGCCGCTATCCTACTGTTGCCCTATTAAGTTTAATAGTGCCATTATTGATAATTCTCAATATTATTTTTGCCATTTTTTGGGCCATCCAGTTGCAACGGCGTTTTTTTCTTTCAGCCGTGGTAGTAGTGATTGCGTATTTCTATTTCAATGCTTTTTATAAAATATCTTCAGAAGGCAATCCCGACGATTTTAGAAACACTTTGACCCTAATGTCCTATAATGTCAGGCTTTTTAATGCCTACGAGAAAAAGGATTATGGCGACGTGGCGGATATTATGAAAATTTACATGCAAAATGAAGATCCGGATGTAATATGTATCCAGGAATATTATAGACCGAATAAAGTAGATTTTTCGAAATATCCCTATCATTACGAACATTTCAAAACGCCCAAAATGAAATTGGGTAATGCTATTTTTTCCAAATATCCACTTATAAACAAAGGAGCCTTTGATTTTAAGGACACGGGAAACAATACTATTTATGCCGATGTTGTGAAGGGAAAGGATACAGTAAGAATTTATAGCGTCCATCTTCAATCCATCGGGATTCTGCCCGAAGTGCAATTTTTGCAGGATACAGATAATGATAGATTGCGAAATAAATTCGTTTCCGCTTTTGAAAAGCAACAGAATCAGATAAATGCCATTCAATCTCACAAACAAAAAGTAAAGAATCCAGTATTAATCTGCGGAGATTTTAATAATACCCCGTTCTCCTACAGCTATCGTAAGATGAAGGGCACGATGAATGATGCCTTTCGCGAGCGCGGAAATGGGCTGGGTGCCACCTTTCTATTTGACCGATTTCCATTGCGAATAGATTATATATTAAGTTCTGAAGAGCTGGAGGTGATTTCCTTTAAAACGTTAAAAAATACTTTTTCCGATCATTATGCCATCCGTGCAACCGTGGGCTGGGGAAGTGTGGACTAGCTTTATTGGACCTTTTGTCGTTCCAAATAGCTCAGGGAATTCGGTCCTTCATTGAACAGCAGGTCCAAAACGGAAAGATTGGGCAAAAAACCATGGTTGGCTTCCAAAACCTGAGTGTACGGTTCTGTTATAAATTCCGACTTTCTTTTGGAATTAATAAAATAGCGATAGTCATCTATTTCTGGATGGATTATATAACTGCTGGTTTTTGAGGTCTTGGTTTCAATTCCTATTAAATCCGCCAGTACATCATAGATCTTTAAATTGTGTTCCAATAAACTTTCTACAGCTTCCTTAAATAAGGGTTCAAGATCGTCTTCGTAATACTCAAAAAAAGGAGAAGTTCTATATGCACTCTGCAAACTTTTCCAATGCTGTTCCTGCCACGGAAAATCATTCTCTACCAAAACCTCATTTGTTTTTTGGCGCTGGCCATTTTTATTGTGTTTGATGGGAATATTCAATAATAAAACCCCATTGCTGTGGGCAATATAGGTCCTGTTTCTGTAGGTCTGTTTTTGGTAATTGTCGGCAACTTCCCATACCACGGTATTTGCTTGTGAGGCAACCGCCATTTGCTCTATGGTTGGAAAATAGGAGGGATGGAGTAAAATGTTTTTCATGGCTTTCATAAACCCCAAAATTAAGTAATGAAAGTGATATAAACCGATGGTGCAATATTAATAAGCCTGGAAATTATTGTTGTCTACTTAATATCAGATGAGCTCATAGAAACTTAACCAATAAAACTTTGGAGGAGTTCCTAGACCAAAGATCCTTCTTTTTTAATTTGGTCCGGAACAGATCTAAATATCACAAATTTCGTCTTCCTTTAAATTTTAAGAGTTGTATTTGCAATGTTTTAGAATTTAGTCATGGCTCCCACCAGGGCGGGTAGGCTTGGTTCTTACAGAGCAGCAGTCTTCTTCCTTTTCTCGGGCATTACGGTATGGAATCCAATCTTCATACCACCAAATTTCTAATGGACAATATGGTTTTTAAATATGAAATTATACCGGGACATTCTGGCGTTTGGAAAAAAAACAAATGATTGGAAACTCCTTTTGAAATAACCATTCTAACAACTTTCAAAATGAAAACCTAATCCTTTTTCCTACATTTGTGCAAACCTTATAGATTATGCTCATAATAGGCATTACTGGCGGAACCGGGAGCGGGAAAACCACGGTTGTGGAACAGATTGTAACCGAACTCCCACCAGATGAAGTGTGCGTGATATCCCAGGATTCCTATTATCACGATACCAGCCATCTCTCTTATGAAGACCGCAAAAAAATAAATTTTGACCATCCTAAGGCAATTGATTTTGAATTATTGGTTTCCCATTTAAAGGAACTTCGAAAAGGAAATTCCTTCGAGCAACCTGTTTATTCATTTGTAGAACATAATCGCACGGGTGATACGGTCACAACCTACCCAAAAAAGGTTATTATTGTAGAGGGGATTTTGATTTTGTCCCATCCTGAAATCCGGGAAATGTTTGATATCAAAATCTTTGTGCATGCCGATAGCGATGAAAGATTGATACGAAGGTTAAAACGTGACATCGCCACCCGCGGACGGGATTTGGATGAAGTCCTTACCCGATATCAAAATACACTGAAACCAATGCATCAGCAGTTTATAGAACCTACAAAGGAATTTGCCGACATTATAATCCCCACAAATAAATATAATACCGTTGCCGTAAATGTTATCCGAAGTATTATCCACCAAAAATTGAGTTATACCGAATCGTGAAATTTTCTGCCATAAAAAACAACAAATGGGTTCGATTTATAAGCAATAAATATGTGCTTATACTAATCCTATTTCTGGTATGGATGCTGTTTTTCGACACGAATTCGTACCTTATCCACAAGGAATTGGACCACGAAATAGATGGACTGAATGATAACTCCAAATTTTATAAGGAACAAATAGATAAAGACAAGGTTTTTATTGAAAAAATGGAGGATCCCGACGAAATGGAAAAGTTTGCCCGCGAAAAATATTACCTCAAAAAAGAAAATGAGGATATTTATATAATTGAAAACGAGGATAGCATTCAGAAAAAAAAGGAAAAATGAGCGAATTTTTATTTGATGATTTTAATGACGTTTCTGCCAAGCAATGGAAGCAAAAGATTCAATATGATTTAAAGGGCGCGGACTATAATGATACCCTCGTTTGGCAAAGCTTGGAGGGAGTTAACGTAAAGCCATTTTACCATCTCGATGATTTTAACCATTGTTTCCCTCCTATTCCGGGACAACCAAATACTTGGAACATAGGGCAAGAAGTTTTTATCGATAACCCCGCGGTGGCCAACCACATAGCTTTAGACGCTTTAAAACGAGGGGCGGAAGCTATAATTTTTAGGGCGGATAAGGAATTTGATTTTGAAACTGTATTTAAAGAGTTTAATTTTAAGGAAACCAAGATTTATTTCCAATTTGGATTTTTATCCAAAGAATTTATAGAGAAAACAGTTCATTCTCTTTCAGCCCAAAAAGCAGAGGTTTTTTTTAATATCGATCCTATTGGTGCATTGGCGAAAACTGGAAATTGGTTCCACAATGAGAAATCGGATCTACAGATTTTAAAGGAGCTGATTGTTGAACAACCAACTCAAAATTTATTAGGGGTAAACTTATCGATATATCAAAATGCCGGAGCGAATATTGTGCAGCAATTGGCTTACGCTTTGGCTCATGCCAATGAATATTTAAATCGGGTCCCGCTGCAAGGCGGGAGACAGGAACCGTCAATAACCTTCCATCTGTCAATTGGATCGAACTACTTTTTCGAGATTGCCAAAATCCGTGCTTTGCGAAAGTTATATGCTGTCGTGGCGAAGGAATATGGATTCGACAAAAAGTGTCATATTATCGCGCATCCGTCCAAACGAAATAAAACATTATATGATTATAATGTAAATATGTTGCGTACCACTACGGAATGTATGAGCGCGATTTTAGGAGGTGCCAATACAATTTATAATTTGCCATACGATGCGCTTTATCATAAATCAAATGAATTTGGTGAGCGCATTGCCAGAAATCAATTGTTGATTTTAAAGCATGAAAGCTATTTCGACACGGTTGCAAATGCCGCCGATGGCGCTTATTACATTGAAAGTCTTACAGAAAGCCTTGCAAATAAAGCCTTGGATATATTTAAGGAAATAGAAGTTGGCGGTGGTTTTTTAAAGCAATTGAAGGAAGGAATTATCCGAAGAAAAATCAAGGAAAGTGCCAATAAGGAACAGGAATTATTTGACAAAGGCGATTTGAAATTGCTTGGCACCAATTACCATAGCAACAAAAATGACAAGATGGAAGGAGAATTGGAACTCTTTCCTTTTGTAAAGAATAATCCTATCAAGACCTTGATCCCGCCAATAGTTGGCCGGAGGTTAGGGGAAATTACAGAACAAGAACGACTAAAACAGGAATTATGAATTTACAGGAAGTATTGGGAATTTTCGCGGGGATTATATTTTTGATTTTGGGCCTTACTCTATTGACCCGATATCGAAAATTGAGTTCGCATAAGTATTTTAGGATTCTAATTATTGTTGTAGGATTAATGCTGATAGGATTTGCCATCTATTTGGGTATAAATAGCTTTTACTGGAATGCATAGAAAAAATTTACAGAATATTACGCTTGAGGCGCTTATCGAAGATGGATTACAACATGCTATAGAAAATCCGGAAGGTCCGTCGCCCGAAAAGGGGAAAGTTTATTCCGAGGCAGATGTAGAAAATCTCCATCATTTGGGATTTGCTGCGGGAATACCGCCATTTTTACGAGGACCTTATTCCACAATGTACGTTCGCCGACCTTGGACAATCCGCCAATATGCGGGGTTTTCGACTGCGGAGGATAGCAATGCCTTTTACAGAAGAAATCTGGCCGCAGGCCAAAAAGGACTTTCCGTAGCTTTTGATCTTGCTACGCATAGAGGTTACGACAGCGACCATGAAAGAGTGGTAGGGGATGTTGGAAAAGCGGGAGTGGCTATTGATAGCGTGGAGGATATGAAAATCCTCTTCGACCAGATTCCCTTGGACAAAATGAGCGTGTCCATGACCATGAACGGTGCAGTACTTCCCATTATGGCATTTTATATAGTTGCTGCTGAAGAACAGGGAGTTTCTCCCAATGAACTTGCCGGCACAATCCAGAATGATATTCTTAAGGAATTTATGGTGCGCAATACCTATATCTATCCGCCCACACCGTCTATGCGCATAGTGAGTGATATTTTTGAATTTGCAGCCAAGAATATGCCCAAGTTTAATAGTATTTCCATTTCGGGATATCATATGCAGGAGGCTGGGGCCACGGCAGATATAGAACTTGCCTACACTTTGGCGGACGGATTGGAATATATTCGGACGGGAATAAAAGCAGGCATGGATATCGATGTTTTTGCACCCAGACTTTCTTTTTTCTGGGGTATTGGCATGGATCATTTTACCGAAATTGCAAAGATGCGCGCCGCGCGTATGTTGTGGGCAAAAATCGTAAAGCAATTCAATCCTAAGGACGAGAAATCACTTGCCCTTCGTACCCACTGCCAAACCAGTGGATGGAGCCTAACCGAACAGGATCCTTTCAACAACGTTGCCCGCACAACTATAGAAGCGGCAGCGGCGGTTTTTGGCGGCACCCAATCCCTGCATACAAATGCATTGGATGAAGCTATCGCCCTGCCTACCGACTTCTCCGCACGGATTGCGAGGAACACCCAGCTTTTCCTTCAGACCGAAACCCAAATAACCCGAACTGTGGATCCCTGGGCAGGAAGTTATTATGTAGAAAAGCTTACCGATGAGATTGCCAACAAAGCTTGGGCTCTTATAGAAGAGGTGGAAGCTTTGGGAGGAATGACCAAGGCAATTGAAGCGGGAATTCCAAAACTGCGCATCGAGGAAGCCTCTGCAAAAAAACAGGCAAGGATTGATAGTGGGCACGATATAATTGTGGGTGTAAACAAATATCGACTTGCTAAGGAAGACCCCTTGCAGATCCTTGACGTGGACAACCAAAAAGTGCGCTTGTCACAGATTGATCGCTTGAACCATATCAAGGCCGAGCGCAATACCCAAAAAGTTACGGAGGCTCTTGGCCGTCTGACCGAAAGTGCAAAAACCGGGGAAGGAAATTTACTTGCACTGGCAGTGGAAGCAGCCCGCCACCGCGCTACTTTGGGAGAAATTTCCAATGCTCTGGAAACTGTTTTTGGAAGATATAAAGCGGAGATTAGGTCGATAAGCGGAGTATATAGCAAAGAGATGGATAAAGACAAATCGTTTGAACAGGCGAGGCAATTGGCAAATAAATTTGCCGAACTGGAAGGAAGACGGCCTCGGATTATGATTGCCAAAATGGGTCAAGATGGCCACGATAGAGGCGCAAAAGTTGTGTCAACGGGGTATGCCGATGTTGGATTTGACGTGGATATTGGACCACTTTTCCAAACTCCACAGGAGGCGGCGAAACAGGCTGTGGAGAATGATGTGCATATTCTGGGAGTATCTTCACTGGCGGCCGGTCATAAAACCTTGGTGCCTCAAGTGATCGATGCCTTAAAAAAATATGGCAGGGAAGACATAATGGTAATAGTTGGCGGTGTAATCCCACACCAGGACTATCAATTTCTTTTTGATGCCGGCGCAGTTGCCGTATATGGTCCCGGCACGCGAATTAGCGACGCAGCTATCGAAATGTTGCAGGTATTGATTTCGGGGGTAGAGTGATTCAAGTTTAGAGATTAATGTAAAAGGATCTAACAGCTTTATCAAAACTGCTAGGTCCCTTCGAAATAAAATTCAACGTTGGCGAGAGGGTCGCGCTCCTGCCTATTACAAATTTTCACCTAAAATATTCGTTACCTTCGAATAGGAAAATCAAAATCAATGGAGATAAAATTTCAATCCAAAGAAGAAACCAACCATCAGGAGGAAGAAGAGTTTCTAAAACTCAAAAGTCTGCCCATCAAGAAGGAACCTACTGAAATGGATAATTTTATCATCAACATTCAATTAAAATAATCCAGGAATGTATAGATTGCTATCCTTTTAAACGATGAAAATAACTGAAACTCCGTCACCTTCTTTTCTTCAATTGGGAAACAATTCCATAGCCAATATCTTGGAAGAAAGAGATATTCGGCCCACAGCCATGCGTCTTTTGATATTCCGTTTTCTTCTTGAAAAAAAGTCGGCGTTGAGCCTTGGTAATATTGAAGAATATTTTGACAATTGCGAGCGCACCACTCTTTATAGAACCTTAAAAACTTTTGAGGAAAAGGGAGTGGTGCATCAAATTGATGACGGAACCGGAGTTTCCAAATATGCGTTATGCGAACCGGATTGCAATTGTGAAATAGAGCAGGATCTACATCTCCATTTTCACTGTACACGATGCAATGAAACCATCTGTCTTACCCAATATAAGATTCCACACATCAATATTCCAGAGGGATATCGAGCGGAGGATGTGAACCTCGTGGTAAAGGGAATTTGTAAAAAATGTAACGCTATTTAAATCTATCTCTACTAGTATTACCCGTAACCAATTCCCTACAGCATTGTCATTATAGCGGAATATTGCCATGTTTTCTGTTGGGCGTGGGCACATCCTTAGTTTCCAACATTGCATAGGCCTTTAAAAGTTTCCTTCTTGTTTCGCGCGGTTGTATTACCTCGTCTATAAATCCACGTTGCGCTGCTTTAAAGGGATTGGCGAATTTTTCGGCGTATTCTGCTTCCTTCTCCGAAAGTTTTAAAGCGGGATCGGCAGCCGATGAAATTTCATTTTTAAAAATTATTTCACTGGCACCCTTTGCACCCATTACTGCGATTTCCGCAGTAGGCCAAGCGTAATTTACATCTGCGCCTATATGCTTACTGTTCATTACATCATATGCGCCTCCATAAGCTTTACGGGTAATTACAGTTACTCTGGGCACCGTTGCCTCACTCAAAGCGTAAAGCAGTTTAGCGCCGTTAAGGATAATTCCGTTCCACTCCTGATTGGTGCCTGGCAAAAATCCCGGCACGTCCACCAAAACAAGCAATGGAATATTGAAACAATCGCAAAAACGAGTGAAACGCGCACCTTTTTTGGAACTATCCACATCGAGAACCCCGGCCAAACTCATCGGCTGGTTGGCCACTATCCCAATACTTCTGCCCCCTAATCTGGCAAAGCCCACGATGATGTTATCGGCAAAATCCTTATGTACTTCAAAAAAGGAATTCTCATCAATAATGCCTTTTATAACCTCATGCATATCATAAGGCTTATTCGCGGAATCAGGAATTATATTTTCCAGTTCTTCCCTAAATTCATCGCTACTAGTGAATGGGATTTTATCAGTAACCGACTTGTTGTTCTGAGGAATATAGCTCAAAAGAGTCTTAATCTGTTCCAGACAAACAATATCATTGGCTGCGGTAAAATGGGTAACCCCGCTTTTGGTAGCATGAGTACGCGCTCCTCCCAATTCCTCCGAAGTAACATTTTCATTGGTAACCGTTTTTACCACATTGGGTCCGGTAACGAACATATAACTGCTATCCTGAACCATTAAAGTGAAGTCGGTCATTGCTGGAGAGTAAACTGCTCCTCCCGCACACGGTCCCATAATGGCGGATATTTGAGGGATAACTCCAGAAGCTTGCACATTTCTATAAAAAATATCGGCATATCCACCCAAGGAACGTACTCCCTCTTGAATGCGGGCCCCTCCCGAATCGTTTAGGCCGATAATGGGAGCGCCCACGCGAACGGCATGGTCCATAACTTTACAGATTTTCTCGGCGTGTGTTTCGGATAGTGCACCACCAAAAACCGTAAAATCCTGAGCAAAAATATAGACCAAACGGTTGTTAATGGTTCCATAACCTGTAACCACGCCATCGCCGTAATATATTTCTTCCTGCATATCAAAATCTGTGGTACGATGGGTGACCAAAATTCCCATTTCCTCAAAAGATCCTTCATCCAAGAGATATTCCACCCGTTCGCGGGCAGTTAGTTTCTTCTTTTCGTGCTGTTTTGCAATTCGTTTTTTCCCGCCGCCCAGTTTTGCCTCGGATATTATTTCTTGCAGTTTTTTATTGTTGTCGGTCATAATTGGTATAAATGTTCAGGTTACGAATTCGTCTATTTTTTGGAATCGTTAGGCAGACGAAGTTTTTCGGCATCCTTGAAATATTGTTTTAATGCGATAAGTGCGGCAATCCTTGCCTCTTCTTCTTTATCAGCTTTGATTTTATCTTCGGAATAATATTTTTTTACGAAATTGGTATCAAAATTTCCACTTCTAAAAGCCTCGCTTTCAAAGACGAATTTTCCAAAGGGCAAAGTTGTGCTCACCCCTTCTACTTCATAGTCGGCTATGGCGTCCAGCATCAATTGCATAGCCTCATTTCTATTCTTGCCGTAAACGATTAATTTGGAAAGCATAGGATCGTAGTGGATGGGAACTTGCATGCCTTGGGTAAACCCATCGTCCACTCGAATATTTTTTCCGTTGGGTGGTCTGTAAACTTCTAGCCTTCCAACACTGGGCATAAAGTTATTCAAAGGGTCTTCGGCATATACACGAAGTTCAAAGGCATGTCCTTTTATTTCCAAATCATCCTGTGCAAAGCGAAGTTTTTCTCCATTCGCAATGTTTATCTGCTGCTCCACAAGGTCCAATCCCGTTATCAGTTCCGTCACCGGATGCTCCACTTGCAGGCGGGTATTCATTTCAAGAAAATAGAAATTCAGGTTTTCATCCAATAGAAATTCAACCGTGCCCGCGCCCACATAATCACAGGATTTTGCAACTTTTACGCCCGCTTCACCCATTTGTTTACGTAGGGCGGGAGTTAGCACAGAGGATGGCGCTTCCTCAACTACTTTTTGATGACGGCGCTGAATACTGCAATCCCTTTCAAAAAGATATACTGTATTCCCAAAGATATCGGCCAATATCTGTATTTCAATATGGCGAGGAGAGGTGACAAACTTTTCTATAAAAACCGAGCCATCTCCGAATGCATTTTCGGCCTCGCTAATGGCACGTTTCATTTGGTCCTCAAATTCATTCTCATTCTCTACTATCCGCATTCCTTTACCGCCACCGCCAGCCGATGCTTTGATAAGAATAGGAAAACCAATTTTTTTGGCCACTGTCTTGGCCTCCAAAACATCGGTTATTGCCTCATCGGTTCCGGGAACCATGGGAATGCCATATTCTTTTACGGTTTCCTTTGCGGCCAGTTTACTGCCCATCACTTTAATGGCATGTGATTTAGGACCGATAAAAATCATTCCGCTCTTTTCTACCTGCTCGGCGAAATTTGCGTTTTCACTTAAAAAACCATATCCCGGATGTATGGCATCCACATTTAATTTCTTCGCGATTTCTATAATTTTATCGCCCCGTAGATATGATTCATTTGAAGGAGCTGGGCCTATACAAATGGCTTCATTTGCAAACTTAACATGGGGTGCATCCCTATCTGCTTCGGAATAGATTGCGACTGTTGAAATCCCCATATTCCGGGCAGTCTTCATTATGCGAAGCGCAATCTCGCCTCGATTGGCAACTAATATCTTTTTAATCATTTTTGTGGAATTCGATTAACAGTTTTCCCTTATCTACCGTATCACCTTTAGCTATTTTAACGGATTTTATTATTCCGTCCCGTGGTGCAGTCAAAGCATTTTCCATTTTCATTGCTTCCAATACGCAGAGATATTCTCCCTTTTTTACCTCACTGTTTTCGGAAACGTTAACTTCCAAAATAATTCCTGGCATGGGCGCGTGGACTTCATCCTCCACAGATACATTCCCTAACGAAAGTCCCATTTCCTTGATTAAAAGATCAAGGGCCGTTTCAATATTAACCTCGTAAAGGGTGCCGTTAACTTTTACCTTGTAGTTTCTCTCATGAAAATCTCGATGTTGCCATTCGGCGGAAAAAGACTTTAAGTTGTGGAGAATATGTATTTTTTGAGTTGATCCCGAAAAATCGGAATCTTGGTATTGCAGTTCATTTAGTTCGGCGACATCGTCAATTCCAAGATCGAATTGATAATCATTGTCAACCAAAACGCGATATGCCTGTTTCATATTTTAAAATTTCGATAAAGATAAGACGAGAATGTCCTTTAACAAAAGGTATATTCATTTGATTTTATAATAATGGTTATGCAATCGATATCTTTATAAAACTAAAATTTATAAACAATTCCTCTTGTCTTATGAAAACGGATGATTTATATATGGAAAAATGCATAGAGTTGGCAAAAATGGCTCTAAGAAACGGGGATCCACCTGTGGGTGCAATTTTGGTATTAAATGGGGAAATTATCGGAAAGGGCATTGAGGCGGGAAAAAGTACGGGGGATATAACAAACCATGCCGAAATTCTGGCCATTCGCGATGCCGTGCAGAAAGGTTTTATCGCTCAGCTTTCTTCCGCAATACTATACAGTACCCATGAACCATGCATTATGTGTTCCTATGTTATCCGTCATCATAGAATTCCTAAAATTATCTATGGTGTAGATGTGGATTTTGTTGGGGGATTTACTTCTCATTTTTCGGTCTTAGTAACCGAGGATATCCCAAAATGGGGAAAGAAGCCCGAAGTGGTTACCGGAGTTTGTGAAAATTCCTGCAATAGCCTGAATCTTCAATTCAAAAGGGTAAAATAATTCCCATTTATAGCTATCTAAACGCGAGGTTTCTTATACAGGAAAAATCCCCTATTGTTTATGTGATTTTCCCCAAAAGTTGTGGCCACAATCTGCACTTGTAATGTTTTCCTTAACTTCGTTAGTATAAAACTAAATAAATACATTATGAAATCATTACTTTCAAACTGCATCTCTGTCGCCGAGGCTCGGCAGCTACATGAAAACTGGGGAAATACGCGAGGTAAACATATCGAAATGAATATGGGGAAACCAGACGGGTGTGAATTTATTTTTAGTGTGGATGAACTTCAGGAATTTTTAGATTATGTTAGAGCGAATACCCAGAACCATACCCCGGGTATACGTGTATATCTTGGGGCCTATGGTCCGGAAAAACAAGGGAAAGCAACCGTGTTTTTTGCACCTACCTTGGGCACGACCGCGGACTCGGAAAACAATTATGATCTTAGACCATTGAATAACGGCCTGCAAGGAGTGCCTCCAAGATTTTATTAGCATTGATCCCAACAGAACTTGTGGTTTTTATAACGGTTATTTTCTCTTTGGAGATAATGGCTGCTTTATCGGGTTCCTACTTTTTGGGGCATAGCGCATCTAAGGCCAATAGCACCAGATATCTTGTTTGGTTCCTATGGTTAACGGTTTTTGTGGAAATGTTGGCCTCTTACGTGGTGATTGCCTATTACTCAAATTATAGGATTTTTTCCTTTATTGAAAACACATCGTTTCAAAATAATTATTGGTTGTATAATATTTACAACGTTGTGGGATTTTCATTTTTGACATTATATTTTATTTCCTTTTTGAAGAACAAGATTTGGCACCGGATATTTGCATTCTTGACCATAGTTTTTATTATTATCCCAGGATTGTTTGTAGTCTTTTCGCCCCATTTTTTTGAACCGCCGTCAAGGTTTGTGGTTCTGGCCAGAACCTTGCTTCTCTTTTTCAGCATTCTTTTTTTCTACTTCGAACTGTTGTCCAGTAATCTACTGCTGTCGCTCCAAAAGTTTCTTCCTTTCTATATTTCCGTGGGGGTTTTGGTTTTTACGTTATGCGTGGCGCCTTTGGATATACTTTTCCATTATTTCAACATCTCGGAAGGCAATGATTTATTCGTTAAATTGCGGTTCGATGTCCTGTTGTATGCCAACATATTTATGTATGTTACCTTTATTCTCGGTTTTTTGATATGCTCCACAAAGAAGAAATTGTATTAATCGTATATTTTATTTCCATTATATTCATACTGGTTCTTTTCGTGGTGGTATTTTTTATGGCTTTTCAAAGAAGGAAAAATAAATTCCTAATTGAGCGAAATGCTGCAGAACAGCGATATCAAAAGGAATTGGCCAATTCCCAAATGGAAATCCAGGAGCAGACTTTTAAGTATATAGCTTGGGAACTCCACGACAACGTTGGGCAACTGCTGTCCGTGGCCAATATGCAGTTAAATGTTTTAAAACCGAAACTTCCGGAAATCTTTCAAGAACAGCTTATTGAAACCAAGTCCTTGATCCAAGAAAGTGTTCAGGAAATTCGGTCGTTATCAAAGGTTTTGAATAACGATGTAATATTGAAAAATGGGCTGGTAGAGTCTTTAAAGGTCGAGTTGGAACGATATAAGCGGCTGGGATACTTGGATACTTCGTTAAAAATAGTTGGAGATACAGTACCCTTAAATAGCGATTCCGAAATTATAATTTTCCGGATTCTTCAAGAGTTTCTTTCCAACGTTCTGAAGCACGCAAAAGCATCCAATTTATTCGTATTTTTGGAATATAGGGAAGAAGCTTTGGAAATAGCAGTTTCCGACGACGGTATCGGCTTTGATACCAACTCAAAAAATTCTGGTTCTGGAATGGAAACCATGAAAACTAGGGCCACTCTTTTAAATGCAGATTTTTCCATTGAGTCTGAACAAGGAAAGGGAACCCAACTATCACTGAAATATTTTTATAGCTATGGAAAATGACGTTCCTAAATACAAGGTAGCAATCGTGGACGACCATGCGCTGTTTGCGGGATCCTTGGGAAAACTTATCAATTCCTTTCCTAATTTTGAGACCGTGTTCCATATTGGGAACGGGCTGGAACTTCAAAAAAAGCTGGCTCTAAGTAGCACACTACCCGATATTATTCTTTTGGATATCCATATGCCGGTGCTCAACGGTTTTGAAACTGCCGAATGGTTACAGAAAGAATATCCGCAGTTAAAATTCCTTGCCCTAACCATGGAAGATGAGGAGGCCACAATTTTAAGCATGTTACGCTTTGGGGCAAAGGGATATTTTCTAAAAGATATAGAGCCCGAAGCTTTAAAAAACGCTTTGGAAGAAGTTGTTGAAAAAGGATATTACCATACTAAGGAGGTTTCCCAAGCGCTGTTGCACTCCCTCGATAAACCCAGCGATGATCTTCTAAATTTTAAGGAAAACGAAATTAAATTTATTGAGTTGGCTTCCACAGAAATGACTTATAAGGAAATCGCTGAAGTAATGCATTTGAGTCCTAAAACCATTGATGGTTATCGTCAGGATCTTTTCCAGAAACTGAATATCAAGAACAGGGTGGGACTGGTAATGTTTGCTTTAAAGAACAATATTATAAAACTTTAGCTACAAGCATTCCAAATAGGATCTTCCGGAGGCGGGGCCAGGAACTCCATTTCTTCTTTAAGCACAGGATGCATTAGTTTTAGTTTTCTGGCATGCAGATGGATACTGCCATCGGGATTGCTTCTATCAAATCCATATTTCAAATCTCCTTTAATAGGGCTTCCGATAGCGGCGAGTTGTGAGCGGATTTGATGGTGCCTGCCGGTTTCAAGAATGACTTCAAGGAGAAAATAATTGTTTAGGGTTTTGATGATTTTATAATGTAGAATTGCTTCCTTGCTTTCCGGAACTTCTTTGGTGTGGGCGTAAGATTTATTCTGTTTTGGGTTTCTTTTTAAATAGTGAATTAAGGAGCCTTCCACTTCTATAGGCGGGTTTTTGACAATTGCCCAATATGTTTTTTCCGTTTCCCTTCCCGCAAACATTTTGTTCAGGCGTGCCAGAGCTTTGGACGTCCTCGCAAAAACCACGATGCCACTAGTGGGCCTGTCCAATCTGTGCACCACGCCCAGAAAAACCTCCCCAGGTTTGTTATATTTTTCGGCAATATATTCCTTTACTACGCCGGAGAGGGGAAGGTCGCCGGTTTTGTCTCCTTGAACAATATCCCCAGGTTTTTTATTGATTACAATGATATGATTGTCCTCATATAAAACCTGAAGATTATCCTTAGTACTATGAAGATTTACGTTTGAAATTGGTTTTCTTTTAAAGGATTGACGGCATTTCAGCCTGGCAACACATGCCGTAATTTAATCCATTATTGGATGTTTCTTTAATATTGTTCACTATCATTAGGAAAATCCCCACTTTTTACATCTGCGCTATATTGGGAAAAAGCATTTTTCATGTCGGTGTACAAATCCAAATATCGTCTAAGAAACCTCGGGTTGAACTCGTGTGTCATTCCCAACATATCGTGGGTAACCAGTACTTGTCCATCTACTCCATGACCCGCTCCAATTCCGATTACCGGAATGCTGATTTTTTCCGCGACGCTTTTTGCCAGTTTAGCTGGAACTTTTTCCAAGACAACCGCAAAACATCCTATTTTCTCCAGCAACATCGCATCCTCTATCAGTTGTTCTGCCTCTTCTTCCTCTTTGGCGCGAACAGTATAGGTTCCGAATTTATAAATGGATTGCGGTGTTAGCCCCAAATGTCCCATTACCGGAATACCTGCGTGCAGAATTCTTTTTATGGATTCTTTTATTTCTTTTCCGCCCTCCAGTTTTACTGCGTGGCCTCCACTTTCTTTCATAATCCGAATGGCGGATCTTAGAGCTTCCTTGGGATCGCTTTGATAACTGCCAAAAGGTAAATCGACTACCACCAAACTGCGCTCAATGGCGCGTACTACCGATGCGGCATGATAAATCATTTGGTCCAAAGTGATGGGAAGTGTAGTTTCATGACCGGCCATTACATTACTGGCAGAATCCCCTACCAGAATTACGTCGATACCAGCGCTGTCCACAATTTTAGCCATGGTATAATCATAGGCAGTGAGCATGGAAATCTTTTCCCCTTTCTTTTTCATATCCACCAAGGTTTTAGTGGTAATGCGCTTGTATTCTTTTTTGGCTACGGACATAGTTTTATTGACTTTTATAAGGTTGTGAAATTACTAATTTTGAACGGGAACAAGCAGGATTTCTTCTTATTTGGTTTAGCTTGGGGATATTTAGCAGTCGCTGATATTTACTTGAACCGCCAATCCGCCTTCGCTGGTTTCTTTATATTTTGAGGCCATATCTTTTGCCGTTTCCCACATTGTGGCCACCACTTTATCCAGGGGCACCTTTGCTTTGCTTGGATCACCGTTAAGCGCCATCTCACATGCGTTTATCGCTTTGATGGCACCCATGGCATTTCGCTCTATGCAGGGAATTTGTACCAATCCGGCAATGGGATCGCACGTTAGTCCCAAATGGTGCTCCATTGCTATTTCACTGGCCATTAAGCATTGTTCTGGGGTTCCGCCCATAAGTTCGCACAAAGCGCCGGCCGCCATGGACGAAGAAACGCCTATTTCAGCTTGGCAGCCGCCCATTGCGGCGGATATGGTTGCACCTTTTTTGAAAATACTCCCAATCTCACCGGAGGTAAGCAGGAATTTTCGGATATGTTCAAAATTAGCAGCATGGTTTTCGATTACCAGATAGTACATAATAACTGCGGGTATTACTCCTGCACTGCCATTGGTAGGCGCTGTGACCACTCGGCCCAAAGATGCATTCACTTCATTTACCGCTAGGGCAAAACAGCTTACCCATTTTAATATCTGCCTAAATTTGACCTCGGTATTGCGGATGGCTTCAATCCACTGCTCGGCATTGGAATATTGGGAATCCCCAATAAGATTCTTGTTCATGTCGAAGGCACGACGGGTAACGTTAAGTCCGCCGGGCAGAATTCCCTCGGTATGGCATCCTATATACATAGAATCCAACATCACCTCCCATATCTCCATAAGACCTTTATCTATCTCCGCTTCCGTGCGCAGGGATTTCTCGTTTTCCAATACGATTTCCCAAATATTCTTGTTCTCGGTTTTGCAATACTCTAGCAGTTCATAACCCTTTTCTATAGGGAAAGGAAAATGGGAAAATTTTTCGAGTTTTATTTTTTCTATTTTTCGTTCCTCCTTTACCACAAAGCCTCCGCCAATAGAATAGAAAGAAGAGGATTCGGTAGAGCCGTCTGCAAAGCTGGCGTGGAAAGTCATTCCATTGGGATGAAACTCCAGGAATTTCCGGTTGAAAATAATATTTGACACGGGCAAAAAGATGATTTTGCGTTCTCCGTTCAAATTCAACTTTTGCTCCACCGCAATGGTTTGGATTTCCTTCTCGATATTCTCTATGGGAAAAGTAACTGGATCAAATCCGGAAAGCCCCAGCATTACGGCAATATCTGTAGCGTGCCCTTTTCCTGTAAGGGAGAGGGATCCATATAGGTCCACGGTTACGGCCTCTACTTGTTCAAACTGGTTTTTTTCTTTCAATTCTCCAATCCATCGCAAGGCGGCGCGCCATGGTCCCAAGGTGTGCGAACTGGAGGGGCCCACACCAATGGACAACATATCAAAAACACTGATGCTTTCCATTTAATTCTAATTTTGACCGACAAAGATAAGGCTATGCGCCACAATTTGGTCGTGGTTTCAAAAGAATTGATTTTCTTCTCTATTTGAAGGATATAGCCTTTTATGGAACAGCCAAGAGGGGAAAGATTCAGAACGGGATTTTATCGTCGTCTGTTTGGTAACAACGGTGGCGGTTCTCCCGAAAACGGATTCCAACGGCTAATGCTTTTGGCATCCATTCCCGCGGCACGTATTACCGCCCTGTCGCCATATCGCTCCCGCATTTTATCCATTGCGTGATAGAGATTGACGATTTTCTCATTATCGTCAAAAAGGTCGATTTGGTAGCCACCTTCCACTAAATGGCTAAACTTTACGCCTACCATCCGCACCAATAATCGTCGTTGGTATAGTTTTTTATAAAGTTCCATAACCACGGGAATAATCTTATGGTCCGCTGAACTATAAGGTATTCTTTGTTGCATGCTATAGGTCTGGAAATCCGAATAGCGGATTTTGAAGGAAACGCAGGCAGTCAATTTATTCCCTCGTCTTAATTGGAAGACTAAGTTTTCGGCCATAGCGAGAATAATTCCCTGAAGTTTTTTTACATCTGTAGTGTCTCTGTCAAAAGATCGTTCGGTAGAAATGGATTTGCGCTCGGTGTATTGTACTACGGGAGTATTGTCTATGCCATTTGCTTTTTGCCAAATGGTCTGTCCGTTTTTTCCAAACACTTTGGCCATCATCTCCACTGGCATTTCCTGGACGGTTTTAATCTGTTTAATGCCAAGATCGCAGAAAGTACGATAGGTGGCCTCGCCCACCATAGGGATTTTGTTTACCGGTAGGGGGGAGAGAAAGGGTTTTTCCTGTCCTTTATAGATATGCATTTGATTATTGGGCTTGGCCTCGCCCGTGGCTATTTTGGAGACCGTTTTATTAGTGGAAAGCCCAAAGGAGATAGGAAGCCCTGTTTCCTTTATGATGCGCTGCCGAAGTTCGGAGGCCAATTTTTCACACCCAAAGAATTTGTCCATTCCAGTAAGATCTATATAAAATTCATCCACAGAGGATTTTTCATACAGAGGGACGCTTTCCTTTATCACATCCGTCACCGCTTCCGAAAATTTGCTGTATGTGCCTGCATCGCCGCGCACTACCACGGCTTCCGGACATAACTGTCGTGCCATTTTCATAGGCATAGCAGAATGAATCCCAAACTTACGCGCTTCATAACTGCAGGAGGCCACCACACCGCGGTCGCTAGTGCCTCCTATTAAAACCGGTTTTCCTATAAGCTTGCTATCCAACAAACGTTCGCAGGACACAAAAAAAGTATCCAAATCCATATGTACTATGTTTCGATCGTTCATAAAAACTTTTCGCTTTTTTAGGTTGTAATTCCTCTACAAATTAAAGTGAAACTCACAAGAAAAAAAAGAAATCGACCTACTAATTTGGAAATATTCCAATCTTATTTTTTTTGCGATTTTTAAATCATTATTTCCACTATATTAATTGGATAAGAAAAGAGGAAAAGACATTAATAAAGGAGTATTTAATATTATATATTGATATACAGTTATTTATACCTCGATATAAGTATTATTTAAAAAGAGTTTTCCTTTAAAGAAATTCTTGCACATTCATAATCTGTAAGGTTGATTTTCTTTTTAAGGAAACGTATATGGAATATTTCCAAACAAATATTTCCTTATATAAAATCTATTCAAGAAATGGACAGACCACAAAAGAGGGCAGAAATTAAATCTAAATCATATTTAGGACTAAAAAGACTTAAATATGATTTATATCATATACCGCTTAAAATCCCAGCAGTATTTTTAACGCCAATTAATTGGATGTTTCATGCCCGTTCACTCAAGACCATATTTGTATGCCATATCAATATTGCTTATAGGTTTTGGTGTGTATAATTATATCGTCTATAATGCCGAAAGTTATCTTCCCGCGGAAAAATTATCTTCCCAAGCAATAATGGGTCAGCAGTTGTTCCAAAGCAACCGATGCTGGTCCTGTCATCAACTATATGGACTTGGTGGGTATTTAGGACCGGATCTTACCAATATATATTCTGATGAAAAGAAGGGTCCGCTATATATCAAGGCATTTTTAAACAGTGGAGTAAAGAGCATGCCACAGTTTGCTTTTGATGAGGATCAAAAAAATGCTATTGTGGAATATTTAAGGCAAGTGGACCAATCGGGAATTTATCCAAATTATGATGCAGAGATCAATGCTACGGGATGGGTGAAAATAAAGTACAGAAATGAAAAGTAATTTTTCTCTTTACTTTTTGATCTTCGGGTTGATTGCACTGATAATGGGAATGGGTTTTGGAATAACCGCTTCCTTCCAGTACATCATGCCAGAATTTATAAAGGAACATTTCCCTTTTTCCAAACTACGGCCTTTTCATGTTACATCGGTAGTTGCTTGGATTATACTCTGCGCAACGGGATGTATTTACTTCTTTCTATCCAGAATTGAAAAATTCAAACTTTTTTCACCCTTGTTGGGCAAACTGCATTTTTTTATTTTTCTGGTGACAGGGATTGCAATCTATTTTTCCTACGCCTTTAATCATACGGAGGGTAGGGAATATTTCGCATTTCCATCTGTTCTGATGATTCCTATTTTGATGGGATGGATACTTTTCGGGATAAATTATTTTAAGATTCTGTATCAAAATGTAAAGGGCTGGCCAGTATATTATTGGATGTGGGGCACGGGAATAGTGTTTATGACCTACCATTTAATGGAAGCCCACTTTTGGCTCTTCGATTTTTTTAGAAAGGATTTTATAAAGGATTTTGCCGTTCAATGGAAATCCACCGGTTCCTTTACCGGGTCGTGGAATATGTTGGTATATGGGATCTCCATTTATATTATGTCCAAAATAAAAAAGAACACTACGGTTGCCACAAACAAAGCTGCATTTTTCTTTTACTTTTTGGGCCTGACCAATTTAATGTTCGGTTGGGCGCACCATACGTATTTGTTGCCCACCCAACCGTGGATACGCTATGTGGCCTATGCCATTAGTATGACGGAGTGGATTGTGTTGGCTTCAATTATATACAATTGGAAACGTTCCGTGCTTAAGGTAGAGAAGGAAAATCATCCCATGGCATATCGATTTCTTTTGGGTACTGACCTATGGATATTCATCAATATTATTATAGCGCTTCTATTCTCTATTCCGGCGATCAATTACTATACGCATGGTACGCATATTACCGTGGCCCATTCCATGGGCACAACCATTGGCATTAATACCTCTATTCTATTTTCTGCACTGTTTTTTATAGTCCATAGTTTACATCCCCACTTTGAAACGAATAAATTATGGACTAAACGTGCTTTTGTCTCCTTTAATGTTTTCCTGTTTCTGTTTTGCGCTTCCTTGTTTGCTGCGGGTGTTAAACGAAGCTATTGGACGTATATATCCCAAAACGTTGCCTTTTCGGATATGCAGGATTCCATGGTACCCTACTACATTATGTTTTTTGTATTTGGCATTGGGATTTTTATATCGTTGACAAGCATTGCAGTTCCGCTGTTTTTAATGTTAGTGAAAGGATTACGTGAAAAATCAGCTATTAACTATAGACTCGAACATTGACTATTTAATTTTAGAATCTTTAAAATGGATTTGCACAACACTACTTTGGCAGAAGAGATAACTGCCTTAAAAAAGAAAAAAAAAGCGGTAATCCTAGCACATTATTATCAGGTTCCGGAAATCCAGGACGTTGCGGATTATGTGGGAGATAGTTTAGGACTATCCCAGAAGGCGGCGGAAACGGATGCGGAAATAATTGTCTTCGCCGGAGTCCATTTTATGGCCGAAACTGCTAAAATTTTAAACCCTGACAAGAAAGTGCTTTTGCCGGATCTATTGGCTGGCTGCTCTTTGGCGGATTCCTGTCCAGCCGAAAAATTCGGAAAACTCGTAGCGGCACATCCAGGCCATACGGTTATTACCTATGTAAATTGTTCGGCAGAAGTCAAGGCGTTAAGCGATATTATTTGTACTTCCTCCAATGCCGAGAAAATCGTTAATTCCGTCCCAGAGCATTGTCCCATTATATTTGCTCCCGATAAAAATCTCGGGAAATACATTCAAAAGAAAACAGGACGGAAAATGCTATTATGGGACGGTGCATGCATTGTGCACGAAGCGTTTTCCATTGACAAATTGTTAAACCTTTATCAAGAGCATCCGGATGCTACCATTATTGCTCATCCCGAATCCGAATCCCATATTCTGGAAACCGCCAGTTATATAGGGTCCACCGCCGGAATGATCGATTATGTAAAACGGAACCCCTCCAAAAGATTTATAGTTGCCACCGAAGCTGGGATTCTGCACAAAATGCAGGAAGAAGTGCCCGGGGCAATATTGATTCCCGCCCCTGCGGAAGAAGACAATACCTGTGCTTGTAGTGAATGTGCATTTATGAAGATGAACACTTTGCAAAAACTGTATGATTGTTTAAAAAACGAATCTCCCAGTATCGAGGTCCCCGAGGAAATACGCCGAAGAGCAATTCTCCCAATTGAACGTATGCTGGAATTATCCAAATAAAAATGCAAACTAATTTTTTAATCATTGGCTCCGGGGCTGCCGGCCTCACTTTGGCTGTTAAATTGGCCGATCGCTTCCCGAGGAAAAAGGTAACCGTAGTGACCAAGGCCAATACATCGGAATCCAATACAAAATATGCTCAAGGCGGTGTGGCTGCTGTTTTGGATCTTCAGGATGATTCCTATCAAAAGCATATCGAGGATACACTTATTGCTGGCGATGGACTTTGCGATCCACAAGTTGTGGAAATGGTGATTAAGGATGGTCCGCTTCGCCTTAAAGAACTAATGGAATGGGGTGCCAATTTTGACACTGATTCCAATGGGAAATTAAATTTGGGTAGGGAAGGAGGCCATTCCAAATTCCGCGTGATCCATCATAAGGATAGCACAGGGAGCGAAATAGAACGGGCGCTCTTAAAAAAGGCCGAGAGTTATTCCAACATTTCATTGCTCGCCCATCATTTTGCCATTGATCTTATTACAGAACACCAGCTCTCCCAAAACAATAACGATTATCTCTCGTGCTATGGCGCATATGTTCTGGATCAGATTTCCGGAAGTATTTTTTCCATAAAAGCAGATTGTACTACGCTGGCATCGGGTGGAATAGGTCAGGTTTATGGTCATACTACCAATCCAGCAGTGGCAACGGGCGATGGCATAGGAATGGCTTATCGCGCCAAAGCCAGGATTGAAGGAATGGAATTTATTCAGTTTCATCCCACGGCACTTTATGATGGCCAAAATTTATCATCTTTTCTAATTTCAGAAGCCGTTCGTGGATTTGGGGCAGTCCTTCGAAATGGTGACGGAAAACGATTTATGTTTGATTATGACGAGCGTGCCGAGTTGGCATCTCGGGACATCGTCTCTCGTGCAATCGATTCCGAAATGAAAAAAACTGGAGCAGATTGCGTATTTCTGGATTGTAGGCATATTGATATGGAAAGGTTTAAAAATCACTTTCCCAATATATATGATACTTGTTTTTATCGAAATATTGTCCTCGAAAAAGATATGATCCCCGTAGTGCCGGCGGCACACTATCTCTGTGGTGGTATTGCGGTGGATATGGATGGAAAAACCTCCATCAAAAATCTTTATGCCTGTGGGGAATGTTCATCAACCGGTCTTCACGGGGCAAATAGATTGGCTTCCAATTCCTTACTGGAGGCTTTGGTCTATGCCGATCGGATTTTTAAAAACCTCGAGAAGCATTTACCTTTGCGCAGGGATGTTTGTATTCCTAAATGGAAGGAAAACCATACGGTGAATACGGATATTCTGGAGTTTGTTAATCTTAAAACCTTGGAATTACAAAAGCTGATGCGCGGTTTTGCCGGAGTGGTCCGCAACAAAAAGGATTTGGAAAAAGCATCACGAAAGCTGTCAAGTTTATATACTGAAGTTGAAGTTTATTATCAAAACCACCAGCTGACCACAGGACTTTGCCAACTTAGAAATATGGTGAACGTTTCCCATTTGATAATTCAACAATCCTTGGCAAGAAAGGAAAACTTTGGCGGATATTATAATGAGGATTATAGCATTGGAAAAACAGAAAAGACGATATGAAAAATTTGATTGAACAATCGATAGCGAAAGGAATGGAGTATTCCCAATATAACCTACTTTTCAAACAACTTGTAGAAGAGGGTAGAACCACGGGAGAGCAGACTTTGGAGAAAATAGAATACACAAAGCTTAACTTTAGCCGAACCAAAAGATTGGATAAAACCGCTCACATTCCTGAGCAATATGTGGACGACTTTAAGGATATTTCACCAAAACAAACCTGGTTGGTAATTAGTGAGCCTTGGTGTGGAGACGCAGCGCAAACGCTCCCATTTTTGAATAAACTTGCATCGCTTTCCGAACATATTGATTTAAAAATCGTGCTACGTGATGAGAATTTGGAACTTATGGATCAATTTCTTACCAACGGTTCCCAATCCATTCCTATGGTTATAATGTTGGATGAGGAAACTAATGTTCTCCAAACATTTGGGCCCCGTTCAAAGGCCGCTTCAAAATTGGTGTCGGATTACAAAACAGAACATGGGGTAATAGACGATGCTTTTAAGGAAATGCTTCAGGTTTGGTACAATAATGATAAAGGTATCTCTATTTTAAATGATATTTGGGAAACCGTGCAGACTGCTTCCAATTAATTTTCGAAATAATTACGAAGAGAGGCTGTATTCTGTTCTGAGAGTTAAATTCAAATTTATTTCCTTTTTGGATTTTCGGTTTTAAAATTGGATTTTTAAATGCCGGTTTTAAAGGGCATTATTGGGATTATCGAAATCAGGACACTCCATTTACAATTATCTGATCAATATCATTTCCAATTTCCCTTGAAATGGTAACCTTTGCCAAAAATCTCCTTTATGCAAATTGTTTCTGCACAACAAGCTGTTTCCATTGTTAAATCCAACGATCGGGTGTTTTTCCAGGGCGCTGCCATGACGCCAAATTTATTGATCGACACGCTTTGCGACCGCTATCTGGAACTCAACAATGTTGAAATCGTACAAATCCATACCCACGGGGAAGCAAAATATATGGAAAGCCCCTACAATAGTGCTTTCCATTTGTCCAGTTGTTTTGTGGGAGATAATGTTCGTAAAGGGGTAAACAGTAGGCACGGCGATTACATTCCTGTTTTTCTGAGCGAGATCCATTGGCTTTTTCGACGTAATATCCTGCCATTGGACGTGGCCTTTATTATGGTTTCTCCCCCGGATAGGCATGGCTATTGCTCTTTAGGTCTTTCTGTGGATGTCACCTTGCCAGCCATACAGACGGCCAAGCACGTTGTTGCACTAATAAACCCCAATGTGCCACGCACGCATGGAGATGGCATAATCCATAAAAAAAGTATTGATTTTGGTGTAGAAATAGATCTGCCTATTTACGCTTCCGTGGTGGAAGAACCCTCAGACATTGAAGCCATTATTGGTAAGAACGTTGCCAGCCTTGTCGAGGATGGCGCAACCTTACAAATGGGAATTGGAAATATACCCAATGCGGTATTGCACAATTTGGGCAATCACCAAAGGCTTGGCATCCATACCGAGATGTTTAGTGATGGAATTCTTCCCTTGGTGGAAAAGGGAGTAATTACGGGAGAGGAAAAAAAGATTAAAACAGGCAAGATTGTAACTTGTTTTGCAATGGGTACAAAAAAATTGTACGATTTTATAGATGATAATCCCAATATTCATTTCAAGGAAGCTGCTTATACCAATGACACTGCCCTTATTCGCCAGAACCCAAAAGTTACCGCCATAAACAGTGCTATAGAAATAGATTTGACTGGCCAGGTGTGTGCCGATAGTATTGGAATGTACCAATATTCCGGAGTAGGTGGACAAATGGATTTTATTCGAGGAGCTTCCTTATCGGAAGGCGGCAAACCTATTATAGCAATGCCATCCACGACCAATAAAGGAATTTCCAAGATCACGTCTTTTTTAAAAGAAGGTGCAAGCGTTACCACCACCAGAGCCCACGTTCATTATGTGGTCACGGAATACGGTGTTGTCAATCTTTTTGGAAAAGGTTTGGAGCAAAGAGCAAAAGCCCTTATTTCCATTGCGCACCCGGACCATCGGGAAGTATTGGAGCGGGAGGCACGCAGGCGGTTTGGATATTAAAGCCATGGCTTCAATTATTTCTAGGAAAACAAAAACCATATAATTTATCTTACGCAAGAGGCATAATGATTACTTTTGAAAAAAAGAGTCTTTATGTTTTCAAAAGCTTGTGAATATGGCATTAGAGCCGTTTTATTTATCGCAAAAGAATCACAAGAAGATAAAAGGTCGAATATTGCCGAAATTTCCAAAGCTGTGGATTCGCCTGTACCTTTCACCGCCAAAATATGTCAACAATTGGCCAGAGCTGGGATTATTCTTTCCAAAAAAGGACCTAAGGGTGGTTTTTTTATTGACAAAAACTCTACGCTTAAGCTTATTGATGTAGTATGTTCCATCGATGGACCGGATATATTCAATGGATGCTGTTTGGGCCTGGGGGAATGTTCCTCCTTTCACCCATGCCCTGTTCACGATCAATTTGAAGAGGTCCGGGATAGTCTTAAAAGGATGTGCGAAAATACCCGTATCATTTCTCTCGCTATGGATATTAACCGGGGTGAAACCTTTCTGAAACTGTAAATATTTGAATATCAAGCTTACGGAAAATTCAATATTTTTATTTCTGATAACTTTATCAGAAATAAGATTTTTATTTACCTTTGCCGAAACTTTTTAAGTATGTTCTCCAAAGCGTGTCAATACGGTATTAAAGCCTCGGTTTATATAGCCTCCCAATCGGCTTTGGGACAACGCGTGAGCTTAAAGGACATAGCCTTTAACATCAATTCCCCCGAAGCTTTTACGGCCAAGATATTACACCAATTGGCGAAAAAGAATATTCTTCAGTCGTTGAAAGGCCCAACCGGTGGTTTTGAAATTCCCGCAGGAAGAGCAGAAAGTATAAAACTCAGAGACATTGTGAGCTCTATAGATGGGAATAACATTTATGAAGGCTGTGCAATGGGTTTTGAATCCTGTGATGCCGAAAGACCTTGTCCTATGCACAACAAATTTGTGGGGATCAGAAGGGATTTGAAAGTAATGTTGGAGAATACCAGTTTAATGGACCTCGCCAACGGACTTGAATTGGAGGGAACATTCTTAAAACGGTGATTTATTTTTTTAATAATTTCGGACAAAATGGTCATAAATTAATAATATGAAAAAAACCAAATTTCCTTTGTACCTATTCACGGTACTTTCACCCGCAATTACCTTTGCACAAACAAAACTCAGTGATGATTGGGCTTTTAGTCCTGGGGTTATAGGAACAATTATACTGCTCCTAATTGTTCTGCTACTTACTTTTTTTATTCTCTCCATCAAATTGAATGGCTATTTAGATGCTTTAAAGCGGAAAAAATTGGGCCAAAATAAGTTGGAGTTTGACGAGGAACTCTGGAAACTGGACAGCGACGAGATTGACGCGGTTTTGGAACAACGAAAAAAAGCGCTTACCTATAAATTATCAGGTGATGAGTTGGGGGGTGAAAACAAGGCAAAGGATACCAAAGGTCTAATTCAAAAAGTCCAGAAGGATCCTCACAATTCTTTTGTTGCCGAAAAAAAGAAGACTCTTATTAGTATTGAAACTCCCAATGAATTAAAACAAATTGTCATTTATTATCTGGGGGCTTCTGTCTTTTGGTTGGTTTTTGGAACGTTGGTAGGAGAGTACCTGGGATTAAAATTTGTATGGCCAGAATTGGACCACGCCTCATTTCTTTCATTCGGACGGCTGCGTCCCGTGCATACCAACACAGTTTTCTGGGGTTGGGCATCGCTGGCAATGATAGGACTTGGATATTTTGTGGTTGCTCGGACTTCCAATAACAAGATATTTAGCTACAGAAATGCTCGGATTGCTTGGGTTCTCATCAATCTCACCGTTCTTCTTGGTAACATCGCTCTAATGGCCGGTATTAATAATGGAGGAGGTGAATACCGCGAATATATCTGGCCAATTATGATTTTGTTTATGATTGCTCTGATTATGACTTTTTATAATTTTTATAAAACGGTCGCTACCCGAAAAATCTCTGAAATCTATATCGCCAACTGGTTTATTCTAGCTTCTTTGTTATGGACTATTGTTTTGTCCATTATTGCCTATCTGCCTTTTTATCAAAATGGAATGGGCGAGACCGTGGCACAAGGATATTATATGCACATGGGCGTAGGAATGTGGTTTATGACCTTTTCATTGGGATTGATTTATTATTATCTCCCTGCCACACTCAACAAACCTATTTATTCATATTCACTTGGAGTATTGGCGTTCTGGACCCAGATGTTGTTCTATACCATGATTGGAACACACCATTTTGTTTTTAGTCCGTTGCCATGGTGGCTACAAACTACGGCAATCGTGTTCAGTGTGGGTATGGTAATTCCTGTTGTTGCGGGGACTACCAACTTTTTAATGACTATGAAAGGAAGATTCTCGCACATTTCCAGAAGTTACGTCTTGCCATTCTTTTTGGTGGGGATCATATTTTATTTTGTTGGCTCCACCCAAGGAAGTTTACAAGCCTTCCGGTTTACCAACTATGTATGGCATTTTACGGATTTTAACGTGGCCCACTCCCATATGACCATGTACGGCATTATCTGTTTTATCTTATGGGCTTGTATTTATACTATTCTTCCCAAATTAACGGGAAAGGAGCCACCGCAAATTTTAGTGGGTACCCATTTCTGGTTTGCGTTTATTGGGCTTTTTGCCTATATGATTTCACTTATGGTAGGAGGGACCTTAAAAGGACTAAGTTGGATCGATGGACATCCTTTTCTTGAAAGTGTGATTCTTATGAAACCTTTTTGGATATGGCGGGCCGTAGGCGGTACTCTTATGTTTATCTCCCACTTGGTTTTTGCATATAACTTTTATTTTATGGTTAAAAAAGATAAAATGGAAGATCTCGGACCTAGAAAAATTGAAACTGTAAAAGGAGAATCTGTAAACCTTTAGTAAATTTAGAATTATGCTTGACTTCAATAAAGATCATAAAGCTCTTGTAATTGTTGCCTTAGGAGTATTTTTATTCCTTAGTATCGGAATTGCGGTAATTCCCGCTTTCCAAATGCAAGATTATGGACCCCTTCCCAATCAGCCCAAAATGACTGCACAGGAACTGGAAGGACAACGCGTTTATATAGCCGAGGGATGTGTGGGCTGCCATACCCAGCAGGTTCGTAATATAGAAATGGACAATATGTGGGGTAAACGGCCTTCCGTACCCGAGGATTACTTCTATAATAAACAAAGAATGGATGTTTGGAGACAGACCCCATCTGTTCTGGGAAGTGAACGTACAGGACCAGATCTTACAGATATTGGAAATAGGCAGCCCGGGGAGGCGTGGCACTTACTCCACTTTTATAATCCTCGAACGGTTGTGGAGCGGTCCATAATGCCAGGTTTCAAATGGTTGTTTGTTGAAAAGGACAGTACACAGATCACCGATGCCGATGTAGTGGTGCCTGTATCCAAAGAATTTTTCGATAAACCTGGAAAAAAGATCGTGGCTACCCAAAAAGTTATGGATTTGATTGCCTATATGCAGTCCCTAAAACAGCCCGAGCTGCCCAAGGGCGTGGAGGTAAAGTTTATCCCCATGATAAAGGAAACCGAATCGGATAAAATTGCCAGTGGTCCGCAAAGCGCACCCTCTTCTAGCTTGGATGGCGAAAAATTGTTTATGAACACTTGTTCGGCCTGTCACCAAAGCACTGGAAAAGGAGTGGCCGGGGCCTTTCCGCCTTTAGCAGGAAGCGAAATTGTAAATGATCAAGACCCCTCAAAAATGATTAGTATTATTTTAATGGGTTATCACGAGAAACCAGGATACGGGCCAATGCCCGGATTTGCAGATCAGCTAACCGATGCCGAAATAGCAGCTATCATGACCCACGAACGTGGAAGTTGGGGCAACACCGGATCTCCCGTGGAAGTGGAAGCCGTTAAAAAGGTGCGGGATTCACTCCTTAAAAATCGTTGATTATGAAGATTCAAAAATTTGAAAATAACAAATTGTATGCTCAATGGGCTTTGAAAATACGTGACTTTGGATCTCGTACCATGCTGCTTTTGGTATTGGCATTACTTGTTTTTCCGAACACCGCCATGGCGCAATTATGGTGTGAAACACAACCTGCTACAACAGATCCCACCAATTTGCAATCTTCCAATAGATTGATGGATGCGGTAATTGTTGGAGTGGCTATAATGATCGTGTTATTTACCCTTGTAATGAGCATTAAATATCTTTTTAAACCAGGAGAAAACAGTCCAGAGCATATAAAAAATATAGTAAAAGATGAAGGATTTTGAAGAAATAGAAGACAACAGAGTTATAAAGGTTTTTCTTGATGACGAAGAGAAACCATTTGGCGAGTTTTCGCCGCCAGTAAAATTTGTCCTGGATACAACAAAAATTCCTGACGGTAAGCACACCTTAAAAATTGTGGCGAAATCCTCAAATATGGTAGAGGGAGTGAAGATCATTCCATTCGTGGTGCAAAATGGTCCTGAAATTTCGGTTCTAGGCCTAAAGGACAATGAAATAATAGATTCCCAGACCGCTATTGTCATCAATGCATATGGAAGCGAAACAAGAGATAAGTTTATAATAAGAGGTTCCGAAAACCCGCGGGCAATTCCTTCTTGGATTTGGGCGCTATTGATTGTTATTATTGCCTATGGAATGTACTATGTAATAATGTATTTTAGTCCTGAATTCTATAAATCGTTTTTTTGATTTCATTGGATGTAAGGGATAAAGGAGACTGTCTAAATATCCTTTGCTTGTAAAATCTAACTTTGGATGTTCCTATTGGGGCACTTGAAAAGTAATTTATCTTTTTTCGCATTTGGTATTGACTTAAGTTTAATATAAATTATAAATTATGGATAATAAAGAAATGTTTCCCCATACTACCCGTGAACTTGCAGAGAAAAAAGCGGCTCTCGCCCCAAAAAATATAGAAGCGTGGCGCAACTTTAGCAAAACTATTTTTGAGGCAGGTGCATTGGATGAAAAAACGAAACAATTAATAGCCGTTGCCGTTGCGCATGTAACCCAATGTCCTTATTGCATTCGGGCACATACTCCTCAAGCCATGCGAAAAGGTGCCTCACAGGAGGAAATTATGGAGGCAATTTGGGTTGCTGCCGAAATGCGTGCGGGCGCTGCCTACGCCCATGCTTCCTTGGCTATGGAGGAAATGGAAAATTACAGCCAGAAACATAAACATTAATTTTGGCTATCTATAAGTTTATGAAGCGGAGAAAGCTTAGCCATACTTAAAAAATCAAAAATGAGCTATCAAAGATTAAATTATGGAAAAATTGCTCCAGAAGGAATGATGGGGTTATTGGAAATCGAGAAATATGTTGCCAATTCAGGTCTTGATAGAACCACATTTGAATTGGTGAAAATCCGGGCCTCCCAAATTAATGGGTGCGCCTATTGCCTGGATATGCATACTAAGGATGCCCGGAGCCAGGGAGAGACCGAACAGCGAATTTATGCTTTGAATGCTTGGAAAGAAACTCCATTTTATACCGAAAGCGAACGCGCTGCACTCGCTTGGACCGAGGCATTGACCCTTATTTCCCAAAATGAAATCTCCGATTCGCTATATAAGGAAGTCAGTAAACATTTTGATGAAAACACCCTGATGGCACTCACTATGTCGGTAATAGCAATCAATGGATGGAACCGGCTGGCAATCGCCTTCCGAACAGAGGTCGGAAATTACAAACCGCAAAAGAATTTGAAATAAAAAATGGAAATACGTTCAAAAATTGCAATTGTTACAGGAGCCAGTAGTGGGCTTGGAGCTGCCGTTGCGCATGACTTAGTGGAGCACGGAGCGACGGTCTATGGTATTGGCAGAAACAATAGCAGTCTTCAAACGCTATGGCAAGGACTTGGCAATAATTTTATTCCAGTGGTATTGGATATTACCGATTATGCAGAAGTCAAAAATTGGATCCAAACTACTTTTTCAAATAAAAACGCACCTGATATCCTTATTAACAATGCAGGTGTGGGCTCCTTCGGAAAAATAGATGAAATGAAATCCGAAGAATGGTATAAGATGATCAATACCAATCTAAATGGGATGTATTATATTACTTCCGAAGTGGTAAAATTAATGCGATCCAAGGAACAATCCTCATATATAATTAATATTGGTTCCATTTTGGGAACGACCGGCCGAGCAGAAGGTTCTGCATATTGTGCAACCAAATATGGTGTCAATGGTTTCAGTGAAGCACTTTTTAAGGAGCTGAGGGAATATAATATTAAAGTAAGCTGTATAAATCCGGGATCCATAGACACCGATTTTTTTGCATCCTCAGGAATTGAGCCACATAGAAATATGTTGCAGGCAAAGGATATTGCAAAAACCTTGATCCATCTTCTCCAAACACCGGACAATATGTTGATCAGTGAACTTACGGTTCGTCCATTGAATCCAAAACAGTTTCACTAGTGTTTTTAAGAAGGTTTTGAATACTTTGATTTTGAAAGCTAATGGTATTTTGGCAAAAACTGGTAGATTTTTTTAAAGGTTCTCCTAAGGAAAAGCAAGAGCTGGATTCTTCGGAGAAAACCTGTGCATTTTGCTGGGGCTATCAGGAATACGATTCAAAAGCTCGGCCCTTTGTAGAGGATAAACAAATAAATGTCAAGAACCATCGGGATAAATACGTAAAGGTTGGAAAGTTTATGATGGAACATGTGGATGGCTTTAAAAATAAGAAACGAATTGTAGAACGATGTCCCAAATGCGGGGGCAAACGAATACGGTATATTGAAAATTGATTTTAAACTACTATGGAATCCAAAAAAAAGCCCATTAAAAGACATCAGGCATTGCAACCCCTAAGCAGACAGCATCATTTTGGCCTGCTGTTCAGTTGGAAAATCCGAAAGGGTTTCGGTAAAAATGTTGCTCCGGAAAGAATGATGCGCTTTGCCAAGTGGTTTTTTGTCAAGGAGATAGAGCCTCATTTCAACGATGAAGAAAAATATCTTTTTCCTATTTTGGAACCAGGAAATGAATTGATAGAGCGAGCATTAAAAGAACATCGAAGGATTAAACGATTGTTTCGGGATACTGAAAATCCCGAAAAATCCCTTCATAAATTGGAAGAGGAGCTGGATGCACATATCCGGTTCGAGGAACGTGTACTTTTTAATGAAATCCAGAAAATCGCGACTCCCGAGCAGTTGGCCCGAATTGAGGAAATTCATGAGGAACTGGAAACTCCGGCGGAATATGAAGATCCTTTTTGGGAAAATTGATGCTCCGGCTAAAGGGGTGGGACTTAGTAAAATAATTTCTGATAAATTTGTCAGAATATGATTTAAATCATATAATTTTAAATCACTAATGCGGACATTTGCCTTGCATTAAAATTGAAGTTTCATATAAAAAGTTTATAAAATGAATACATTGGAAGAAAGAACAGTGGCCGATGTGGTTACCGAAAACATAAAAGCCGCACATATATTCAAAAAACACGGCATCGATTTTTGCTGTGGTGGTGGCATAAGTATTAAACGCGCCTGCGAAAAAGCCAAGATAGATCCTTCTATCCTTATGGTTGAACTGCAAAATCTTGACAGTGCTCCAGATCGAGCTTTTGATTACAACAGTTGGAAGCTGGACTTCCTTGCCGACCACATTGTGAACGTACACCATCATTATGTGGAGGAAAGCAGCCCATTGTTATTGCAATATTCCAAGAGAGTTAACCATGTCCATGGGCACCACTATACCGAATTGGCAGAAATTGAAGAGCTAGTAACACGAGTGGTTCAAGCTATGGCCGCCCACCAGCGCAAAGAAGAATTGATTCTTTTTCCATTTATTAAAAAATTGGCTAAGGCCCAAGCAGAAGGTACTGCAGTTCCCGAAACCCACTTTGGCACTGTGGAAAATCCCATTAATATGATGGAGGAAGAGCACGAAGAGGCTGGCGAAATAATGAGAAGAATTTCTGAATTGAGTAGTGGCTTTACCCCACCTCAAGGTGCTTGTAACACATATAGAGCATTTTACGCCAAACTGGATGAGTTTGAACAGGATTTGCACCAGCATATCCATTTGGAAAACAACATTCTTTTCCCTAAGGCATTAAAACTAGAGAAATCACTACAGGCAAATTAAGTTTGCATTTGAGTATTAAACAATTTTTATTTGATTGGTTTTCAGCAGTCCGGAGGAAGTACAGTTTTTATTGTACGAATCCGGACTGTTTATTTAATTTTGGACCGTGCTAAATTTAAATAAACATATCGGCGTTGCGCTCTTTTATTTCCTACTCGTTTCGTTGATGGGAATCCTCTTGCGGTTCTACTTTGTTACCTCCTTGCCCTTTAATTATAAGTATCTGTTGCATGCGCATTCACATACTGCCCTATTAGGGTGGGTATATCTAGGTTTGACAACCTTGATCTACAAAATTTTTCTGCAAGCTGCAGAGAAGCCGAAAATATATCAGCGTATTTTTTATTTCACCAATATCTGTATTGTAGGGATGATAATATTTTTCCCCATCCAGGGGTACGCCCTATATTCCATTATTTTTTCTACTTTATTTCTCTTTGCTTCTTATTGGTTTGCGTGGTTTGCGATAAAGTACGTGCCACAACATTACAAAAAGCGCTTTTCGTGGCAATTGGTTAAAACTTCCATTTGGTATCTCGTTATTTCAAGCATAGGCCCATGGGGTATCGGCGCTATTATGTCCACCTTGGGTCCGGCGTCCATCTGGTATAAATCTTCTATCTACTTTTATCTGCATTTCCAATACAACGGCTGGTTCATTCTATCTTTACTCGGAATTATTTTCTATTTCCTGGAGGAAAAGAAGGTGGAATTCGATCGCGCTAAACTAAAGTCGTTTTTTCTATTGATCAATTTTGGAATCATTTTCACGCTTTTTCTTTCCGTTCTATGGTTCGAACCACCAAAAATAATTTATGTCCTTGGTGGCATTGGTGCGGTGGTCCAAATTTTGGCCTTTCATGATTTATACCACCTTCTAAAAAAACATTTTCCATTATTTAAAAAGGAGCTCAGTACCCTTGGTTGGGTTTTAATTAATATGGCCACAGTATTAATGGGAGTCAAACTTATTATGCAATTGGTTTCGGCACATCCGTATTTTGCGCGATTGGCGTTTCAGTTAAAGGATTTTGTAATTGGATATCTTCATCTTGTTTTTCTGGGAGTTGTAATTTCAACCCTCATGGCATTTCTTCAATATCATAAACTGCTAAAAATAAGCAAAGGCTTTCTTTGGATGTTCCTGATCGCTTTTGCAAGTACTGAGATCCTCATTTTTTATAAAGGGATAGTGTTGTGGATGGGTGCTTATTTCTTTTCAGATTACTACTTCGTTCTGGCAATTTTAAGCTGTTTATTTCCATTGGCCATCGGTAAATTGTTTTTTGGGAATATTACCATTAACAGTAAAGCCAAAGAAGAGGAGTCCAAATTATAAAACTGGTATTAAATAAGTTAAACTTTGGCGTGCTGATAATTATCATTACGTCCTTCAAATTTTTATCCCATCTTTGTATCCGATTAATGGGAAATTTTTATAAAGATGGCCAATTGTTTCCATTGCGGGGACTTGTGTGTCGATAATGACATCACGCTCGACGACAAATCTTTCTGTTGCCAAGGGTGCAAAATGGTGTATGAAATCCTGCACGAAAGTGAGCTCGGATATTACTATGATCTGCAGGCTACACCCGGAATTTCCCCAAAAGTAGTTAGTGGGAAGTACGATTTTCTTGACAATGCCGCTATTGTAGAAAAGTTATTGGAATTTGACGATGGCAATACCCAAATAGTTTCCTTTTTAATTCCTTCCATTCATTGCAGTAGTTGTATTTGGGTGCTTGAAAATCTCAACAAACTTTTTCCTTCCGTAAAATCCTCCCAAGTAAATTTTCCCGAAAAAACGGTTCGCATAACTTTCTCCACTAGCCAAGATTCACTCAAGGATTTAGTAGTGCTGCTCACGCGCATCGGTTATGAGCCTTATATATCGCTGGATAATTCTGAAAAGAAGGGCAAAAGCGTAGATCGGAGCCTAATTTATAAATTGGCCATCGCGGGATTTGCATTTGGAAATATTATGTTCCTTACGTTGCCGGAATATTTCGTGGATTCGGATTTTTGGCTGGAACAGTTTAAGCCATTTTTCAGATGGTTGATGTTTGCTTTTTCATTACCCGTAGTATTTTATTCCTCAAGTGGATATTTTACCTCGGCATATAAAGGGCTACGTTCCAGAATACTTAACATTGATGTACCCATTGCACTTGGGATTGCCGTTCTTTTTATCAGAAGTACCCTGGATATCGTAATGGATTGGGGAACAGGTTTTTTTGATAGTCTGGCCGGATTGCTTTTTTTTCTTTTACTCGGTAAATTTTTCCAACAAAAAACCTACGCTTATCTTTCATTTGAAAGGGATTACAAATCATACTTTCCTATTGCCGTTACGCGATTGGTAAAAGATGATTCCGGAAATACAATTGAGGAACAAGCAGAGGTATATACCGTAAAAACAGGGGATCGGCTATTGATCCGCAATAATGAGATTATTCCCGTTGATGCAATTTTGATTAAGGGCAAGGCTTTAATAGACTATAGTTTTGTTACGGGCGAGGCGGAACCAATTGCCAAAAAGAGCGGCGACAAACTTTTTGCCGGTGGAAAACAACAATCGGGAATTCTGGAGGTAGAGGCTTTAAAAGCAGTATCACAAAGTTATTTGACCCAATTGTGGAGCAATGATGTTTTCAGCAAGGGGCACGCAGGAGTTTTTGAATCTCTTACAGATGGCATTAGCAAACGCTTTACCATAAGCATCCTGAGCATTGCTTTTATAGCCACGCTGTTTTGGCTTTTAGTTGATTCAAGTAAAGCTTTTGATGTATTTACCGCGGTACTGATTGTTGCCTGCCCATGTGCTATCGCTCTGGCAGCGCCCTTTACTCTTGGAAACGTGTTGCGCATTTTAGGACGAGAGAAATTATATTTAAAAGAGGCGTCGGTAATAGAGCAGATTGCCAAAGTTGATACCGTGGTTTTTGATAAAACAGGAACCCTTACAACCAATGAAAAAAACCTGATTACCTATGAAGGCCTAGAATTAACTTTTGACGAAAAGCAACTGTTAACAGGAACTCTGAGAGCTTCCAATCACCCGTTGAGCCGAGCATTATATGGAATTCTGGAAAAAAATAATATTTTAACTCCGGACGAATTTGAAGAAGAAGTTGGAAAAGGTATTTCGGCCAAGTTTAATCATCAGTCCATTAAAGTGGGAGCCATAGATTTTGTGGATAGTGATGCAAAAGATCAAGTGGATTCCTCCTCGGAAGAAAATAAAAAGAATAAGACAACTGTGCATATCAGTACAAACGAAGATTATAAGGGGTGCTATATCTTCAATAGTGAATATAGGGAAGGGGTTTCCAGTACGTTCGCTTCATTGGCTGCTACCAAGGAATTGGTTGTTCTTTCGGGCGATAATGATGGAGAAAAGGAAAAACTGGAAAAACTATTGCCAGCGGGAACCCAAATGTATTTTGGCCAAAAACCCGAAGACAAACTGAATTTCATTAAAAACCTACAGCAGCAGGGCAAAACCGTAATGATGGTTGGAGACGGGCTAAATGATGCAGGTGCATTAAAGCAGAGCAACGTTGGTATTGCCATTGCCGAAAACACCAATGTATTTTCGCCTGCCTGCGATGGCATTATGGAAGCCAGTAGGTTTCATTCCTTTGCAGATTATATCGTTATGGCCGAGAAAGGAACACGCATCATTAAATGGGCATTTTTGTTTTCTCTTTTTTATAATCTAATAGGTTTGAGTTTTGCCGTTACGGGTCATTTAAAACCGGTGGTAGCCGCTATTTTGATGCCATTAAGCTCTATAAGCATCGTAGTTTTTACTACCATTGCCACTCAAAATTTGGGACGCAAATTAAGAATCGTTATAAATAAGAAAAATTGATATTTATCATATTATAACCATGCAACCAAGGATATTTTTGAATCTTAAATTCCAGCTATGAACATAATTTATATGCTTCTCGCCATTAGCGTTTTAGTAGCTGTCATCTTTTTTGTCGCTTTTATTTACTCTGTAAAAAGTGGGCAATACGATGATACCTACACGCCATCGGTACGCATGCTTTTTGAGGATGAGCTGGTAAAAGAAGGCGTGTCGGATAAAGAACCTTTACAGAAGTCGAATAATAAATTAAATAAATAAATCAACCTACCGAGTATTATGCAAACCGAGCAGTTTTATTATGACAACCAGATTGTCAAGAAGTTCATTTACGCAACCTTGTTTTGGGGACTTATAGGGATGAGCGTAGGCCTACTTTTGGCTTTTATGTTTTTGTTTCCCAACATGACCGACGGCATTTCGTGGTTAAGTTTTGGGCGTTTGCGCCCGTTGCATACCAATGCCGTTATTTTCGCATTTGTGGGAAATGCCATTTTTGCAGGTGTTTATTATTCCACTCAACGCCTCCTTAAGGCCAGAATGTGGAGCGATGCCTTGAGTAATCTCAACTTCTGGGGCTGGCAAGCCATTATAGTTGCCGCCGCAATTACGTTGCCCTTGGGTTATACTTCAACTAAGGAATACGCCGAGCTGGAGTGGCCTATCGATATTGCCATAGCCATTATTTGGGTTGCTTTTGGTATCAACCTTATAATGACTATGATTAAAAGACGCCAGCGGCACTTGTACGTTGCTCTTTGGTTCTATTTGGGAACTTGGGTTACCGTGGCAGTTTTGCATATTGTGAACAGTATGGCCATTCCGGTTAGTGCATTAAAAAGTTATTCGGCCTATTCTGGTGTCCAGGATGCCTTGGTTCAATGGTGGTACGGCCACAACGCAGTTGCATTTTTCCTGACCACGCCTTTCTTGGGATTAATGTACTATTTTGTGCCAAAAGCAGCCAATAGGCCTGTTTATTCCTATAGACTGTCCATTGTTCACTTCTGGTCACTAATCTTTATATATATCTGGGCGGGACCTCACCACTTGCTTTATACCGCTTTACCAGAATGGGCACAAAACCTGGGTGTAGCTTTCTCTGTTATGTTATTGGCGCCATCTTGGGGTGGTATGATCAATGGACTTTTAACACTTCGAGGAGCTTGGGACAAGGTAAGGGTTGATCCAGTATTGAAATTTATGGTAGTGGCAATCACCGGATACGGTATGGCAACTTTTGAAGGTCCTATGCTGTCATTAAAAAACGTTAATGCCATTGCCCACTTTAGCGATTGGATTATTGCCCACGTGCACGTAGGTGCCTTGGCCTGGAACGGTTTCTTGACCTTTGGAATGATCTATTGGTTGGTGCCGCGTTTGTTCAAAACAAAATTGTATTCCATTAAGCTTGCCAATACACATTTTTGGGTTGGAACATTGGGGATAATAATGTATGCCCTCCCAATGTATGTGGCTGGCTTTATGCAATCCTCTATGTGGAATCAATTTGATGCGGATGGATCTCTTAAATATCCAAACTTTCTTGAAACCGTAATTCAAATTACTCCAATGTATTGGATGCGTGCCATTGGTGGTTCCTTATACATCGCGGGAGCTTGTGTTGCCATTTACAATATTATAATGACCGCAAGACAGGGCAGCAATGTAACCGATGAGCTTGCCGAAGCTGCACCACTTGTTCCTGTAACAAAATTACAAACAGCTGGCGAGGGATATCATACCTGGTTGGAGAGACGTCCTGTAAAACTTACCATTTATGCCACCATTGCCATCTTGATCGGGGGAGCTGTACAAATTATCCCATCCTTGATGGTTGATGATTATGTTCCAAAAATAGCAAGCGTAAAACCTTATACCCCATTGGAGTTGGAAGGAAGAGATATTTACATCCGGGAAGGTTGTGTGTCCTGTCATACCCAAATGATCCGTCCCTTTAGAAGTGAAGTATTGCGATATGGTGAGTATTCAAAATCGGGTGAATATGTTTATGACCACCCATTCCTTTGGGGAAGTAAGCGTACCGGACCGGACCTTCATCGTGTAGGTGGAAAATATTCCGACAACTGGCACTTAAACCATATGTATGATCCGCAAAGTACATCTTCTGGGTCCATAATGCCATCGTATAAATGGCTGGTGAACTCTCCTTTGGATAAGAGTATGACCGAGAAAAAGATGAGAGCTTTGGTTACAGTTGGGGTGCCTTATTCCGATGAAGAAATAGCAGCCGCCCAGCAACAAATGAACGAACAAGGTGCCAGAATTCAGCAAAACCTTTATAGTGATCCGGATTTTGTGACCACTTATGAAGCCGATCAAAAATATGCAAAAGAAATGGGTGAGGAATTTGTGGAAATGAAGGACCGTGAAATTGTAGCATTGATAGCCTATCTGCAACGATTGGGAACGGATGTAAAAGTAGAAAACACTGAAAACGCTTCGGCCAAAAACGATTAGTTATGCTAAGATTTGTAAAAGGAAATTTAGAAAACATCGATAACGTACAGATTTATCCATTGATTTCGCTTCTTATATTTTTCATCTTTTTTGTCGCCCTGTTCTATTGGGTAATCACTGCTAAAAAAGAGCATATCGAGGAAGTGAGTCATATTCCACTTGAAAACAACATGCAAAACGAAGAAGAATTATGAAAAATCTAGCAGCAATTTTAAGGATCACCATCTTTATGGTTTTTGCCTTTTTTGTTATGGAGTTTGTTGTGGACTCGGGGGACAAATGGGCTATAGTTGAATATCCCATAATATGGGCAGTATTGGTTATGGTATTGCTTTTTGCCATTGCTTTTGAAATAGTGGCGGCTACCCTCCAAAGAGTGTTGTTCGCGGGGCTTAAGCCCGAGGCCAAGGCAAAATTCCTTTTGGACGAAAGGAATGACGAACATTCCCTTGTTGGTTGGATTAAGAAAACCTATAAAAAATCCCTCGGCACCAAACCAATCGAGCAAGAACAAGAAATTGTTTTGGATCATAGTTATGATGGTATCCGGGAATTGGACAACAATTTACCGCCATGGTGGGTGTATATGTTCTATGCCTCCATCATATTCGCCGCAGTATATCTATTGCGATATGAAGTGTTTGGCGGAACTACCCAAACCGAGGAATATGAAATGGAAGTTGCTCAGGCAAAGGCAGATTTTGAGGAATATAAGAAAAACAATAAAGATCTTATTGATGCAAACACTGTAGAACTGCTTACCGATGCTAAGGATCTGGAAATCGGTAAAAATATATTTGGTGAAAATTGCATCGCCTGTCACAAAAGCGATGGAGGAGGGGGAATTGGACCTAACCTTACAGATGACTATTGGATACTTGGAGGTGGGATCAAAAATATTTACCATACCATTAGCGAAGGAGGTCGCCCAGGAAAAGGAATGATCCCTTGGAAATCGGATATGAAACCTCTTGAAATTGCCCAAGTGGCCAGTTATGTAATAAGTTTACACGGTACCTCCCCAGCCGATCCCAAAGCTCCCGAAGGAGATTTATGGACTGGAAACGAGGAGTAAGGTGTTTGTATGGCGGAGGGGGTTGGCACGTATACTCAACCTCCCGTCCGCCCAATTTAATTTCAATTAATGGAAAACAGCATTTGCTTCGCCACCTATTTGAATTAATTATTAAAATAAACCAAAGTGTTGGATACCCCGGAAAATGAAAGATTTAGAGATAGTATTGGAACTATCAATGAGGAAGGAAAGAGAGCGTGGATTTTCCCCAAAAAACCTTCTGGGAAACTATATAGGTACAGAAAATATGTAAGTTACCTTCTGCTTGCTTTTTTCTTTTTGGCTCCATTTATAAAGATCAATGGAAATCAATTCCTTCTCTTTAATGTACTGGAAAGAAGGTTCAATATTTTAGGATATCCTTTTTGGCCTCAGGATTTTTACATCTTTGTGATCATGATGATCATTGGGGTAGTGTTTATCATATTTTTCACGGCTGCTTTTGGAAGGATTTTTTGCGGATGGATCTGTCCGCAGACCATTTTTATGGAAATGGTATTCCGCCGAATTGAATATTGGATCGATGGCGATAGAGGTGCACAAATACGCTTGGACAAACAGCCATGGAATGCGGAAAAAATTAGGAAGCGCAGTTTAAAATGGTTCCTTTTTCTTCTTATTTCCTTTGCTACGGCAAACGTTTTTCTGGCGTACCTTATAGGAAGCGACCGTTTATTGCGCTACATTCTTGAGGGTCCTATAGAGCATTTGAGTACGTTATTTTCGCTTCTTATATTCACAGGGGTTTTCTACTTCATATTTGCTTGGTTCCGTGAACAAGTTTGTATAATAGCCTGTCCTTACGGACGATTGCAAAGTGTGATGCTGGACAATAAATCCATAGTAGTTGCATACGACTATAAACGTGGTGAAAAGGAAAAGGGTCGCGCTAAGTTTAAAAAGAATGAGGATCGCGAAGCCTCCGGAAAGGGAGACTGTATTGACTGTTTCCAATGCGTTCATGTGTGTCCTACGGGTATCGATATCCGAAATGGAACACAGCTTGAATGTGTAAACTGTACTGCCTGTATAGATGCCTGTGATGCTATGATGGAGGCGGTCAATTTGCCCAAAGGTCTTATTCGCTATGCCAGCGAAGAAAACATTGAGAAAAAAGCGAAGTTTAAGTTTACCCCCAGATTAAAAGGATATACCGCCGTATTGATTATTCTTATCGGGGTGCTAACAGGATTGTTGTTCCTGCGAAGTGATGTTGAGGCCAATATCCTCAGATTGCCTGGACAATTGTACGAGCATAAAGAGGGTAATATCATCAGCAATGTATTTACCTATAAACTTTTGAATAAAACCAATATTGAAAAAGGAAACATTACCTTCCAATTGAAATCTCCAAAGGGAACTATTCATACTGTAAAACAAGGAGAAATTAGTGTGCCGCCTCAAGGATTGGCAGAGGGAACGTTGTTTATTGAAATCAATAATGCTGCACTTAGTGGCGATAAAAATAAGGCGGTGATTGAAGTTTATAGCGACGGAGAGCTTTTGGAAACAACCTCGACTACTTTCTTGGGTCCTAGGAGTTATAAATAACACAAGGCCGGATGACAGATGCTGGAAATTGGAACTCGAAATTTTGCTTCCTTGGTTTGTCGAGGTAATTGTTGGAGGCATAAGGAATATGTTGGATATTAATTTAAAAGATACCCGCCTACGCGGGCATGTAAAATGAAAATAAATTGGGGTACTGGATTGGTCATTGGGATGGTTCTTTTTATAGCCTTTATCCTATATTTTGTGTTCCAAATAATGACCGACAAAAAATTTGATTTTGATTTGGTCACCGATGATTATTTCCAAAAAGAATTGGTATATCAAAAGGAACTGGATGCACTTGAAAATAGTGGTTCGCTAAAACACGATATTTCCAGCAAAAGAACAGAGAAGGGATTGGAAATAATATTTCCTGAAGAGATAGACTTCAACAAGGTGTCGGGAACGGTGCTAATGTACAGGCCATCCAGTAAAAAACTGGATTTCCAGATGCCGTTGGAATTGCAAAGTTCGGTTCTATTGATTCCCGATGAAAAAATGGTTGGCGGGAAATGGAATGTTATTGTGACCTGGAATTATAATGGTGAAGATTACTTATATAGAGATGCGATCTCCTACTAAAAAAAATCCACTCTATTTAGAATGTTAGACAATGTTATTGACGGCTTTCATATTCGGTTTATTGGGAAGTTTCCATTGTGTGGGAATGTGCGGGCCTATTGCCTTTCTTCTGCCGGTGGACCGTCAGAATAAAGTGAAAAAAGTGGGGCAGATTTTTCTTTACCATTTTGGAAGAGTCTTCGCCTATAGCATTTTGGGTCTAGTATTTGGTTTGGTGGGCACCAGTCTAAATTTATTCGGACTCCAGCAACAGCTTTCCATATTGATTGGGATATTGATGTTGTTGGTAATTTTCATGCCCCAAAGAACTTTCAATAAATATAATTTTTCCAAACCTATTTATAAGCTAATATCAAAGGTGAAGTCAGCTTTGGGAAAGGAACTTAAAAAGAAAACTCCCGATACTTTCTTGACAATAGGTTTTCTTAATGGTTTTTTACCTTGTGGTTTGGTTTATATGGCCATTTTTGGGGCAATAGCTTCGGGAAATGTCTGGCAGGGTAGTTTGTATATGGCATTATTTGGAATAGGGACTATTCCTTTAATGACCTCTGCCATCTACTTGGGAAATTTTTTAAACGTACAGGTACGCCAGCGAATCCGAAAGGCAATTCCGGTGTTTATAGTTATTATTGCCTGTCTATTTATTGTGAGAGGATTGGGATTGGGCATTCCCTATATTTCCCCAAAACCTGCTTCCGTTAGTGTGGATGCGAATTACGACTGCGAAGTTTTTTCAGAAAATACCGAAAACATAAATAACCGATAAATAAAAGATTATGACAAATTCTATTTTGCCACTTGCCAATTGGGGTATTGGAACCGCACTTATTATTTTCTTTGCCGTATTATGCGTGGGCCTCACCGTTATTGTACTTAGCTTTGTATTTGGAGGTAAAAAGAAAGACGATGGGGATGCTGCTCCTTTCAGTGAAGAATAAACTATTAAAATTTTAATATGATGAGCGTTTTAAATTCCCTTCCCTTAGTAGATTTTACTGGTGGTATGGTTACCACCGTAATTTCCATTGTTATATGTTTTGCCATCATTATCGCTCTTATTGTTTATATCAAAAGGAGCAAGAAGCGCAAAAATATGGTTCACAATAGGAAAAGACCAAACGACAATCCAACCAAAAAACGATAACAAAAGAGGTAGGGATCAAGAGCTTCACTCTTTTTAATTTTAGCTTTGGTTTATTGAGCCAACTCAATAATAGCCTGAACAGTTTCTTTATTGTCCACTCCCAATCCTTCCTGTTGGTGTACTAGCTCACCCTGTTGGTCAAAAACGCTGATGATATTGGAATGTGAAAAGTCTATAGGGGAAATCTGTTTGTAATTTACGGCAAGTACTGCCGCAAATTCCCGTGTATTTTCCTCAGTACCACGTAAAAATATCCATTTTTCATCATCCATTTTATTTTCTTTGGCAAATTCTTTTAATCGCTCGGGCGTATCCGTTTCGGGATCTATGCTGACAAAAACATAGCGAACATCCTCTTTTTTGTTCTCCGGAATCTGTTTCTCGATATTCCTCATATCTGCAACCAATCGAGGACAGGCGGCTTTGCAGGAAGTGTATATCATCACCATCGCAAGTACTTTTCCCTGAAGATCCTTAAGCTCCATATCCTTCCCATCCTGGGTAGTCCAGTGGGAGGGAAGGTTATAAATAGACATATCCGAGATTTCCTTCGTAATTTCTGTATTCTCTCCCTCAGCAACCAGCTCAGTCTTTTCCTCCGAACTGTTTTTACACGAAATCATCAAAACCGAAATTCCTACAAGCAAATATTTTATATATTTCATTTTTTATAATTTAGTCTCTATTCTTTAGTCTTTGTTCTCTGGACTTTGGTCTCTGTTCTCTATTCTCTCATCAACATCCTTCGCACATCTAAAACCAAGGTTCTTTCCCGAATAATTTCCCTTTATGCTGCTTCTAAAGGCATATCTCATAAAAGCGGCATAGTTCATCAGATCTGTGGCGCCTACGGCCGCTGCACTGCAAAAAAGATTGTTGTTGTTTCCTCCGGTCCTGGATTCGGAGGCTATTAACACCGAATTAAAATCCTGCGTCCACTCCCAAACCAATCCGTGCATATCGTACACGCCCCAATAATTCTTAAAAGTGCTGCCTATTACTTGGTTTTTGCTCTTGGGCTGTTCGTACCAATCCAGGATATATTGATTGTAACTTTCCCTTTTACGAGCGTCCAAATGCTTGCTATCTGCCATTGCAACGTATTCCCATTCATCAAGGGTGGGCAAACGTTTTCCTTGGCACTTGCAGTATTCTTTGGCCGCAAACCAGGAAACGCCGGTGATGGGTTCATTTTTTAGGGTTTCTGGATCGGGCGAAACATCATTTTTCCAAGTGCCCAAATAATTTTTATCAGCAAAAATTCCCTTTACTTCAGATTTTCTCCATTTCGGGTTTTCCTTTATAAATTCTTGGTATTGCGAAACTGTAACAGGATAAATATCAATCAAAAAATCATTGACCTTTACTTTAACCGAATCTCGACCATATAATGGGATATAGCTTCCTTTTTTAATAAGAGCCATATCACCAGCTTGGGCCGATGCAGCAATTGCAACGGCCCAAGCAAGTGTAAAAAATATTATTTTCTTAATGTTCAAAATTTCTTATTTGGAACGCACTTTCTTCACCATATCCTCGGTGACTTCGGTGCCGTTATTTCCCCAGTTGTTGTAAATGTAGGTAAGTACATTTGCCGCTTGTGTATCATCAAGCATTTGGGATGGCATTACGTTATTGTATTTTTTTCCGTTAACGGTGATTTCGCCACTTTTTCCGTGAAGTAGGATGCTAATAGCCCTATCAACATCTGCATTTAAATAATCGGATTTGGCAAGAGGAGGGAATACATCTGGGACTCCTTGTCCAGCTCCCTGATGGCAAGCCACGCATGTACGCTCATAAATATTTTTGCCCGATTCCATTCGCTCTTCCTTGGTTAGCACCTTAACTGGCTCTGTTGAGGCTGCAGTTGTTTGGTCCACGGGCATTTTTTGAATAAAACCTCCTTCAGGTTGATAAATACCCTCTTGGATTTTTCCTTTAAATACACGCTCATTCTTAGGTCCTTCTGCCGCAATTACCCCTAAAGCACCTTTGTTAAATGCTCGGAAAACACTGTGGTCCACAAGAATATAATCTCCAGGTGCATTTACCTTTAATTCTATCATTACTGCTCCTCCGGCAGGAATGAGTGTAGTTTGTACGTTTTCATTTACTAAACTTCCGCCTTCAACGTGTACGCGATCAAAGATTTCACCAATTAGGTGAAAGGATGAAACCAAATTAGGTCCGGCATTACCCACGAATAGGCGGATGGTTTCTCCAACTTCAACCTTTAATGCTTTGTCTCCCAACAAGGCTCCCACGTGTCCATTGAACACTACATAATCAGCATCTTCCTTAATGGCTTTTTGCATATCAAAGGCTTGAAGACCTGGCTCACCGTATGAACCTTTAGTATAAAAATCTCCTTGCATAATGTAGAATTCCTTATCCACCGGTGGCAGTCCGCCTTCTGGTTCAACCAATATAAGACCGTACATTCCGTTGGCAATGTGCATACCTACAGGAGCGGTAGCACAATGGTAAACGTAAATTCCAGGATTTAAAACCTTAAATGAAAAAACCGTTTCGTGTCCAGGAGCTACTAAAGAAGATTCTGCCCCACCCCCGGGACCATTTACAGCGTGAAGGTCAATGTTGTGTGCAAGTTTATTGTCTGGATGGTTCTTTAGGTGAAATTCAACTTCATCTCCCACTCTGGTTCTTATAAAACTTCCGGGAACGGTTCCGTCAAAGGTCCAATACATATAGGACACACCGTTTACCATTTCCATTTCCAGTTCCTGAATTTCCATATCCACAATCAGTTTTTTTGCCAATCGATTGCCAACAGGGGAAGGGACATAAGGCGGAGAGGTTGTTTCTGCCAGCATTTCCTGATTTACTGGTATATCAACAGCATTTTCATAGGATTTGTCGGATTGGGTGTTGACACAGGAACTAAGTAACGCTGCTGTCCCAACGGCCAATAAAGACTTTTTTAAAGAAATTTTCAGAAGAGGTGAATCCATAAATTGTTTTTTTGTGAGGTTGTTGGTTTTAATAATCTTTAATTAATGTTAAGGTTTTCCTGCCATTTTAAGGGCATCGGATATATTCTTTATATCAAAGGGTATTCTATTGGTTAGGTTGCGGGCAAGGATCTTCAACTTTTAAAAGAATATAAGACAACTCAGCCAATCATCCCAACGAATTTCTTAATCGAATACGAAGTTACTAAATCTAAATCGAAGCCGAAATTTTTTGAAATATCGGTATCAAATTCCGAAACGGCAAAAATTTTATGATAATTTAAACAAAGGGGTTGCTTGCAAAACTTATTAATAGCCTTTTGTCATGGCCAATCACCCGAAGTCATTAATGTGAAAATGAATATTAATGGATTAAATCTAATTACCAAAAAGTCCAGGAATCTAATAGGTTTTAAAAATTGCGAAGTTCGTTAGGTTGATTAATTACACAATATTAAAACCGGTTTTATCGGTATTAAACAAAAAAAAGACCGCCAATGGCAGCCTTTCTTAAAATATATAAATATTATTTTATTTCCAGTACTTCCAGATCAAAAATAAGATCCTGTCCGGCAAGAGGATGGTTTGCATCCACAATGATAAAATCTTCTTTCACCTCCGCAACGCGTAGCTGTCTTTCGGAACCATCATGATTTTTTGAAACCAATCCCATTCCCACTTCAGGTCTTATTTCCTGTGGAAGATTTTCGCGGGGTACTTTTTGAAAAAGTTCTTTTTGCACCTCCCCATAGGCTTCTTCCTTGGGAATGGATATGGTTTTCTTTTCGTTCACTTTCATATCCAGCAATCCCTTCTCAAATCCGGGAATTAAACGTCCTTCCCCCAATTTGATCTCCAATGGCTCTCTCTCCAATGAACTGTCAAAAACCTGTCCGTTCCCCAATTTTCCAGTGTAGTGAAGTTTTACGGTTTCATTTCCTTTTACTTGATTCATAATGGTTTATTTTTTAGTTTTTTAAGCATTATGCGACAAAACTATCGGTTTGACATGCCAATTCCACAGAATTAATAAGGTAATTCACTTTTTTAGCAAAACTTAACGGTGTATTAGAGTATTTCTGGAACGGAATCTTCTAAAGAAAAAAGTTGGAAAAACTTTAATCTAAACGATTGTCTGACGATATATTTGAAAGGCATCTTCGGAAAAATTACTTTCGATGAATATTGTTATTTCGCATAGTGTAAATTTGTGCCCGATTTGGTGAGCGATCATTTTGTTTCATCCTTTCACTATATCATTATAAAAATATATGAGCAGACTGGTTCAAATATCAATATTACCACACCAACAGGAGGATTTGAACCATATTTTGGAACTGGCCCTTAGGAAGGAGAAATTAAATAAAAATAATATTTCAGATTGGCGAATCCGAAAACGGTCCATCGATGCCAGGCGTGCCCCGGTAAAATTGATCCTTCAGGTGGAGCTATGGTCGGAAGGGGAAAAAAAGGAGGCAGTACCTTCCTTTGTCCCACAAAATGTTTTCGATAGGAAGGAAATATATATCATAGGGGCGGGGCCCGCTGGACTATATGCCGCCTTACGTGCTATTGAAGCGGGCTTAAAGCCAATTGTATTTGAACGTGGCAAGGATGTTCGGCAGCGCCGAAGGGACTTAGCGGCCATAAACAAGGACCAGACGGTAAATCCCGAAAGCAACTATTGTTTTGGTGAAGGGGGAGCTGGCACCTATTCCGATGGAAAATTATATACCCGATCAAAGAAAAGAGGCAATGTATTAAAAGCCTTGGAATGGTTTGTACATTTTGGCGCTGATAAAGATATTCTGGTAGATGCCCATCCACATATTGGCACCAATAAACTCCCCAAAATAATTACAGCCATGCGGGAAGCAATTATTGAAAATGGAGGAGAAGTCCATTTCAACTCCAAATTGACGGACACCAAAATTGAGGATAACACAGTAAAGGCCATTGAAATCAACGGTGCGGATTGGCTGCAATGCGACAATCTCATTCTCGCTACGGGACATTCTGCGCGGGACATATTTTATTTGCTTCACGCAAAGAATATAAAAATTGAAGCCAAGGGATTTGCAATAGGTGTAAGGGCAGAGCATCAGCAACAACTTATTGATCATATCCAATATCATGGTGAAAGCTCAAATCCATATCTGCCGCCAGCTAGTTATGCTTTGGTTGAGCAGGTAGAAGGGATGGGTGTTTATTCCTTCTGCATGTGTCCGGGTGGGATAATTGCACCCTGTGCAACAGCCCAGGAGGAAGTGGTTACTAATGGATGGAGCCCAAGTAAGCGCAATAATCCATATGCGAATAGCGGCATAGTGGTAACCGTTTCCCCGGAAGATTTACCTAATTATAAGGAAGATGATCCATTTGTTTGTCTGGATTTTCAAATGGAGGTTGAAAAAAGTTGTTGGGAAGCGGGTGGAAGAACCCAACGAGTTCCCGCACAACGAATGATCGATTTTGTGGAGGGCCGGATTTCTACCGATTTTCCAAAGACCTCCTACCTACCCGGAATTGTTGCAGCCGATCTAAATGAGGTGTTGCCCCCAATTCTCGCAAAAAGATTGAAAAAGGCATTCGTGGCATTTGGAAAAAAAATGAAGGGATATTATACAAATGAAGCGGTTTTGCACGCTCCCGAAAGTAGGACTTCCACGCCCATTTCCGTACCCCGGAATCCCGAAACTTTGGAGCATGTAGAAATTAAAGGTCTTTATCCTTGTGGGGAAGGAGCAGGATATGCTGGAGGCATTATATCCGCCGCTATCGATGGCATAAACTGCGTGGATGCCATTGCTACAAAACTTTTTGGGAAACCCTAATTAAATCGGAACAGCATTAATCAAAAATAGCTGCCAGAACTTTCCAGCAGCTATTTTTGGTATAAAAGGATAAAGGCCTGAATTTGCGGATATTTAAGGTTTGTCCTTTTCCATATGTTTAAGGATCATTTCTTTTCTATTGTCTCGATTTGGATCATATGTTTTGTACATAACATTCATTTGCGAAAGGTATTTTTCGGGATTCGGTGCGCCTCGATGGCATACCACACAATTAATAACATGAACTTGTTTTGGTTTGGGATCGGGAAAATGCGGCTGGAAATATTTGGCATTTATCTCATCGGCCATAACAATCATGCCTCTTGCAATTTCTTTTTCAATTTTACCATCGTCCGGAAAATCCAATTTCGTGGGGTTTGTCTTGCTCGGCATATGGCAATAATTACATTTTACTCCTAGAGAAGTAGCATAGTTATCCATAAGGTGGTCCAGACTGTCTTTGGAAATATCCTGGGGCAGGACCTTCAGGTTTTTCCAAGAAGGTTGCGCAATGTAGCCATCGTCAATGTTGGATATGGATTTGAAAGAATATAGCCCGATAAGAACTATGAAAATCCCTGTTCCGAAAACAATTGCTAGAAATTTCATTTTTAGTTTCATAAGGTTTGGTTTTGAATGAATTGAGGCATTAAGATATAAAAAATATTCTTTGAAATTCCAAAAGATAAAACACTAGACTAAGAAAAAAATACCAGTGACAAGAAAATTGTGGATATCTATTTTTATTTCTCCGAATGGGTGGTAGGTTATAATCCTATTTTTGCCTTCCTAAAAAAATATAGTATTATGAGCGTAACTTGGTATGAATGTAAGGTGAAATACAGAAAAACACACGAGACGGGAGAGCAGAAAGTAACTACAGATACCTATTTATTGGATGCTGTTTCCTACACCGAAGCAGAATCCAGAATTACGGAAGAAATGAAAAATTTCACTGAAGAGGATTTTAGAATTATGAATATAAAGGTGGCTAACTTCTCCGAGGTGCATCCTTTTGAGAATTCAGACCGTTGGTTCAAGTCCAAAGTTTCCCTTATTGCCTTGGATGAAGAAAGCGGTAAGGAAAAAAAGACCAACCTATACATGCTGGTGCAGGCCAATGACGTTAAGGAAGCATTTGAAAACACGGTAAAAACAATGGAAACCACTATGGGAGACTATTCTATTCCATCCATTACCGAATCACCTATTGTTGATGTATTCCCATATTTTACCGGTGAAGAGGAACAATTGGAAAAATTCAATGTGCTGGAGACCGTCGAAATGGCGGGTCAGGAAAATTAGCTTTATTTAATGTTGTCTTCTTAAAATTAGTTGAGCTCCAAAAGCTAGACCGATAAAGATTTTGGAAAAGCCCCTTTAATAAGATGTTCTTTTTCAATTTATTTGGGAACAACACCAAGCTATCACAAATTGATATGCTTTAAATATTAAGAGCTACATTTTCAATACTCTAGATTTAGTCTTGGCCCTTGGCTCATTGCTCATGGTTTCTGGCTTCTGGTTCTTGGCCCTTGATTATTAGTTCTCGCAGTGCAGCTGTCCATGATTTTTTATAATATTCAATCGAAGCATCCTCAATCGGGATGCTTTTTTAATATACCGAAAGTTATACCAATATTTATTTTGATATTTGAAACCTTCGGGAAATTATCCAGAATTTGGAACCTTGATAAAATCACTTTTCTATTAATTATTATAAAAAACATACGCTATGAAATTTGTCGGCAGTCAGTTAGCTTATTATTTGAGCGATAACGACTTTAAGAGAAACTCCAAGGTGCTCTTTAAATACCTGATTCTGTTGGCAGTGGTGGTGGCTATATTTTCCGTTCTCTTCCATGTAATTATGGGGTATGAAGGCCAAAAACATTCTTGGATTACTGGCCTTTATTGGACGCTTACGGTTATGAGTACCTTGGGCTTTGGGGATATTACGTTTCAATCGGATCTAGGTCGTTTTTTCAGTATAATCGTATTGTTATCGGGTATATTTATGTTGCTTATATATTTGCCCTTCGCCTTTATCCGGCATTTTTATGTTCCTCTTTTGGAATCGAAAAAGAAAAACATGGTTCCTCGAAGCGTTCCACTTAAAACAAAAGATCACATTCTTATATGCACCTATGATGTTATAGCACGCGATTTCGCCGAACGTTTGCAACAAGAAAACACACCCTATTTTGTTATCGAAAAAGATCCAGAAAAGGCGCTCCAACATTTCTATGGAAATGTTCCCGTAATTTTGGGAGATTTGGATAATGAGGAAACTTTTATCCAAGCCAAGATCCAAGAAGCCAAATTGATTTTGGTTAATCGCAATGACATAGTAAACACCAAAATAATTCTGATAATAAGAAATCTGGCTCCAAATTTAAAAATTGTGGCCATTGCTGCTGATGATGAATCGATAGATGTGCAACAGCTCAGTGGCGCCGATCACGTTTTGCCGGTAAAGCGATGGTTGGGAGAACAATTGGCAAATCGGGTGAATGCAAAAAATGCCAAGTCCCAGCCCATTGGCCAATATGAAGATCTGTTGATCGCGGAGTTGCCCATTCAGCATACCACCTTAGTTTCCAAGACCATCAGGGAAACAGGACTACGCCAAAAATATGGAGTAAGTATTGTAGGAATTTGGCAAAGAGGAAGATTGGAGCCCATAACAGGTAATCTAAAATTATCGGAGGAAACGGTATTGGTTATTATTGGGAACAAAGCACAACTCACCAGCATTGATGAGCTTTTTTTCCAACTTCCGGACAATCCCAACCCGGTGGTGCTTATTGGAGGAGGCAGCGTAGGTTCGGCAGCAGCAGAATCTTTATACAAAAATGGGATCTCGGTTAATTTGATCGATCAGGATCCTATTTTATCCCGAAAAGCCAGACCTTTTTGCCAAAATGTATATGTTGGGAAGGCCTCGGATTATGAGCTTTTAAAAGAAGCAGGAATTATGGAGGCTCCTTCTGTATTGCTTTCTACTCATGATGATGCCATGAATATACACCTTGCCTCATATTGCCGAAAATTGAACAAGGATGTGCGCATTGTGAGCCGTATTACCGAAGCCAGAAATATGGATATTATGCACCGGGCAGGGGCGAATTTTGTTTTGAGTTATGCAACTTTGGGTTCTGAGGCCGTGCTTTCCATTTCAAAAGGACAGGAACTGAACATTTTAGGGGAAGGAATTAGATTATTTACAGTTGCCATTCCCCCTGCCATAGCAGGAAAAACATTAGGCGACTCTGGTATCGGAGCCAAAACAGGTCTTTCTGTTATTGCATTAAAGGAAGATGGAAGGACCACCACTTTATTATCGGCCGATACTTTATTGCCACATGGGGCAGAAATAATCATGCTCGGCAATATCCAAATGCGAAATAAATTCAATGAATTATACCTAAAAATCAATTAAAATATTTTAAAATACAATATGCTTTTCTCTCGAGGAAGAAGCCCCTGGTTGTCGTATATAAGAAATACTGAAAAAATTACGGAACTGCTTTGAAATGTGCTATTTAAACTTATAACTGGTATAATCCTCTCCATTTCTTCTATTTAATTGAATAAATAACAAAAATATTTCTTATATTGCTTCTTCCATTAAGAATCATGTTAAGTGATAGCAACCTGCCAGAGACAGGCGAAGGTGCTAAAACGATGGGTCTACATCAGAAAAAATCTGTTTCTCCAATTTAAAATTTATTGACCTGTGTTTTTGGAATCAAAGAACACAACCAAATGCCTGAGCTTCGTTCCTTCACAGATAGTGGACGATTATCTTGCATAACGGGATTGTTATTTTAAAACACAAAATTAAAAACTAACTGAAATTAAAATTATGAACGAAAAATTTAAAGAAATTCCAGTAGAGCTGGAAACGAAAATTCTGGCAAATGTGGAATGCAAACTTGGCGACTATGAAGTTGTCTATCAAAAATGGTATTGGTCCGGAATTAAGGCGGAAAGTATCATTTTCTTTAACGATGATGTGGCCAATTTAAGCGAAGATCAAATTAAGAAGGAAGTAATGGAAAGTCCTTTGGTAAATGAAGAGTCACAGCTTACATTTAAGAAAAGTGATAAATACACCTTTGTCAACTTCAATTTCGTCACCGAATAATTAAAAGGTACCCCAATCAATTAAAAAAAATAATATAAATATTTAATTACTATGATAAAAACTCTTTCCCTCGAAGAAATCCTTAACAATTATAAAGAATATTTAACCGCTCGAGAAATTGATGGTTTGCGAGCACTTCAGAATTCCCAAAATGATTTTCAATCCCAAGCCGAAGAAATAAGAAGGACATTGTTTAGTGAAGAATGGGATTTTAAAAATGAAGAAAACCCCAATTATCAACAAGATACGGATATAGCCAATAGAAAACGTATTGCGTTTGGTGTTTCCCCAATTTCCATAAATGGAGAAACAAGAGATGATTCTTCCCGTAAATTTGCTGAAGAGGTTGTTCGTCAGACCAAGAATTATTCCGAGTACCTGTCACACAAGGAAAACAAAACCAAGCAAGTGGTTTATGTGGATATGGATAGTGTGCTGGTCAACTTTAAATCTGGAATAGATAAAATATCCAAGGATGATTTCACTAAATACGGGCCTGACGATTTTGATGAGGTTCCTGGAATATTTTCTTTAATGGAGCCCATCGAAGACGCCATCGAAGCATATGAATGGCTGAACGAAAACTTTGACACTTACATACTTTCCACGGCCCCTTGGGGAAACCCTTCCGCTTGGACGGACAAGTTGCTGTGGGTGAAAAAATACCTGCCACAGGCTGCCTACAAAAGATTAATATTAAGCCACCATAAAAATCTGCTCAAGGGAGATTTTATTATCGACGACCGAGAAGTAAGAGGTGTAGATAAATTTCAGGGGAAACATATCCATTTCTCGGAAAAAGGTAAAGGTTTTGAAAGTTGGAAGAAGGTAATGATATATATGAAAAATCTAGTGTAAAGAAGACTGCTAAATGGGCAGACAAGCAGTTGCGGTTTAATTATTACTTCCCGATGCAAAATGTAATGTATGTCTGATTATCAGTTAATTAGATATCAATAGATACAAATAAGCAACAAGAAGTGTTGAATTATAGCTAATTAAGGACTAAAGATAAGAAAATTGGGAGGTGTAAAGATAAAAAAACCGCCCCCAAATGAGGACGGTTTTCGAAGAAAACGTCAATCGCTTTTACGCAACTGTTACAGAACCTAAATAAGCGTTATTGGACACTTTAGAACCATCTTCGGAAATAAACCCTAAGAATACCTCCACATCTTCGCCGGTGTATTCAGGTGGTACTGAAATACTTTCTGTTCCGGCTGACCTTGTTGGTCCAGCGGTGGTAAATACTACCTCTCCTCTTGTCCCGTTATAGAGCAAAATCAAAGTTTTGTCTGTTACCATTGCACTTCCACTGCCTGAATTGTCAGTCCAGTTGATGTCAACCGTTGATGCAACTGTGGAAGCCGCGGCACCGCCAACTACTCCGGTTAGATTGCCACGCGTTACCAAAGCGTTTCCATAGTCAATGGAATAGTTAGGATAGGATCCTGTTACTCCATTGTGCAAGTTGTAAGACATTGCAGCATTGAATTGGGTCATCTTGTTTGCGTACAATTTGAAACCAACCCGCAGGAAGTCTGTCATAGGCTGTAGGAAGCGAAGCACGGTTGAAAACTTTGAGCGTTGGTCAACTTGTCCTTCGGTTTTGGGGTTCGCTACGCTGGAAGGTTTGATTCGTAGGTAATCGATGCCCTTCCAGGTCCCACCGATTACATTCCCGATTTTTCCGGATACACCGCCGAGAATACCTTGATTGATGATTGCCATAATTTATATGTATTTATGGGTTAAACAAATGTTCGGACTTGGCACGGACTTGACTCGGCTTTTGCCCTTTCATTCAAAATTACTTCAATATATATGCTATGGTTCGGGCAAGGGAATTGTTGCTTCTATTTGCTTTTGTTTGCCTTGTGGAATGTGATTTTTTGACAGGTTTGGCTAAATGGTTTCTACAAGATAATCTGTCTCCCGGAAGTCAATCCCTTTTTGTGGATAAAATAAAAGGGGTTGGAATTAGTGTCAAATGGCCGATGAGGTCTGATTTGAAACGTTTTCATACAGTGAGCCAATAAAACCTTGCCTGCCGCGATTGCCCACTTCAATTTGCATTTTCAAAGATGTTCGCAAATTCAACAGCCATCCATTTCCCATATTTTTTTTCAAAAGAGAAAAGAAAAAAGGAAAAAAAATAAAAGAGAAAGCTTTTAATAAGGCGGGTCCGGGAGGGTTGTCAAGGTTTTTGGAAAAAATACTACCCGGAGGGTGGAGATTTTTTTCAAAACCCGTAGGGCTTGACCTTTACAATCCTTTTGTGCGGCTGGCTGGTGCGGATCCGCCTATCTTCGCTTTTCTCTTTTAATTTTCACTTGAAAAAACATTGCACTAATTTTATTTGAAAATCGGGTTAATGTCGCAGTTCATTTGCTTTTAATTGTTCGATTAACTCTTTTTTGTTGTAATACCGTCTGTTGCCCAAACCGTAACATTTAATTTTTCCTTTGTTAGTCCATTGCCAAAGGGTTGAGGAATTGATTTTTAGGAAATCAGCTGCTTCTTTTCTGGTCAGAAAGACGTCCGCTTGGCCGGAATGTAAATCATCTAAATAATGTTTGATTTTTTGCAACAATTTTTCGGCTACAACATCCGCTAACTCGTCAACGGATACTTCTGTAATTTCGATTGTTCGTGCTACCATTTCTTCTGAATTAAGGTTTCTTAAATGTAAATTTTCCTGTTACGAGAAAAAAAAGAACTCCCTAAAAAGGGAGCTCTGACAATGAAAGCTCTAGCCAAAAGAGCCGAACGGTATAATCTACAACACCACAACGAACCACGCCCGCAAAGAAAGGACGACCTGACAACCGAACGCCCGCCAACAACCAACGGCTGCCACAACGGACTGAAAACAATGATTTGTACATAAATGAAAGATTTAAATTAAACAAAATGCCGCACCACAGGATCGGTGCGATTGACGCAAGGGCTGTGGACAAAAAATACTACCCGATAGGGTGGAGATTTTTTTTCCAACAGGCGAAGCGAACCCTTGCGGCTCTCGCATCCGCACGCCTGTACCTTTGCTTTTTGTTTGAGTTAATTCTTCTTCCGAAATTCCATTCGGAGGATTAATTGAAGTATTTTAATCCTAAAGAGTTAAGATATTTGTGCCATAATAAAACACATAAAACAGATGAAGGCCACTATCAATGTTTTGACCCATAACGGACTGTCTGTGTCTGTTTTATAAACACCTTCTTCATCCTTAGGGAAAAGTAAATAGTAGAAATCTTCAAATAGACTTTTCATCGGTTATTAAATTACTAAAAATATGGAAACGTAAATGTGTGCAAACGCAGGTAAACTAGCGTAGCTATAGTGGAAGCACGCAATGGAGAGTAACGGAATGGAGTGCTGGAACTATAATGCGAGCCGCCTGCGAGCGGAGCAAGGGTGGTGGCTGCAGTAGCCCGAAGAATGAGGGCGGCAGACGCCTACCGTTTACGGCAGGGCTGGCGCGATTTTTTGCTTCAGCGTTGGGAAAGGCAAGGGTAGCGATTGAACGCAACGAAACGATGCCGGAGCCGTAATGGAGCAATACCTGAGTGCTATAAATATTATGGATTTACATTTCGTTTATATTATCCAAGATGAATCTTAGGAATCAAAATCGTATTGCGTAATGAAGGTACGTAGGCTCGTGTAGTGAAGAGAATGAGCTACTCTTGCGCGCGTTGCCGAAAGTGGCTGAGTTGAGGGAAGGAGGCACGATTGAGCGAAATGAAGCGACTGTAGGCAAATGGGATTGCAAAAATCGTGACAGCCCGATCAGCCCGCAGCGACCCGCAGGCTCGCACAATTAACAAGTGGCGGCAGACCCCCAATTAAAAAAGTGGTGAGCGCAGCGAACACCTTATTGGGGTTTGGGGGGATGGAGTAGCCACGGGTGAGGAAGGAGAGTAGCGTGTGAAGCAAAACAAGTGAACGGCAGGTGGCGAGCACCCACTGGAGCGCAAGGCACCTGGTAAGTGAACGGTATATGCAAGGGCGACCGCAGGGAGTTCATTTTACCCTTGCAGATATGTTTTTGCGGAACAAAGCGGAACGACTGACGAACACCGCTTTACCTGCGTTTGGATGCGCGTGGGAAAAAGCAAGGGTGCGACTGATTGAGGTGGAGAGTAACGGAACCGATTGAAGGAGTACTCTTGCTGCGCGTTGCTGGAAGTGGGTGATTGTAGAGAGTGAGGCACGAACGAACGAAAAGAACCGACTGGAAGCAAATGGCTGTGCGGTGGGTTTTTTTCCTTAAATTGGAATCATCTAATTCCGCTATAGAAGGAATAAGGTTAGCTTTAGTGGTGAGGAAATTAGGGTCAGTATATTAAGCACAATAATACAATATGATTTGTGATGTCAAAACCAAACTGGAAGTTCAACCAATGGTTCAATAATTAATGATAATGCAATTAATGGTTCATAAGAAAAAGCAGAAACGGCAATGGCTAATGAAATAGGTGAATTTCTTGCCGTAGTAGTTAATGTCAGGCTTACCCTGTCTGAATAGCTAAACGTTAAGGATTTGCCTGAGGATTTGACCAATAATAAATATCACAATGAAAAATATCAATAGAGGAATGAGCAATTTATAAATGACATCTGGGTTGTCTATTAAGTTTTTGAAGCGAACATAGCAACAACCGCCAGAGCAAGGAACATTTTTTTCGTTCGAGAAAAACAATCTTTTTGAAGCCAAGATAAGTATGCGGATGTTATAAATCCTTCCGTTGTATTCTCACAGCATTCAATATAGCCAAAAGAGCTACACCCACATCTGCGATAACGGCTTCCCATAAAGTAGCAACACCGCCTGCACCTAATGCAAGTACTATAATTTTGACTGTCATAGCGAGAATGATATTTTGCCAGACAATGTTTTTGGTGATTTTACCCGCCTTTATTGCTGCAACGATCTTTGACGGCTGGTCGTTTTGAATAACTACATCTGCTGTTTCGATGGTGGCATCACTACCGAGACCGCCCATTGCAATACCAACATCGGCGAGGGCAATAACCGGAGCATCGTTAACACCATCGCCTACAAAGGCCAATTTTACTCCTTCTTTTTTAAGAGCCTCCACTTTCTCCACTTTTTCATCCGGAAGCAGTCCACCATAAGCTTCATCAATTCCCAAAACTTTTGCCACCTGATCTACCACTGTTTGTTTATCACCAGATAACATTACGGTTTTTATGTTTAGACGGTGCATTTCCTTGATGGCCTGATATGCATCTTCCTTTATTTCATCGGCAATAGTGATATAACCGGCGTACTTATTATCAATGGACAATACCACTATGGTATCTACAATCTGTTCGACTTCGGCAGGATAAGCTATGTCATATTTCTTTAAAAGTTTAAGGTTTCCAGCCAATACTTCCTTATTACCAACGATGCCTTTCAAGCCGTGTCCTGCTATTTCTTCAATGTTTGAAGTTTGTAGGCCTTGGTGTTTATTATCGGCATAATCCGTTACAGCTATGGCTATGGGATGGGTCGAGTTCTTTTCCAAAGCTGCTGCTACTTTGATCAGTTCTTCTTTTTCAATTCCTTGGGGTACTACTTGCTGAACTTTAAAGACCCCTTTGGTCAAGGTGCCTGTTTTGTCCATCACCACTGTTTTTACTTGGGTCATAACATCCAAATAGTTTCCGCCTTTGAACAGGATTCCATTTCGGGAAGCAAGGCCGATACCTCCAAAGTAGCCCAGAGGTATGGAAACAACCAATGCACAGGGGCAACTGATCACCAAGAATACCAAGGCACGATAAAACCATTCCCGAAACACATAATCATCCACAAAAAATATTGGGGTTACACAAAGTGCCAGTGCAAGGAAAAATACGATTGGGGTATATACTTTGGCAAAACGGGATATGAAGAGTTGGGTCTGTGATTTACGTGCGGTGGCATCCTGTACCATTTCCAAGATTTTGCTGAGTTTACTATCCCTAAACAGGGCGGTTACCTTTACTTCTGCAAGTGTGTTTTGATTGATCATCCCGGCCAGTACCTGTTCACCTTTATATTTGGTATCTGGTTTGCTCTCCCCTGTTAATGCCGCAGTGTTGAAAGAGGCTTTTTCAGAAATGAGATCACCATCCAAGGCAACCTTTTCACCAGGTTTCACTTGTATCTTTTCTCCTATTTCTACTTCTGAAGGATGTATAACCTGTGATTTTCCGTTTCTTAGAACGATAACTTCATCAGGCCTTATATCAAGCAAGGCTTTAATGCTTCTTTTGGCGCGTTTAACTGCCGAGTCCTGAAACCATTCGCCTATTTGGTAAAATACCATTACGGCAACACCTTCTTCATATTCTCCAATGATGAATGCGCCGATTGTTGCCACACTCATCAATACAAATTCATTGAAGAAATCGCCTCTTTTTGACTTTCGCCAAGCGAGATCTAAAACTTTTCTTCCGGCGAGAAGATAAGCAATGAGGTTAATTGCCAATAAAGGTATAGTGGGTATGTCGAGGTTAAACCCATATTCCAATGTTAACAGTATAACCAAAATCAGCAAGGCAAGCAGAAGGTCCCAGTGGGTTTTCCAGCCTGTTTTTTCTTTATTAACTTTTGGGCTTAAGGGCCGGGATGTAGCTGCTTTCATTTTATTAAAATTTTCTTTAAAGATACTTTAAAAGGTTATGCACAGGAATTGCATTTGCATCAGCATTCATCTTTTCTTGTTAACTGGATAGGAGGACAGGGCAAAGAACCATAAGAACAATACACACAACAATCACCTTCTTTTGGTTTTAGAACAGTTTTACACTTCTCACATTCATAAAAGAATTGACAGGAATTTGTTGGCATATCTTCTACTTTTTTGTGTCCGCAGTTTGGACAGGTAATTTCTGATTTTAATATAGCTTCCATTGATTTTTATTTTTTCTTGTTACCTTGTAATTTGTTGCATTAATTGCTTCCTCAATTTTCACCTTCATTCGTTTTAGTATCGTCAAACTCAATGATCGCGTTACCATTTTCGTAAGGATTTAGGTTATCCAGTTCGGTTTTAAAATCTTCAAACATCCAGTCCATAACATTAGATTAATGGTTAAAAAGCTCCTTTTCTTTTTCAGGGTCTATTTCATCTTTTGACTTTTTGTCCAAAAAATAATCCAAGATAATGCCTACTGCAATAGCTCCCACAAATGCTGTATATACTTCCCAATCATATTGAATTACCAAGGACAAACTAATGAGTATCGCCAATATGGGCAATACTGGAACTTTTCCAATGGATAAAGGAACTTTGAATGGTCTTTCTTTATTGGGTGCTTTGAAACGCAATACGATAAGTGCAAAGTTCACGGCAACAAAAACAAGCAATGCACCCAAAGATGACATTCCCGCTACGATTTTGATATCTCCCAACAATATAAATCCAGCAACTGCTACCATAACTACAAGGGTAGTTGCCCACGGAACTTTCTGTGCATTGGTTTTGGTCATAAATTTTGGTAGTTCGCCCACGCTTGCCATTCCAAAAAGCAACCTGCTAATAGAAATTATACCACTAAAAGCCGCATTGGCAGTGGCGAAAAGTGCTGCTACGGCCAAGGCAACGGGCAACCAACTGTTGAGGTTGGAGGCCGCAAGTGAAAGTGGCGAATCCACTTTTGCCAGTTCTGACGGGTCGGCAATGTTGAGTACCGTAAAAGATATGAGCAAATAGATGACGGTTGTAAAAACCATTGTCAATAGAAAGGCACGAGGAATTGTCTTGCCAGGGTTTTTTACCTCTGAACCCAAAGCCGCCATATGTTCAAAGCCAGTATAAACAAAAAACAAGGTAGCCGTTGCCGCCAAAGTACCGGAAAAGGATTCAACTTTAAAAAATGCTGCTTTTGGTGGGCCTGTTTCCAAAAGTCCGAACGCTATAAGAAGGAACAATCCCAAGAGCTGAATACTAACCATAATGATATTAGCGGTAGATGATTTCTTGATGCCCGTAATGCTTATCAACGAGAGCATAACCAAAACACCATAACTGACAAGTAGGGAAGGAATACTAAAAAAAGTGTTGAAATAGCCTGAAAAAGCCAGTAGCACCGCAGCGATGGTGGCCGAACTGTGGAACGCAATCGTCCAGCCCGTGAGAAAAGACGGAATATCAATTTTAGGAAACGCCTTGCGTACAAAAATAAATTCCGCACCCGCATTCGGATAGGTTGAGGATAATTCAGCATAAGACATTGCCGACACACTTGCCGCAATAGCCGCAAAAATAAAACTCAACCAAAGGTCTGTTCCAGCTTGACCAGCTGCGGCACCAATTACCGTGTATATTCCTGCGCCCACAATAGTACCTACACCGTAAAAAGTGAGGCGAAGGGTTCCCAATGATTTTTTTAGTTCAGCCATAATACTGTTCTTTTAATTTCTGGAATGGCCGCTGCATTTTTCACAAATACCTTTTACTACTAAGTTGATATCCTCCGTGATATAACCATCGGGTAAGTTGATATGAGGGATTTTATGCTCTGTTAAACAGACCGTTTCATTACAATTGTTGCAACGAAAGTGTAAATGAAGGTCGTTGCCGACCTCGCACTCACAATTTTCTTCGCAAAGAGCGTATTTTATGACTCCTGTACCGTCCTCAATTTGATGCACAACACCTTTTTTTTCTAAGGTTTTCATAGTTCTAAATAGGGTACTTCTTTCACTGACCTTAAAATCCTTTTCCAAATCGCCAAGGCTGATGGCCACATTCAACTCTGCCAACCGCTTATAGGTCAAAAGGCGCATTGCAGTAGGCCTTATCCCTTTGCTTTCTAAAAATTGAACTATTTTTTCCATTTGTTTATAAATTGATTTACAGGTCGAAACGTTTTAAGGATTCCCCCGTTTTAATGTGAAAGGCATCCTCAATATTTGCGATATAAATAATCCCGTCTCCTGGTTCTTCCGTTTTACCATTTCTTAGAATTGTTTCAATTGCGGCTTGGGCTTCCTCATTTTGACAAACCAGTTCTAGCTTGACCACTGGACTATCTGTCACGTGAAAATCCAGCGACGGTCTTGCGCCTTTTGCCTTGAACGCTCCCGTGCCTTCTGCTTGTGACAGGGTCATACTTTTAAAACCACTATCAGCAAGAGCTTCAATTACCCTTTGGATCCGGTTCGGTTTTATAAATGCTTTTATTTCCTTCATTTTTTTAAATTTTTAATCGATTTTGAACCGAGCCTGTTTTTTAATTTTTAACTAACTAATTAAGACGATAACAAACTCGGAATCAAAACCTTTGATTATTATTGAATTAATGTCCGTGTTCCAGTTCGCCTTTTACCATTTCCGAAGACAGGTTATAAGCTCCGTTTATGACCACTTTGGCATCCTTTGAAACTTCGGCAGGAAGATTTACTTCAACGAATCCTAAATCGGTAATACCGACCGTTACGGGTATCATTTTGAATTTCATTTTGCCCGCTTCCATTTCTTCATCTTCATCCAAAATGAAAATGAAGGATTGCTCGCCTTCTTTTATGATGGCAGCTTCAGGAATAGCGAAACCCTTTTTCTCGCCCTGCACTATGCGCCCTTCCACATACATACCCGGCAATAGGTTTTTATCCTTGTTTTCAATATCCGCCAAGACTTCCAAAGCCTTTGGGTCGGTGTTAAAGGTTTTACCAACAGACCGAACGGTTGCTTTAAGCAAATTGTCCGGGTGGGAAGCCGTGGAAAAATATATTTGTTGCCCTTTCTTTATTTGGTATATGTCCTTTTCATATACTTTAAAATTGACATAAATTTTTGAGTTATCGCTTATTGAGAACATTTTGGATTGAGCGCCCACATAATCGCCCAAACTTATATTTACTTCTGCCACGTATCCACTTATTGGCGTGGTAATGGGAACAGCGGAATATATTTGACCTTCCGCCACTTTGTCGGGATTAATGCCCAACAGTTTCAATTGGGAACGCAACCCATTGACACTGGATGTTGTGGAACGAAATCTTGACTGTGCCATCTGAAATTCCTTTCCAGAAGAAACACCTTTGTCATAAAGGGTCTTTTTGCGCTCAAAATCCTGTTTCAAAAAGACCAGTTCGTCATTTTTTTCCTGATATTCCTGTTGCATTGCTATGATATCGGGATGCTCAATATATGCCAATATCTGGCCTTTACTTACATTATCTCCAGGTACTACCTTTATGGAACTCACATTTCCACCAACAAAAGGGCTTATGTTTGCCTTATCCTGTGGGAAAAGTTCCAGCGTTCCTGTTACCTTAATATTGTTTCCTAAATTTCGTTCCTCCAGAGGTTTCATTTCCAAACCAATGGTTTCGGCCTGTGGTTTTGTGAGTTCCACAACACCTTCTTCCTCGTCGTGGCCTTCGCCGTGCGCATCTTCCCCGACTTCCGTTTCGTTGTGGCCAAGTTCAGATTTTGGGGCATCGTTACAACTCATAAACATAAGTGTAAATAATACGGTACTTACTAATAGTATATTCTTCATTTTTCTCTTTTTATGATTATAGATTACCCAATTGATATTGTACCTCAATAGACTGTTGGTTATACTGATTGAGGTATTGTAAATGGTTTTGTTTGATACGGATGGCACTGTTTAGAATTGTAATGTAATTAACGTAATCAATTTCACCTTCCTTGGATGCCAATTGTGCCGTGGCTATCTGTTCTTCTGCCAATAGCAGTGCGCCTTCTTTATAATATTGCAATGTCTTCTTAGTTTTTTCGAGGGATTGGAGCAATTGCGAAACACGGCTTTCCGTAACTTCTTTTTGTTCCAAATATTGATATTCTGCCATCATTGCGTCTGCCTTAGCTGACTTGACTCTTGCCTTTTGCGGAAAAAACCATAGTGGAATGCTAATGCCTGCCTGAAAAGTATTGAAGCCTGACACTTCATCTACAACCTGTCTGCCATACGATAAACTAAATTTAGGTAGAAATTGGGATTTTTCGACACCCACGTTTGCCTTGCTTACTTCGGCATTTTGCAAGGCATATTGCAACATTGGATTATTTGCCACTGAAGTTGAATCTAATGTAGCCATAAAATCCAATGGCTCGTAAACGACATCAACCGTCTCGATGTTTTCATCGGTTCCCAAATATTGTTTTAAGGCACGTTTGGCGATTTCAATATCATCAAAAGCTTGTTGTTTTAATACTTGTATCTGTTGAAATTCGGAAGAGGCTGCAATAAATTCCAACTTGCCTGTTTCTCCGGTATCATACCGAAGTTGGGCAGCGGTCTTAAAATTGGCATAAACACTGTCCAATTGATCAGCAAAACGCAACTGTGCCTTGTAATAATTAATTTGGTCATACGCCTGCATCACATTACGCACCAACTGTTGTTCACTTGCCACAAAAAACTTTTCTCCCAATGCAATGCGCTCTTTGTAAAACTTCGATTTTGAGAAACCGGAAAGCAAATCAATATTTCCCTGTTGTACGCCGATAGTGGTTTGAACCCCAGGAAGATTATTGCCATATTCTTCCTTGCCTGTAAAAACTTCGGTGCTGCCAAGGTCAAAACTGGTGCCTTTCATCGCCTTTTCCCGTTCAATAAATGCCTGGCTTTCCTTGAGCGTAGGATAATTCTGTTTTGCCATAGCAATGGCCTCATCAATGGTCAAGGTCTTTGGAATTGTACCATCTTGACTATTGTCTTGGGCAAATGAAGTTCCAGAAGCCATCAAACCTCCAACCATCAATAATACCGTTATAATGTTTGTTGACCTGTTGACATAGCTTATATCCCCCTTTGTATTGTTTCGTTCCTTTCTCGATTCCAGCCAATAGTAAAGAATAGGAATAACCACCAAGGTCAAAAATGTTGCCGTAAGCATTCCTCCAATGACTACTGTTGCCAATGGTCGCTGTACTTCTGCACCACCAGAGGTGGAAACCGCCATTGGGATAAAGCCCATAATTGTGGTAATGGCAGTCAATAAAATGGGACGTAAACGTTCGTGCGTAGCTTCGTATATACGTTTTTTTAAATCTGTCATTCCACTTTCTTTTAGTTCATTGAATTTGTTTATGAGTATCAGACCGTTTAAAACCGCTACTCCAAAGAGTACGATAAACCCGACCCCTGCCGAAATACTGAAAGGCATTCCACGGATCAACAAAATGAAAACCCCGCCTATTGCCGCCAAAGGCACTGCCATATAAATCATCAAAGCCTGTGAAAATGAATTTAAAGCGAAATAAAGCAGGATAAATATTGTTAGTAGAACGATGGGCACTACTATCATCAATCGGTCTGATGCACGTTGCAGGTTTTCAAATGATCCTCCATAAGTGACGTAATAACCTGGTGGCAGTTCCACTTCCGTTTCCAGTTTTTGCTGAATTTCCTCGACCATCGATTTTACATCGCGTCCACGAACATTTACACCCACAGATATACGACGCATAGTGTTGTCTCTTGAAATTTGCATTGGCCCGGATTTATAACTGATATCCGCAACCTCCTTTAGAGGCACTTGAGCACCGTTCGGCAGGTCTATGTAAAGATTTTTTAAACTATTGATGTCTTGTCTAAAGTCCTCTGCCAACCTGATGACCACATCAAAACGCTTTTCGCCTTCAAAAATCACACCTGCCCTTTCGCCTGCAAAGGCGGCACTTACATAATCATTCAATTTATCCACGGTTACACCGTATTGCGCCATTTTTGCGCGGTTATACACTACTGTCATTTGTGGCAAACCGCTTGTAGCCTCTACGTTAAGGTCTGCTGCACCCGGCACTTCACGTATTACCGCTGCGATTTCCTGTACCTTATCTGCCAACACATCCAAATCTTCTCCGTACAATTTGATTGCCACGTCCTCACGGACTCCAGTTAGCAACTCATTAAAACGAAGTTCCACCGGCTGGGTAAATACAAAGTTGACACCGGGAACCACCGAAATTTTCTCCTGTATTTTTTCTATAAGCTCTTCTTTACTGTCTGCGGAAGTCCATTTGCTTTTATCTTTTTCAAGAATAATGTAACTATCGGCAATGTCCATAGGCATTGGGTCGGTTGGGATTTCGGCTACCCCGATTCTTGAAACTACAGTTTTAACTTCGGGAAATTCATTTATTAGATTTTCAAGTTTCTTTGAAGCCTCGATGGTCTCTGTAAGACTGCTCCCCGGTTTTATTAATGCTTGAAAGGCAATATCGCCCTCATCAAATTTTGGGATAAATTCCGCTCCCATATTGTTGAAAATAAATCCTGCAATCAAGAATAGTGCAACCGCGCCTATAAGAACTCCTGCTTTAAAACGAAGTGCAAAATTCAATATGGGCAGATAGGCACGATTCAAAACCCCCATAATTTTATTACTGATTCTGTCGATCTTATTTTCAAATTTAGCAAACCAACTATTCTGGTTTTTGGCAGGTTTTAAAAATAATGACGACATCACTGGCACGTAGGTAAGACAAAGAATTATTGCTCCTAAAACAGCAAAACCAAAGGTGAACGCCATTGGTCGGAACATTTTCCCTTCCACACCAGTTAAAAACAGGATAGGTGTAAAAACAATAAGAACGATTAGTTGACCGAAAAAGGCAGAATTCATCATTTTACTTGAAGAATCATAGGCTATTTCATCCATCTCGGATTGTCCCATAATTGCATTGGATTTCTTCATCCGTTGATGAATGTGAAAAACCGTTCCCTCCACTATAATTACCGCGCCGTCAACAATAATTCCAAAATCAATTGCACCCAAGGACATTAAATTTGCCCAAATACCAAATTGCTTCATCAAAATAAATGCGAACAATAAACACAAGGGGATTATCGAAGCTGCTATCAAACCGCCACGGAAGCTACCTAAAAGGAGTACCAAAACGAATATTACGATGAGTGCCCCTTCAATTAGATTTGTTTTAACGGTACTTGTGGTTCTCTCAATCAGTTCGCTTTGGCTTAAAAATGTATCGATATACACGCCTTCAGGCAAGGATTTTTGGATTTCGGCTATACGCTTTTCAACATTTTCTATAACGTTACTTGGGTTCTGTCCTTTCAACATTAATATTTGGCCACCCACAGATTCGTGACCATCCTGGGTAAATGCACCATAACGCACTTGGTTACCGTAACCCACTTTTTCGGCAACGTCCCTTACCAAAACAGGGCTTCCATTTTGAGTGGTCACAACGGTGTTTTCCAAATCGGCGATACTTCGTGCCAGCCCTTCCCCACGGATAAAATTGGCTTGGTGGTTTTTTTCAATATAAGCTCCACCCGTATTGGCATTGTTCACTTTAAGGGCTTCAAAGACCTGGTGCATTGTGATGCCAAAACTTTTTAGTTTAGCAGGATTAAGAGCGACTTCATATTGTTTTACATAGCCTCCAAAAGCATTTACTTCAACAACTCCCGGGACTAACGCCATCTGGCGTTTCACGATCCAGTCTTGAATGGTGCGCAGTTCCATTGCGTCATATTTTTCTTCGTACCCTTCTTTAACCTTTAAGGTATATTGCAATATTTCGCCCAAGCCCGTGGTAATGGGCGCCATAAAAGGCGTGCCAAAACCTTCAGGGATTTCTTCCGCAACTGCGGTTAATTTTTCTTGGACCAATTGTCGTGGCAGATAGGTTCCTGCTTCGTCTTTAAAAACAATGGTTACCACGGACAGTCCAAAACGAGAGATCGAACGCAGTTCGATAACGTCTGGAAGATTTGCCATTGCCAATTCTACGGGAAAGGTTACAAATTGCTCAATATCCTCCGTTCCCAAATTAGGGGCAGTTGTTATAACTTGAACTTGATTGTTGGTAATATCAGGCACGGAACCCAAATTTATAGTGGCCATTGAGTATATGCCTGTGCCAATAAGCACCACTATAAATAGCCCAATAATAAATTTATTATTAATGGAAAATGAAATGATTTTATTAATCATAAATATGTATTAATTCAGTTGAAAATTTACGGTGCGAATGGGTGCAACGCATTTATAAAGCAATGCTTACTTTGAGAAGCATCACGTTAGGATATAGCTATCCTTAAAAAAAACTGAATTATACTCGCGGGGGTTGGAAGAGAGATTCCAGATATCTGGAATAGAAGTTAACTGTATATAAATTGAACGGCTCTTTATCTTCAAACTTTAGTCGATTGATTAGGGCCGAATTGTTGTTCGCAATAAATAATACTAAAGGATGACAACATTGATTATGAGAATGAACTGGTGTATTTTCCTTATCTGGGTTATTATGATGCCCTTCATTTTTTGCATCATTGTCAATGTAATCTTCAACGACATAATCAAGGAAAGAGTCGCCAAAAACTTTATGGTTTTGATAATGGGTAATGATATTTGAGATATCCTTTATTGGCCCACAAAAATCCATATCAATGCTAATTCCCTGAAAAAAGAATAAAATTGACATTGATATGGAAAAGAATATTTTCATAATTTCTACAAATGTACAAATAATTACGTGCAAAGGTTGTGCAATTATAATGATACTCAGGAGTTGAAATAGCAAGTGGGGCCCTGAATGAATTGTAGTGCAACGGAAATGAATGGTGGGCTACTCTTGCTGCGCGATGCTGGAAGTGGGTGATTGTAGAGAGTGAGGCACGAACGAACGAAAAGAACCGACTGGAAGCAAATGGCTTTATCGAGGGAATTGTAAATTATATTTTTTTAATAGATAAGGGATTAGAGGATAAAAATGTATTAACCCACTGCATATCTACATAAACACTTTTGCCGTGCTGAATGAATTTTTGAAGTAAGTTTTTTGAAACACCGATTGTTTCCAATAAAAGATAACCAATCGCGAAGTCAAAAAGAAGACTGGTATATAGCAATTGATATTCTGTAAAAATGTCTCGATTACCTAAATTACTATGAGTATGGTAATCCCTGGAACGGACTACTTTATTTGGAAATTCTTTCCAATCATCTTCGCTCATTTCACTGATACTTATAAAAAGTTTTTTATGATGTCTTATTTCAGTTTCTAATTTAAATTTGCCTTTCTTCCCATAATTTTTGTAAAATGCTTCAAATGCGGCAATACTGTTTAAAAATCTTTTGTTATGGCTACTCTCCCGGGTTATAAAGTTTTCCATAAGCTTATCGAGACAAAATTGAAATTTAACCTGCGAATAAGTGTTTTCTAAAATAATTTCCAAATCCTCTTTAACTTCAGAAAAGGTGGTGTGAATATAAGTATTCTTGGATTTAGTTAGCTTCTTGTCAATATAATAAACCTCTTGCCAATCGTCGCAGGAGGGACATTTAAAGAGAAATTTTTCAAATTGTGCTGAACCGCCTGTTAAAAGTTGTAGAATTTTTTGAAACTGGTCGTAGATAGTGATAGCTTCCAGAATTGTTACTGTATTTGTAGTTTGGAAAGATACCTTACCTTTATTCCGAATGGTTATTTTATCGCCATTGCTACTATGATTTAAAAATTGGTCTATGCCAATTTTAAGGCTTTTGTCAGGAAGGGAAAACTTGCTTTCTAAATCATTAGATACTATTTTCTTTTTGTTCCAGTCATAGAAGGAGCGGTGATTAATCCATTTTACAATTGCTTCATTTAATATAGAGAATTGATTTATTTTTAAATTATATGGATTGACAGGGTGGAAAAGGCCGATAAAACAATAGGTAGATTTATAAATTCTCGAATTAATAAGTCCCGTGGCTGATTGTTGTATATGACAATCAATAAAAGTGGTATATCCTAAGCCATTAAAGATTCCTGAAATTTGGGATTCTTTATAAGCCCCGCGGTGGGAAAATAAATTTGTTTCAATTAAGATTTCATCATCTTTAAATAACAAAACAGCAAACTTTTTTTCCTGGGCAGTCTTCTCAAGCCAAACTTCTCCATAATATTTTTCGTCTCGCTTCATTAAAGAAAATATAATTTTTTAGCAATTAATTAAATAACTGATGATTTTGTTGTTTTTAGATTTCATCAGTAATTAAAGAAACCATAGTTTATCTTTTGATTCATCTTCGATACCGGTTTGGAAGCGTGGTACTAACTGTGCAACCATTGCGGGATATTTTATAGTGATGGGTACGTTTTGGGGTTTTAAAGACTTCCAATATAATCTACTGAATTGGAATGCCTGCGTCAGTAATTCTGTAATGACGTTGTCGTCTTCGAAAGCATCTGGGGTAGGACTGCTCAAACCAATCTTTATAGGGAAGGGATAACCGTCTGAAGGATAAAATTTTTCCTCTTCAAAGCGGCCATTATTAAACAACAGGAAATTTCGTTCTCCTAAACGGATGAAAGTTCCGGAATATGGCATCAAACTATCAGAATCAATGTCATAGGCTATAATGTCTTTGGTTTCTGTCTTATTGATGTTTAAAATATAAATTGGCTTATTCTCAAGTTTAAGTTTGCTCATAACCCGTAGAATGGGTTCTAATTCCTCCTTGCTCATTTCTTTATAGAAATGAATGACAATTTTATCGGCTTCGGATTGGGTAAAAAAAGTACGTATAGCTTTGGATATACTGCCTGCTAATTGTTCTGTCTGGTCTTTGGAAAAACAATCGAACTTGTTGAAGATGCCGTTATTTTGGAAGCTAAATGCACTTGCAACATATCTATGCTTATGGTCTAAATTGGTAAAGGCTCCAACACCAATAATCAACTCCTTTTTATCGGTGACGGCCAGTTTCCAAGGTTTTCCTCCCAGTTTGGCGTGTATGGCTAAGGATATATTGTTTAAGTGCCATTGATAGTCCGAAATGTTGCGCTGTAAATCCTCAAAATCTATAACCTGGGTCATAATGTTCTCGTCCAAGAACAATTCTTTTATACGATAATAAATATTCTTTAATTGTGGGTTGGATTCAAATCGGGTGTAGGGGCTAATATAAAATGCCAGATAAGCCACTGATTTATCCCACTGCAATTCGTAAAGGCTTTGTTCTATTTGGGGAAGAGGGTTTTCTTTATTCGTGAATTCTATAAAATTATCTGGCTCAGAATTGACGGGAATATCTATAAACTCTTTCAATCCCTTGTATGAATAACCAGTTCCTTTTTTTAAATAGTCCCATAATTTTCTGATAAGAGGTTTATGTTCTGCGTGATAGATAAAGAAAAACTTGATATTTTGGTTAGGAGGTCGGGAATATGGGCGATAATTCCTTAATTCGAGTTTTGGAGAGATTCCCGTTTGTTTATTGCCAAAATTGTCTTTACCATACTCTAATAAGGCTTTCTCTTTTGGGATATGACCAATACGATTTATTGGGGCATCAATAAATTCCTCACTTCTCAAATCGCATATTTGTTTGTAGGCTTCGGTAAATAAGTATTCCTTGGTGAACTTTTGGATTTTTTCCAGATAGGCAGTGTATCGGTTTTTTATTTTTTTGATCTGAAAGGGTATACCCAGTTCTTTTTGCAAGTTTCCATTAAGAACTGGGTAAATTTCATTTAGGATGAGACTGTTAAAGAAAGTTTCTTTTTCAGTAGTGTCTCGGTTCATCTGAAAATTTATAATTTGATTTCTATAAACCGCTGTTTTAACGAGTTGCGAACTTTCAATTTCTTGTACCGATTTTTTTAAAACTTTTGATGTGCCATCAAAGGAGATTATTAATTCCGGATAGTCTGAGATTTCTGCAATCTGTACTTTTATGGAGAATTTATCATAGCAATGATAGTCCTTATAATATTCTTGATTTAGTACCCAAACTTGCCTGTCTTTGATGATACGGTTCTTCCGATTAATAATATTTAAACTGTCGAAATATCTCTTTATTTGGGCATTCAGAAATTGTTTGTATAATTCTAAGTTGGCGTTGTTGAAGTCTATTCTCAATGGCTTAAAGCCATCTTTAGGAAGTGTAAATGATGTGTAAATTTCCTTTATTCCTTCCAGTTCTTCCTTGCTGAACACTTCAAAAATGTTTCTTGGAAACTTCTTATGATATATCGTGTCGTCTCCTTCCGATTTCTGGAGCGATACGTAAAAGGTCAATAGCCGGCGGGGCCAATTGAAGTTTAGGGCGTTTAATTTGATGTGTTCTTGCATTGGTCGGAGGTTTTTGTTGTTCTACATAGGATATCGGTATATGCGGTTACGCATTTTATTATTTAAATTGTTCGGTAAGTAGCAACCCTTTATCTACCACATTAGTGATGTCGTTACTATTTTTAGCACTTGCATTTTGCGATAGCAACAATCTCAGGTGTTCGTCGATATTATAATCTAACCTTTGTTTGAAAAAAATGTCAATGGCTTGTTCTATTCTTTTTTTTAAAACATCCAATTCTCTTTGAGCATTCCCATCTTGTTCCGCACGGGTGAGTGAGTAATATTCTCCTTTGGAAGGTTTTTTTATTCTTTTGTCAAGCTTATGAGCTCGATGTAAAAAATATTCTAATCGTAATGCTTTTAGTTCTTCGGTGGGCATCAGCTTTTTGTTTTTAAAACTTGTTTAATCAATCTAATAATAAAAGACAAATTTGAATTTTCATTTACGACGATTTCATAGTCTCCATTGCCCCAATGACCTATATTAGAAACATCTCTGGTCAACTCTTGCGAATCCTTTAATTGCCCTTTCTTTAAATTTAGCCATAGTTTGAGTTGTTTTGATTGGATGGCTATGTCTACTATGTTTGTCTTCTTTTTGAAAGCTATGTAGTCTTTAAGAGGGACAACTTTTATTCTATCGTCCAAGTTTAATATAGATTTTTTCAACTCCACATATATTCTCTTTGTTGACTCTGAACCTTTCTTTAAATGGATTGTCTCTTTTTCAGTATATTCAACAGGTGTGGTTGGAGTTTTACTATGTTTTGATTGAGGTTGATTTTTAACTGATTTACCAACCTTCGTTTCATTCTCGGGCCCATTTTTATAGTTGAGAATTATATCAAGCATTGCTTTAAATCCCCGAAATTCATCTGAAGTATACTCTTTAGCCTTTTCAGCAAAGCTCATTTTAAATCTACTATTGGAGTGATTAGGCATTTCTGAAACGCAACTAACATTTTCAAAAAGAAAGGATTTATATAATTCTAGTGGATAGTAGTCTTCTATAATAAAATCAGATTTTTTGTGTCCATCTTTTTTTGGGATGTATGAAATTAGAATACCATTCTTCTCTTTTCCATTAAACTCCTCCTTAGTTCCTTTAAAGTCTAAAGTTTCCTTAATTGCATCGAAACCAGCTTTGTCTCTGTCAACGAAAGCTATAGTTTTTACATTTTTGGCTACAGGAAATTCATCTACGAATAATTTTAAGCCACTTGCGCCATTGAAGGGAAGATATTTCAAATTTAACTTGTTGTATTTAGGCTCAACTTCTTTAAGTTTTTTCAAAGCCGTTTGAAGATGTATGATATCCGTTTTACCTTCTACCAAGATTGTGTCCTTTTCGGATGCCAAGAATAAATTCTGTTCTGGTTTGCTCCAATATTCTTTGGTAAGCTCATTAATAATGTATTGCTTATCCTTCTTTATCAGCTCTCCTTTTGTCAGCATAAAAATATTGTCATCGCTTAAGATATGGGTTAACGTGGGAGAGTGGGTAGTAAGAATGATTTGTCTTGTTTCTTTGTATGGCTCAAAAATTTTTACTATTTCCTGTTTATTACCCAAATGGATGTGAGCGTCGGGCTCGTCCAATAGCACCAAGGTGTCTTCTGAACTGGCAAATTCTAATGCGGCCTTGATAAGAAGCATTTTCTTCTGGCCTTCACTTAAAGAGGATAATGTCAGGTTTTGGTTAAACGTTATTTGGATATCGTCGATAATCTTGAGGTCCTTGGGAGTAAAAGCTACGTAGAACACCTGAAAAATATCCGTGGGGGTATATCCAACAAAGAAATTTTCTGAAGATGAATCACTCGTATTAAAATCGCCAGAGATAACCCTTTTAAATTCTTCTAAACTATAATTTTCTTTCGCGTCTAACCTTCGAATCAGGCTTAATGCGGGGTTGTTCTGATACTTTTCATAACGGGTTTTGTAAAATTTGAATTTGATGTTGTAGACCTTCTTAATACCAAGTTTGTTGAATATAAATTCTTTAACATCGGGAGCATCGGACATTAGCAACGACAACAATATAATATTCCAATAGAACTTATTGATAAAGAACATTCTTGGGTATTCGAGATTAGTGTTTTTCGCTATGCTATCTACATAGTCCAAATACACAGGCTCGTAGTAATTTTTCCACAGCCTATCCTCTTCACCGCTATATATGGCCACTACACGTTTGGGTAAATGTTCTTTTATATCATAAACAGGATTTCCATTCACTGCAAAAATTCTACGTTTTTTATTACTTGTGATTTTTACATTGTTATTTGAAAAAGTATTGTATTCCAAAAAATAATCGAACTCATCTTTATCATCTAAATAGAGGTTCTTAAAAATAGCACTTAGAGATTCTAATAAATTACTTTTTCCACTGGCGTTATCACCTATGAATGCAGCCACACCTTTACAACTGGAAAAGTCAATATCCAGATTATGAAAGTTTTTATGGGTGTTTTCTATTTTAAATCGTTGGATCTTCATTAGCTACTAAATATTTCCTGTTCAAAGTTTAGGAGGGCTTCTTCTTTATTTTTGACGGCACTGGCTCGTTTAAGCTTTATTTGATTTTTAAGCTGATTCAAATGTTTAGCCATTTCTTCCTGCTTTTCTATTGTCGGAAGAGGAAATTGTAAATTGTAGAAAATTGTTTCATTTATACGTGGCATTCTTGCGCCACTTGTCTTATCACTTATTTGCTCTTGAACAAAACTTGAGGCTAAAACGTATTTAAAGAATTCTTTGTTTATTTCTTTTTTAGTATCAAAAACAAAAAATTCGGATGAACAAATTATGTTATCATATGCCGTATCATTAAGCCAATACTTATTTAAATAAGGTCTCAATTTGCCATATATCAAATAATTTCTTGGCACTTTTAATGTTTGGCTTTTTATCTGATTTCCTTTGACTTTTATAATATCTAACAAATTCCCTGTTTCTTTTTCAACGTGCTCCATACCAATATAAATAAATTCATCACTTGGATATTTTTGAGAATTCATTCGAATACTTTCATTTTTTGGTCCTCTATTAAATTTTAAGATGATGTCCTCAAACCGCTTAACAGGATAAGTGGATTTTAAAATTGGTAGACTTCCTTTTAAGAATAAGGTATCCCACCGACTTGTTTTGTTAAATGAAATATATTGTAAACCTTTCTCTTTTGGTTTAACGACATTTCCTACGATTTTTAAAGATTTATAAAGATAGATTTCTATCTCCTTCACCAACCTATCAGATTCTTGTTCCTGTTGCTCTCCAAGTTGAATTTTCTGATCATACTCTGCCACTATTCGATTTTGTTCTGGCAGGGATGGTAGGGGAATGGGCTGAGCTAAAAATAAATCTTCTTGTAAATAATGCCTGTTTGTTGTTCCATTACTTGCATTTTCGCAAAAACGGATAAATTCAGGGGTAGTTACAATTAAGGATAAAAAATGAGGATTAATAACAGACTCGTCAACATCGAATGTCCAAAAATTCCCTGTTATTATGGCGCTATCAACCTCATCCGGAATAACTCCAAACGCCCCATTCCGGGCATCAATTTTTGACACCAGAAATTGGTCTTTTTTAACTATGAATTGTTTTTTGGTGCCAATGTTCTCTCCCTTCTCCTTATCCCTCAAATACACCCCTAAATTGTTGCCTCTAATTGTTACCCTTTTATATTCAATTCCATCTTCTATATTTACGGGCGTTTTATTTCGTGTTAGGAATTTTCCAATGGGAACTAATTTATAATCTGGGTTATAAGAGAATGTAGCTTCTAATAAATATTGAACGCTCCAATTGACTAGACTTGTAAAGGTTATATTTCGCAGTTCCATCCTAATTATAAATAAAATATTTCAGGTTCCTGTGCTTTGTTGCCCTCCGATACTGGGATTCGATAAATAGTGCTGTCATCAAGTATCTGGTATTCTACCTTATTAATGATGTTATCCCATAGATGGTTTTGCAGTCTGTATGTTGTAAATTCTTTGGCCAAAGGTTCCAGTTCATTTTCAATTTTAGCACCTGTGGTACTAATTCCTGCTTTTTCTACTTCGGCTATGGGTATTTCATAATTAAACCGCTCTTTTATTTGGGCTTTTATTTCGGCTTCAATGGTTTGTTTAAGTATTTTTAAATCACCATTTAGTTGTTTTTTCTCAACAGCTGATATAGCTTCCTTTCCCCGTAGAGCCAGTTTGGATTTTATTGCCGCAATTTGAACTTGGTACTTTGCTTCAATTTCTTTTTTAGCCTGTATGACTATCTTTTTATAGCTTTTGGATTCTTCCTCGGTAAACTTTTTAAAGAAGAGTAAACTAGGTTTAACCGTGGCTCCTGATGCTATAAAAACATCTTGAGGTATGGAGGTTATCAATATAATTTTGGCTTTGCTTTCTACAAAGTCTCTTATTTTTTGAAGGTTAGAATTGTTTAAAACGCCTTCTGGTAATACTATTCCTATTCTGCCCCCAGGTTTCAATAAATTAAGACAACGCTCTATAAATAGTACCTCGGTAAGACTGCTCATACTACCAGTTTTATAAAGGCTCAATAGCGGCTTGCCTATGTTATCATTAATTTGTTTCAATGCAATCTCATACTCTTTACCATAACGAACTTTATATTTTTCTATTCGATCTGCATCTTTATATTTGTCCGCTTCGGTAATTTTCAGACTCTTTTCGACTCTAGAACCAAATGGGGGATTGGTTAGAATCACATCAAAACGATTTTCGAATATTCCGTTAACATTTAATAAGCCATCATTATGGTGTACACCACCGTGACCGTCACCGTGCATAATCATATTCATTTTAGCAGTACGGCTCATACGTGGGTTGGCATCAGTACCGAAAATACACTCATAGCTTAAAACCCGCAATCTACTTTTCGGGTTGTTAATGTCTAGTTCCTGGTTGAGTTTATTGAAAAGCTCAGTGACTATTTCGTCAACTTCTTCTTTCTTAATCTCAGATAGATTTTCGTATTCTGCGGTATAATATTGTTTTTTTATCTTTTCCTTTTCTTTGTGAATATCTTCTTCAATTTTCGCTCTAACATATTCAAAAGCTTTAATTAAGAAACCGCCAGAACCACAGCACGGGTCACATACAATTTCGCCTTCTTGAGGATCTAGAACTTCCACCATAAAATCTACAATAGTACGAGGGGTGAAAAACTGTCCTAATTCTCCTCTAAATGTTCTTCCTAAAAATTGTTCGAAGGCGATTCCTTTTACATCATCAGACGTTGTTGAAAGATTATAAGTTTCTAATTCCTTTACAATAGCTTCAAAACTATTCTCTCTTATTCGGATCGATTCATTTGGGTCGAATAAATCATCGTCTTTAAACTCTTCTTTTGTATTTTCAAATAATTGCTGATAGAACGGTCTGCTCGATGATGACGCATATCTGTTGTAAGCTTCTTTATCTTTAAAAAACTGCTCCTTAGAAAACACTTGAGCATTAGAGTTGTCCCGTTCGTATCTGATTTTTATAAAAAGGATTTTGCTTATTTCGTCGAAAGCGGCTTCTGGAGATAATTTGTCGTTATTACGGATAATATTATGGCACTTAAAAAGCAGCTTTGAAAATTCATCACGGGTAAAGGCTTTGGTTTGCTTTAAAAGAGCTTCTACTTTTTTGGAATTATTTATTACAGTGGCATTTGGTATATCGATAACTTCATCTAACCTGTCGGGAATATGACCTTTGACTACTTTGAAGATTTTTGTTTCCTTGAGGTTGGTGGTAACGAAAAAATCAGCTCCGGCCCAAGTAGCATAATTTAAACCCTGAAAATAATCTTCTTCTCGAATGGTTAAATGTTCTGCCTTGCATTCAACCACAATAGCGGCGTGCTTATTTTTATTTTTATCCTCTGCAGTTTTCCATATTGCAATATCAGCCATTGCGCGCCCTTGGCCTCTTTGAGAATTACTAACTTTTACTTCTTGCGCCATTTGTTCTGGGGAGAAACCATAGCTGTCAATAAGGCGTTGAATGTATTTTTGCCTCACTTCTTCCTCAGGTTTTAAGATGAGCCATCTGTCTAAAAGAGGGGCATAAATTCTATTGTCTTTAATTTGAATTTTATTTTCCATTATATTTAACTAGGGTGTTTTTATTTTGAATTTGTTATTTCCTTTTCAGCAGTATTTAATATTGCTTTTGGATTATCTTCTCCTTTGACGATTTCTATTACTTCATTAACCAGCCATCGTTTATCTAACACCTTCGGGTCAATGTTATATGCTTCTGCAAATGCAGAAATTTGATCTCTTCTAATTTTTCGATTACCTCTTTCAATTTTACTTAATAGTGCCGTGTCCATCTTTAGTATTGCAGCGAGTTCACGTTGCAGTAATTTGCGTTCTTCACGCAAGGTTTTTAGATACTTTCCAAACTCCATAATTGGATTTTTTTAGACTTGTCAATTTTTGTCTAATTTAAAGAATAGAAGTAAAGAACCAAGCAAAAGCAATGAAAAGTTATAAAGGTATTTTAACTTTTATTAACATACTTGTGGAAAACCGTAAAAGAGGGAGATATTTTGAATTTTTATTCTTTTTTCTGTTATAGGAAGTGAGGATATGGGGGATTTTGAGGATATGGGGCCTTCGGTACATTTTGAAAGCAATGTGATTTAGGAGTTTCATTGAACAATTTTCTTAGCTTTCAAAACACTCAGGTACCGGGTTGTTGTATATTTTAGCGGTGAGGATTTAGAGGATATTGGGGATTTTGAGGAAATGAGGGCCTTCGGTACATTTTGAAAGCAATGTGATTAGGAGTTTCATTGAACAATTTTCTTAGCTTTCAAAATACCCTCCTTGGGCGGGCAGGCTCAGGCACCTGGCCATTGTTAGTTCTAATAGCAATGTGATTAGTGTTAGTAGCAGTGTGCCAGTTATGAATGTTTGGCATTTGAATGAATCCTTAAAATCCTTGGAATCCTGAGAATCTTATCCCTATTTATTTCCTTCGAGACAGAAAACTATTTTGTCCATTATTTTTTGAAATCGATCTTCTTGGGTTTCATAATGTAGATTGGCCAGTATTGCTTCTTGGAGTTTTGCATTTTCCTTTATTTCCTGGAGTTGTTGTAAGAGAAAGGTTTTTACATTTCCTGTTTCTTCTTTAATTATTTTGTGCCAATCGGTTCGGTTGTCCAGAATATACGTTATATCTTCAAAATCGTGGCTGAAACGTGGGTCTGTTCCACCTCGGTCTAAATGTGCGGTAAACTTACTTGCCAGGAAATAGGTTAGGGGCATTATCTGAATAATGGTATCATCAATATCTATTTTTTGAAGATTGTTGAAACCTTCTTCAAACCACGGATTTGCCGGTGCCCAGCCTACAGGCTTTGTTGCCATAACATCTACCAGAATATCATCGAGTTTAAAACGACATATTACGTCTAAATCGGCTGTTTGTTTAAATCCTCTTTTTACAAGTTTTTCCCTAATTTCCTCGAGATGGGCAAGGGAAGCTACCTTTATACTAATATCAATATCTTTTGTTGGGCGTACGTCGTCTGCTGCGGGGTCGTTACAATATAAGCTCACTGTTGCCCCACCTACGTAAATTACTTGGTTGTTGAGATCACCCAGGGAATTTGCCACTTTCTGAATGACCTTTCTATTGATGATTGTATTTTTCATACTAATTGAGCCTTAGTTTTAATTCATCCATTGCCATTTTCTGCTCCCTAACATTCCCCAACCTTATAGCATCCAACAAAGCCAATAATTCATATAACTTTTCATCTTCTAAACAAGCTTTTGGAACATTGGGATGCAGCGGTTCTACTGCAAAACCTCGTTGATCTCCTTGACTATAGGGCCAAACGTATTTTTGGTTGCTTTGTATATTTTTTGCTAATGGCTTAGCACTATGTGCTGTAGGTATACCCCGAACCATTGCGCCAGGTTTTTGTGGATACACATATTTTATTCCGTAAAAGATAAATTCCTGTATGGCTGATGTAAGTAGTCTCTTTTTGTTACTTGCTATTAAACCTGCCCTTACACTTCTATTCAATGACTCACTAACTTCACTCTGACTAATGTAAAGTTCATTGGCAAGATCCTTCATATACCATTGTGCTTTTCCTTTTGCCAGTATTTTTAGAAGGATAAGTATGTCGTGGGGGCGCATTCCGCTATGTCTCTTCATTGTTTTCGATTTGTGATTCGCGATTCGCGATATGCAAATCTAATGAATTTTAATTGGCTTTCTGTATCTCGTAACTGTTATGATGTGTTAGTGGTGAAATTCCGTGAGCCAAAATGGGTCAGGATATAGCCTGACAAAAACAATTTATAAGTAAGGTTATAACCTGAAAAAATATGATAATATCCTCAAATCCTTAAATCCTTAATTAGAGTTTTGCGGGATTTGAATAATTGTTGTGAGCTTCTCTGTGGATTAAATTTGCTTCTACAAATTTTGTAATATAGCCTTCGGCAGTTTTATGAGGGATGTTGCAGGTGTCGGCGATATCTAGGTAGTCTTGCCTGGAGAATTGTTTGGGTAAGCTTTCGAGGAAACGTTCTTTTCGGTTTAGGCGTTTTGGGGCCGAATGTTCTATGGGGAGATCGTTGAATACTTTGCTGCTATGTTTTACCAGAATAGAAACAATGGTTATTGCATTTTTGAAATCTTCGTCCTCACATAATTTTATGCTGTTTACGTCGCCATCTTCCATAATACGAAACGCGGTAAAGAGCATCATTAAACGGAAAGCGATTAAACCTAAGCGTCTAATGGTTGCGATGTATTCTTCGGGTTGTAAGCTTATGTATTTGGTCTGAAGGGATTCAAAGAAAAAGTTGAACTGCTGTTGTTGGGATTCTGAAAGTTGAATTTCAATTTCAGCATTGTTTTTTAAGGTTTTATAGAATTCTAGAAATTCGGTTCCGAGTTGGGCATAATATTCATCAAGGCCAGTACTTTGATTGGATAGGAATACATTTTTCCATTCGGGTTTAATGTTCATATAATAGAACATAAAGCGACTGAACAGGCCGTTTTCGGCATTCGGAATTAGGGTTGCAACTTGCTTGGGAGTGCCGGATAGAACGGTGGATAAACAGGGTCTTTCGATATCTACATATTCTCTATCTGTTCTTCGGTAATAGCTTATTGTTTCGTGATGGAAGGCTTTTCGGAAACCATCGCTGTAGTTCCCATAATCACTTTTAAAAGCTTGGGCCAGGGTATCGCCTTCGGTTTCGAAAATTAAGCCTCTGCCATCGTTATCTGATATTAATTGATAGACTCCTGTAACGCTATTGTTGGCAGGGATGAATAGCATTCTTTCTGGAGGTCGGCTTGGTTTTTCTTGACTTTCATCTTTTCCTTTATTCATATTGTATGCGGCTGTTTCTACTTGAAATTGTTGTTTTAAAACTTTGGCTTGTTCGCGCATTACCTTGTGAACGGGGTTGACGATTGCCTTTATCTGATTCAATCGTCCTTTACCTGCCGAAGCAGGAGCTGTTACAAAAAGATAAAGGTTGCTGTAAACTTTTCGCTGATCGTACACTCCAAATAAATTGGTGAAACAGGCGCTAAAGGAGGTTAGGGCTCCTAATAATAAAATGTCTTTTTCCTCGGGGCTTGTGGAAGGTTTTACAACTTGTTGTAAAAACTCTGGCAAGGTGTTGTAAACACTTTGGGGGAAAGTGGGCATTGTTTCTAGTTCTTGCGGATTGGAACTTTCACGGATTCTTATTTCTGATTTTTTAGGTTTTACTCCGGCTTGATGGGCGTGATGATAGAAGGTGGCGATTGTAATTCCGTGTCCTTTGGCGTTTAAGCATTTGTCAAATTGATGGTCACATTCTTTGGAGTCGTAGCCTGCATAGTTTTTGCTTATTCGGTGGAAATAATCTCTCCCTGATTCCCCATATTCATCCGATAGGGCGAAGCCTATATCGCGCCACGTGGCGTAATTGCCAGTGATGTCAATTCCTGTTTGCTCGATTGCGGTGATAAACGATTCTATTTCATTATTAGCAACAGCAACAACCTTGGTTGTTGCCTTGCTAACTTTAGGTCTTGGTTGCTCTTGTGAAGTGTTCAACCAATCCTTGGGGTTAAAGTGTTTTGTCATAATGCTCTGTGTCTTTTATGAAGAAAGGCCAGTGGATCATACGGCAAGAAACAAGCTCTGGAAATGTCTTTGCCGGATTGGTCTACTTCAATATTGTACATTTTCTTTATGTAATTGGCTACGGCTGTAAAATACTCGCTATGCGATATTTCTGAAATATCAATCCTGATAATCCATTTTATGCCGTTGCCAGATGGAGAGATGAACAGCATTTCGGTTTCGAAATATTCATCATTTAAAAGCTGTTCTTTTAGCTCTTGCAGATTTTCTAAGTGATCGAAGTCGATGGTTAAAAGATTGGAATGTTCTTTTAGATCATTATCGTTTCGTTTTTCGAACACTCCAGAAAAGGTGACGTAATCAAAATGATTCGCTTTGAATTTTCTTGCTTCTTTTGCATTGGTGATTGCTCTCAATTCTTCAGTTATCCTTTTGTATTTGTCACTTATGATTAGATCAAATATTTGATGTAACCGTAAGGTTTCTGAAGGGAACACATTGCGAACTGGGGCTTTGAAAAAGCTACAGTGTGCATACCAGGTATCGTCTGGACCATTCAACCATTCCAATTCATCTATTACCTTCACTTTTAAATTTAGATGCAGCTCTTGGTTTATCTTCTGTAATAAATCGGCTTCATCGGTTATTCTAAAATGATATTGTGCAAAGTCGAATGCATCACCTTGAAAGGTTTCTAATTCAACGTCTTTATGGGTTGCCATTACGCCATCAATATGGATTCGCAAGGTTTCTTTGCCACCATTGAAGGGGTTCCGCGTTATCCCGCAGTCCCTTCCTTTTACGGAAAGGACTGTTTCAGGATAATACTGTCTCAACACAAAGGCGTAAATCTTTAGGCCGTAATGTGTTTTATCTAGTATTGCTTGTCTACTTATTTCCATCTTGTTTGAAATTATGGTTGTAGTAGTTTTCTTGAAGCAATTGCTCGATATCGGAAACCTTGTAGTAAAACTTACCTCTAATCTTACTGTAGGGTAAGGTTCCGTTAGATCTAAGTGTTTGCAGGGTTCGCAGGCTAATGTGAAGTAGCTGCAACACTTCTTGATTGTCCAACCAGGAATCATTTAAGACAACAGCTCTGGATTGTCTTAGGAGTTGGACCATCATCTTTATCTCCTTGATTTGTTGTGAGAGCGCAAGGAGCATTGGGATTAGATCTGTCATAGCTTTACCCTTCCTTTTTTGATTAGGTAATCGGCAGCTTGCTGTTCGATCTCTTCCTGGGTGGCATTGCGATTTCGCATTAACCACTGGTCTAGCTCCTCTCGATTGAAATAGAGCTTTTTTCCGTTGGGCTTGTAGTGTGGAATTGATCCGGCACTTGTGAGTTTATACAGGTGGGATTGGGATAGTTCCAGGTATGTACAAGCTTCATTTAGGTTTAGCACATTCTTTAGGATAATGTTCCTGTCTAATACGTGCTTTTCGATGATTTTGAGACGTTCTAATATTTCGTCCATAACTATTTATATTTAAATTATAGAAATGGACATTTGGCCAAATGTCATTCTTGGGTTTCAAGAACAGGACAAAGGTTTAAAAAGGGTGAGATGATTTTGGTAAGGGTGTAACCTGAGGGTAAGGAAACAGTAAGGTTTCTTACTATACTTACTGTTTTTTATTGCAGTTGTTGGATTATTTTGTCTATTTCATCCTTTCCTTTCGGGTTATCGATGCGGTTTTTGTGAAGATTATTTGCTTTAAAAACGGTCCCTGTTTTAGATAGGAATTTTTCGGATCGTTCAATTGAAGTAGGGTGGAAGTTTAGAAAGAGGGGTTTCAGCTTGGAAACTATATAACTGAATTGCGTGGTTTCACACTCGATATAGATTTTGGAATTAATTTGGGTGTAGTCTTCAGCTAATAGGAGTGTATGTAATTCTTCTACTGTGGTTTTATTTTGAAGCAAATCAATTTTTAGCTGTAATAGATTTAACACAGATAATAGTTTTGCGGTGTCTCTATTTTTATAGCCAAATGAGGTTTTTGGTTTGCGTTGCGGTTTTGCAGTGGCTTTTACGGTTACTTCTTTTGGGGTATGGGCTTTTTGGATTAAGTCGGTATTGAAATTGGAATCGTTGAAATACTTTTCGGCTATTTCAGGAATTGTATAAAGGGTTGAATTTGAAAACTGTCCATACTGCTCTTGCAATTCGGCATATAATCGGATGATCGATACTTTTAGGTAATTGATGATATAGTAGGTGTCATCATTTAAATCTTCCGGTATTTCTCTTTGGGCAATGTATTGGGATATGTCCTTTGCGTGCTTATCAAGTTTATTATGAAGGATGGCGTAACAAAATTTGTGTTCAGGAATTGTGGCATTCTCGGGAAAGTGGCTGGCGAAGTCGGCCAAAGTGCCTTCGGATTCATTAAAAATAAGCCTTTGGTAATATTCTTTTTTGCTGTTTAAAGCTTTTTTGTAATTCACCTTAAACACTGCGTTGGATGCTGTTGGTTCTAATTTCAATTTGGATAACAAAGTTTGAAATTCCCTTTCGATTCTATTATCTCGGTGTAAGCCGTTGGTAATGGAAATTACACTTGAAAATATATTCTTTCTCATCCTAGATCCAATTGTATTTTGTTAGCTGCTTCCTTTTTCTTTGCATCTATGACCTTGGCATAAATCTGAGTGGTTTTGAGTTCTCTATGGCCCAAAAGTTTTGATACAGTGTAAATATCTGTGCCGGCAGTAAGCTGTAGAGTTGCGTATGTATGGCGGGCGCAATGAAAGGTAATGGTTTTGGAAATACCGGCTTTCATCACCCACTGCTGTAATTTGAGATTATGCCAAGCGGAATATTTTAATCCTTTGAATACTCTTTCGTCCTTGTCTTGACGCTCTCCGAGCAAGCCGAAGGCTTGGTCTGAGATAGGGAGTGTTTCAACGCCTTTTGTTTTCTTTTGTCTGAAACGTATGTAATAACCCATTTCATTGGAGTGTTGAACTTCTGACCAAAGTAGTTTATTTATGTCTGACCAGCGTAATCCAGTTAAGCAAGAAAATATGAAAGCTGTTTTCATTTGTGGAATTTCGCATTCTTCTTTAACAACGGCTTGAAGTTCTTGGAGGGTTAAAAATTCGCGCTGAGGTTCGCCTTGTTTAAAACCTTCAATCCCTTCTGCCGGATTGGTAGGGATGATGCCATCTTTTACGGCTTGTTTTAGCGCAGCTCTTAATTTGTTGAAATAGGAATATTTAGAATTTTGGGAAAGGTTTTGGTTGCCTTTGGTTTTCACTTCCTTATCCAGGTATTCTTTGAAGCCCTGGACAAACTCTCTGTTTACTTCGGCAAAGGTAATATCCCGAGGAATGTAAGATTTTAAATGCTTTAGCATACTATCCCAATTTCCGTAATTTCCCTTACTATCTAATCGCTTTTCCGTGAGATGCTCCACGTATTTGGTGAAACTTGCTTTTAGTTTTTCCATATCCTTAAATCCATAATGGTTTTGTTGGATTTCCAATTGACGCTTTGCCCAAATGGATTCCGCCAACTCTCGGGTTTTCTTATTTACATTCCTTTCCGCCTTAGTTTTGGGTTTTATTATAAGTTGTAAACCTAAAGATTCCGTTTTGCGTTTCCCTTGGGAATAGTAATCTAAATAGAAAATGATTTTACCATTTTTCTCCCGTTCTCTTAATGCTACTTTCATAAGGCTATTGATTAAATAGGTTTTCGATTTGATATCTGGAAAGAATATGTTTTCGGCCAAAGGGAACAGCTTTAAGCTGGCCTCTTTTGATCATTCTCTGGATGGTCCATCTACTTACTCCAATGAGTTTGGAAGCATCGGTGATGCTTAGGAAGTTTTTATTCGATAATGTATCAGTAGGGGAGAATTCGGGTTTTGGATTGGCTCGTTTCCTGTTGGTCTCCTGAAGGGCACTCTTAACCTTTTCCTCTCGCTTAACCTGCTTGTAATGTCGGCTATTACATTTATGGGAACAGTAACGTGTTGTTGTGGTTCTTGCAGTGAAGAGATTACCACAGTACTGGCAGTTTTTTGGTATGTGAAGATTTGTACTCATAAGTTGGTGCATTATGGAGCGACGTGGAGCCTCGTGGGGCAATATGGGGCATCCTTTCGCCTTGTTACCTTAAGAAAGGAATTGGGCAACAAATTCCTGAAATGGGCAACAGATAGGCAACAAATATAAACTAAAAAAGGCAATAAGGCAACAAAAAAGAGAAGTTAGTTTGTTGTTAAATGCCTGTAAGACAAGGAGTAACTAAGGTTGTGAAGGTGGATTACTTTCCGATGCAAAAATTGGCAAAAATATTCCCCAGTATCTCATCTTCAGAGACCTGACCCGTGATACTTCCCAAATGATAGAGAGCCTGGCGAATGTCGATGGCCATAAGGTCGCCAGTTAGCCCTTCATCAAGCCCTTTTTGAACTTGAATCATTTCCTCTAGTGCTTTTAATAAAGCATCATAGTGACGTGAATTGGTTACAATAGCCTCGTTGCTGCGAAGTGCACCCGTGTTTACAAAATCGAGTAATCTGTTTTGAAGCTCTACAATTCCATTTTTTGTTTTTGCCGAGAGTAATAAATATGAAGATCCTTCGACTGCGCTCAGGGTGGAATTCAGTTGTTTTATTTGTTCAATTGAAAGCTTATCAACCTTATTCGCAACGATTATTAAATTTTTATGCGGATATTTATTTTTAATGGTTTCAATTTCCATTAATATGTCACCCTGAGCTTGTCGAAGGGCCGAATTCTGAATTGAGAGAGCATCGAATAAATAAATTACCACTTGTGCCTGTTCTATTTTTTCAAAAGTTTTCTGAATGCCCAAGCCTTCAATAATATCCGTGGTTTCCCTAATACCTGCGGTATCGATAAATCGAAAACCAATACCTCCTATAACTATTTCATCCTCAATAGTGTCCCGCGTAGTACCCGCAATATCACTTACTATGGCTCTTTCTTCGTTTAAAAGTGCGTTTAACAGCGTGGATTTGCCCACATTGGGTTCGCCGACTATGGCCACTGGAATACCATTTTTTAAAACATTGCCCGTGGCAAAGGAGTCAATAAGTCTTTTAAGTACCGTGGTAATTCGGGATACAAGCAATCTAAATTCGCTGCGATCGGCAAATTCCACGTCTTCATCGGCGAAGTCGAGTTCCAGTTCAATTAATGAGGCAAAATTCAAAAGTTCCTCCCGCAGTTTTTTTATTTCCGATGAAAACCCCCCGCGCATTTGTTGGATTGCCAATTGATGGCTAGCTGCACTGTCGCTGGCAATAAGGTCGGCCACGGCTTCCGCTTGGCTCAAATCCATTTTGCCATTCAGGAATGCGCGTAAGGTAAATTCTCCCGGTTGTGCTATTCGGCATCCCTTGCGTAGACAAAGTTGTATGATTTCCTGTTGGATAAAATTGCTGCCATGGCAGGAAATTTCAATCACATCCTCGCCGGTATAGCTATGGGGATTCTTAAAAATACTTAGTAGTACTTGATCCAGAATTTTTTCTCCGTCTTTTATATGTCCCAAATGAATGGTATGCGAAGCTTGATCTTCCAATTTTTTACTGGAAATGGAATAAAAAACAGAAGCAGCGATGCCAATAGCATCCGCTCCAGAAATCCTAATTACGGCAATTGCTCCAGCGCCCGCTGGGGTTGCCAAGGCTACTATAGTATCTGAGTATATCATAGGTGGCAAAGGTAATATTTACCGGACAATGTTCGGATTATTAATCTAGTGCAATATGGTAATGAGAATGATTCATTCCAAAGGTTCATGTGGGTAAACTCATACCATCTCTAGCAGTCACAAATATGATAAAAGCATTTATGCTATAAATTAGAGCGGGAATATGGTTTAATCATAAAATATATATACTTGCTTTGCATTTTTCATTTATTTTTAATGTTGTTTTAATTTTTTAATCGAAATTTGTATTTCACTTAATTATTAATTCTTAATCAAAATTAGAGGATGGTATCAACAACAGTAAAAGGAACGAATATTTTCCGCAGCGTATTATTTATTGCCAGCTTTCTTTTTTGCACTACCATATTTGCCCAGGCGGCAAAACAGGAGAAAAAGGGAGTTTTACAATTTGAATCTTCAGAAATAGATTATGGGACCATTGCCCATAATGCTGATGGTGTTCGCGCTTTCAAATTCAAAAATGTTGGCAATGCACCCATTGTTATTTCCAATGTAAAAGGCAGCTGTGGATGCACTGTGCCTACAAAACCAGATGGCGCCATTATGCCGGGGGAAACTGCTGAAATCGGGGTGAAATATGCTACTGATAGAGTAGGGCCGTTTTCGAAAACGGTTACTGTTACTTCCAATGCCAGCGAACCAACCGTGGTACTAAAAATTAAAGGCAAAGTTTTATCCGATGGGCAATCCGCTTCGGATATGCCCAATGATAAGTAATTGAATTATCTTATTACAAAAAGCCTCTTGGAATTATCCAAGAGGCTTTTTTATGTTCAAAAATCATCTTTGTATTGGATAATGGCTTGAAGGAGAGGGCTTCAATCATTCCATTTCGCCCATGAATTGGGTAACATAGAGTAAACTTGATTAAATTGTTTTGGATTGACGCAAAACCATTATATTTGTTAATAATTTTATTTTTTTAAAATTTTTAATGTTAATTCCTCCTTTTTCTTAAAATATGAAACCCTCCAAAAATACTTTAAATGCCCTTTCTTTTTTTATTTCTTTCTTTATTGCTAGCCAACTTTACTCTCAAGTAGGGATTGGGACTACTACTCCAAATGCCAATGCCATTTTGGATCTTTTTTCCAACTCCAAGGGTTTATTAATACCCCGTGTAGCTCTTAGCAGAACCAACACCCCTGCTCCTCTATCCACCCATACCATGGGAATGACTGTTTATAATACTGCTAATGCAGGTTCGGGCAATACGGCGGTGAGCCCGGGTTTCTATGTAAATGATGGTTCCGGCTGGGTTCGTATGGCAGATGCATCGAAAGTTGATCTTACTAATGATGCCTGGATAAATGATAGTTCAAATTCAACCGTTCATTTAGGAACTTTAAGTGACGGTGAAACTAGCCGATCTGCAAATAAAGACCTGTTTATTGATGATAGCGGAAATATTACTCTCGGAGGTGTGCCAAATGTCGCCAACAGGGGGTTATTAGTCTATGGCAAAGATATGGCCGGAACTGTAGATACTCATCGATTTTTAATTAATGCCACTGTAACCCCTACAAGTTCAAATGAATTTACTCTTTTTAAAGGTTCGGGGGCTTCAACTTATGGCAATTCAAAAGTTTATGGACTAAATCTGGACCTATCTGGCGGAGCAGGCAGTAATCATTATGGTGTTTATGTACAGGGAGAGAATAAAAATTATTTTTCCGGGGATGTGGGAATTGGAACTTCAAATGCCAGGGCTAAACTTCATATAGATGGTCGGGGGGATAATAGTGCCGTTACAAATATTGCCGAAATGGCAAATGACGTGGTAATAACAAAAGATGGAAATATCGGTATTGGAACTTTAACCCCAGCTGAACCTATCAGCATTCGAAGAGGTGATAATTCCCGGGATAATTTTATAGCATTGGATAACAACAATGGAAAGTTTCTAATTGGTAGAGATTCCAATAGGGGCACTCTCAATATGGGAGGTGGGTTTATCTCGTTGGAGTCTTCCACTATTTTAGCGTCCAATAAGATACTACTAATGTCAAGCAACGCGGGCATCGCATCGGGAAATCAGATTAAAGGAATTATGATTGATGAAATAAACGCTTCGGGAACACGTATCGCTAAAGTAAATATCGGTTCGTCAACTAACAATAATATTCTATCAAGTTTTTTGGTTTCAAATGATACCCGAAATATAGGCACCCAATCCGGAAAAACTTTGATAGGCTCTGCATTCTATCAGAAAATAACGGCGGACGCAGATAACCTTAATTTAGTGGGTTTGGATATTAGCCCAACTTTTGATGATAATGGCCAAAATGGTGTAAACCATTATGGGTTGTTAGTTAGCGATGGAGATGTAGGAATTGGTGTTGCAAAACCGAAGGTAAAGCTTGATGTGGATGGGGTGATTAAAACAAAGGCCTATTTGGTAGAAACACTTCCCGTAGGTGTTTTGGGAGCCATGGGGTTTGTGACTGACGCACTAAACCCCGCATATTTAATGCCGGTGATAGGGGGAGGAAATATTAAATGCCCTGTTTTCTATAATGGTAGAGAGTGGGTTTGTCATTAAAGATTTATTTTTAACGATTAATCTCTCGATTCTAGCCTATAATTACATTATAATTCAATAATTTACAAATAAATAGTTGCATAGCATTTCCCCTGGGGATACTTTTACGTTGCATTAACTTTAAATAAAACCATAACTATGAAAAAAATTACTACAATTTTAAGTATTCTCATCGCATCAGTGGGAATGATGAATGGACAGAATTATTCTGACCTAACTGCAGGGACTGCAACTACGCATCAGTCTACAACTTCCAGCGTGATTGTTGGTCAACTGCGTACAACCACTGTAACTCCTTACGATAGCCGAAGTGATTTTGAGGCCGCGTACACTGGTGCTATGGTCAATGAGGATTTCTCTGGAGGACCTGGAGCGGGCCAGATTGTTCCCTGTGGATCGATGATCAGCAGTGCAGGTGATGGTTGTTTTGCGTCCGGCGTATTGGAAGCCGGTTTTCAGGTCACGGCCAATAGCGGGGGCGATGTTATCTATATAGGTGCAGGTGCCATCGGCAATACTTCAACCTTGGTGGGGGCAAATACTTTTGCTGACTCTACTGTTTTAAGTTTTTCTCCACAATCAGCTTATGCCGTAGGATTTGATCTGTTTGTATCCGGCCAACCAGGTGGGACTATTACCGTTTATGATAGTTCTGGAACCGTGATGGAAACTTATACCGTCAACAATACTCCTGATACCGAAAACTTTTTCGGCGTTGTATCCGATGTTGCTATTGGATCGATTGAAATTAAGGGTGACGCCGATTCGGGTGAGCTTCTTGGCAATCTTTCTTTTGGACTGGAGGCATTAAGCATTAGAGATAACAGATTAGCTGGTTTTAATTTCTACCCAAACCCAACTAACGATGTTCTTAACCTAAGCGCAAGTAAGAACATTGAAAAAGTTTCTCTGTTCAATTTAATAGGTCAAAAGGTAATGTCCATCAAAATTGGATTGACCTCCTCAAACATTAATTTAGGAAGTCTTGCCCCTGGAACATATATAATGGAAGTAACCGTGGATGGAAAAACGGGAACATATAAGGTGACCAAGAAATAATTGAATTCCTTAATTTATGAAGAAACCGTCGCCCTTTTAAATGGCGACGGTTTTTTTATTTTCAGGACTAATGATAACCCTCCCCTCGCGTGTCGGTTAAAATAGTTTCTTCAAATAAAAAGCCCGCTTCATTTATGGAGCCGGCTTTAATATAATTCTATTTTGAATCCCTAATTATTTAGCATTACGGGCATTACAAGCATAGTAACGGTTTCTCCCTCATCAAGTCCGTCCACCGGCGTTAATATTCCTGCGCGGTTGGGAAAGCTCATTTCCAGGGATATTTCGTCACTGCTCAAGTTGTTGAGCATTTCGGTAAGAAAACGGCTGTTAAAACCTATTTGGATATCATCTCCTTGGTAATCGCAGTTCAATCGTTCTTCGGCCTTATTGCTAAAATCGATATCCTCCGCAGAAATATTCAATTCCGCACCCGCAATTTTCAACCGGATCTGGTGTGTTGTTTTACTCGAGAAAATAGAAACCCTTCGCACAGAATTCAAAAGTAAATTCCGGTCCATAATCAATTTGTTCGGATTTTCCTTTGGGATTACCGCTTCGTAATTAGGATATTTCCCATCGATCAAACGGCAGACCATTTCTGTATTGTCAAATATAAATTTGGCATTACTGTCATTATATTCAATGGTTACATCTTCTTCGTTCCCGGCAAGAATATTTTTTAGAAGATTCAACGGTTTCTTCGGCATAATAAACTCGGCTGTCTGCGAAGCGCTAATATCATCTCTTGTATATTTCACCAATTTGTGGGCATCGGTAGCGACAAAAATTAGATTTTCTGTTGAAAATTGGAAAAACACTCCACTCATCACAGGACGAAGATCATCATTTCCAGAGGCAAAAATCGTTTTGCTTATTGCTGTTGCTAGAATATCTCCCTGGATTACAGTAGAACTGGGCTCGTTAAGTTCTACAACATTCGGAAATTCCTCGGCATTGGCATAGGCTAAAGCGTATTTTCCATGATTGGAACTTATTTCAATTGTATTGTTGTCCTCGACAATAAAAGTTAGTGGTTGTTCAGGAAATGTTTTTAAAGTATCCAGTAACAACCGCGCAGGTACACATACTTTACCTTTTTCCATACTTTCCACCTCCAATTTGGAAGTAATAGTTGTTTCCAGATCGGATGCCGATACGCTAAGGCTGTTATTGTCAAGGTTGAAAAGAAAATTATCTAAGATAGGCAGGGTATTGCTGTTGTTCAGAATACCTCCCAAAACTTGAAGGTGCTTTAATAAGTAAGAACTTGATACGATAAATTTCATTATATGGTTTTTTATGAAATAAGTCTCAACAGCTTTTTGCTGGAACCTTTTGATTTATGGTGAAGGGGACGGTTAATGCCACGTAAAAACAGTGGATATTTTCTGGCCCCAAGATGTACAAATATATTTCAATTGATGTTTTTGATAAAACAAACTTATCAACATTTACCGTGTGTATTTTCTCTTGCGATACATTGTAAAAGCAATTCCAAACAACGTTAATATAACCAACGGAAGCAATAGGTTAAGGACTTGCCATTGGGTTCTTTCCCGGACGGCTTTTTGGTTGTCAAGAAATGGGATGGCGATTTTGCGCGTGCGGATGTTTATAAGTCCACTGTCATCCAATAGGTAGTTTGCTGTGTTCAGCAGAAATTCTTTATTTCCATAAAAGGTATTAGTCCCCTTATCAAATCCCAACTCCAATGGACGGCTTCCCTGCATTTGGTTTTTAATCACGTCGCCATCACTTATAACTACCATTTTGGCTGGTTTGCCATTGTCTATGTTTTTAAGGCCATCTTCTAATTTTATTGGCTTTACCCTATTTTTATACACAGAGGTAAAATTGCCTTCCAAGAGCACCGCCAAAGGGATTTCTCCTGCGTTATACTCATTTGGATTGGGGCCTTCATTTACAATTTCTAGATTCTTCGGAATTTCAATATCAAAATCAATTTCGAAGGGCAATCCAACAACCTTGGAAAGGGGAGATGTAGAAAGCAGCACTGTCTTTTTGATGCCGTTTGCCAAAGTATCCATTGAACTGGCATAATCAAATTTTACCGCCTCTATATTGTTAACTATAGGATGTTCGCTGGCGCTACTGCTCAATGGACTAAAAAACCAAGGGTATTTATTGTATTGCGCTTCGTTTTCATCGCCACTGGCCAAGACAATGGGTGCGGAATAAACATCTTTAACAAGGTTCGGATTTATCCGGACACCGTACTTAAAAAAGAAATCGTTTAGATTTAAATCCATTCCAAAAGCGAATGATTTTCCCGAGGCCGGGTCCAAGTGAAACTGTGTGGCATCCATTAACCAAAGGGAATTTCCCCCCCTCATTGTATATTGATCCAATATATATTTTTCCGCATCTGTAAATGGAATGGTAGGCTGTGTCACAACAATTAGATCAAAGGATTCCAAAGCTTTTAAAGTTTTGGACGGCTGACTTGCCACCGAATCCAAAGTAAAGGGAGCGATATAATAATAGTCTCTTAGCGTAGCAAAAAAGTCGGCAATATATCGGTCGTCAAATTCACCATTTCCCTTTAGCACGGCAACTTTCTTGGATTTCTCCGTGGCTATCTTTTTAAAACCATCCGCAAATGAATATTGGAGGTTTTGGATGGAACTGTTTACCCTTTCTTCCGAGGTAGCCCCCAATTGGTTTTTTAACAAGGGTATTTTTACCGATTTGCCGTTATAATGAGCTAACGCCCAAGGATAGATAATCTCAATACTCTGCTTCCCGTTTTCCATTACCGAGATTTGCGCAGGGGTCATCCCATATTGTTCAAATTGTTCATGGAAATGTTCCGATCCTTCCTCCGAAGGATTTACGAAGTGATATTTAATGTTGGGATTATAGTTGGCAAATTCATTCAGAAGCTGTTCAGCTTCACTCTGTAACCTGCGGAATTCGGGAGGAAAGTCTCCCTTGAGAAAAACATCCACTATGACGGGCGCATCTATTTGATCCACAATTTCCTTTGCCTCTTTCGAGAGTGTAAAACGTTTGTCTTGTGTTAGGTCAAACCGCTTGTAAAAAGTGTTCCCCAATAGAATGAGCACCACCAGCCCAACAATCAAGATGACCAAAGACTTAATATTTTTGTTTTTATTTTTCAATTTATAATTCGGTACAGAAATCGTTATAATAATCCGCAATCTTTTTTATATCCTGGGCGATGAATTCTTTGGATTTTAGCTTTTTCATTAACCCAGGACAGTCCCCAAAATACTCCTGTCTTTTTTTCCTAAGAACCATTTTAAGGTCTTCAACGGTATCAGAGTTTTTCTTTTTTATATAGTAATTGGAATTTTTTAAACTATATTTCGTCCCAATACCAATTATATGTCCATTAAATTGAGTTGGATACAATCCGGTATTATCGTGATTTATATAATCTTCCCTAGCTAGTTGTTTTTCTGTTTTTTGGGTGGAAAACGAATCCGCATATTTTGCAAAGGCTATTAGCTCACCTTCGGAAAGGACAATCAATAATTCAGGTTTATTGCCGATAAAAACATATTCAAAGGTCTCATACGGTTTTTCATCAAAAGCCAGTCTTTTTACGTCCAGATAATCAAAAGTATCAGGTTTGTCATCAGGATTTAGTCGAAACTCAATTTTCAGTTTTTGTGTAATATCCGCGAAACCTTCGTATTTAAAGCCATCAATAAAAGTGATAGTCGCCGCTTTCGGTTGTGAAAACAAGGGTGTAGCAAGAATCAGAAGCAGTATAGAGAAGACACACATTTTCATTTTCTTTTCAATTTATAGACGGTCAAACCGAGAAAAAAAACGGTCACGCTCAAAAAGTAAATCAAATCCCTGGTGTCCAGAACTCCGCGGGCAATACTATCAAAATGTGCTTTCATGCCTAATTTGGAAATGTCTATGGATGAAAAGCTGAAGCTCTCAAAGCCGTAATAATAGAGAAAGCAAAGAAATACAGCGATTATAAAAGAAACAATCTGGCTTTGGGATAGGGTAGAGGAGAATATTCCAATTGCGGTGTAGGCAAAAATCAAAAACAACAATCCAATATAGGAGCCAAGGGTGCTGCCAATATCCAAATTTCCCTCAGGATTGCCGAGGCGATAAACGGTAAATACATACAATAGGGTGGGAACGAGAGCGATAATAATTAAAATAACCGCTCCAAAATACTTTCCTAAAACTATTTGGGACAACGTATTTGGCTTGGTCAACAACAGTTCCATGGTGCCCATTCTCATTTCATCACTAAAGGCACGCATGCAAACTGCCGGAATCAAAAATAGCAATATCCATGGGGCAAGTTCAAAATACGGCGAAAGGTCAGCAAATCCCGAATCAAGAATATTGGAATTCCCTCGAAATATCCAAAGGAACAAGCCATTTACCGTTAAAAATACAGCAATGACCAAATACCCGATGGTACTGGAGAAAAATGAATTTATTTCGCGTTGTATAATTGGTATCATTCTTTATTTTGCAAATGGGCCAAATTCGCTATCCTTTTTTGATTTTCACCCTAATCCCTAATCCCTAATCCCTAACCCTTAACTCACAACTTATAACGCCTAAGGGATGCTCACCAATGTATCCACACTCCAAGCTTGGGCTTTAGCACGGAATAGTGGCTTTGTCTGCCCCCACACCGTTTTAAAAAGTGGACTGCCCCGATAATTCTCCAATGCCTCCACATCCCTCCAACGGCTATAGGTAAAAAAGATTGCATCATCAGTTTTATCGCGATAGAGTTCAAGGAAACAACAACCGTCAAAATTGGAAATTTCCTCTTTTACTTCATTAAAATTCTCTAGAAATTTGGAAATATTTTTTGTCTCAAATTCCATTTTTACTATTCGTGTAAACATAGTGTATTTTAAAACTGTCCCGTATCTTTTAAGCCCTGTCCAAAAGACTGGTTTCATAACATTAAAATTCTTTTTTGGGTTCATCAATAAAAATGATATTGATTGGATCGCGGTAATTTAACCCGAACAGGCTGGAAGCTCCACCTACTGTGGAAGGATTACTTTTATATACCGCCAGTTCCAAATATCCTGAAGAGTTCCACAAGGCCAGTTTTTTTCCGCCTTCCTCTCTTTTTTCGGGTGGAAGATCAAAATTGATGGCATCACTATAATTACTGTGAATCTTAGTAATGTTGGTGCTTCGGGCGCCGATTACAAAATCCCTTCCCCGGCATACTTGATCAAAAAACTTTTTGCTGACATTACTGATGGCATTGCCATAATTGTCAATGTACACAATGTTGCCATTTATTTGACTTTCATTGTTAATTACCACCGGTCTAATGGCAGTTACATCCTTAATTTCCTTAATGGGCTTTCCTATTACGTCAAGTGTGCCTCCACGGGCGAGGTGTCCTCCCACTTTTACAAAAACATCCAAAACGGGAAAATTGCTGATAATCCTGTCGTGAATGTTTATTTCCACCATTTTCTCTGGTCGTATTTCCAGCGCCAACAATGAAATTATTCCGTTATCCGCGCAAATAAAATAATGGTCGTCCAATAAAACCGCAATATGTTTGTTCTCTGGGTTCAATTCAGAATCCACCCCTATTATGTGTATGGTTCCTGAGGGAAAGCTTTTATAGGCATTCTGTATTATATATGCTGCTTCCTGTAAGTGAAAAGGAGAAATGGAATGCGAAATATCAACAATGCGCACATCATTCAATTCGGTGTAAATTGCTCCCTTAACAGCGCCAACAAAGTGATCTTTCTCTCCAAAGTCAGTCGTAAGGGTAATAATGGCCATAAAATTTTTATTGATATTTTCTTAAATCAAGTCCCACAAAAATAAGTTACTTTTGTTAGTAGCAAACATTTTTTGCGGAATAAAAAATATAAGGATATACCTACTATCACCGGATTTTTACTGATTGTTAAACCTAGATCCATCGGATGGAAAATGGCGCTGAAATTGGGATAAGCTGGAGATTTTTTAATATAACTCTAACACGAAACAGCTTTTGAACGAACTAATAATCGAACTTTTAGAGATTGGGCCCAGAGAATTCTTTGGTTCCGAAAACGCCAATATAGAACTGCTCAAAAAATACTTCCCAAAACTCAAGATTGTTGCCCGTGGCAATAAGATCAAGGCGTATGGCGAGGAGGATGTTCTCGAGGATTTTGATCGAAAGATCACAATGCTTTTAGAGCAATATTCCAAATATAACAAAATAGATGAAAACGTTATCGAGCGCGTATTGTTAAGCCGAAGTAAAGAGGAATATGAAACCCCGGCTGGCAGTGGTGAGATAATCGTTCACGGAGTAAATGGAAAACCGGTTCGGCCGCAAACAGCAAATCAACGAAAACTGGTAGCTTTAATGACCAAGAACGATATGGTTTTTGCCGTAGGGCCGGCGGGGACGGGTAAAACCTATACGGGTGTGGCGCTTGCGGTAAAAGCATTAAAAGATAAGGAGGTCAAACGGATTATTCTTACCCGTCCGGCAGTGGAGGCTGGGGAAAACCTTGGTTTTCTTCCCGGCGATCTCAAGGAAAAGCTCGATCCCTATATGCAACCCTTATATGATGCGCTCAGGGATATGATTCCGGCGGAAAAATTGGCTTCGCATATTGAAACGGGAATCATCCAAATAGCCCCCTTGGCATTTATGCGCGGCCGCACATTGGACAATGCTTTTGTAATTTTGGACGAAGCGCAGAACACCACTCATGCCCAAATGAAAATGTTCCTTACCCGAATGGGGAAAAATGCTAAATTTATGATCACAGGAGATCCCGGGCAGATAGATCTGCCACGGCGGGTTTCCTCTGGATTAAAGGAGGCGTTGCTTATCCTAAAAGATGTAAGCGGTGTAGGTATGATATATTTGGATGATAAAGATGTAATTCGCCATAGATTGGTTAAGGAAGTGATTGCCGCATATCGAAAAATCGAGAACGTTGAATAATAAGAATAAAGGATCCGGGTTAATCTGATAAGATCGATTCGGTTATTTTCAGAAAAGGAATTCTTTTAAACAAATACTATAGTGTCGGGTTAAAACGTTACAAAGTTCTGTTGAGTCAATGATAATGGCTGTTTAGAACCTTTTTATTAAGCGACAGCTTGCTATTTAGTTTACTATCGAAATTTAATAGTTAAAAAGCAGGCTTAATCAACTTAACTTAATTATAAGGTTTTTAAGGAGCAGTCTTATGTCTTACGTCATGCAGCGAAGCGGTCTTACATCTTAGTCGGACACTACAAAAACAACTACTATTTATAAAAAAATGAACAATACAATAATTGCCACCCATTTCGACTTTCCGGGACAGAAAAATGTATATCATGGAAAAGTTCGTGAGGTTTATACTTTACAAAATAACCTATTGCTAATGGTTGCAACCGATAGATTGAGCGCATTTGACGTGGTTATGCCCAAAGGAATTCCCTTTAAAGGTCAAATTCTCAATCAAATTGCGACTAAAATGATGCGCGACACGGAGGATATTGTACCCAATTGGTTAATCGCCGTTCCCGATCCCAATGTTGCCATTGGTGAAGCATGTGAACCCTATAAGGTAGAAATGGTAATCCGCGGATATTTGAGCGGGCATGCAGCCAGGGAATACAAGGCGGGAAAAAGGATATTATGTGGTGTTCCAATGCCCGATGGCATGCAGGAAAATGATAAATTTCCGAATCCGATTATTACACCCGCTACCAAGGCAGAGATGGGAGATCACGATGAGGATATTTCCAGGGAGGATATCATACGGCGTGGAATAGTTTCAGAAGCAGAATATTTACAGCTGGAGGATTACACGCGTAAACTTTTTGAGCGCGGAAGTAAAATTGCCGCCGAAAGAGGATTGATTCTTGTGGACACCAAGTACGAGTTTGGAAAAACCAAGGAAGGAAAAATAGTTTTGATCGATGAAATCCACACCCCCGATTCCTCCCGTTATTTTTATGCCGAAGGTTATGAGGAGCGACAGAGGGACAATGAACCACAAAAACAATTATCCAAGGAATTCGTAAGACAATGGTTGATCTCCAATGGCTTTCAGGGACTTGAAGGCCAAACGGTGCCTTATATGTCCGATGAATATATAGAATCCGTTTCAGAACGATATATTGAACTTTATGAAAATATTACTGGTGAACCCTTTGTTAAGGCAGATGTGACAAATATTGAAAAAAGGATAGAAAAAAATGTATTATCCTATCTTTCGAACCATTCAAAATAAGTTATTTAGTAGTTCAATCTGAAAGTTTATATCCTTACATATCCCTCGTTATACCCATAATCTATAATAGCCGATATCATTTTGTTTCTCACAAATGATATCGGTTTTTTATGGCACAATTTAAAAGTGGATTTTGGGAAAGCTGAAAATAAATCCTGAATCATGCCATTTTTTTATTTTACATTTAAAAGAAATTAAAAGTCCTGATTTGGAGAAAATAGATGGTTTTCTGGCTGAAATGGCTTCCTTGGCTTGGGGATTGCCTTTATTGATTATTTTAACTGGCGGCGGTATCTATCTCTTGATACGCATTAAATTTCTTCCTTTTCTATATATCGGTCATGCTATTGCTATACTTCGTGGTAAATATGATAATTATAATGATGAAGGCGAGATTTCCCATTTTCAAGCACTGGCTACGGCACTTTCTGCTACAGTGGGAATGGGGAACATTGCAGGGGTTGCGGTGGCCATAGCAATAGGAGGTCCGGGTGCGGTTTTTTGGATGTGGGTCAGTGCCGTTATCGGAATGTCAACAAAATTTTTTACGGCTACTCTGGCCATTCTGTATAGAGGAAAGGATTCCGAAGGAAAATTACAGGGTGGTCCTATGTATTTTATTATGGAGGGTCTAGGTAAAAAATGGAAACCCTTGGCCGTTTTTTTTAGTTTGGCGGGCCTGGTTGGAGCTTTGCCGGTATTTAATGTCAATCAGCTTACCCAGGCAATAAATGATATCATATTAAAACCTTTTGGGTTATACCGGGGACTTCAGACGGATATAATTATAGGTATTGTACTGGTAATACTTACAGCCTCCGTTATCCTGGGAGGAATTTCCAGAATCAGTAAAACTGCGGCAAGGATGGTTCCAGCAATGGCTATTCTATATTTCGTGCTCGTGGTTTCAATATTGTTTGTCCATCGAGACGTAGTTCCTGAGTACCTCACTTTGATTTTTACGGATGCTTTTTCAGCGAGTTTTTATAAGGGCGATACATTTTTGGGCGGTATAGTGGGTGGATTGATCCTTTTGGGTATCCGCCGCGGCTCTTTCTCGAATGAGGCAGGGATTGGAACTTCACCGATGGCGCACGGGGCAGCCAGAACCAATGAGCCTATTAGAGAGGGATTGGTGGCAATGTTGGGCCCTGCAATTGATACCTTAATTATTTGTACACTTACCGCCTTGGCCATATTGGTTACTGGCGTTTGGCAAAGCAGCGATGCCAATGGTGTTTCCCTAACAGCAACCGCTTTTGAAGAAAGTTTGTCCTCGGTAGGTAAATATGGATTGATGACTTGTATTTTGATATTTAGCCTATCTTCTGTTTTCTCCTATTCATATTATGGCACTAAATGTATGTCTTTTCTATTTGGCGCACAAAACAAGAACTATTACAATTATGTCTACATTATAAGTATTATGATAGGAGCCACAACTTCGTTAAGCATGATGATAAACTTGATAGATACATTCTTCGCTCTTATGGCAATTCCAACTATGACGGCAACCATAATCCTAGCTCCTAAAGTAATTAAGGAAGCTAGGATTTATTTTTCCAAATTAAAGTCGAATTGATAATGGAACAACAGCCAAAAGTTTCCCAGAACTTGTTTGACTAATCAAAATAACTAAAGGTGTCGCCATCCTTAATATGAGATAATGTTTCAAATATTAATTTGATTACATTTTCCACATCATCACGATGAACCATTTCCACTGTGGTGTGCATATAACGCAACGGAAGTGAAATCAAGGCGCTGGCAACTCCTTCATTGCTGTAAGCGAAGGCATCGGTATCGGTCCCCGTTGCACGTGAAAGGGCGGCTCTCTGAAATGGAATCATATTTTTTTCAGCCGTATCCACAATCAAATCACGAAGTTTCTGCTGGACCGCTGGCGCGTAAGCAATTACTGGTCCGTTGCCCATTTCTATATGGCCTTCCTTCTTTTTATCGATCATGGGCGTTGTGGTGTCGTGGGTTACATCCGTAATGATTGCCACATTAGGTTTAATTCGATGGGCAATCATCTCGGCACCTCTTAATCCGATTTCCTCTTGGACCGAATTGGTAATATACAATCCAAATGGAAGTGTGACATCCCTTTCTTTTAAAAGTCTGGCAACCTCTGCAATCATAAAGCCGCCCATGCGATTGTCCAAAGCTCTACAAACAAATTTGTCTTCGTTCAAAATATGGAATTTATCAGGATAAGTTATCACGCAGCCAACAAAAATTCCCATTCGTCCTACTTCCTCTCTGTCCTTGGCTCCCACATCTATAAATATGTTCTCCGGTTTTGGTGGCTCTTCCTTGGATTTGTCGCGGGTATGAATGGCAGGCCATCCAAATACCCCTTTAACAATTCCTTTTTTTGTGTGGATGTCCACAATTTTGGAAGGCGCGATCTGGTGGTCGCTTCCCCCATTTCTGACAACGTATAATAGGCCATTGTCACTTATATAGTTTACATACCAGGAAATCTCATCTGCATGACCTTCAATAACCACTTTGAATTTGGCGGCCGGATTGATTACGGCAACTGCCGTGCCATAGGTATCGGTAAAGAATTCGTCAACATATGGCTTTAGGTAATCCATCCATAACTTTTGTCCGTTCCATTCGTATCCGGTGGGCGAGGCATTGTTTAGGTATTTTTCCAAAAATTCAAGGGATTGGTCTGTAAGGATCGTATTCTTCATAGATTCTATTTTTTCTCTAAAAATTGATAATTCCAAAATTAGGTATTTACAAAGGAGAGACAAGAGTATTTGCCTATTTTTGGAATGTTTTTTGGATTCGTGTTGCCACACTTTACTTTTATGAAACCTCCTATATATATATATGTATGTTTTTTGTTTTTTGCACCCCTTGTCACCTATGGACAGAAGGGGTCGGATACATTAACCAAAAAGAAAGATTCCACGGAGGTGTTATATTATGTTTATAAGGGAGATACCATATCTCAAGACATAATAGATCTGGACGAGGTTATTCTCTTAAAGAAAATCCATTTTAAGACTGAAAACGATCGCAGGCGCTATTTAATCCTTCAGCGCAAAACCCGGAAGGTGTACCCTTATGCCAAATTAGCGGCGGAACGTCTTACAGTTATGAATGAACGCCTCGCCACTCTTTCAAAAAACCGTGATAAAAAGAAATACACCAAAATGGTGCAAAAATATGTGGAAGGGGAGTTTTCTGAAACACTCAAAAAATTAACCCATAGCGAAGGACAAATATTGGTAAAGCTAATTTATAGACAGACGGGCCATTCCGCATCTGATCTTATAAAGGATCTACGCACCGGATGGCGGGCCTTTTGGTATAATGCCACGGCTAATCTATTTGAGATATCGCTAAAGGAGGAATATAAACCTTATGAGGTAAAGGAAGATTATCTAATTGAAGATATCCTGCAAAGATCGTTTCAGGAAGGAGCATTGGACCGGCAGGCTCCCGCTTTTCCCATTGACTACTTGGATCTTACTTCCTATTGGAACAGGATTACTCCGTCTGAATAGTAGTTTCTGTTATCTTAGATACTTTTAAAATAAGGTCTATAGCTGGTTTTGTAGATGTATTAATTATATGATTATTGATCCAATAGATATGTATTTATTACGTTTTATGGAATGTTGTGGGATTATGGGTAATTCACAAGATATTTTTTCCCTTCCTAACTTCTGCTTTTCCAGTTGGTTGCGGGGGTTCTTAAAAATAATCCAAAAAAACTTTGTGTATATGCTTGCGGGAACGGAAAAGGGTCCTATCTTTGCACCCGCTTAGCACGGCAGGCAG